>JABAHP010013976.1_pt1 | contig 18902 bp, 16 predicted proteins | sample 7062081 | NCBI WGS metagenome assembly JABAHP01 (sample SAMN14534357, study PRJNA622989) | marine sediment metagenome | biome: marine biome [ENVO:00000428]; feature: marine pelagic biome [ENVO:01000023]; material: deep marine sediment [ENVO:00002113] | place: India: Gulf of Kutch | collected...
GCAGCACCGCCAGGTTGCAGAAGCTGAAATGGTCCGAGACCGTGGCGAGGAGGATCATCACTCCGCGGCGCGACATGTCTCCCGCCGCGAACCAGCTGCTGAAGACACCGTCGGGAGTCAGGGCGTTCGTCACCATCCGAAAGAACTCGGACGTGTATAGCTTCCCGGCAGAGAAGTAGGTCGGCGATGAAAGCGAGCTGACGATCGCGTCGTAGCGCCGCTCGGGGTCCACAAGGAAGCGACGCGCGTCATCGTGGACGATTCGGGCCCTCGGATTGGCGAGCACCGAGGAGTTCCCTTCTCGAAGGACCGGAGCGAGATCGAAGAAGGCGGCGTTGATCTCCACGATGTCGGTGTGCCGGAACAGGGTAACCGTCGTCCCCGCGGTGAGACCGGTTCCGAGCCCGAGAACGAGCGCATTGTCGAGACGGGGCGCGACCAGCGCGGGAATGATGCCGACCATGATCTCGCCGGCGTTCCACTCGCCCCTTCCCCTCACGGGAATCGCCGGGTGACCGTTGTAGACGATATAGCTTTCAGAAGGAGTGCTCACGTAGGAGACGTTGTCGGACGCGGCCTTGAAGTGGCTCACCTCGGCATCGCCCGACGGCGGCCAGCTCACCAGGTAGACCAGGTCCTCGGACTGGCGATGAAGAACGGGGAGGATCGCCGCCGAGATCGCCAGAGCCGCCACGTGGCGGCGGGACAGGCCTCCGTGCACCAGGCAGGCCACCAGGAGAAGCGCCCAGATCGCGATCGGGATCGTGGGCAGCGCAAACCACGGGTGGACCAGGGTGAAGCACAACAGACCGACGGCGTTCCCGATGCCCGAGAGCAGCAGCGCCCGCCCGGAGGTGCGGGCCACGCTGCTCTCGTGGCGCAGCAGGGCCGGGATCGTCGCCCCCAGGAAGACGTAGGGGATCACCAGGACGAACCCCGAGAGGATGATCCAGGGCAGGGCATCGCGTCCGGCCTCGAGCGCATGGAAGGCGGCGGCGATGCCGCCGAAGGCCGAGAAGATGGGAACGAGCGTCAGGCCGGCGAGGACCAGTGCGGTCGTGAAGTCCAGGCCCCGGCGCTGGACCAACGCGGTACCGATCGAAATCGCCAGGACGGAGAGGGCCGTGCAGATCGCGAAGTTCTCGCGGCGCGGGAGAAAGAGGTGGTAGCAGACCTTGATGTAGAGAGCGAGGAAGATCGCCGCCGCCGTGCTCGCGAGAAGCAACGCCACACCGCGACGCCAGCCGAATCCGCGTGCGGCCGCGGCGGGCTCGGGCGCGGGGGGTGCATAGTGACGGCGGCGCACGAGGAGAATCAGGCCGGCGCCCAGGTTCGCACAGCCCACGAGGCAGAGCGATGAGGACAGCCCGATCCACCGGATGAGCTGGAACTCGACTGCCAGGACGCTGACCGCTGCCCCCACGTTGTAGAGCAGGTAGGTGAGCTTGAAGGCGTCCTGGGTCCGGCCCTGCGCACGCACGTAGGCGCTGAACAGCGGGATGCTGAATCCGACACACAGTGCGGGCACTGCGAGCAGCAGCGCCGACGCGAACAGGGTCTGGGCGACCGGGCTCGCGAAGAGCTGCTCCACCCGTGAGCCCACGTAGAGATCCAGCACGGACGGGAGCGCCAGCGCGTAGAGACCGATGGCGATCTCGAAGGCGAAGAGGTACTTGAGGAAGCGGTGTGCAAGCGCGGCACCGATTCCGTTGCCCAGCAGAAACATGCCCACGAGGCTCACGTGCACGTAGAACATGTCTCCGAGCACGACCGTGAGCTCGCGCATGTAGAGCACCTCGTACACCACGCCGCCCAGGCCGGACACCAGAGCGAGAAGCAGCAGCATCCGGGTTGCGGCGGGCCGAGGAGACACCCCGTCATTCATGGTCGTATGCCCGAAGCGAATCGAAGATCGACACTATCCGCCGCCAACCCCCCTTTGGCCGTCGCCCCCCTCGACGGCCTGCCCCTCACAGCGCCATGGAATCGCTATATATACCACTCGCGCGGGGGGCCTTCATCCCGCTCACCAGCTGCACCAACGGGATCTCACGGTACGGAATGGAAGAATGAAAGTGCGCAGCGCCGGGCCGGCGGATTCGTTCGACTCGATCCCATGGGCACAGCGGCCCAGGGCATCCGCAGCCGGTCTCCCGGTCCGGTATAGTAGGGTCCTGGCAGGCGCCGGGCGAAGGCCGGCCAGGCCTCTAGGCCGGGACTCGGGCTCGACAGCCGGGGTCGATCAAAGGGGGGGGTGAGGAGATCTCGGGTTCCGGTCCGCAGCTCTTTCACTTCATCAGCGCCCTCGACTACTCAAGCGGGTCCTTCATCGCCTTCGTCCTGGTCGCCTTTGCGGCCGCCATCGCGGTCGGCGCGCGCTGGCGGCGTGGCGTCGTGCTCGTCTTCAACATCGTCTTCCTGGTGAACCTGCTGTCCTGGCCGTCGCTGTGTCTGTACGCGGTTCTGACCCTGGCGACCTACTACGCCGGAGTCGCAATCGGACGAGGAGTTCGCCACCGCGGGATCCTCTTCTACGGCTCGCTGGTCATCCTGATCGGCTTCTTCTTCGTCCTGCGGGCTCCCCTGCTGCGAGAACTCGTGGGGCTCGATGGCGGATCGCTTGCAGGGCACGTCGNNTTCGGCTACTCCTACTTCCTGTTCAAGAGCATCAACTACCTGGTCTCCGCCCGCGTCGGAACCACGGCCACGTACGATCTCTTGAACTACCTGAACTTCATGCTCTTCTTCTCGAGCTTCACCGCCGGCCCGATCGGCCGCTACGTCCATTTCCAGGATCAGGGGTTTACGCAGCGCGTGCCCACCCGGACCGCGGTCGACGGAGTCCAGAGGATTCTGAACGGCTTGATCAAGAAGTACATCCTGGTGGATATCATCGCCCAGTTCAGCCTGGCCTCCTTCGACAGCCCCTATGAGATGCGCTCCGTCGTCACCGCGTGGGTGGCTACGTGGGCCTACCTGCTGTACATCTATGTCGACTTCAGCGCGTACTCCGACATCGCCATCGGCATCGGCCTCCTGTTCGGATATCGGCTACCGGAGAACTTCGACTACCCGCTGTTCAAGAGGAACCTGGTGCTGTTCTGGGCGAGCTGGCACATGTCGCTGACCTCGTGGATCCGGGATCATGTGTTCACACCGCTGAACTGGAGATCGCTCCAATTGCTGGACTTCCGCCGCAGCGCCCTGGCCTCGTTTGCCCCGTACCTCATCACGATGTCGGTCTTCGGGCTGTGGCACTCCCTGACCCTCCCGTTGCTGCTGTTCGGGATCCTGCACGGCACGGCGCTGGCCCTGACGCAAAAGGCCATCGCCGTCCGAAAGCAACACCTGAGCCAAGCTGCGAACCACTTCGTCGAGAACAACCCGCTGGCGCGGGTGTTCGGCGCGGTCGGCGTGAACGCATTCGTGGCCCTGACCCTGATCCTGTTTCGATTCGATCTCGGCGACAGCCTGGTGCTGGTCCGCTACCTGTTCACGGGGAACATGTCATGAGACGCATCCGAATCGCGGTCGAGATCCCGACGGCCCTGCATCGAGACATCGAGCAGGGCGTCTACTACTGCTCGGAGAGCATCCTGGGCAGCCGGGTCGACCGCAGCAGCGGCGCCGCGCTGGAGCTCGACCTCAGCGATCAGGCGGATGGCGACGAGATCGAACGCACCGTGCGTCGCTGGGTCGAGCAGACCGTCGCGAGCTCGCTGGCCTTCGAAGACCGGACGCTGAGCGAGTGGGGGGATGAACGACCGTTTCGCGCGAGCCCCGAAGATGTGGCGTCCTCGCGCGAGCTGCGGCCGATGGGGCAGGGCCTGGTCGCTTACGGTCCTCGCCTGACCCGGGTGCTGCGGTGCCTCGTCGACGCGTGTGAACGGCTGAGTCAGGCGGTCGCTGCGGAGCCGTTCACGCTGCCCGCCGTCGCGACGGTCGAGCAGCTGCAGCGCTGTGACTACCTGCGGCAGTTCCCGCAGCAGCTCTCCTTCGTGACACACCTGCGCGAAGATCACAGCATCATCGACACCTTCGCGGCGGATTGCACGGAGGCGTCGCGGCCCGACGCGTGCCAACCCCGCTCCGGCGCCGTGCATCCGTTCGGCAGGCTGCTCCGGCCGGCCGTCTGCTACCACGTCTACCCCTACTTCGAAGGGGACACGATCAGCGCGGATCCCTATCTGGTATCTGCCCACGGGGACTGCTTTCGTTACGAGTCGCGAAACACGACAGAGCTGGATCGTCTCTTCGACTTCCGGATGTACGAGATCGTGGCTCTCGGGACCGAGGAGGGGATCCGCCGCTGGCGCGAGGACATGATGCCACGGGTCCTCGAGATCTTCTCCGGGCTGGAGCTGCCGGGTCGGGTCAAGACTTCNNCAAGTACGAGCTCGAGGTGCCGTTTCCGAACCGCGAGGGGAAGCTGGCCGTCGCATCGTTCAACGCCCATCAGGAGTTCTTCGGCCGACGCTTCGACATCAAGCTGGCCGACGGCGCGGTGGCCAACACGGGTTGCACGGCCCTGGGCGTGGATCGGATCCTGGCGGCACTGCTGGTGCACCATGGCCTCGAGATCGAGAGCTGGCCGGCCGCGACTCGCAGGACGCTGGGGCTGGCTGGTTGATCGACTTCGCGACAATGTACGAGCACCCGCTCTCGAAGCCGTGTGTGCTGTGGGAGCGCTGCAACAGCCACTGCTGCACGATTGGGCGCCTTCTGCGACCGTTCGATGCGGAGATCGACCTCGTCCCCCTCCCGATCCCGGCGCCCGAGTACGAATACCTGCGCCGCATCGGCAACCCGGACCAACACTGGCCCGAAAGCCCCAGGTCGATCGAGCTGCGGGTTTCGACCTACTCGCTCATGCTCCACATGCAGCCCTGCAACCTGGGGGGTGCATGTAACGCCGCGCTGCGTCCCAGCATCTGCAGGCTCTACCCCTACGTGCCGCTCCTCGACGACGGTCTCCAGGTGCGCTCCGTCGTGAACGCCTCGGCTCTCGACCTGCTGTGGGATCGGGAGGGGATGAGCGATCCGTGCCTGATGAGGTCCGAGGCGGAACTGAAACGATATCTGGAGGCGATGACCGATCTGGTGACACGGCTGCGGGGGAAGCGCGACAACCTCGAGCTGTTCCTGTGGTTCAACCTGGCCTTCCGCTACCTTGAAGGCTTCAAGCAGTACCTGGCTGAGAACCTCCCACCCGACNNGGTGAGCCGCAGGAGCTCTTTCGAATACTCCATCTCTGCAACAAGACGCAGCTGTTCCTGTCCGGTCCGGCGTTCCGCGAGAAGCTCGATGCGGAGGTCGAGCGCTACCACCGTTGGAGAGGTTGATGGACACAGCCGAGCTGCACGCCAGGGTCCTCGGGATCTGCCGGCAGGTCCTGAACAGCGACGATCTCGAGATCGACGACGCGCACAGCGCCGCCGACATCCCGGACTACGACTCGCTGGTGCACATCGAGATCCTGATCCACTGCCAACAGGCGTTCGGGATCAAGCTGTCCGCTCTCGAGGCCGGGCAGATCGCGAACTTCGGAGAGCTCAAGGATCTCATCGGGAGAAAGGTCCGCGAGCGGGCCTGACGCGGCGAGCTACTCGGGTACCAGCCCCCCGCCCCGACGTCGACGGTCTTCCCGCCCGGGGCCGAGGTAGTACTCGCTCACCGGTTTCCAATCCCGGTTGATCCGCAGCCCGGACGTCTCCCGGAGCAGCACATCGCGATCCGCCAGCGGCTGCAGCCCGCGGATCCACGGCTCCACGAACGAGCGAACCGGCAGCGGCGCCCGCTCCAGGAGGCGCTCGAGGCGCCGTTCGCTTCGCGACAACGCACATTCCGACCCCAGGAGGAAACTTGCGGACCCCGTCAGGGGATACAGCGACAGGTGAGGGAACAGCGTGGCCGCAGTGCGGGGAACGACCAGGGGGTCGTCCGTCCAGAGCAGGAAGATCCCGCAGGAGCCGAGGTGGCGCGAAGCGAGCTCGAAGAACTCCAGGGAGTAGAGGTTGTTGCTGTAGGCGGTGGTGGTGCGGAGCGGATCCATCAGGATCAGGTCGTACTCCTCGTCGTCGCGAAGCAGAAAGCGCCGTCCGTCGTCGCAGATCACCTCGAGGCGCGGGTCGGCCAGGATGTTCCGGAACACCTGCATCTTGCCGAGGTTCTTCAGCAACGTACGGCTCAGCTCCACCAGGGTCACTCGCTTGACGTCCGGGCTGCTGAGCACGACCTCGGCAATGGTCCCCGTACCGAAGCCGATGATCAGGACGTCGTCGACGCGCTGCGCCGCGGCGAGCGCCTGCATAGCCTCGACCATGAACGAAACCTCGGGCCGGCCGCCGTGGATCAGCCCGTTGATGTAGTTGACCACCCGGGGGCCCCGCTCGAACGTCGCCACGACTCCGTCGGCGCCCTCTTCGAGGAAGAGATCGAAACCCGGCCCCGGCCGTTGATGCATGACGCGGTACAGGTCGCCCGACCCTGGCGCTGCCATCACGCCAAGCAGCAGGCAGGACGCCACCAGAGCCAGTCGCCGAGCTGGAACGAGCAGCCTGTGGCCGTTTCTCGGAGCGAGCAGGAACAGCAGCAGATTGGTCGAGGCGAAGCAGAGCAGCGTCCGCTCGGTTCCCAGGAGTTCCAGCAGGACGAGCCCGCACAGCACACCGCCGAGCAGGTTCCCGACCGTGTTCACGAAATAGACCCGTCCGACCGTCACTCCCTCGCGATCGGGCCTTCGCAGGGCTGCACTCGCCAGAAGCGGGAAGCCCGCTCCGATCAGCAGGGTCGGCACCAGCTCGAAGAAGACCGGCCAGAGAAAGACCCCGAGCAGATCTCCGATCTGCCAGGACGAGGGGTGGAGCTCTCCTCGAAACGCCGTCCGTGCAAGCTCCGCGAGCGGTCGGATGTCGCTTGCGTGGCTGAACGTCACCACGGTCGCCAGGACGGCGATGCCCGTGAGGAACTGCAGGACGAAGAAGAGTCGGACGCGAGAGGTCTTCGGGCGCCAGCGCAGGAACCGCTGCACCGCGTAGCTTCCGAGCGCGATCCCGAGCAGGTACACCGAGAGGGTCGTCGCGAACGCGTAGGGCGACGCCTTGATCAGGACGCCGATCAGACGAAACCAGACCAGCTCGTAGCCGATCGCCAGGAAGCCCGACACGAGAACCAGCGGGTACACCCAGAGACCGATGCCGGGCTCGCTCGCGGGTTCGGGATGCGCTTCGACCTGCGGGACCGGAGGCTCCGCTCGAGCGGCATCCCCGCCGCGGACCAGCCCGAAGACCGCGGCTGCCAGCAGCAGGTTCAGGGCCACCGCCCAGTAGAGAGCCACGTCGAGGCCCCCCCAGAACGAGATCAACCCGTAGGCCGCGACGAGGGCGCCGATCGCGGCTCCCAGGGTGTTGACGAAGTAGAGCAGGCTCACGCTCAGCAGGAAGTCCCGGGCAATGCGATTGAAGGCCTTGACCAGCACGGGCAGCGTCGCGCCCATCAGGAGCGTGGGGAGGAGCAGGAAGCAGAACATCGCCAGGAACGAGAAGAAGTAATCACTCCCCGCGGTGGCCCTGCCCACGAATTCCAGGAAGGGCAGGCTGGCAACGCCGAAGGCGCCGATCAGGAGCTCGATGCAGCAGTAGGCGAGCAGGCCGCTTCGCAGCCGCTCCGAAAGCCGACCGCCCGCGAGGGCGCCGAGGCCGAGCCCCAGCATGTAGACGCTGACGATCAGCGTGATCGAGATCGACCCGACGCCGTAGTGCAGGGTCAGCAGCCGCTGCCAGACGACCTGGTAGATGAGCGACGACAGACCCGAAACGAAGAAGATCGGAAGCAGCAGCCGGGTGACGCGGCGACCCCGCCTGCTCAGCTCCTCGACGCGCGCCGTGCTCTCGGGGTGCGGCGCGGGGCTCACGACCGACCGCTTTCCGCCCAAGGACTCGCATCCTGCACAGAGCGATCGGTTGGCCGCACTAGAAAGCCTGATAGACGAAATAGCCGGAGCTGCTGGCGCCCACGAGCAGCACTGTCACCTTCAGCAGGATCAGCAGCACGTCGTACCCATAGCTACTCACCGCCCGCCTCCGTGATCTGCACGCTCGAGCCGTTCTGGGAGAATGTGTAGTTGTCCAGGATGTAGTCCGCCAGCACCTTCGCCCTCTTTATCGATCCGCGGCTGTGGGGGAGGAAATACTCGTACTCGTCGTAGTCCTTGATGTCTCTCAGCTCGGGGTAGGCCATCAGGTCGAGGTATCGGACGCCGTGGGCCCCGGCTTCCATTCGATTGATCCCCTCGATGAGGTCGTAGGTGTAGCGGGCGAGCGCCCAGCGCTCGGCGCCGTTCGCGGCATCGGGCAGCCCCTGCATCAGCTCGACCGAACTCAAGTACCGGCGCCCCGCATCGGAAACGCTGTCGAAGTCGGCATCGGGCAGGGGGTGGGGAAACGTGTACGCGATGACGGCGAGGTCGCTGGAGAGCGCGGCGTACAGGTCGGCGACGTCCTGTCGGTAGTACTCGGCCGATGGATTCACGACCTCTGCGATGTAGCGCGTCACTAGCTCCGGCTGGCCGGCTTCGCCCGTGTCCACGGCTTCGGCGCGGCGGTAGAAGTAGCGACGGAACAGCATTCCCTGGTTTCGTCGGAAAGTGTAAAAGTGGCTGATCAGCAGCGACCGGTTGAAGACGTCGTAGAGATATTCCCTGGGCCCCCAGCCACGAGTGTTGTCTGCGGGCTCGGTCGACGCGGGGCGTCGCCCCACGTACTCCTCCAGCATTCCGGCGGGATCGAAGATCTGGACCGAACCGCTCTCCAGGATGACGAGGTCGGGATTCAGGTCCTTGATGATCGAGTCGTAGTGGAGCAGGTTTTGAAGCTCGAAGCTCCCGGGAACGCCCGCGTTGATGACGCGGATCTTCAGGTCGGGGTAACGGGCCTGCAGCCGGGCCTGCAGCGTGGTCGAGCCGAACCCGTAGCCATCCTCCGAGAGGTCGTGCACGCCGAGCGTGATACAGGTGCCGAGGAGCACGATCCGCAGCTCGTTTGGCTCCGGCGTCTCGCTGATCGGCGGGCTGCGGAAGCCGTAGCTGTCGGTCCTGAACGGGCGTCCCCAGACCCTGCCGCTGTAGTTCGGCTCGAGGCGGATGAAGCCCGCGTCCTTGTCCTCGAGAAGGGGGTAGTCGGTGAACATGTCGATCCGGCGCATCCCCGGTACGATCGCTGCGGCACGGGGGGACAGCTCCAGCCCCAGAACGCCGGCGATCAGGAGGCCGACGAGCACCCAGCGGACCCTGGACCACCTGCCGGGCGAGGCGGGGCTCTGCAAGTCTGTGGTGTCGCTGCCAGACACGGCCTTCTCTCCGGCGCGCGTCCCGGGGACCTGGAGGTCGAGGCTGCTGCGCGCTGAGGGACGCGCCCGTATGGTAACGGTGGCCCTGGGGCGCAGCCAATGGGCGCGTGAGCACCGCTCCTGGACATCTCGACCGATGCCGGGAACGCGAGCGCCGGCCCCTGTGGATGGAAGAACCGGCTCACCGGTTCGCTGGCGTCCGGGTTTCCCGGGCAGACGAGGCCGGGCTGTGTCCATAGCGCTTCACGGGCCGGTGAGATCGGTCGAGTTTCTTGTCCGCCAGCATGTGCGAGCTATCATATTCACGAGTACAATACCGTACACACCGGCTGTGGCCTGTTCGACGTCTCGCCTCTCTACGAGTACGACGTTAGCGGTCGAGACGCGCGAGCGGTTCTCAACCGCGTCATGCTGCGAGACATATGCAAGTGGCGTACCGGACAGGCATTCTACACCGCGCAGTGCGACCACCAAGGCAATGTCATCGATGAGCGGTCGTCTTGCAGCTCGCTTGGATTCGTGCTGCGTGATTGGATGATGGGCTGATGTCTTCCGGGGACTACGCCGAGTCGCTTGGATCCGAGCCCGAGGCTACGCTGAGGATCGCGGGCGCGATCCGCGCGCACCTGGTTGACACCTACCCGGCCGACACCGCTGACCTGGAGCTGGATAGCGACTTGATCTCCCGCCCGCTGAACGATTCGTTGGCGATCGTCACGACAGTTGCTTTCCTCGAAGAAGAGTTCGCGATACGCGTAAAGAGGGCGCACATCAACAGGGCCAACTTCGGCAGCATCGCGGCCCTTTCCGAATACGTGTCGAGCCAGCTGAAGCAGTCTGGAGGCTGAGCCGATTCTCGGCGGCGTCGCGACATCCCACGAAGAGCGGTCCGCGAACAACGCCCGGAACGACGCGCGTGTCGTGGCACTCGCGCTCTTCTCCTTCGCCCTGTTCGGCTACTTCTTCGCCGGACTCGGCGAGCTGCTCTCGCTGCCCTCGCCGATGTCGCTCTTCGGATGGATACCAACCCGATTCTTCGCTCACGGGCACTTCCGCTCGACCATCTCGGTCGACTTCACCAGTCTATACAAGCCGCGGACGGAGCTGCGCCTGCTGCTGGCGCTGCTGGCGGCGGCCTTCGTGTGCGTCTATTTCGCACCGGTGCGCCTCAAGCGTCCGCTGATCGTGTTCTGGTTCCTGGTGGGTGCGACCACCTTGTTCGGGCTGACCACCGCGCTGGGCCTGCTGGCGGCGCACCTGTGCATCTACGTCGTCTTCCACCCGCGCGGCGCGGATGCGGAGCGTGCGATCGGGGTGGGGGTGGCGCTGTCGGTCGCGCTGGTTCTACTCGGTCTCGACGCGCTCTCGATGTCCGGGGCCGTGCGCCTGGCGTTGGCCGGTGCCGCCGGGCTCGGCGTCTGGTGGGCCTACCCGCGCTGGATCGTCGGCGTGCTCGCGGCGCCGGTGCCGGGCCGCTCGCTGCGCCTGGCCGCGACCCACCTGCCGCTGCTGGTGCTGAGCGCCGGCACGCTGCTGGGCGCGCTGGCGGGCACGAAGCTCGCCGCCCCGCTCAGCCTGGTGCTGCTCTTCTGGCACTACATGCGCCTGCTGATGTACGGCATCGACGTCGAGGACGGGCTGGCGCCCGATGATCAGCCGGTGCTCACGTATCTCTCGGTGTTCTTCTCGCCGGCCACGCTGGACACCTGGCCCTACGGCATCTCCATCGCACAGGGCTACTCGTATCAGTCGGAGCGCTTCCTCTCGCGCGACAAGAACCGCATTGCGCTCGACGGGCTGGCGCTCCTCGGGATCGCGCTGCTCTACATGAGCTTCGGTCCGCTGCTCGTGGCCACCGCGGTCGATCTGCTCGGGCGCGCCGGGGTGGTCGCCTACTTCAACATCACAGCGATGCTGCGCGTGCATCTGACCACACACGACGTGGCGACCTCGACCGTGCTGGTGACCAGCCTGCTTCACCACATCGAGTGGATCTTCCTCATCGGCGGGCTCTTCCACTTCAAGGTGGGGATCTGGCGCCTGCTCGGCTACGACGTCGAGCCGTACATGCGCTTCCCGCTGCTGGCCACGAACATGGTCACGCTGTGGAGACGGCTCACCTTCCACTGGCGCGCGGTGCTGGTGCGGGGCTTCTACTACCCCGTTTTCCTGCGGCTTGCAGGCTGGCCGATGTGGGTGCGGACGACGCTGGCGACCCTGGTGGCGGCCGGCGTCGCGAACTGGCTGTGGGCGCACTTGACCGAGGCGCTGGCCGGCTTCGGCATGTCGTGGGAGAGCTTCCTGCTGGCCTTCCGGATGTGGCCCTACTTCCTGTTCCTGGGTGGAGGCATCGCCGTCGCGCAGCTCTGGGTGACCTGGCGCGGGCGCAGGCGGCGGCACTGGACCCTCGATCGCTGGCTCCCCCTCGACGTGCTCGGCGCCTACGTCACCGCCCAGTTCTACGGGATCATCCACATCTTCTACTCGGTGCTGGTCTTCAGAGGCGGCAGCGCCACGGACTATTGGACGATCTTCCTGCGCGGCTTCGGCCTGGCTTGAGCGGGCCCGCACGCGGGGCGCCGGCGCTGGATTCGGCCTGAGCACTCTGCGACAATCGACGGATGCTCCGGCGCTTCGTCCACGCGTGCGAGAGGTACCCCGAACGCAACGCGCTGTGCATCCAGGAACGCCACTACAGCTACGCAGAGCTCGCCGCCGCGACGGCCAGCATCCTCGAGGCCGTCGAAGACGTGGCTGGAGCGGACGAGCGGTCCATCGGGGTCGTCGCCGAGGACAGCTTCCTCACCTACGCCGGGATCTTGGCAACGGCGCTCTCGGCCCGGGCCTTCGTCCCTGTCAACCCGCACTACCCAGCAGCTCGGAACGCCGAGGTCGTGCGTCAGGCGGGCCTGCGCACGCTCATCTGCTCGGACAGCGACGGCAGCGGGACCCAGAGCTGGCGCGCCGGCGCGCGCGTCATCGATGCAGGCAAGCTCCCCCCCTCGTCGCGAAGCCTGGCTCCGCCGGAGAGCAGCCCTGACGAGATCGCCTACCTGCTCTTCACCTCGGGCTCGACCGGCACACCCAAGGGCGTTCCGATCACGCACGCGAACCTGACATCATTTCTGGACGCCTATCACGCCTCGGGCATCGCGATCGACGAGACAGATCGAGTGCTCCAGATGTTCGACCATACCTTCGACTTCTCCATCGCCACCTACATCGCCCCGCTGTGCCGCGGCGCCTGTGCCTATTCCGTGTCACCCGGGCCCTTCAAGTTCAACACGATCGTCGATCTGCTGGAGCAGCACGAGCTCACGGTCGCTCCGCTGGTGCCATCGGTGCTCTCGCACCTGCGACCCTACTTCCGAGAGATCTTCCTACCCCGGCTACGGCACTCGACTTTCTGCGGCGAGGCGCTGCGCCGTGAGCTGCTGCTCGAGTGGTCGCGCTGTGTCCCCAACGCGCGCATCACCAACTTCTACGGACCCACCGAAGCGACCGTCTTCAGCCTCTACTACGTCTGGGNNAAAAGGCCGCCGGCGACATCGTGTCGCTGGGGCGGCCGATGCAGGGGATGCACGCGTTCGTGGTCGACCACGACGGAGAGCCAGTCGCGCGCGGCGCGAAGGGAGAGCTCTGCCTGGCCGGGGCGCAGGTGACACCCGGTTACTGGCAGGACCCCGAGCGAACGCGAGCGGCCTTCCTGGCGCGCGATCCGCTGAAGCGCGGCCTTCGCTGGTACCGCACCGGCGACCTCGCCGTGGAGGACGAGGACGGTGACTTCGCCTTCTGCGGACGCGTCGACCAGCAGGTGCAGATCGAGGGCTACCGCGTCGAGCTCGGCGAGGTGGAGAGCGCGGCGCGCGAGCTGGTGGCGCCCGCCGAGCTGGCAGCGGTGGCGGTCGAGGGCGAGCGCGGCAACACCGAGATCCATCTCTTCGTGGGCTCGCTCGAGACCGACGCCGCCGAGATCCGCAGCGGACTGCGCTCGCGGCTGCCGCGCCATATGGTTCCGCAGACGGTCGTCGGGATCGAGTCGATTCCGCTCAACCCGAACGGAAAGATCGACCGCCCCCGGCTGCGCGCAATCGTCAACGAGGACCGTCAGGCGGGTGCGTGAGCTCGGTCGGCACCTCCGACGCCTGATCGGGCATCTCGCTCTCGCGCTGGGCCTGGTCGCGCTGGTCTCCGTCCTGCTTCTGCTGCGGATGACGTGGGTCACCGACTACTTCTACCACTCGCTGGTCAAGGACCCGCAGCGCACGATTCCCGGGGGAAGCAACATCGTCGCACCCGCCGACGGCACCGTCCTCTACGTCAAGCCAATCGCCGACGGTGTCGCCCCGGAGCTGGTGAAGCGAGAAGTGCCGATCCCGCTCGCGGAGCTGATCAAGTCGGCTCCCGCAGACGTCATGAAGCAGGGCTATCTGATCGGGATCTTCATGAACACGGAGAGTGTCCACATCAACCGCGTGCCCGTCGACGCGGTGGTCGAGAGACAGATCGTCTTCAACGGGCCGCACCTGGCGATGACGGAGATGGAGGAAGCGCTGATCCTGGCTCAGCTCGTGCCGGGGCTGGTCACGCTCAAGAAGCTGCTGCGGCTGGATCCGTTCTCGATCGAGAAGAATGGGGACTACATCCTGAAGAGCGCTCGAGAGACCGTCGTGCTGCGCGATACGCGCGGGACCCGGGTCTACGTGATCCGCATCGCCGACTACTGGGTGGGAAAGATCTTGACCTGGATCGAGGAGGGCCAGGAAGTCGAGAAGGGCCAGAAGATGGGAATGATCACCTGGGGGTCCCAGGTCGACATCTGCTTCGAACACACGCCCGGTCTGGAGATTCGTGTAGCACCGGGAGATTATGTCTATGCCGGTGAGACGGTTGTGGCCTCGTACTAACAGGGGGTTGCTGTACGCGAACCTTCTCGTCTACGGCTCGACGATCGCGCTGCTCGTCGGCTTCCAGCGGGAGATCGCCTGGGCCGTGAAGACCGTGGACGGCTACGTCCGGTCGGGCTGGTATCAGCCGACGGCGGACCGGCTGCTCGTGAGGGAAGCGACGCGCCACCGGGAGAGGCACGAGGCCGATCTCGAGGGTGTGGCGGCCCTGCTGGAGCGAGCGGTCGAGGTGGATGCCTACAGCAGCGCCCGCATACACCTTGCAGAGACGTACCGCGAACAGGGCAAGAACGACGAAGCCCTCGCCATGTACGAGCGCTATCGGTCGATCGATCCGCTGACGCTCCAGGTCTACCTGGCCATGGTCGAGATTCTCGAGGAGCGAGGCGAGAGGAAGAAGGCCGAACAGCTGCTCACGGAAGGCATCACGCACTTCCGGAACTACATCAAGCACTATGAGCCGCAGCCCGATCCCAGCGCAGCGAAGATCTTCAACTCAAAAGCGAGGGCCGTCTACCAAGGCGCGCTGAAAGGACTCTCTGTCCTCAAGAAGACCCGAGCGCGAATCCGGGAGTCGATGTAGGCATCCGCCGCCGGCCTCGGCGATCAATCGACGTACCCCAGCGACTCCAGGGCCTTGCGTGTGTCTTCGTCGATCACCGCCGTCTGCCCGGGCGCGCCGGGCCCCGGCAGCGAGCCAAGATAGCCGGCCAGCCGGGCCGCCATCGCGGCCGCCCGCTGCGGATCTCGCTCGGCGAGGTTGATCCGCTCGCCGGGATCGCTGCTCAGACGGAAGAGCTGGTGCCGTCCCTGGCTGCTCCAGACGAACTTGTAGTCGCCCTCGTACAGCGCCCGCCAGTGCCCGTCGTGGGTCAACGCCGCAAGCGGATAGGTCTCGGAGACGATCGGGCGCGTGATATAGGGCGGCAGCTCGCCCTGGATGCCGTCCGGCACCGCGAGCCCGACCCGCTTCAGGATCAGCGGGAACAGGTCGATCGGCTGAACGGCCATGTCGGTTCTTCGCGCGACGACCTCTCCGGCGGGATGGCGCACGAACATCGCGACGCGCACCTCCTCCTCGAAGAGGAACTTGCCGTGCCCGGTCTGTCCGTGCTCGCCGATCAGCTCTCCGTGATCGGCGAAGACGGCGATCAACGCCTGATCGTAGAGGCCGAGCTGCCGCAGACCTTCGAGCAGTCGCCCGATCTGCAGGTCCATGTAGTAGATCTCGCCGTCGTAGAAGGCCAGCTCTTCCCGCCGGTCGAAATCCTGCTCTCCGGGGCGCCAGTCGTCCGGAAGAAACCGCTTCGTGTGCGGCTCGGGGGCCGAGTACGGGCCGTGGGGATCGTAGTAGTTCACGAACAGGAAGAACGGGGCGTCGGGACGCCCGCGCAGCCAGTCGAGCGCCGCGTCCGTCACCTCCTCGCCCCGTCGGCCGTTCACCGATTCGATGCCGGCGTCGTCGTAGTGGTCGAAGCCACGGTCGAGGCCGAAGACGCGCTTCATCCAGGGTCCGGCGACGAAGGCCGCCGTCGAGTACCCGGCGTCGCGTAGCTGTCCGGCAAGCGTGTGCTCGTCTTGCGCCAGGCCGCGCACGCGAAACGCGCTCCAGCCCTCCGGCGCCTCGATCGCCTGCGTCAGCACGAGCGGTCCCTCGGGGTCGTAGCGCGCGCCGTGACTCGTCGTCAGCTTGCCCGTGNNCCGGCAGGGTCCAGCTCGAGGTCGAAATCGCCCGGGTGTAAAGCACCGATTCGGCGGCCAGGCGGTCCAGGTTGGGGCTGGTCGGCAGCGTGTGTCCGTAGCAGCCGAGGCGATCGGCACGCGTGGTGTCCAGGCTGATCAGGATCACGTCGGGTCGCGAGACGCCGCTCGAGTCGAGCCCGCAGCTCGTGACCAGCAGCAGTCCGGCCGCCACCCAGACGGCCTGGCGTAGGAGCTCGCGGCGCCCGCGTCGCATCGGCTGCGAGGTCACCCGTGGCCTGGATCTCGAGACGGTCGACCAATCAGCGACTCGAGGTCCGGGTCTGGTAGCAAGCGCTTGGTCATGAAACCTCGAGGCCTCGATCGGCAGCNNGAAAGGGTCAATATAGCCCGCGCGAAGGCTCCTGCATCCTTCCGGCTGCCGATCGCCGCGTGATCCAGGCGGGATCTCGTTTGTCCCGGCTGCTACCGGAGCCTATAGTCCCGCTCCGTGCTTCCGCGTTTCGGTCAGAAGAACCACACGCGCGTGGCCCTGATCGTCATCGCCTTTCTGCTCACGCGCCTGTTGGTCCTGGCACTCTTCGCGCCCGAGATTCACGCTGGAGATCAGGTTCAATACGACAGGGCAGCCCGGAGCATCATCGACCACGGCTTTCTGCATTACCTGAACCCTGGCTTCGTGGTGCAAAAAGGCTCGTATTATCCCTACTTTCGCAACCATCCGTTTCTGCTCGACGAACCATACAATCCGATCTTCTGGGACCCGCTCTACCCCCTCTTCTTGAGCGCGATCTACAAGGTCAGCGGTGCTTCGCACGAAGCCGTGCGGTTCGTACAGCTCTTGCTGTCGCTTTTCACGCTGCTCATCGGCATGGACACCGTGCGGCGCCTGTTTCCCCGCTGCCCGCGTGGAGCCGAGCTGTTCGGCTGGATGACCGTCGCCTACCTGCCATTCGCGGGCTTCGTCACCAAGTTGCTCAGCNNAAGCTGCTCAGCGAGACACTCGACGCCTTTCTGCTCACCAGCATCCTCTGGATGACCACTCGGCTGCCAGGGAGCCTTCCGCGGAACTTCTTCGCGTTCGGAGCTCTTCTGGGCCTGTATGCTTCCGTCAAGTCCTATTGCGTTCAGCTGCTCCCGGCGGTTCTTGCACTCACATGGTGGCTGCTCTGGCGTTCGGAGCGCGGGCGCATGACGTGGCACAGCCAGGCCGTTCGCCTCCTGCTGATTCTTGCGGGTGCAGCCCTGGTCCTGACGCCCACCTACATACGCAACTACAACGTGGGCGCGGGCACGCTGGTCGTTTCGACCAAGGGAGCCTGGAACCTGTGGAAGGACAACAACCACTTCAGGATCGAGAACCACGCCTGGCGCGAACCGGGTCTGAACATTCACGCCTGGCTCGAGGCTTACTATCGTCTCGGCGCGGCAGATGCGGTTCCTTCCTCGCTCAGGGGGGTGTACTTCGACGATACGGTGACCAGCATTCGTCCACCGTGCGACACGAGCCTCGACGAGCTCGTCGCCTGTGAGCGCAGGAATNNAGAAGAACGCGAATCTCTGGTCACCCAACAACTACATCTTCAGCCGAGCACCGCCCGGCCCGATGGCCTGGCATCAGAACTACCGCATCGAGCTGCCGACCGCAGCGCGGTACCTGCTTCAGATATGGGTGATCGTCTGCTATCTGCTCGCGATGCTGGCGTTCTTCGTGGGCATCACCGCTCCGAGCGAGTCGGTGGCTCATCGCTTTGGCCGAGCATTCGTCATTCTGTTCCTGCTGTTCCTGACGCTCGTGGTCGTTCCCTGGGGGCACGGTGTGACGCGCTTTCGGCTGGCCTACATGTACCCGATCTTGATGTTCGCGGTTCTGGGTCTGAGCGGCGAGCGGCCGGTGTTCCCGCGGACCGGCCGATTGGACTGGAGAAGCGCCGGGCGCATCGCGGTCTTGTTCACGCTCGCAGGTATGCTCGCGGCGGTCAGTGTCCCGAGGCTTCTGGTCCTTCTCGCCCCGTAGGCCACGTGCGCCATCGACCTCGCCAGCGGATTGCGCCTGGCTACTGCAGGTAGCCCAGGGCCCGGAGCGTGCTCAGCAGCTCCTCGTTGATCTGACCGGTGTCGATCAGGTTCAGCGGGTGCTCCTCGAGCTCGCGGGCGAGAACGGCCTCGAGCTGCCGACGGATTTCGTCGTTCTCGCCGGCGACGTCGGCGCTTTCACCCGTCGCCCGCAGGTAGAGCTCCGGCGCGCCGTCGCCGCGCACCAGCTTCCACTCGGTTCCGACGATCCCGACGCGCTCCTCGTCGACCACGATGTCGGCGAGCGGGTGGCCTGCGACGGATCGAATGACGCTCCGCCTCTCCGGCCGATACCTGGCCAGGCTCGGCTGGTAGAAAGGGTGCTGAATCATCACGTAGCGGTCTCCGAAGCGCTCCGCCTCCTGCAGCGGGCGCCCCGACCAGGTGCGGGGCACGTCGATGCCGGTCGCCACGAGCAAGCTCGGCGCGATGTCGAGGTTGGAGACCTGCGCGGACACACGCGCTCCCGGCCGGAAGACGGGCGGGTAGCTCAGGATCAAGGGAATCCGCACAGCCCCGTCGTACAGCGAATCCGCGTGCTCGAAGTAGACGCCGTTCTCGAACGCCTCGCCGTGATCCGCCGTGAAGACGATGATCGTGTCCTCCCGCCTGCCGTGCACCTCTAGGCCGTCGAGGAGCTGTCCCACGCAGTGGTCGGTGTACTCGACCTCTCCCCGGTACAGCGCCAGCGCGTGGTCCAACACCGCCTGCGGAATGTCTCCGTCGTTGCTCTCGGCCACCGCGTAGAACTGCGGCCAGTTGACCTCCGGCAAGCTGGCCGCCAGCTGTGGGTCGAGGTCGCGCCTGAAGGAAGGCGGGGGCGCATAGGGCAGATGGGGATCGAAGAGGTGGACCCAGAGGAAGAAGGGCTCG
>JABAHP010002982.1_pt4 | contig 18869 bp, 12 predicted proteins | sample 7062081 | NCBI WGS metagenome assembly JABAHP01 (sample SAMN14534357, study PRJNA622989) | marine sediment metagenome | biome: marine biome [ENVO:00000428]; feature: marine pelagic biome [ENVO:01000023]; material: deep marine sediment [ENVO:00002113] | place: India: Gulf of Kutch | collected...
GCATCAGAGGAAATCAAGCAAAAATATTTACACGAATTTTCCGGCGGTAAGGTGACGGGTGCGATGGTTCTGACGGAACCTGACGCCGGCTCAGACTTGCAGGCGGTGAAGCTGCGGGCGTTCCAAGACAAAGACAGCAAGTGGTTTCTGCATGGAGTGAAGCGTTTTATCACGAACGGGTGCGGCGAGGTGCTTCTGGTACTGGCCCGCAGCGAGCCGGATATAAGCGACGGCCGGGGATTGAGCCTTTTTGTCTGTGACCGAGGGTCAACGGTGCATATACGCCGGCTGGAAGATAAACTCGGCATCCACGGCTCACCTACGTGCGAGATTTTCTTTGATAATACGCCCTGTGAGATAATCGGCGACCGCCAGCGCGGTCTTATAACATACGTTATGAGCCTGATGAATGGAGCCCGTATCGGTATTGCGGCACAATCAGTCGGTATCGCGGAGGCGGCGTTTCGAGTCGCGCGTGATTACGCGTCGACGAGAAAGCAATTCAACATCGAAATTGAAAAGCTACCCGCGGTGCGCGATATGCTCATCGACATGAAGATTGCAATCGAGGCCGGCCGGGCACTTTTATATGAGACTTCGCGGGTAGTGGATTTGGAAATTGGATACGCCAGACGGCTGCAAGAAAATCCCCCGGAAGATAAGGCGGAGGCCAAACAAATCAAGGCCAATTCGCGAAAGTATAAAAGATGCGCGGGCATGCTGACGCCGATGAGCAAATACTATTGCAGCGAGATGTGTAACACGATTGCTTACGATTCGATTCAGGTCCTCGGCGGCAGCGGGTATATGCGTGATTATGCCTGTGAAAGGCACGCCCGAGACGCGAGAATTACCACTATTTACGAGGGGACAAGCCAATTGCAGATTGTGGCCGCGGTTCGCGGGGTATGCAGCGGGACGGCGGAAAAATTCATTGCCGAGCTTGCCGGGCAGCAGTTTGCGCCGGGAGTGGAAGATTTGCTGGAAAAACTCTCCGAAGGTACGGAACAATTACAAAAATCGATTACCTTTGTGAAAGAAAACGGCAACGAATATATGGACCTTTACGGCAGAGCGCTGGTGGATATCGCGATAGATTTGATTATCGGATATCTTTTCTGCGGGCAGGCGAGCACGGAAGTTGATATGGAAGTCAGTGCCGAGGATAACGGCGAGGGTGAAAACGGAGGAACCATCAGCATGAAAGAACGAAAGGCGATGATCGCCCGTAGATTTATTACCAGGAACGCACCGAAGATTACATCTCTTACAGAGTCAATTTGTGCCGGTGATAAGTCAACGTTAACGGATTATGAGGCTTTAGTCGGGCCGGTACCGACTGAGTAAGGAAGAGATTATGTTTCGAGCGATGATATTCGACTTCGACGGTGTAATAACGGATTCGGAGGTTCTGCACCTTCGCGCTTTCAATAAGGTATTGGCCCGGTACAACATCGAGATAAAAGACGAGGTTTATTACAAAGAGTATCTGGGTTTTACCGACCTTGACTGCTTTAAGTCCGTTGTTGAGAAAAGTGATCTCGGGCTCGATTCCGAGCAAATCAGAAACCTTATAAAACAAAAAAACCAGATATTCGAGGAACTGGCGGCAACCGAAGCTACGATATTCGAGGGCGTGCCTCAGTTTCTGCAAATGCTCAGGGACAATGGCGTGCCGATGGCAATCTGCTCGGGGGCGGTGCTGGAAGAGATTGCGTTGATACTGGAACAGTCCGGGCTGGGCCATTTCTTCGATGAAATAGTTGCCGGCGATCAGATAACAAAAGGCAAGCCGGACCCGGAAGGATTCCTGCTGGCATTAGACAGACTCAATAAAGGAAAGCAAAATCCCATCGCCGCCGGCGAGTGTGTTGTTATAGAAGACTCGCACTGGGGGCTGGAGGCGGGCAACGCCGCCGGGATGCACACAGTCGGGATAACAAACACCTACAATCCCGGGCAACTTTCAATGGCGGAAAAAATTGTCGCAAGCCTGAGCGAATTAACCATTGACGATTTACGACAGCTTTGCATCTGACTGCTCTATCTGCTCAATGAGCTACGTCGAGTTTTACGCGGGCCGGTTATCCAAACGAGCAATCTTGCAATCAGGAAAAGGGCAACGAAAACGGCCATATGCATTATGATCCAAGGCCCCATCTCGCCTAAATTCAGCCAACTATCCAAGAGAGAACGATTAAAAAGGCCCAGAAATTTCAGAGGCTGACCAATATACGACACAGGTATAGCCAAAGCAACATAAACCAAACACCAAATATACCAGCGCCGCCGGAGACCCAATTGGAAGCAAAATATAATAAAACCCATTCCCATCGAAAATATATAAAATGTCACTAAAGGACTAATTACCAGAAACAGATAATCCCTCGAAGACTGCATTAAAGAAAAAGGATACTGATAGATGTATTCCCTTGTAGGTAAGTAGCCCTTCATATACATTACGTAAAAGGCAAACACAAAGCCAAGAGGCATGCCTAATAGAAAACCCAATAGTAACCTCAACCACCAACGAGGACGCTGGTGTTTTGCAGAAAAGTACATCGGCGATAAGCAGATAAAAGCAACAAGTACACCTCCGACCATACCAGTTATGATGCCTGAGTTGAAAGACCAACGTCTTGCTCTTCCGTATTGTTCCATGCCAATACCAATATGCTCTGTTGCAGGTCCTGCTGTAATGTTGCCGCGCAGGCGGTCTATCCTGCCTGTGTATCTGAACGCTTGTACAAAAGCGGACTTTCCCAAAAGCTGATTTAACCGAGGAAAGACTTCCTTCATATCAGAGGCACTAACTTCAGCAAAATTAGAGAGCAAAAACATACGTTCCTGAAAAGGGCGTCGGTCAACGAGATATCGAGAGAACACAACCAAGTCGATGGATGTGTTACCGTGAAATGTTGAGGATATTTCAAGAGGATAGAAAACCACGGGACTCTTGAATTCATATATTATCGGTTCGACACTTTGTGGATCTGGTCCTACCTCTATAACATCAAAGACAAAATAAGGACAGTTATACTTATTAAGGTATTTTGAAATCAACTTGCGGATGCTATCGGGCAACGATACCTGTCCACCTGTTAATGCCCTGGCTTTTTCCTGAACCCAGTCTGCGAAATCATCCGGCCGGTTTACTTTTACTACGGTGACATCATGAGCACCAAGACGCTTGTGAAACGTAATCCGAAAAGGCTCAGCCACTTCCAAAAGGCCGCCACCGCCTCCTCCCTTACTTGTCCTCTCTTTGAAGAATTTGACGTCTCGCCTAGCAAGTAATTTTTCGACGGCTTCAAATGTATCTTTACTTCCCAAAGCCACATTGGGCTCAGAAGGAAGCGGAAGGAATTCAATCACCTTGGTTTTCTCCGAGGATGAAACATCGGTTGCCAGGCACAGAATTTCAGTTTCGCCGCCCCAGCCTACGATTGCGCGCTGGCCGGATTCGGTAAGGGTGACAGGTTTCGTGCTTAGATGCCAGCCTCCTTTGTCTGCAGGGCAGGTCTTTGGCGGGACAAAAAAGACAGTCAAAAGCACGCCGATTATACAGATATACGAATATCTCTGAGTGGTTTCTGATTTGTACATGACTTTCGCTTAACCTCCGCAAACAAATGTCGATTTATCTTTTCCCCTGTATTACGCCGGGCCCTACGATTTTAAATTTGACATCGCCGGTTTCCAGGTCGTACTCAATCTGGTCGACAAGAGTGCCATTGTAAATACAGGGGTGAAACGCATCTCCCCGGACTGTGAGGACGGCTTTGACGGCATCGTAGAATAATCTGCTGCCTGTAAATTCCTTATCTTTCTCTTTATATGTGACGCCGCCGGTGGCAAGAAGATCGGAAAGCTCCGTTCTCTTATCGGCGGTTTCAATGAGATTGGCCACCACGCGGCCGGCCGTGACCGTAACATGCCGGTCGGCCTTACCGTCAACAATAGGAAAGTAGTCGACACCGAGTCCCCGGCCTTTGGCCTCTGCAATAATTTGATTGGTCTCCAAAAAGTATTTTAAGGTGTCAAAGTTATCCACGATTGCATAGCATCGCTTGCGCAAGCTGAACCTGCCGGCATCTGAATTGGGCTCCGAGATGGTGGAATTGTTCACTGTAATTGTTCCCGGCCCCGTAGCTAAAAAGAACGGCCCATTAGCATCATTAGCGTCATAGTCAAACTTAACACATTTGAGTTCGAAACCACCAAGCATTTTATCTCCGGCGGTTTTTGTGCTTTGAAGCCTTACCGTCGGGCCGATGGCACTGAGATGGTCAATAGTACCCGCGGAAGGAGAGAGACGTTTATCTTTTTCCCTTGATAAATCCACGGTAAGCAGCGGCGTCGAAAGTGCAAACGTCTGCAGGCTGTTGGCGTCCTCGCGCTGCATCTGACATCGACAATCGCCCTCGAAACGGGCCTGATTTGACGAAGGCAGGAACTGGGCCTTCCTCTTAGCGGATATTTTTACCGGCACGACGGTTCCGTTGGATTCGGTACGAACCAGGTCATCTGTGAAAAATGTAAGCTCCGAGGGACCGTTCGCAATAGTATCATGAGTTAAGGCGGAAAAATCAATCATCTGAGATATGAAAACGGATCGACCTATAATGCCGATCGATTCTTTTAGCTTTTCACGGGCAGTTGTAAGTAGCTGCTCGCTGCTAATCAGGGCAGAATTTGTATCGGCTTGTGCAATACCCATCGGAGTAATGACCAAACCTTCGTCGCAGGTGACAACGATTTCGACAGGCTCTTTCTCAGGAATTTCGGGCGAGTTCGGGGAAACGGGAGAGTTTGGTTCCAGCTTGTTCTCAGTGTCGGAAGATTTTATTTCAGCTCCATCAGGACGGTTCGGATCAGCCTTATCGGATTGTTCTTTTGAATCTTCGGGCCCGAGGATGTTACTAACAGAAAGTTTTTCAAGGGCAAAAATCAACTGCTCGGCACTATCCACGACAACGTTCTTATTGAATACACACCTGTAACTTTGAGCTTCTTTTTGCTCGGCAGCAACGGTTTTTTCCGGCTGCCGGGGCCCGGACATGGAGTTAGGGTCAGGCGGTTTGCGGAGTTTGTCCTTTTCTGTTGGGAAAAAAGGGGACTTCGTGCTCTTTAGACTGGCACTATCCAGATTCAGTATTTTAAGAAACTCAATACGCTCCAACTGCTCGTTATAGATGAGCTCAAGGCCGCTGCCGCGCACCTGAACATTCTCTGAAACGTACCTGAGGGAACCCGGTGTCAAAAATTGTGAAGTATCACTGATAAAGGTAACATCATCGAGATAGAAAAAGCCTTCTTTAATATCACCTGAATTTTCGGGCACAATGTGCGCGACGACGTTTCCTGTGAATTTGGCATCCTTAGGTGTGGGCTTTCCGAGAACGGTCTCAATTCGAACATCCCCTCTATCGGCCGTAATGTAACATCCTAAATCACGGCGAAAAACGTTCATATACGGCTTTTTGACTTCCCATTGGTTACTTGACTGGTGGAGAAGACTATCGAAGCCCAATACCCGGTCAATCTGCTTTTGCTCGTTTAAGTGTATGTATTCAGCCTTTTGGACGTTGCCAATTGCAGCTTTGCCAATCTTACCAACTTTATCATCGATTTGCTCAGAATTGCCATCGGCAAAAGTGTCCGTGACATCCGTATCAATCTCAATCCGCGGTGTTCTGCTTACGAGACTATAGAGCAGAATTGCCGCAAGCACAGCACCCAGCGAAATAAGCCATACCCGGAATTTTCGAGAGTTATCCATAACCGCCTCATTTGGCCATACTTTGGCCTAAAGGATTCCTTATGATGGTTGGGAAGGCGGCAGGTATCTGGTCATAAGCTCCTGCCACTTGCCGGTACTCTTCAGAATGTGCTCGATTACTTCCCGCACAGCCCCCCTGCCGCCGGGACGAGTAGTCACGTAATCGGCATACTGCTTAACTTCATCAACCGCGTTGGCAACAGCTACGCCGAAACCTGCGTATCTAATAGCGGGCAGGTCCGTCACGTCATCACCAATGAAAGCAATTGCCTCCGCCTGAAGGCCGAGTTTTTCAGCAAGCTCTTTGAGGGCGGGCAGTTTATTATGACAATCCTGGATACAATGCTCTACATCGAGTTGGCGAGCACGGCGCGTTGTCGGCTCAGATTCTCTTCCACTCAGAAAAGCGGTTTTGAGTCCGGCCCTATGCCACATTCGAATTCCGTGGCCGTCAAGTGAACTGAAAACCTTGCTCTCGCTGCCGTCGGCATTGATTATTATAGCAGTATCGGTCAAGACACCATCAACATCCATTACTAACATTTGTATATCTGAAAGATTCGACATATTAATCTCAAAAGAAGATACTCGATTTTCGAGCATCCGTTGTATTTATCCCACTACTTTTATCGTTACAATATCCTGTACGTCGATCAGGCCTACAGGCCTGTTGTCCGCGTCAACAACGGGCAGATCGTCAATTCTATACTTGTGAAAAATTGCCGTCGCCTCTGCAGCAAGTGCATCGGCCCTGATTTTCTTGCAATCGGCAGTCATAATGTCAGCGGCTTTGAATCCGAAAGCCTGCTGTCCCTGTTGTGTCACAAGGCGTCTGAGGTCGGCATCAGTAATAATGCCGGCCAGCCTGCCGTCCTTATCAACGACCATAACGGCCCCGTGGCGTTTCACATCGCTGGTGTTTTCAAGCAATTCCTGAACGGTGTCAGTGACTTGTGCGATGGGCAATTTTTCTCCCGGCCTGAACATCATCGACTGCTCAACCGTCATAAGCTTTGCTCCAAGAGAGCCTCCCGGATGAAAACGTGCATAATCTTCAACGCTAAAATTACGCGCCTTCATGACGGTAAAGGCGAGCGCATCACCAACGGCCAGCATACAAGCGGTTGAAACACTTGGAGCAACACCAAGTGGACAGGCCTCGTTTATCTGTCCCATACAAAGGACGACGTCTGCGTGCCTGCTCAGGGTTGAGTCTCTGTCGCCTGTTATCGCTATAAGTTTAATCTCCAACTGCTTGACAAGATTTATGAGGCGAGTGACCTCGTCGGTTTCTCCGCCGTAGCTTAATACAATCACAATGTCGTCTTTGCGCAGCCTGCCCAGGTCGCCGTGAACGGCCTCGGCAGGATGGAGAAAATGGCTCGGTGTTCCGGTCGAAGCCATGGTGGCGCTTATTTTTTGCCCGATGATGCCCGCTTTACCGATGCCGCTTATTATGCAGGAGCCTGTGCAGTTATAAATCATCCCGGCAGCCTGGGCAAAAGAGGTGTCCACAATCGGGGTTACAGAACCTATAGCCTCGGCCTCCGCTTTGATTACCTCCCGTGCGTAATCAAGGTCGAATTCCACTTATCATTAGCTCCTCTATCGGTTGAGTATTAAATCCTCAACCGACACTAATATCTATACTTTTACGACACTACCGCGTTCATTATAACAGACCAACTCGTGTTTTTCTCCGGTATAATCCGGCGCCGAATGGATAACCACCTGCTTCTCTGTAAGTTGCTCAATCTGGACAATCATTGCGCGCTTGGCGTTCTGCAGATAGTCGGCGACTTCGGGCGAGACAAACAACTCGATTCGTTTAATCTGGTCTTTCGAGGCCGAAAGATTCAACAATCGAATAACCTCAATAGCCAAAGATTCCTGGCTTTTCACAAAGCCGGAACCGGCACAATGAGGACACGCCAGATATGTGCTTGACTGCAGGGAGGGACGAATTCTCTGGCGTGTCATTTCGATGACACCAAATCTACTCATCCTCAGTATTCTGGAACGGGCGCGGTCGGCCTTGGCGGCTGTGCGAAAAACTTTTTCCACATCCCTGCGGTGCTTTTCACTCTGCATATCAATAAAATCACAGATTATAAGTCCGCCCAGGTCTCGGAGCCTAAGTTGTCGCGCAATTTCTGTAGCGGCCTCCATATTCGTCTCGTAAGCGGTTTGTTCGGCACTTTTAGGCCTGCGGTGTCTGCCGCTATTGACATCAATCGAAACCATTGCCTCGGTCTGCTCTATCACGATTGACCCGCCACCTTTAAGCTCAACCGTACGAGACTGGACCTTGGTAATCTCGCCCTCAATTTTATACTTGTGAAACAGCGGTACGTTGCCATCATAATATGTCGCCCTCCGCTTTAAGCGCGGCGTTGCAATGGCGAGAAAATCCCTGATTTTTCGAACTACCGTTTCGGAATCGCATATTATCTTGCTTATCTTGCTGTTAAAGACATCCCTAATGGTCCTTATAACAAGGTCCGATTCCTGGTAAAGCTCGCCCGGTACCCGCTCAGTGTCTATCCTTTTTTCGATAGCGGTCCAGAGACGCTTGAGATACTTCAAATCGTTTTGTATGTCCCTTTTGGAGCAGCCCTGCCCCGCCGTTCTGATGATAAATCCGATCCCTTTTGGCGGTTTACTCTGGGTGAGAATCTGACGGAGTCTCTTTCGCTCATCTTCATCCTCAATCTTGTGTGAAATCCCGTGCTTTTGCATCCAGGGCATCATAACCAGGTACTTGCCGGGCAAAGCAAGATATGTGCTAAGTGTGGGTCCTTTTGTCTTTACTCCCTCCTTTGTTACCTGAACGACGAGCTCCTGCCCCTTACGAAGGCAATCCTGAATCGGCGGCCTCTGCTTCAGGGATTTTCTCCGTCCGATGTTGTCGGCACGCCCACCACCGGGCTTTGAAAAATATCGAGGGTGCAGGTCACTGATGTGAAGGAAACCATTTCTACCTATCCCAAAATCAATAAAAGCGGCCTGTATCCCGGCTTCAATATTTGCCACCTTTCCCTTATACACATTGCCGACGTGGCTGCCGATACTCGCTCTTTCCACGTACAGTTCTTCAAGGGAACCTCCCTCAACAACCGCAACCCTGCACTCCTCGCTCTCAGCTACATTTATAAGCATTTCTCTTGACATTACTTTCCCTCGTATCTCGTTTCTCGACTCACGATTAATTAACCTTCCATTTCACGTTCGTGCGTCTAATCGGCGCTATTAACTTGTCCGGTTCGAGCTCCAGCAGTTTTAGAATCTCGTCAACTCTTACCGTACCTGTCGAACTGATTTTACATTCAACTACTATTGCTTTAATACCTGTTTCGATTGACTTCAAAAAAGGCCTGACGTCTACATTTTTGAATTTCGAATGTTTCGTATCTACACTGCGCTGCAGATTTAAATTTTCACTTGCGAGCAAACGCTCAATCACAGCCTTTAGCTTGTCGTTAATAGACTCAGGCGATACAGAAAAAATATATGTGGCTGAGTCAGGTTGGTAAGAGGTATTTGCCACCGTGGTCTCGACAGAAAGCAATTCACACTCCTTCGGTAACTGGCCGGAGAGCCTGTCCTTGATTCGTGACTCGTAATCGGTACCCTGCGGCCCGTTTGGATCTCGATTTACCCGAAGGCAGAGTAAATCATCATCCGAGGCAACTGCGACAGTTCTTGGCAGGGGCAGGGACAGTTTCGGACGAGGATTGAAACCCCCGCTATATCGCATGTTGATACCGGCGCGAACGCAGGCCAGTTGAAAAAGCTTGACCGTTTCAGCGTGTGAGAGGAACCTTAGGCTCCCTCCTACCTTGAATTTTATTAGCAACAGGATAGTTTCGTTCGACACCGTTATGTGCTTATCCCCTTATTCTGTTTTCAGGGCTGTCCTGATAACAATCCACAGCCTTTTATCCGGGCCTCCAGAGGCAATACGGTACATCTGGTAAGCCTTTTGAGCATTATGCCTATCTTTACATTAAAAACAAGCATTTTTTCTTAAAACTGTATTCCCGAGGCCGTATTTTCGGCTTATGGCGTATATTAGGCATGGGCTTTAACGGGCAGAAGAGATGAATTTGCTTTTGCTTTTGCCTTTTTTACTTTAGAATTAGCTAATGGTCTATCTTTGGGTAATCTTATTGATTCTGGTCAATGCACTTTGCCTTGTGCTTGTGCTTTTTGCCCTGCCGGGCAACTGGCTAATCGTCATATTGACCTGCCTGTTTGCGTGGTGGCATGAGGGAATTTTCTCCATCTACACGCTGATTGCAATAGCGGTTCTGGCTACGCTTGGTGAACTGTTCGAATTCTTCGGGGGTATGGGAGGCGCCAGAAAAGCCGGCGCACAGTGGTGGGGCTCATTTGGAGCACTTGGAGGTGCTATATCCGGTGCGGTTCTTGGCACATTTCTTATCCCCATTCTTTTTTTGGGAACGCTTATCGGCGCCTGTGTGGGAGCAGGTATCGGAGCATGGCTATTTGAACTGGCGGCCGGCCGACAAATGAAAGATTCTGCCCGTTCGGGCCTTGGGGCCGGGATAGGTGAACTGCTTGGTATCACCATCAAAATCACTCTTGGCTTTATCATCTGGGCAATTATAGCCGTCGCGGCCTTTTGGCCGTAAAGACATATCAATCGTGAAAACATCGCGTCAGAGCCCTTTTTCTCTTGAAATTTTACGATAATCTGATATGCTATTTTTATGTGTTTTTCGGCTGTCCGGAAGGAGGATGCCCAAAAAGCAATTTTTTTGGAATTTCCCGGAGTTGCTCTACGTTTAACGAGAATTAACAATGCTTGAAACGGAGAAATAATTAATAATTTCAAGAGGTAATAAATGGTAGAGATTACAAATCTCAAAAAAGTCATTTTCGTCTCAGTATTATCGGCGGCAGTAATTTCTCGCATTGCTGCGGGAGCGATTATTTATGTCGACGATGATACACCGCCGGGTGGTAACGGCCAGAATTGGTCAACGGCTTACAAGTATCTACAAGATGCGCTAGTGGCGGCTGCTAACGGCGATGAGATTCGCGTCGCCCAGGGTACCTACAAGCCTGATAGCAATTCAACCGATCCTAACGGCAGCGGCGACCGCTTTGCAACATTCCAGCTAAAAAATGGCGTCGTTGTTAAAGGAGGTTACGTCGGATTTGGTGAGCCGGACCCTAACGCCCGTGATATTCAATTATACGAGACCATCCTGAGCGGCGATTTAAACGGCGATGATGTTGAAGTTCAGGATCCTCTGGACTTGCTGTTAGAACCCACGCGCAGCGAAAACAGTTACCACGTCGTGACTGGCAGTGGAACGGATGAAACAACAGTCCTGGATGGGTTCACGATTACAAAAGGCAGCGGTTGGATCGCTGGCGGCGGAATGTACAACATTAACGGCAGTTCAACATTGATCCGGTGTACTTTCCGCGCCAACTCCGTCTTTTGGGACGGAGGAAGTGGCGGGGGGATGTTGAACAGCAATAGCCACCCAACCTTGACCAACTGCAGCTTCATCGGCAACGCCGGCTATGAAGGCGCTGGAATGTTCAACTACAATAGCAGCCCGACGTTAATCAACTGTGCCTTCATCGCCAACAAATCCGGCGGCCCGGAGTGGGGCGTCGCCGGTGCAATGGGAAACTGGGAGAGTTGCAGCCCAACGCTGATCAACTGTATGTTAATCGGTAATTCAGCCAGTGACTATGGGGGCACGATCAGGAGCGGCGGAAATTATACACACACCGTCAGCAATCCAACGCTCATTAATTGCACAATTGTCGGTAACTCGGCTGGAATACGTGGTGGCGCGTTTGAACAGGAAAGCGGAACCCTGACACTGACAAACTGCATCTTATGGAACAATACGGCCCCAATCGGCTCTATGGTGTATTTAGACCAGGGATACCAGGTTAATGCAATAGTCAACATCAACTACAGTGACATTGAAGGATGGCAAAGTGGATTTTATATTGAAGGCGGGTGCACGCTAAACTGGGGAGAAGGTAACATCGATGCTGATCCACGCTTTGCTTTGCCCGGGTACTGGGGCAATGTCAATGATCCAAATATAATTGTTGAGCCGGATGACCCAAACGCTATTTGGATTGATGGTGATTATCATTTAAAATCGGAAGCGGGCAGATGGGATGCGAATAGCCAAACCTGGGTAAAGGATTTGGTGATAAGTCCCTGTATCGACACCGGGAATCCCGATTCGGATTGGACAACGGAACCATGGCCACATGGCAAACGAATAAATATGGGAGTTTATGGCGGGACTCCTGAAGCAAGCATGTTAGGCAATATTGCAGACTTAAATATTGACGGAGTGTCAGATGACAGGGACATGAAGCTGCTCTTAGACAATTGGCTTTATGAAGACCTCCTACTGCCTGAAGACTTAAGCAAAGATGGGATAGTCAATTTCACCGATTTTTCCATTTTTGCCAACATTTTGGGGCTTCCCAGTCCGGCACTTTATCCGAATCCGGCTGACGATGCAACAACTGTGAACATAACCGCTTATTTGAGTTGGACGGCCGGGTCTTGTGCCACGTCGCATGATGTTTACTTTGGAACGAGCAGTCCGCCGCCATTTATATGCAACCAGACTACTACAACATTTGACCCCGGCACGATGGCTTATTACACGACGTACTACTGGCGTATCGATGAAGTCAATCCCCTGGGCACGACCACTGGTACTATCTGGAATTTCACGACCATACAATCCCCACCGCCATAAGTGGTTTGTCACAATGTCATCCTAAAATAAAACGGCCTTGAGGATTACTATTGCGGCCTTTTGGCCGTAAAGACATTCCAATTGTGAAAACATCGCACCAGGGCTCTTTTTCTCTTGCAATTTTGCGAAAATCCGGTATATTATTTCTTTGCATTCTTCGGCTGTCCGGCAGGAGGATGCCCAAAATGCAATTCTTTTGGAATTTCCCTGAATTGCCATATTGCCGGTGAAGGATTACAATACTGAAATGCAAAGTAAGCTCATTTTAGAGAACTAAAAATGGGTGGAAAAACAAATCTGAAAACGTTTCTGGTAATGGCGGTATTATCAGTGGGGATTCACTGTGCAACCGCTTTGGGTGGTAAATTCATCTACGTTGACTCATCGAGAAACGGCGATGGTTCGAGCTGGCAGAAGGCCCATAAGTATCTTCAGGATGGGCTGGCTAATGCCAAGACTTCTGAAAAACCGGTAGAAATAAGAGTGGCGGAAGGCACTTATACCCCGGATTGTAATTCAGATGATCCCAACGGCAGCGGGGACCGTAATGCCACGTTCAAACTCTTCAGTGGAGTGATTATTAAAGGCGGATATGCCGGAGCCCGCCGGTCGGATCCCAATCTCCAAGATATTGAACTGTACGAGACTATACTTAGCGGCGACCTGAAACTTGACGATGGTCCCGACTTCGCCAACAACGACGAGAACAGCTACCATGTTGTAACAGCAAAAGGTACCGATTCAACGTGCGTTCTCTACGGTTGTACAATCGCCTGCGGCAACGCAAACACAAGTGACAACGACCGCGGCGGGGGAATGTATATACTATCCAGCATACCGGCTGTTTCCGACTGCACTTTCAGACAAAACTCGGCCCATTACGGCGGGGGAATGTACAACAACGACAGCATTTCGACAGTGACCAAATGCACGTTCAGAGGAAATTTTGCCCAATATGGTGGTGGAATTCGCAACGATTACAGTTCTATAACACTGCTCAATTGCACGTTCATTGGGAACATGGCAACAAAAGAAGAGTATGGCAGCGGTCATGGCGGTGCGGTATACAATGCAGACTCTATCGACCTGAGACTGACCAACTGCACGTTCATCGAAAACACGGCAACAGGCCAACTCGGTCGGGGTGGCGGGATATATAACTTTTCCAGCACCCCAATATTTCTCACCAACAGTACCTTCACCGGCAATTCAGCTATGCACCGCGGAGGTGGGATATATGGCCGGCATGGAGACATAACTTTGTTCAACTGCACATTCAGCGGAAATTCTGCTCTTTGGGGCGGCGGGATGTGGAACTTCTACGACAACCTGACACTGATTAACTGCACCTTCACAGGCAACTGGGCAAAAGATGGGGGTGGAATTTTCAACGAGGCCGACACCGGCCATACCGTAACCAATTGCATCTTCTGGGACAATGGCGCTGAGCAAATTTCAGGGAATGCAAACGTGTCGTACAGCGATGTTGAAGGAGGCCGGCCGGGTGGATACAATATTAACGCCGAACCGCTGTTCATAGACGCCGACGGAGTTGATAACATAGCCGGAACACAGGATGACAACCTGCGCTTGCTGGCAGGTTCTCCCTGTCTGAACATGGGTGACAATTCGAATATTCCGACACCGCTTACTACCGATCTCGATGGCAATCCACGTATCGTGGATATTATTGTCGACATGGGAGCCTATGAGGGGCCAAAGCAGGGCTTCCTGCTGAGCACAGATTCTGTCACGGTCCCGGAAGGAGGTACCGCAACATTTACGGTTGCCCTGGCGATGCCCCCGCCCGGTGCGGTTTGGGTAACCGTAGTTCACCATTCCGGCGATCCTAACATTACGGTCGAATCCGGATCGGTATTAATATTCAATCCATCCAACTACAAGCAGCCGCAGACAGTTACACTTTCAGCCGCCGAGGATGAGGACAATGTCGAGGGGACAGCTCTAATCCGGATTAGCGCCGCTGACTTCTTTAGTGTGAGCGTTACCGCTACCGAAGAGGAGAACGAGCCTATTTTTACTGTTGTATATGTTGATGCCAACGCCACCGGTGCAAATGACGGCACGAGTTGGCCGAACGCTTACAACCACCTTCAGGATGGTCTGGCGGATGCGAATTTTACCGGGGTACGAAAAGAAATCCGGGTAGGTTCCGGCATATATACACCTGATAGTAATTCGAGCCATCCCAATGGTACCGGCAACCGATATGCCACATTCAAGCTCGTCAACGGCGTGGCTGTTAAAGGTGGTTATGCAGGTTTCGGCGCACCAAATCCCAACGTTAGGGATATCAAGCTTTACAAGACAATCCTTAGCGGCGACTTAGCGAATAATGACAGAGACGTGAATGAGATTCGCCAGTTGCCCAACGACCCATGCCGGGCTGAAAATAGCTATCATGTCGTAACCGGCAGCAGAGTTTACCATCATGCAGTGCTCGACGGTTTCACTATCATGGGGGGCAACGCTAATGATACGGCGGTCGAATCTCCATACCGCGCCGGCGGTGGGATGTACAATTTCATTGGTAAACCGATAGTAACCAACTGCACTTTCAGTGGTAACGGGGCCCGGGAAGGAGGAGGAATGTTTAATTTCGGAAGCAGCACGACTGTTTCCAACTGTATCTTCAGCAGAAACTCCGCCCTCTCCGGCGGCGGGATGAGCAATGTTGAAAGCGGTACGACATTAACCGACTGCATATTCAGCTTTAATCATGCTGACGCCAATGGCGGCGGGATGTTAAACTTCGAGAGCAGTTTAACAATCGGCAACTGTACTTTCAGCGGAAATTCAGCTAATTGGGGCGGTGGAATGAACAACGCTGAAAGCAGCACAATACTGACCTATTGCATATTCCGTATTAACCGGGCAGATGCGAACGGCGGCGGGATATTAAACAAACAACACAGCCATACTACGCTGAGTCACTGCGTATTTTCTGACAATTCAGCGACCAACGGAAACTCTATATCCTGTGAGTCTTACAATCAGCAACATCCGAGCCAGATCCAGGCAAACAATTGCATCTTCTGGAGCGACGGTAACGAAATATGGAACAACGACAATTCGGTTATCACTATTACCTATAGCGACGTACACGGAAACTGGCCCGGACAAGGCAACATCGATGCTGATCCCTGTTTTGCAGATGCGGATAACAGCAATTATCACTTGAAATCGGAAGCGGGCAGATGGGATGTAAGCGTCCAAACGTGGGTCCAGGATACGGTGACAAGCCCCTGTATTGACGCCGGCAATCCTGATTCAGATTGGAAAAAAGAATTATGGCCTAACGGCGAACGCATAAATATGGGAATCTATGGGGGAACAGCAGAAGCAAGCATGTCATTGTCGGATGTCGGCAATATTGCAGACTTGAACATTGACGGGCAGGTAGACTACAGGGATATGAGGCTGCTCACAGACAAATGGCCTCATAAAAACCTCCTCATGCCTGAAGACCTGAGCAGAGATGGAATTGCAAATTTCATCGATTTCGCCATTTTCGCCCGCATTTTGGAGCTTCTGGCGAGTAATCCGAATCCAAACCATTACGCAATGGGTGTAAGATTGGACGCTGATTTGAGCTGGACGTCTGGGCGCGGCGCCATATCACACGATTTTTACTTCGGCACAAGTAATCCACCACCATTCATACGAAACCAGACTGCCACAACTTTCGACCCGGGGACGCTGGCTCAGGGTACTCGGTACTACTGGCGCATCGATGAGGTCAATCCGTCCGGCACAACCAGGGGATCGGTATGGACTTTCTGGACCATGATACTCCCCCCGCCGTAAGCGGTTTACCACCATGCCAAACTAAGTTCAAGCTGCCTTGCGCGATACGCTTATGGCCCCCTGGCCATAAAGATAACACTTATTATTACCAGAATGACACTTGTTACTCGACAAGAGAAGTGAGAAAACTGATAGTCACTCACAATTATTATAGCTCATGGAAATAATTCTCTTGCTTTTTGGGGACAAATACGTCATAATTTTTGTTTAGACATGGAGGTATGGATCAAACTCGGGCTTCTGTATCAAACTAAATCTAAGTAGGAGGTGTGCTGTTTTAAAAGTTTAACAATCCTAATGTTCTGGAAAGAAAATGGGTGTAAATTCAGTTCACAGTACGATATTAGTTTTGTGTCGGAAGAATATCAATATTGTGTTTATCATTTAATTCGGAGGTTTACAAAATGATTGGTTTGAGAAAACTCTTAATTGTCTGCTTTTTTGTGTTGGCGAGTTTTATAATAGCACCCCTTGAAACATTTGCCTTGAGTGTATCTGCCGCCGGAGGCTGCAGCGTCCCAAATGTTCATCCTGACGGAACTGGATTCTATTACCAAGTTAAAAGTTTCCCGAACTGGTATGGACATTATTACGCTAATGATTATTACTGCAGAGAAAGACACTATAAAAGAAAGGATTTAGGAGGTTTAAACAACAATTTTATTGACCGTAGCGACATCCATTATCACGTCGGTCATGGAGCTGTTCGATGGGATGGGCATTACGACAAGTACCTCACGGCCATTATTTTTGAAAACGGCGGCATCCTGCTTCCGAGCGAGGCCAGGGGAGCATGGGGCGAGATTGACATTGAATGGATTGGTTTCCGTAACTGCAAAATGTTGGATGAAAACTCGCGGAGCTATTGGGCCAGAGCGATGAATGGAATCCGTTTGATATTGGGTTTTAAGACGAGCTGTCACACGCACGATAAGTTCGGTCAACAATGGGCCCAAAAAATGCAGAGCAAAAAAAAATACAGCAAGGACAAAGTCAACGTATATGTCTATCCCGGTCAGACAATTACACAGGCGTGGTTTAGCACCACAGACTGGACCCAGCCCAGCGGTACAACAGCCTGTGTCATTGCAGAATATTATCCTCACTATGGCGACCATCTTTGGGGCAATGGTTCAACTTCCCCTCAAGATCCGGTTCCCAATAATCTCAAGCACTATTGGGACCATCCGGTGCCCTATCCTCCGGAACTAAGGGTCAATAGTCTCAGTACGATGAACGTATACGAGATTGTCCCACGTGATGTGAATGAGCAATATGTTCGACAAATCGGAACAGCGTTTGGCCTGGCCCCGGAGCATGTAGTCGAGATGTGTGACTCATTCGTAATGGCCGATCTTAGTGACTCGAACAATCCTAAGATTTTGGAAGTATCCAAGATGACCGGACACTTTAATTATCACGAGGATGGCAAACTGTTCGCTGCTGACCCGAATATGGGACATTGCCCCGAGGAGCTAGCGCACGAACTGGCAGAATCTTTCCTGACCGACCGCGGACTTCTCCCGGATGACGCCGACACGACAGTTTATGGTGTAGGATTTGACACCATAACGAAGGAAAATCTGGATACGGGTGAAATTGTGCAAACTCTTTTCCAGAATACCAATATCGCTTATGCCCGCCGGATTTTCGCAGATTCAAGAGAAACAACAAAGGTGTCCGTAGCCGGCGCCGGGGCGAGACTGAATGTCTATATCGCCGAAGATGAGAGTATTATGGGGGCCAGAGGTAACTGGCGGAAAATCCAAAAAACGAGTGAGATTGCGGTTAATAACGCGGAGGCAACATGGTCATTCTTTGATACCTATGGGGAGAAGGTTGCCATTGAACCGGTCCTTGTAGAATACGACGAGGCGACAACAGATTATGCAAACGCCATCCAGCTTTATTATGAATATTCAAGTCATAGACAGCAAACAGAGCTTATACCATGCTGGATGTTTGAAGTAGATTACTACCTTAACGATGAACTGGTTCTGACAGCAAACACTTTCATACCCGCAGCGCAGAGTTATATGCCACCTGTTGTAGAGATAATCAATGGAGAATTTAAAACTGTTGATCATGGAGACAGCATCGATTTCGACTGCCAGGTAGTAGCCGGATTTGGAACACCACCTTATACCTACGATTGGGAGTCCAGCGTTGACGGATTTTTGTCCAATCAGAAAAGCTTCCAGACCAACCAGCTCAGTATAAACTGTCCGGACGAGTCTTTGGATTGCACCCCCCTGCCTCACGCTATCACCGTGACTGTAACGGATGCCAAAGGTTTTCAAGCCACCGATACAATTATGATAACGATCAACGGGTCTTGCGACGAATGTGCTGATCCTGCCGATTTGGACCACAGTGGCACTGTAGATATGATAGACCTTGCTCACTGGGCTAACCGCTACCTAACTCAAACAGGCCATACTGCTCCAAGATGATAGAAGTCATCCCAAAACCCTCCGAAGGAG
>JABAHP010000169.1_pt1 | contig 18862 bp, 19 predicted proteins | sample 7062081 | NCBI WGS metagenome assembly JABAHP01 (sample SAMN14534357, study PRJNA622989) | marine sediment metagenome | biome: marine biome [ENVO:00000428]; feature: marine pelagic biome [ENVO:01000023]; material: deep marine sediment [ENVO:00002113] | place: India: Gulf of Kutch | collected...
ATTTCTTGTAAACCTGCTTCAAAAAATGGAGCTTTTCCATCATTTATTATGGCAGCTTTTCTTTCATTATGGGTTGATGCTATCACTTTTATGTCTTTATTAGCAAAACATGCGGCAGAACATAACCCAATAAAACCAGTTCCTAAAATTGATACACTGTATTTATACATTTTAATCTTGATTCAATATTTTAGATAATAACAGAAATATTAGATTTAAGTTTAAATCTTTCGATTCTCTTATTTTCATAATATTCTGAAATAATTCTAAGAAAAATTTATATCAATCTGAAAATAGTATTAAATCTATGAAATTATAAATACGGTTATATAAATGCAAGAATTAAGAAAAAAACTCAGAATTACGGATAAGGCTTTAGATGCTGTAAATAGATTTCTTACTGACGAAAACAATCCCCTCATTAATGAATTAATTGAAATAATAGAAAAATATGGAGGGGTGGATGAAATTAATAAAAAAGCACAAGAATCTAGTAATATAGATACAATACTGGATAAACTGAAGAATAAAAAGCCTGAATTTGTAAAGGATTTGGAATGGTTAATTCAACAGAGAGATAATAACTCTTTTATAAGTATTCCTGATTATTATAAGAAGATTTTAGGGGATAAATTTGATGATATAAAATTTGATGATAATTATGCGGTGACATTAGAACTTTCAGCTTGTCAGTACTTTCCTTTTCTCATTGATGTTGCCCATGATGCTATTGAAAATCAAAGATTACTTCCTNNGAAGGGGCCAATTTGTCCTTAGAACGGGAAACCTTGCTACCAGGTCGAATTATAAGAGTGAGGAAAATGAAAGAGCAAGAAGATGATGGTGATCTCCTTGCTATGACTGCTGCTATGCAAATTATTGGAGCTACATATGTTGAAACACTTGATTCTAAGGGAACTGCTCCGGGACCTGATGGATTGCCTGTAAATGTCCATTTAGGCGGGCCTGATACTATAACAGGATATTTCGGTGGAGTTGGACAACCAAATGAATACGCTCTAAAGTGGATTGACGAATTTCTTTATTATTATACAAATTATGGAGTAAAACAAGTATTAAATATAAATCCGGGTACAGTTCTTCTTGGATACTTTATCTATAAGTTAGGAATTGATAATGAGTTTAAAATTTCTGTTTTTCTTGGTAATGACAATCCATATTCATCCTTATGGACTCTATTAACAGCAAAACTATTTTCACGTGAAGATGGTACTAGCCCTTTAATTGGTTATAATCTTTCAAATGCGGTAAATAATCAGACTATTGAACTATCGGCATACATAAGAAAACAGTTTGATTTTGAAGATGTTGTAAGATTAGAACATCATATTACAGAAACATGGAAAAGTATTGTAAGACAACCTTATGATAGACGTGATGAATTAATTGAATTAGGCAAAAATGTTAAGAACATTAGTGCTAAGCATGAGGGAGGTAACATTGAAACTGAAAAAACCAGAGAGCATCCTACAGATATTTTAGATTATTTTAGAGATAAACAAGAAATTATTGATGCAGGACATTGGGAAGCTTTAAAGATAAATCACTTAGATAGATATATGGCAGTTAATACAACTGCGGATTTATTAACCAAAAATGGTATAGCTATTATAGCTGCTCAAAATCTACATCACAGAAAAAAATAAATGGAGGTAAAAACACATGAATAAATTTAATTTTCGACCTTCTGGAGTTATGCCTGCAATGGTTACTCCTTTTAATAAAGATGAATCAATAAATGAGGAGAATTTGAGAAATTTAGTGAATCATCTGATTGAACAAGGAGTAACTGGCCTTGTTCCTGTTGGAACAACGGGTGAATTCGTTAACATGACCATTGAAGAACGTCTAAAAGTTATTGAAATTGTGGTTGATGAAACTAATGGTAGAGTCCCAGTTATTGCTGGAACTGGTGAAACAGGAACTAAAATAGTAGTAGATTCTACTAAAGCTGCAACCGATATCGGTGCTGATGCGGTTTTAATTGTTACTCCATATTTTTTAAAACCAAAAGCAAAAGGGTTATATGATCATTATTTTACTATTGCGGAAAAGACTGATATTCCTATAATATTATACAATATACCTGTTTGTACAGGAGTAGAATTACCTTGGACAGTTGTAGAAGATCTCGTAGATATTGAAAATATCGTTGGTATTAAAGATTCAAGCGGAGATTATAAATATTTTTCAGCTTTATTAGAAAAGGTTAGTGATAAAATTTCGGTTCTTATTGGTTGGGATGAAAATGTTCTTGGTGCTTTAGCAGGAGGCGCTGCGGGATGTATTTTAGGATCAGCAAATGTTATGCCTAAATTTTGGCTTGAGATATATGATCATGTAAGAAATAATCGATTACTAGAAGCTCAAACACTGCAAAAAAAGATACAAAAACTTGCAAGACTATTAATAAACTCTGGAGCTTTAGGCGCAAAAAGTTGTCTAAACATGATGAAAATTCCTGTAGGTAAGACTCGTCGGCCAATAATAGTAGGTGATACGCTTTCTTATGAAATAAAAGATGAATTAAGGGTTGAACTTGAAAAACTTGGATTAATTGAAAAGACAGAAATACAGTTTGAATTTCGAGAAAAACCACTTAGGAGTCGTTTTTATGCGGTAGGGATAACGCCCGAAAAAATTTCTGATTTCGAATTAAAAGTGGGTGAATCATTAGTTGGTTCTCGTCCTGAACTCGCTCATATAGATCTACTTATAGGAGATAAAAAGGGGCCTGTAGGTAATGCATATGCTCAGGCTTTAACTAATCCAGAAGAAGGAAAAGAAGGACTCCAAGTCATACTTGAGCCTAATATGCAAGTAAAACCGCCCACTATCATGATTCCTACAGTTCGACCTACATCACTTCGTCATGCAAGTCTAACCTATGGTCCTGCTCAAGCGGCAATTGCTAAGGCCGTTATGCAATGTATTGAGGATGGAATTCTTCCGAAAGAATTATCAAATGAAATTGTTTTAATTGTTAATGTATTTGTTCATCCAAGTGCTAGTGCAAGAAAAAGAATATTCATTAATAATTATAAAGCAACGCGTAATGCTATTCGCAAGGCTATGGAAGGACTACCAACTGTAGAAGATGGTATTGAAAATGCTGAAAATGCTCGACATCCTTTCAGAAATGACCCTTAAAATTGAAATTAAAAATAGTGAATCTAAAGAATCTCAATGATTAAATTTCCAAATAAATGTATCAAATGTAAAAAAGAAGGTCTTAAACTTGATGAATTCATATATGCGAGTTCTATAATGGTAAGGAGATTTAAAACGGTTTACCTAAAAATCCCTATATGTGATGATTGTAAAAAAGAACTAATGAAATATGAGCGAATAAAGAAATATCTCAAATTAAAGTATACTTTTTTTTGTATTTTCATAATTTCAATATTTTTTCTGTTTGTTTGGAGTAACTACAATCCTGATATATTGCCAGAAATAATCATCTTTACTACTGTTATCTCTATAATTTCCGGCTTATTAGTTATAATACTTTTTTTAGCCCATTTAATAATCTACAGGAAAAATTATGATAAAATTACCAATTATATTGAAATTAATATTGATGGGTCTATTGTAATAAAGGATCCAGAATACAGAAAAGCATATGAAGAATTTGATGAATTTGCGGATTCCAAGGAAGATGAGCTTTTTCATTGCCCAAAGTGTAATACACTTCTATTGATCGGTATGGAATATTGCCATGTTTGTGGGAAAAAAATTGTATAAAATCCACATTTTCAATTTTTTTTATATTTTATTAGCGGAAAACAGTTTGAATATTCTTCTTTTTAAGTTCTTATTTTTTAAAATTAATAAGTCATAATGTTAACATTCATAATCTCAAGTAAATTTATGAGATATGTAATCCTAGTAATCAATTTTAAAAAAAGTAACAAATTGAAATAAAATGTCAGAACAAATTCAAGAATTAAAAATCGGTAGTAAAGCTCCTGAATTTTCTCTTCCTGATAAAGACAAGAAAGACACTAGTTTGAGTGATTTTAAAGGTAAATATGTCATTCTTTACTTTTACCCAAAGGACAACAGCCCAGCATGTACTACAGAAGCAATTGGATTTACAGGAATTTTGTCCGCATTGCAAAAATTAGATGCCGTTGTTATAGGAATTAGTCCAGATTCTCCTGAATCTCACGCCAAATTTATTGAGAAAAAGAATTTAAAAGTACTACTATTAAGCGATATGGATAAAAAAATAATCAAGGAATATGGTAAATGGGGAAAGAAAAAATTTAGGGGAAAAGAGTATATGGGGGTTATTCGAAGTACATTCCTAATTGATCCAGACGGTAAAATTGTTCATATCTGGCCTAAAGTCTCAGTGAAAGGACATCCTGAAGATGTGGAAAAAATTTTAAAAGAATTATCTAAATAATTTTTTTTACTCTATTTTTATAGATTTTTTGGAATACAAATATATATTAAATTGAATAGAATGAGTGTTGAAGAAGTAATAAAAAAAAGAAGAGCTTTCCGTTCCTTAGAAGCAATAGAAGTTACAAATGAATTAATTAATAATTTAGCTGAAGTTGCGCAAATTGCTCCATCTTGTGCTAATAAACAACCATGGAATTTCGTTTTTGTGAAAGAAAAAGACCAATTAAAAAGACTATTTACTACATTATCAGAAGGAAATAAATGGGTAGAAAGGGCTTCAATGATAATTGGGGTATTTAGTAAACCTGAGAATGATTGTATAATTGGAGAAAGAAAATATTACTTATTTGATGTTGGAATGGCAACAGCTTTTGTAATATTAAGAGCTACGGAATTAGGTCTAGTTGCTCATCCAATAGCAGGTTTTAAAGAAGAAAAAGCAAAGAGTATCCTTAAGATTCCTAATGAAATGAGATTAATTACATTAATAATAATTGGAAAACATTCAAAGGAAATCAATCCGACACTTTCTGAATCAATGAAATTAGGAGAAATACAAAGACCTCCTAGAAAAAATCTGGAGGATTTCGTATATTTAGGGAATTACGATAAAAAAATAATGTAGGTGTTAATTAATAATCAAGAGTAACTTTCAAACCATAAGTTTCGAGTAAATCCTTGAATTCTAATATTCTATTTTCACTAATAAATTCAGTATTTTCCAAAGGGTAATTTCTATCTAAATATTTGTATTTGTGTTTTCCCCATTCGTGATATTTTAAAAGAGATATTTTCTCAATTTGTTTATTGGATAAAAATTTAGCTAATTCTTGCATATATACAATTGAATCGTTAAAGTTAGGAATAACAGGGACTCTAATCCAAATGTTTTTATTATTGGTCAAGCATCTTTGAAAATTCTCCAAAATTATTTCGTTAGGTATCCCAGTTTCCTTTTTATGTTTTTCTGAGTTCAAGTGTTTTATGTCAAAGAGTATTAAATCGGTGTAAGGTAAAATTTTTTCAAAATCTTCACCATTAGCATATCCAGTAGTGTCTAATGTTGTATGTAAAGCTTTTTTTTTAAACTCCTTTAACAATTGAAGAGTAAAATCGATTTGATATAGCGGTTCACCTCCAGAAATGGTGACACCGCCTCCTGAATTATTATAAAATAATTCATCTTTCAATACTTCAGTAGTAACCTCATGAACAGATACTTTTTTACCTGTTCTTTGAATTACATCTAATGAACAGATCTCTACACAGTTCATACATAAATTGCAATGATTTCTATTAATCTGAATTAAATCATCATCAAAAAAAATAGCATTTGGAGTACAAGCTTCAATACATTGCTCGCAATGATCACATCTATCTCTTCTCAAAAAAAGTTCTGGAAAGGGATTAATTGACTCAGGGTTAGAACACCATTTACATTTTAAAGGACAACCTTTAAGAAAGACTGTCGTTCTTATTCCCGGGCCATCATGAATACTATATCTTTGAATATTAAAAATAATTCCTTCCTTTTGTGTCAAGAACGATAACTCTCCTAATGATTTCTAGAAACACTGAGGTGTACGTGCAATGATAGAATCTTGTAAATCCTTACTTAGATCGACAAAGTAAGCGGAGTAACCTGCTACTCTGACCATTAAATTGAAATACTTCTCTGGATTTTGTTGAGCATCTTCTAAAACCTCCTTTCCTACAGCATTAAATTGAATATGATGGATGCCTAAGTCTGCCCAGGTCTTTAAATATTGAATAAAGGGTTCTATATTATGTCCTTTTAAATATTGTGGCATAAAACTTTGATTTAATAGATGATTCCAACTGAGTAATGGATCAACCTTTGAAACAGATTTTAACACAGCTGTCGGTCCTTTTTTATCTCTGCCTCCTACGGGGGATATACTTCCATCGTGAAGTGTTTCTCTGGCTTTTCTTCCATCTGGTGTAGCTTCACATCCTTTCCCTAAAAACCAGAATGCTGAGGCTACTGTTCCATCAGGTATACAAGGAGTTCCTAAGTTGGTTTTGCATTTCATTGTTTCAGTCATAATCATTTTTCCTAATCTTCTAGAGATTGAATCAACATAGTCATCATCATTTCCAAACTTCGGAGCATCAATAAATTGTTTTCTAAGATCTTTATATTTTCCTCTCCAATTTTTCCTTAGAGCATCAAGCAAATCTGACATTGTAACCTTTTTTTCTTCAAATACTAACTTTTGTATTGCTGCCAATGAATCTGCAACATTGTTTAATCCCAGAATAACGACATCCCTGTAATCAAGAACATAATTCCATTCTCGAACATCTTGTGCTCTCTCAATTGCATCATCATGTAATGCCGAAAGAAATGGGCGTGGTACGTACTCTTTATAAAAGCAATCAGCTATATTTGATAGAAATACAAGTTTTTTAATTCTAAATTTATAATTTTCAGTGAAATCTTCAATTAATTCTTCCACAGAAGTAGCGGTTTCTCCAATGTTTTTCAGCGTTTTTGTTAATTCTTGTGGAACTGGAATAGCAGTAGCCCATGCAGACCTATGATTAAAATTTTTACCTGGAATTGTTGGAACCATACAATTGTTTATTGAATAATTTTGCGCATCTTCTAATGGAACTCCAAAACTAATTAAACGTGTTATTATAACATTATCATTGAAGAAAGCTGGTTGAGGCATTCCTGTACTTATAACATCAATAGCCTTTTCTACTAGCTTCTTTGGTATCTTATTATTCCATCTCAATGCTAATGGAGGAGTAACCGTTCTCACAGCATTCATAGCATCCAATACAATATAAGTCATCTCATTTGTAATGTCCTCACCTTCTGAATTAATTCCTCCGATTGTAATGGTCTGAAAACCAATAGCACCACCTCCCGCTCCAGACCAAATAGGAGGATGTAAAAATCCAGTTTCCTGAGATTTTACAAATATGCACTCTACAAGTTCTTGAGCTTTCTCTCTAGAAATTAGATTGTTTTCCAAATCTTTTTCGAAAAATGGATTGAAAACAACATCAAATCTTATCCCGTCTCCCACCATTGGTACATCAATGAAATTAATAATAAGATGAATTAACCAATAAAACTGTAAAGCTTCTTGTAAGGTTCTTGGTGGATTTTCAGGAACCCAATCACAGATTTTTGCTATTTCTTTTAATTCTCCTTTCCTTGCCGGGTTTGTAACCTTTTCTGCCTCTTTTCTGGCCAATTCTGCATATTTTTTACCCCAATTAATTGCTCCTTCCATTGTAATGATGACACTCTGTAGAAATTGTTTTTTATGGACATAATCTTCACCATTGTTGCTACTATCTAGCCATTCTTTCTCAAGCTTTTCAAGTCTTTGTTCAGCTTCTCGAACAATTCCTTTCAACCCGACGTTAAATAGCTTTTCAAAATTTGGAGTAGCAGACTCCCAATTAAATACATAAAATTCATTGTATAACTCTTTAGGAATAATATTCTTGAATAAATGATGTATCGATAGATTTTCCCAATATTTATCAATTTCAATAAGTTCTTTTCTTTCTTCTTCAGTTAGCATATCTGAATATATTTGACCTGACGCTGTTTCCCGTTCCACCCATTTATACGCAAATTCTGGATAATGAACCACTGAATCTGGTGTAGAAGCAAAATTACCAATGATTAATTCTTCAGGTCTAATATATAGCGTCATATTCTCTAAAACATATCTCAATCCCAATGCTCTCCTTAAAACCATTGGTTTTCCTTCTGTTTGCTTATAAGACTCAGTTAAGAGCTTGGCTCTTTCTAAATCCAATGTCCATCTCATTCCAGGCCTATTTGCTCTCGCATCATCGGCTATCTCAATATTTGCTACTTGTAAAGACTTTATTGGAGTGCTCATCATTAATTTCTGAGTTCTTTCAGTCATAATTATTTAAACTCCCTTATTGATAAAATAAGTTATTATTATTAGATATTAGTTAAAACTAATAATTCATAAGATTAAAAATTTATTTAAACGTTGTTTTTATAAATTTATTCTCCACTTTTTGTCCTTCGATTAAGCTAATCTGAATTGTATCAATTTTCTAATTTATAATAAAGTCATTCAATATGATTTACATATGTAAGTCCATCATTAATTATATTAATAGCTCATAACCAGCGTTTTGATATTCCATGAAAATTATAATTACAATATGATAACAAGAGAAGCAGAATTTAATAAATTAAAATCTGAAAAGAGTCCATATCTATTACAACATGCTAAAAATCCAGTAGATTGGTACCCATGGGGTGAAGAGGCTTTCAATAAGGCAAAAAAGGAAGACAAGCCTATCTTTCTCTCAATAGGATATTCTACTTGCCACTGGTGCCATGTGATGAATAGAGAGTCATTTTCCTCCTCAGAAGTAGCGGAATCTATGAATGATACTTTTGTATCAATCAAAGTCGATCGGGAAGAACGCCCAGATATCGATAAAATCTATATGACTGTTTGTCAGATGATGACAGGTTCGGGAGGTTGGCCACTTACAATCATAATGACACCTGATAAAAAACCATTTTTTGCAGGTACTTATTTCCCTAAGGAGACTCGATTTGGGAGAATTGGTCTAATAGACTTAATTAAACGAATTAAAGAACTCTGGCATAATCAAAGATCTGAATTAAATAATTCTGCTGATCAAATTACTTTTAGAATACAAAATATAGATCAAGAGGCTCCCGGCGAACTATTTACAGAAGGCACCCTCAAAAAAGCATATCGTCAATTATCAATTCAATATGACTCTATAAATGGTGGATTTGGAAGTCGTCCAAAATTTCCTACGCCGCATAATCTTATATTTCTCCTTCGATATTGGAAACGAACAGGAGATAAGAACGCATTAGAAATGGTAGAAAAAACACTGGTAGAAATGAGAAAAGGTGGAATTTTTGACCATATTGGATTAGGCTTTCATAGATATTCCACAGATTCTATATGGCTCGTACCTCATTTCGAAAAAATGCTTTATGACCAAGCATTAATAGCTATTGCTTATATTGAAGCATATCAAGCAACCAAAAAGGAGATATTTAAAAATACCGCTGAGGAAATTTTTTCTTATGTTTTAAGAGATATGACTTCACCAGAAGGGGGATTTTATTCAGCTGAAGATGCTGATAGCGAAGGGGAAGAGGGTAAATTTTATGTATGGTCCAAAGCAGAACTAGAAGAAGTCCTTAAGAAAAATGAGTTAGATTTAGTTATTAAAACATTTAATATTGAAGAATCAGGTAATTTTCTTGAGGAGGCTTTACAAAAGAAAACAGGGAATAATATTTTACACTTAAAAGAAATTCCAAGTAAACAAAATAGGGAAATTATAGAGAAAATTAGACTAGATTTGTTTAGAGAAAGAGAGAAAAGAATTCATCCTCATAAAGATGATAAAATATTAACAGACTGGAATGGTTTATTCATAGCAGCTCTAGCAAAAGCTGCTGTTGCGTTTCAAGAAGACAATTACTTAAATGTAGCTAAAAAAGCCGTTAATTTTATCCTTTCAAGACTTCGAGATTCAAACAACAGATTATTACATCGATATAAAGATGGAGTCTCTGAAATTAATGGCTTTTTAACTGATTATACTTTCTTTATTTGGGGGCTTATAGAATTATATGAAGCTACTTTTGATATTTTATACTTAAAAACAGCTCTTAAATTGCATGAGATACAATTTGAGGATTTTTGGGATAATAATATTGGAGGTTTTTATTTCACAGCTACAAATAGTGAAGAATTATTAACTAAACAAAAAGAAATATATGATGGTGCAATTCCTTCTGGAAATTCAATTGCCATGCTTAATTTATTGAGGTTAAGCTATATTACAGGCAACACTGAGTTAGAACAGAGAGCCGATACATTAATCCGAGTGTTTTCTGAAAAGATAAAATCAAATCCATTAGCTTATACTCAATTTTTAGTTGCTATTGATTTTATAATAGGTCCTAGTTATTCATTAGTTATAGCAGGTAATACTGATAATAATGATACAAATGAGTTAATAAATAATATAAAGAATGAATATTTGCCAAATAAAGTATTCATGTTAAGAAATACTGAGAAAGAAACACCTGATATTGATGAATTTTCAAATTTTGTTGAGTTTTTTTATAATCTTGATGATAAGGCAACGGCTTATGTTTGTATTAATAAAACATGTAAACCTCCAACTCATGATATTAATCAAACAATCGAGTTCTTAAAACCTAATTGGAAACAAAAATAGTAGTTATAAACCAAATTTTTCTACTTTTTGGTTTACTAACTCTTTTAATTCATCGATTGATTTTACAGCATTCATCTCATCCTGATTTATAAATAAATCAAATCCAGATTTATCTAAAAGATAAGCAGAAGGAAATTTTGCATCAGCAACATTATATTTTTCATTAAATTCATCCTTATGTAAGAATTCAAACTTAAATTTATCCTTTTTCTTGAATTCTACAGGAACATCTAGATCATTGACAAAGTTTTTCCAATCTTTTTTCATTCCAAACGCTCCAAAGGTTACTGCACATAAATTACATTCATAAGTACTTTTACGAAATGTTTTGTGTAATGTATCTTTAAATCCTGTAAAAAAACCCCCAGAATCTGCATTATAAACAAAAATTAATTTTTTTCCATCCTCTTCACTCAATTAAATCAACTCTTCTTAATTTTTTTGTTTTATTTATGAAATTATTTGAATTCTAAATTTTTTTAATTTATAGGTTATAAACAATAAATTGAAAGAAAAATAAATTAAGTTATAACATTTGGCACATAAGAGAGATTTTCTATCTTCCCTAACACTAATACTTCCATCTCATCCAAAGACTTAACGGTATTCATTTCATCTTCAGAAATTAGTAAAGTTAATTGCCCATCATCATAAAAGTAAGCCGAAGGATATTTTGCATCTTTTACTTTATATTTTTTTTCAAACTCATCCCGATGCAAAAATTCAGAATCTATATTTAAATTATTAATAAATGATTTCCAATCTTTCTTCATTGAGAAAGCACCAAAAGTCTGCATACATAAATTGCATTCATAGGAACTAGGTCTAAGAATCTTTTTCCAAAAATCTTTAACTAAATTAATTACCCCAGAATCAGCATTATATATAAAAACTATTTTTTTTTCATTTTTATTCATAATTATAACACCCCGTATTAATGTATTGCTAACTCAAGCATTTTAATATCCTCATTATCATTCATAAATTTTTTAACACTTTTAGCGAAAAAAAATAAAAAAAACAAGAAAAAACTGCTAGATTATTAATTTTTGTTCTAAAGAGATTAGCTTTCTTATTTCTTACTTAAAAATAATTGTCGTATATTTTCCATTCTTTTTCTATTCGTATTCCAATCATAGCCTCCTATACGAGACTGGGATCTGAAGTGGATTTTTTTTTCATTCTCATCAAATAGAAATTCTACATCATCTTTAAATCTAAAAAGAGCTGTTGTGAATAAATAATGTAGGTAATTCTCTTCTTCTTTAAGCAATTTTGTTCTTTTAAGAGAAGTAATAACATTTTTTAATCTTTTTCTTGCCTCATCAATAGAAGAATTGTATATTATAGGTTCTATATAATTAACCTTATCATTTTTATCGCTCTGAGTTGAGATACAATAATGCCTTTTAGGGCAAGGATAAAATTTACCATTAATTAAACCTACTCTTTTCTCTTTCATTGATAATTCCCTATTGAGATTATTCTTTATTATGGAATAATTTGGTTATGTTTTCCATTCTTTTTTTATTAACTCCTAAGTCAGAATATCCTAACCTAGCTGCAGAACGGAAATGGATATTTTTTTCTGAATCATCAAAATAAAACTCTACATCATCTACAAATCTAAAAAATGCTGTTCTAAATTCAATATGAATATAATCCTCAGTCTCAGTTCTAATTCTAAATCTTTTCATTGAGTTAATAATGTCTAAGATTGTTTTTTTAGCTTCTTCTAATGATGAACTGTATTTTATTGGATCCATTTTATGTTTCGCATCAGTACTTTGAGTTGAAACGCAATTAGGAGAATTCGGGCAAGGTTGAAATTTACCATTTATAATTCCAATGGGTTTTTTAGTCATAGTTTGAAACACAATTAAGAATTTTTAATTGTTTATTATGAAATCACTAAGAAATTTATAGGTATGGGTTATAATTTTAAAATTGAAATTATTAAATGTCGAGTATATCTTTTATGTCTGGAATTATTTTTTCATGATCAAAATAAGTCGTTTTACTAGTTTCCTGGAATTTCTTTATTTCTTCACTATATCTTTCTTCAAAATCTTTTAGGAAATAAGCTAATCTCTCTTTTAATCCCTTTTTAGCAGGTTCTGAAAGAAATAAGGCCAATTTAATCCATTGACCATAAACAGCGTGAATATAGAATCCTTTGTATTTAATTTCATCCATTCCTTCTGCTCCACTTATTTCAGATACGAATGAATCCATAGCACTTAAAAAACCAGAAACCAATTCCTGATCAACTCTTAAATCTTCACGTGCATAGTTGATTAAAGGCAATCCAGCCGCTTTATCAATAATCAAAATAGTTCTAAAATTTTCTCTATATCTTGGCTTTCTAACTAATGACTTCTCTCGCTCCAATGCTTCCTCTTTTGGTAGTATCTCATACATTACAAATTTCTTTGGATTATATGAATCGGACTCACTAAACTTATAGTTCGAAAGCTTTTTTATTCTAGATTGAGCTCGTATTGGTTCACGTGGAAGCTTTTTAATGTAGTTATCTCTGATTTCTATATCATGATCTTTAGATTTTTTTCCTTTAGTGATTCCTAATACTCTTTGATGAATTGGATCAACCACATATAGCCAAACATTTAACTTTTCCATATCTGAGATTAATCTTTCCAAACCTATATTATAAACTCCTCTTGGTGTGGTTACAAATACAGTCCAAGACGCAATTTTAGAAGCTTCATTCAAAAGATAGAATGTATTTTTGTATTCATCTTCTGTCATCTGAGGCCCAGTCCTTACAATAACAGCTTCTGTTCGCAGTAATGGTTTTCTTTTCATTAGATATAAATCTAATCTATGTTTTGATTCATCAAGATTAGAAGTATCATAAACATCTATTCCTAAATCGGCGCAATAATCGGCAAATACATCTATCAATTCATACTTTGATATAAAATCGAACCTTGATAAATATTTTTTAATCTTATCATCCTTAAACAACATATCTGCGATAAAAGCTAAGCATGTAGGATATACTTTTTGGAGTTCTGCAATTTTCTTATATTTCTCATAAAAGTGGATGCTAATATAGTCTAAATAATCTAATTTTGTTAATGATGCACCTTGAGGTATAAAAATTCTATCTGTTTCAACAAAATTCTCTAATTCCTTGAACCTCGTTCTAACAATTAAACAATTTAGACATATTATTCCAAATTTGCCCATGTTTTCTTGAAGGATTATATCTAGAATCTCTTGCGGACTTTGAGAAGTCATAATGAAAATTATGATTTTTAGATTTTAAAAGATTATTATAATATATTATGAATTCATTTTATTTTTAAGACTATCCTAAGTTTTTAGGAGTATATAAGCATCTCTTAGTCTTAAAATAGCTGTGAAGAATATTAATCCTGCGAAAATCCATAATAATAAAAAGCGTATTGAAATAAAAATCGTAATAAATAAAAGAAATAAAAAAGTTTCTGAACGCTCCATAAGCCCTGAGCGATAATATATTACCTTTTCCAACTCATCCAATTGATCTTCTTTTACAACTGCGCCTGTCAATAAAAACATAGATATGCATAATACTATTGATCCAAGCGAGAAAATTCCCGGCCACATTAAAGTTAAGGGATCAGTGGAGATAAGGGCAATTATTATAACTACTTCTACAGTTCTATCACAAAAGATATCTAAAATACCTCCAAACACAGTAGTTTGCTCTAACCTTGCTAATGTCCCGTCCAATGCATCAAAAAAAAAAGATATAAACATTAGTATCGCAGCACATATAATTAAATAAATTTCCCATACCAGTATTCCACTTAAATAGATAGATAACGCACTCATCAATCCAATTATTAAAGCTAAAATTGTAAGTATATTGGCTGAAATTCTTTTATAAAATAATCGTTTAACAATTTTTTCAATAAGTACTTTAAATTTAGTTTTTGAAAGCCATTTATCAAGCATTGAATCATATATTCAATATATGAGGTGAAATATAAAAATTAGTTAATTATTTTTTGAAAAAAAACAAAATTACATTCTACCAGTAATGATTGAATAAATTTGTTCAGCCGTAAATCCTTTAATATCAATCGCAGAACACCTACAATTGCCAGAACATGCACCACAGCCTTTACAAAGAGCCTCATTAATTTTCGCTACAGTTCCAAACCACCTATTTTCAACTAGATCAATAGCACCATACGCACAATTCTCAACACACATCCCACATCCTATACATCTTTCAGGTCGTACAATTCCAAAAAAGGGCTCTACTTCAACCTCACCTTTAGCCATCAATACAGCAGCACTAGAAGCAGCTCCTTTAGCTTGAGCTACAGCATCTGGAATATCTTTGGGTCCTTGAGCGACTCCAGCTATAAAAATTCCATCTGTTAATGTGTCAACGGGTCTTAATTTTGGATGTGCTTCTAAAAAGAAACCGTCAGCTGATCTCTGAATTCGCAAAAGAGAAGTTATAATATCGGCATCTGCTCTTGGTTCTAAGCCACAAGACAATACAAATAAATCAACTTTTAATTCAACAGGTTGCTGGAGTAATGTGTCTTCAGATCTTATAATAATATTATGATCCTCATCTTCACTAACCTCTGCTATTCTACCTCTCATATAATTGATTCCATAATTTCGGCCAGCAGATTCATAAAACTCCTCATACCCCTTTCCAAATGCTCGGACGTCCATATAGAATATGTAAACATCAGCTTCTGGGTGTTTTTCTTTATATTGACGTGCTTGTTTTGTTGCATACATGCAACATACTCGAGAACAATACTGATTACCACCTTCTCTAAAATTTCTACTCCCTACACATTGTAAGAAAGCAATACTATGTGGTTCTTTTAGATCTGAAGGTCTAACAGGTTTACCAATAACGGGTCCAAAAGAGCTTAATAATCGCTCCATCTGTAAGCCTGTAATTACATTAGGATATTTTCCATATCCATATTGTTTCAACTCTGTAGGATCATATAAATCCCAACCTGTGGCCACTATTATTGTACCTACTTTGACTTTTAGATATTCAGGTTCCTCCTCATAAATTATAGCTTCAGGTTCACATACATCAGTTCTCGCACATATCCCACATTTTATACAATGATCCATATCAATTGTATATTGGCCTGGTACTGCTTGAGGAAATGGAATATATATCGCTTTTCTTGTTGCCAATCCTAGATCAAATTCATTTCCAACAACTACAGGACAGTAATCAACACAAATTCCACATCCAGTACATTTTTCTTGATCTACATAATGAGGTTTCTTTAAGATTGTGACTTCAAAATTACCAATATAACCAGATACTTCTACTACCTCAGAATAGGTTAAAAGCTCTATATTATTTTCCCGTGAAACCTCCGACATTTTAGGTGTAAGAATGCAACTTGAACAATCCATAGTAGGAAAAGTTTTATCAAGTTGAGCCATATGACCACCAATTGTAGGAGTTTTCTCAACCAAATAAACTTTATACCCTTCATTAGCAAGATCTAAAGCCGCATTCATTCCGGCTATTCCTCCTCCAATAATTAAGCAAGATGGCTCTACTTGTACTTTTTGTACTTCTAAGGGTACTAATTCTCTCGCTTTAGCTACTGCCATTCTAATATGGTCTTTTGCTGTTTCATAGGCACCTTCAGGCTCTTTCATATGAACCCATGTTGAATGTTCCCTTATATTAGCCATTTCAAATAAAAACTGATTCAAACCGGCTTCTTTACACGCTACTCTAAAAGTAGGTTCATGCATTCTAGGAGAACATGCCGCAACAACTACCCTATTTATTAGCCCTTTTTCAATATCTTCTTTAATCATTTTTTGTCCCACATCAGAACAAAAGAATTTATATTCTTGAGCTACTTCGACATTTGGCAATGTTTTGGAATATTCAACTAAATCTGGAACAGAAACGACTCCTCCAATATTCACACCACAATGACAAATATAAACTCCAATTTTTGGCCTTTCATTTCCAGTTATTTTTATTTCCTTTTTGGATTCAGTCAATTTATATCTCCTCCTATGTTAATTGCCCTTTTACTATATTTAAAAAAGAATCTACTGAAATAAAAGGTGGTACACCAGTGAGTTCATGATTTTTTATTAAGCCTAGTAAGTTAGGATCGATTCCAAAAGCAAGACCAAGAAGTTGAGTAATATAAATGACAGGAATTTTAAAGGGGTCACCGATTTCTTCTTTAAACACACTATTTACTTCCATTTGTCCTAAATCGAGTTGTAAATGACAGAAAGGACATGCTGTAATAATAATATCAACACCAGCCTCTCTCATGTTAGATAATTTTTCTCGAGTAAAATCTAATGATACTTCTTTAATTGCAGTCCTTACAGCTCCACCGGCACCACAACAAAGCATTTTATCCTTATATTGGACACTTTTTGCACCTGTTAATTCTACGAGATCATCAAGATAACGCGGATCTTCGCATTCTCCACCCCATGGTCTCTTATCAGACGGTTTTCCGATATGACATCCATAGTGTACAGCAACTCTTAGATCCGGAAATTTATACTTGATATGATCTTTAATGTAATCTAATCCCATATCTTTGTATAAAACTTGGACGATATGTTTTGGTTCAGATGTGCCTTTAAAATTTTTCCCGATTTTAGCTAGATGTTCATTAACCATCTTTTTCAATTCATAATCATGTTGAAGCTCAACCCAAGTATCTCTTAATGTTCCAAAACAGCCATTACACCCAGTAACAATATCAATTCCTAGTTCTTCTGCAATTGAAATATTACGAGCGGAAATAACTAACCAAGATGGAATATGAAAAGCCCTGAACACTCCTGGTGCCGGACAACATGAAGCACCAGGCAGATCAATTATTTCAGTACCCAAATGGTCAAAAATATTTCGTATAGAAGCTTCTATAAATGGATATCTATTAGGGATTACACAACCTAAAAAGAGACCATATTTTAACAGTGTTTCTTCACTCATTCTGATGCCTCCTCGTTAGTTTTTTTTATCAATTCGTCTTTTTTCTTTTTGGCATTCTCCATCAATTCTGTGAATCCAACAGATTTTAGCAATTCTTGACATTCTTTTACAGCTTCTGGATAAGAATGAACTGTTGGGGGTAACGGCGGCAATCCATATGATTCACGTAAATCTCTCCATTTTTGATTAGCTTCGCCATTTGCAGGCACACCATGTCCCGTAACAAAAAACACATTATTTGCTAATCCAAAGTGAGGATCTAAGATAAATCCTTCTTCAACTGCGATGTTTCTGAGCTTTATAATCATATCTGTTACTGGAATATCACGAGGGCAACGTTCATAACAAGTATAACAGGTTGAACAAAACCATATATCAATTTCGCTTAAGACACTTTCATCTCCTGTGAGTGCCCTTCTAATAGCAGATCTTGTACGATATGCTGTTCTTCTTCCCGATGGACAACTTCCAGTGCATGTTCCACAATTTATGCAGGCTCTAATTTTTTCTAGTCCTGCGTCAACAAATTTTTGAGCAATCCTTGAACTCGTAGACTTATAGACTTTTCTTTTTATATATTTTTCCACATTTTCGCTCATAATTAATTCGAATCCTATATATGTTCTAAAAAATGATTAGCAATTTTGTAAAAAAACAAGCTATTAGCTTTTTATGTTTGATCAAACAAATTAATTGATTATCTTAAAAAGAAAAAAGTATTTTTCTTAAAAAAATTTGGTATCGATAATTCATAACTAAATCTAAAATAACAGTTATTTCTTATATTTTACATTATTATAAGCAAAAAAATATTCAAATCAATAGAGTTCAATTTTGTTAAGAAAGAGGGTTAAGGATTTATAATAGTTCAATGATGATTATTTAACTGGATTAACTCATCTAAATACTCGATTTGTTTATCTTTTGATAAAAATGCTAATTCCTTTTTTATTTCTTTTTTCTTTTCCTTTGATACATCTAAATCTTTTAATTTCTCTCTAATTTCCTTTGACAATATCGTATAGATCCTCGATAAATATTTCTTAATCTCAGGTATATCTTCAATATCTCCATTTTCTTCTAAATCTCTCATTTATCCTCTCAAATCCAAATTCAGCTTTTTATACTTTATTATATTTAACGAATTTAATAAAA
>JABAHP010003763.1_pt3 | contig 18833 bp, 18 predicted proteins | sample 7062081 | NCBI WGS metagenome assembly JABAHP01 (sample SAMN14534357, study PRJNA622989) | marine sediment metagenome | biome: marine biome [ENVO:00000428]; feature: marine pelagic biome [ENVO:01000023]; material: deep marine sediment [ENVO:00002113] | place: India: Gulf of Kutch | collected...
TGAAAGAAGTATAAGGATTGATCAGGGTGCCGAACAGGTGGCCAGGGCGGGGCACGTAGATAGGGATACCGTCGCGGACCCCATAGTCTCTCATGGCCTTTGGCTTGATGGCGTCGTACAAGGTCTGCGGGTAGGCCTCGATAGCCGCACGCTCAGCGTCGGTCACTTGCCACGGTTCTCCGGCTCGGCCGGTGTACTGGGCATGAACGATATATAGCGTTCTCCCCTCCTCCGGTATGACCTCGATCCAGCAGTCCTCGGTTCCGAGGCTGACGGGCGACATCCCATCCGGAGTGAAGGTACAGAGCGCGTCAGGGGAGTATGGTTTTACAGGCATCTATCACTCTCCGTTACCCGCACGAGCAATCTCAAGCTCGCGGTTCAGCTGATCGGTGCGGCGTCGTAGGTTCTGGGCGATGCGGGTGGCGTCGTCCACGTTGGACTTAGACAGTCGTTGGTTCTCCAGAATAGAGGAGACACCACGGTTGAACTCTTCGGCAAGCTGCCCGGTGCTTTCTTGCAGGCGGCGTGCTTCGGTGGCCAGTGCTTCGTTGAAGCCTTCGAGAATGTTCGGCACCGTGATGATACTCTGGGCGATCTGCGAGGCCTGCGATCGGAAGGCCTCCACGTCGATCGCAGGAGCCAGATTGCCCGTCGATTCGTTGAGCCGGGAGAAGGCCTCAGCGATGGCGTTGACATTGCCGGCGGACGAGGCGATGGTCTGCGACAGGGTATCGAACGGAACGAGGTTGGCCTCCAGGGTATTCTTGACCTTGAGTAGTTCATTCTGGAGAGCACGACTGGCCGCCACCTCTTCATCGCGAAGGGTGTTCAGCTTCTCCTGGACCAGATTGGCTCGGTCTTGCGCAGCCCGCACGTCGTCGGTCTCTCGCACGCTCTCGAACTGCTCTCCAAGAATCTCACGTAGGCGTTCCTCGATAGCCGCAGCACGCCGCCCAGCACGCTCAGCGGTTCGCTCACGCCCGGCCAGCTGTGCGTCCTCCTCCTTCTCTCGAAGATCTTCCAGTCGAGCCTGTAGCTTCTCGACCTCTCGGGCCTCTCGCTTCGAGAGGTCGAACTGCTCTCGGAGAGACTGGGTACGGTTCTCTGCCTCCTGGGTGAGCTGCCGCGAGGTCTGTAGCCGCTGTCCGTCCGCTGCAATGATCCGTTCGGCCAGGGACAGGATGTCGCGCTCGCTCGGTCCTTCGCCGTCGAGTTCGCCGAACTGCTCCCGGAAGCGTGCCAGCGTCTTCTCAAGCAAGATACCGCGTTGCACCTCTTCCAGGCTGTCGTCCGAAGCAATGCGCCGGATGGCGCCAAGGAACTCTCGTGCGAACCGCCCCTTGGCAGTGTTAGCGGTCTCTAGCAAGGACTGCTCGATACGTTCGGTGTCTACTATAAGTTTCCCTAGGGCTCGTCCGGCATCCAGGGAGGCTTGCTCAATAGCTTCGAGCCCGGTGACCACCACCTCGGTACGGTCGGCGTCGTCGCGCACCGTCTTCAAGGCGTCAGAAACCTGGAGGATGGTTTCCCTGATGCTTTCGAACTGCTCGTCTACCGCATCAAGACCGGCACTACGACGAAGGCCTTGGAGGGCATCGTTGAACTTCTTGGCTTCGTTGGCCAAGCGCTGGAAGATCTTGAACTGCTCCTCATTGGCCTGACGGATAAGCTGCCGGACTCTGCTGTCATCGGCGGCAGAATCTTGGAGTAGCTGCTCTTCGAGCTTGGCCTGATCAACTACCAGCTTCCGGCGCTCCTCAACCTCCTCTTGGGCCAAGGCGATGAGCCGGCGACTCAGCTGCTCTCGTAGCTGTACCGCGATGGCGTTGGCTTGCTCTTCACTTCCGATGCCTTCGGCGCTCAACTCCTTGACCCGATCACGGAACTCGGCTTCGAGCAATTCACGACGAGCGGCGAAGTCCTCGAAGTTCTGGGCACGAGCTTCCAGGTTCTGCCGTTCGAGGTCAGCCAGGGCCGCCGCACCGGTGACGAGGCTGTCGGCCGCGAAGACTTGACCGCTGGCCCTCGCCACCTCCAAAATATCGAAGTAGAGGTTGGTCGTCTCTCGTAGCCGGTTGTTGGCTTCTCGGAGGTTGGCTTGATAGGCCTCGGTGAGGTTGTTCAGCTCGGACTGGAGAGCGGTCTGACCAGACAGGAGCTGTTCAACAACCTGCTGCTCGGTGATGAGTTGCTTCTCAATATCCAGGATCTCTCTGGACAGGGCCGCACGCTCCTCCTCGTTATCGGTGTTATCCAGCCGCTGACGACGGAGGTCCAAGATCTCGCGGGTCTCGTCGGCCGTGGCACGGGCCAGCTGTAGTTGCCGCTCTTGGGCAACGACCTCCTCCCGGATCTTAGCCAGGCTCTCCTCCCGAGTACGGGTCTCTCGGCGAAGCAGGGTCGAGAGATCGACCTGGAACTTACGAACCTCATCGGCCGTCTTCAGCTTGTCGATCTCTACCTCAAGAAGATCGTTCAAGGTGAGCTGCTTCTCTTCCTGACGAGCGAGTGCTTCGATGCGGGCCTTCTCGGCGATCACCGCACGTTGCCGGAGATCTTCTTGCGCTTCGCGAAGACGCAGAAGACGCTCAGCCTGGATACGCTCTTGGCTAATCCGTATCAGGCTGTCCCCTTGCGTGAAACCGGTGGCGATGTTTGCCTGCTCTCGTCCGAGGATGATCAGGTCTCGCAGCGATTGTCCTCTATCACGCAAGAGGTCATTGATCTCCGTCTCACCGAGACCTTGATCGGTCAGGGCTTGAGTGATCTCAGAGCGGAGGCGTTCGATCTCTCGGATGCGGCGGATCTGCAAAGCCTGCTCACGATCACGGTCCGGACCAACTCCTAGGTCCTGATCGGTGAGACTCCGGTTTAGTATAGCGATGTCCCGCTGGAGCTGTCGGTTGGCCTCCTCGTCATCGAAGTTGATCTTGGGAGACAGGTCCAGGACCAACTCTCCGGTACCGGCCGCACGTTCGACGGCTTCGTCCAGTCGGGTGAAGGCGTCAACCACGCCGACAGTTCCCTTGGCGATCTCGCCAAGAGCTTCGTTGATCTGCTCTTCAGCGACACCTGCTGCTTTGGCGGCGTCCTCGAACAGAACCGTGAGGGCGTTATCGACCAGTTGTCCACCGGCGATCTCTTCCCGACGCTCTTGGACTGCCCTGGCAAAACGCTCCAGAGCGTCTTCGCCTTCGGAGAGGCCGTCGATGTAGAGCGCAAAGGCATTGGCCGCCTGTTCGAAGAATCCAGCCTGCCCTCGTGCCGCTCTGTCGATGGCTTCCTCGTACCCATCACCGGCCAACCGGGCTGTGGTTACGGCGCTGGTGGCGGCCACGGAGAGACCGGCGACAGCGGCAGCTATTGCCCCTCCAAGAGCGAGGACTCCACCGCTAATGGCCGTGACAAGTCCTTTAAGTAGCGTGAACCCCTGGATGACAGAAGGAAGTACCAGGGCCGCCCCGGTCAGCACACCAAGCCAGTTGGTTCCGCTTTCTTCATCTCCGAGAGAATTGAGGGCCAGACCGACTCCGGCCGCAGCAGAGGCCACGGACAACAGAGCACTACCGAACCGTGCGAACCTCCCAGTAGCTGCACCGGCAGCCCCGGCGGCAGCACCGGTGGCTGCAACGTTCTGCCCCTTCGCCGCCGAGTTTGCCTGGAGCACTGCGGTCTGGGCCGAGGCTACCGCAGTGGTCTCGGCAATCTCGGATTGCAGGGCGTTCTCTGCCGCTGCGAGGTTGGTTGCCGCCACTCGGTTGATTCCAAGTACGGCAGCAAGCTCCTTAAATCCGGAGCTTGCCAACGCTCCAACAGCCTGGAGTGCCGTGAGGCGGTTCTCAAATTGTCCAACCCCCTGGATGACAAACGACAGGCTAGCCGTAAAGGCGCCAATGGCCGTGACCACACCGAACAGACCGGCAGCGAATCCGGCGAGGACCACTATAGTATCTCCAAGAAGCCCTGTCGTATCCAGGAAGTCGGAGATGGTGACAAGGATGTCCCCGAGGCTAGAAGCGGCGTCTCCAATAATCCGGAAGAAGGGCTCGAAGGCTACTCCGAGTCTCGTGAACCCATTGGCGAGCTTAATCAGCTGGGCGTTGAAGACGTTGTTGAACTTCGTCGCCTCTTCCTGGATAGAGGTAAGATTCCTCTGGGTATCGCTAGCGATCTCGACGTTGCGGTTCACCAGTTCGTAGCCGTCCGCCAGCTTGAGCAAGGTATTGCGGAACCGCTGCTCGGCCGCCAGACCAGACAAGATCTCCTCACGGCGTTCCCTCGACGCTTGGTTGAGGGCGCGGAGGAAGGTCAGCAAGGTACCGAACGAATCGGTGTTGAAGGCAGCTCGGAACTGCTCCTCAGTCTGACCGATGGCATCAGCAAAGACCGCTGCCCTCTTCTGGGCGTCGGCGAACAGTCGGGAAAGCGCGGTACCGGCCACCTGCTGACTCACGCCAAGGTCACCGATGGCACCGGACAGGGCCGCGACTTGTTCGACAGTCACGCCGGCCGATACCGCCACACCACCGAAGGCGCGAACGAACTGCTGGATGTCCCCCACCGTTGCGGTCGTGCTGTTGGAGATCTCGTTGAAAGAACCGACGATGACTCGTAAGGCCTCGGCGGCAGAGGCAGAGTCTCCGGTAAGTGCCCTCAGCTCTCCGCGAATGCGCCGAATGTCCGAGGCGAAGATGGCATTCAACCGGCCAAAGCTCTTTGCAGCCTCCTCACTAGACAAGTCTGTAGCGATGGCTACTTCGCCGACCAGCTCGACAAGGTCTCTGGTCTGCTGGGCAAACTCTTCTGCGTTGCCGGTGAACTGAATGGCACCGACCTGCCCGAGGATACCGGCGATAGCTGCCAGCTCCTCAGCTGGAACAGCCAGATCCTGCCCAAGGCTCAGAAGCTCTCGACCAAGAAGTTCCGTGGCCTCGATAGTGGCGTCGGCAGTCTTTCGGACTTCTGCCAGCTGCTGCTCGAAGTCACCGAAGGCCCGTCCGAGCTGGACGAGAGAGTTGATGGTCCGCTCGGCGAACTGATTCAGAAGGAAGATCTGACCGAGGTTGCCGATACCCAAAGAATTTGGAGCGAGCTGCGCGGTGCGCTGCTGGATCTCTGCCAAGGTCCGGATGCGTCGGGCGTATTGGTCGACAGCGATCTGACCCTCAGCAAGTTCTTTCGACACACGATCAAGGATCTGTGCAAAGTTGACTCCAGACCGTCCGGATTTCTCGTACTCCGCTCTGACCTGTTCGACGGTAGGACCGATACGGCGCATGGCAGACAGGACCGCTTGCGACGATGCCGAGAGCCGGCGTTGGTTGAAGGCCAGCCGGTCTACTCCGTCCGAGGCACCGTCGACGGCGGCATCCGCCCTGATGATCTGGTTGACCAGCTGATTGAGGTCCTGCGCAGCCTCTTGGTTCGACCGTCCGTACTGGAGCGTGCGGGTGATCACATCACTGAGGGCAGCCTGGACCTCCTTGGAGTTCTGGACCAACAGCTTCTCTACGTCATTTCTTCGGAGGATGACGCTCAACAGCTCCTGTTCGAGCTTGATGCGGCGAGTGGCGTTCCTCTGGGCGTCGGTGCCTTGCTGTGCTTGCTCGGCTTCACGGGCAGCCTGGGCCAGCTGCTTCTGCCTCTGCTCAAGCTCTGCTACGCCGGCAGCTTCCGCCTTGTAGGTCTGCGCCAGGGTACGGGCCAGCTGTGCAGCCTCGGTCCGTCCAAGGTTGCTTCGCCTGATCTCCTGGGCCAACTCACGGTACAGCCGAATCTCTTGCTCGATACCAAGGCCGGCGTCAGTGGCCGCACCACGAGCGGCCGGACCGGCGATGGCAGACGCTAGGTTTTCTTGTTGTAGCCTCGTAGCAGCGTTGAGCTGCACGCTGGCGGCACGGGCCACCTGCCCGGCTTGCTCCCAGGCGATGGCATAATTCCGGAGTGCGGTGGTGTTGCCTTCCAGGGCACGGCCGGCGTCGGTGCGGAGGAAAGCGGTCAGCTGTCGAAGGATCGCACCGGCATTCCGGATGGCTTGCCCTTGCTCTCCGTAGACCGCAATGGTCGACTGCACCACCTCCGCTGCACGAGCGTTGGCGCGGGCCGACGTTTGCTGCTCACGGGTGAACTCGCTGATGCCCTGTACGGCGGCTTCTCGCAGCTTTCCACGGACTTGGTCCGCTGCGGTGCCGAGAGCTGCCAAAGCGCGGGAGAACGGCTCTACTCGTCTCTGAGCGGCATCCAGGCCGCCAAGCAGATCTCGAAGGGCTCCGAGAAGGGGCGAGGCGGTCTGCTGGCGGGTCAGAGACTCCTGGACTACCCTCGACAGATCGCGGAACTTCCGGATGACCCGGTCTAGTTCGCGCTCGTCGCCAGCGAACAGGCCCTGGCGGGTCTGCTGCTTGAGATTCTGGGTCGACCGGACGACTGAATCGAGGCCATCCTTGAACCGCTGGAGGTCCTTGACGGGTGCAGAGAAGGCAGCGACGGCCGAGCGGCCAATGCCCTCGAACGACTTAGAGACCTCCCCAACTGCTTGGGCGGTCTTCTGTAGGTCACTCTCGAAGGGACGAAGACGGTTGGCGTCTACCTCGACAACGAGTTCAAAAACCTGACGGACATCTGCCATCGCTTACTCCACTAATTCATAGCCGTGGGATCCTCCTCACCGCCGTTTCTTATGTTTCCGTACAGGGACAGTCGGTTGCTTCTGCGCACTGGCGTAGTCGGCTGGGGTAAGCATGCGTGGGCGTCCAGCCTTGTGGGCTATGTCGGCCGCCCGCTGTCCATCACGATGGGTCGGAAGGTTGGTGATCTGACCGAACAGCGCGGCGAGCGCCTTGTCAGAGTTCGGCTTCCTCTTGCCATCAGGAGTCATCCTCGCTTGCCGCTCGGCTTCTCTCTGTGTCTTCGACTTGGCTACCAACTTGATCGTGTCGTCCAGGCTTCGCATGCTATCCTTCCAACTCTTCTCATCGGCTTGCCCCATTCTGGAGGCGGTGGCCTTTCGGCGAAGTCCTTCGGTCTCTCGGCGGACGCAAGCTCGATAGAAGACGTCGATCTCGACTGTGGTGTACTCCTCCGTTATATCGTGGTATGAGTGTCCGTGGGAAATCAGGGTCTGGACTACTTCGGCGAAATCAGCGCGTGGACCTTCTCGGTCACCTTCTCCAGACCCTGCGTCAGTTTTCCCAGCTCTTCGGTCTCCTTGAGGTTCATATCATAGATCAAGAACCCAAGATTGATGATGTCGTCGAAGCCACACTCGTCATCCAGCCAGTCCATAGCCTTGGCAGGAGTCTCGAACGGTGAGACGATCGACTGGGCGACGATCATCATGATGTCATCACCAACGATGCCCATGATGTCCCCCATCAGGGAGGCATCTTGGATGATGTTGGCGGCAGGCGCCAGGGAACTGACCTTGTTGATGAGCTGAGTAACGCGGCTGCCAAGAGTCAACTTCTTGCGCATGCCCCATTTCTTTATCTGAAGGACTTTGCCTTGGACCATCACAGTGGCGACCTTGTCGGCCAGCTGGAACTCCAGGGTCTCTTTGATGTCGACTACCATCTCGTCCATTCTCTCTTGGACGGATCCGGCCTTCTCTGCCTTGCGCTCTGCCGCCTTGCGGCGGTTCTCAGCAATGGCTTCCGAGGGGCGCTGGCCCCGAGGCTTGGATGCTTTGGATGCTTTGGATGCTTTGGTAGCTTTGGTAGCTTTGGTCTTGGCCATGGTGGGTCTCCGAAGTCGGTGTGTAGTTGGTGGCGAGATGTTGGGAGGATAGCAAAGCCCCTCGGCACGTCGAGTACCGAGGGGCTTCCAGGGATTTAAGCCCCAAGGCTGATCATGTGCCGTCAGCGGAGAACTGGCCAGCCTGGACCAATTCACTGATCAGTACGAAGGTCGAATCGACCAAGGCGTACATCTGGCAGCGGGTGGTGACCGCACCGGATTGGTAGAACCGGACGCGGATGGTCGGACTTTCGACCACGATGCGAACTTCACCGTCCCCGACGTTGGCGAACCCTTCGGCAGCCATCTGTCCGTAGAACAGCTCGATCTTGCGATCGTCGCGGGTTTGGTGGACCAACTCCTTCAAGAAGGACTTGAGGAGAGTTTCGTCGGTGGCGTTGATGTTGAGCACCGTGTCCAGGGCATCGATATTGGCGATGTTGGTGAGAGCCATGAAATTTCCTTTCAATCAGGGTCTCGTAGGTTGAACGACTCCCCCACAGCGGGGGAGTCAGACGGTGGCAACTCAGTTGCCGGGCAGTGGCAGGTTGACGTCGATGTCCTCGTCGACGCCGTAGTGATCCACGAAGCCGTAGGGCTGGGTGGGGTTGTCGCTGTCGCTCAGCACTTCGACCGAGAAGCTGAACTGCGACCAGTCCTGGTCATTGTAGGAGAACTCACCGTCCGGCTGGAAGGTGCACTCCCGAATGGTCCAGACCCATTCGTTACCGGTGTCGGACACACCGGCCATGCGAGCACCGCCGGTGCGCTCGCTCTGGATGAAGGGCGCCCACTGACGGCTGGTGATGGCGCCAGCGTTCGTGGTGACCTCGCCGCCGAGCATGAACAGACTCATGGCATCGGCATTGGGCTCGTCCAGGGTCAGGGCGANNGGAGGACGGTCCGGTCCTTGGTCCTGGTACCGCTCTTGGCCGTGTAGTGGTCCAAGAAAGTGGTGTCGGACGAGAAGTTACCGACCACGACGTTGCCGAGGTTCAGCTCCTTCTTCCGGATCAGGGTGATGTCACCGTCGACGGTGATGTCCGGGACGGTCTCTTCGACGGTGATGGTCGTGTCACCTGCGGCGAAGACAGCGCTGACGACGTTGTAGGTGCCATCGTTACCGGTCGAACCGGTCACGGTGAACCGGGCACCGAGCCCGAAGTCGTCAGTGTAGTCACCTGCCACCACGAAGGGTCCACCAACCGCAGCCGTCACGCCAGTGATGGCGATCGGGGTTTGGGTGGTGAAAGTATCCTCCGAGAAGTAGAAACAGATGCCACCGATGGTGTAGTTTTCGGGATTACCGAGGACTACTTCAGACATAGCTCTTTCCTTTCAAGAAAGGGTTATTGATGTTGCTTCACCGGATCGAGTTCCACCACCTTGATGGAATACTCAAGTCTGATTGAAGCGGCCCACTCGTTTCTGGGGGAGCGCCGAGCACCAGTCTGATTGCACTTGGAAGTGCGAAAGATCCCGGCGTACGGAGAGGCCCCAGATGGAGTAAGATTGGTTGCGGTCATCACTTTGTTGATGGCTTCCGCGATTTCCCAGCACACTTCCTCCGAAACGCTGGAGTGGGCATACATAACGAAGATCAGATCTTGCTTGCCGTCGTGTGCCCGCTGCTGGTCATAGATGCTGTACTCTAGGATTGCGTGCTGCTGTTGGGTGGCGGCCTTCATGTTCTGATTGATACCGCCGCCAGGGCGTCTCTTGGTCGCGCCAATGTTGTCCTTGGGTAGGATCGCAATCAGATCCGCGTCTGTCCGAAGGACCTGGGTCACATGCTTGAGTAAGGAAATCACTTTGCAAGCCCTTTCTAGGAGAACGCTCTCGCCAAGTCCTCTTGCGTGAAGAAGCCCTCACGGGCTCTGCGTTGCAGGGATAGGTTGGTAAACCGGACGATGTTCTCCGTCAGCTGGAGCCCTTCGAACTGGCGCTCCGACATTTCCTGGTACAGGCGGTAGAACAGGTAATCGGCCTTGAGGCCGTTGATCTCGTATCGCCGGAGGTCCAGGAAGATGGTCTCGGCCGGGGTACCTTGCGACACCATAGGCACCACGGACCATCCAGGCAAGTTCCGAATCGCCCAGTTCAGTAGAGGGGCGATGGCCGGTGATCTGTCCTGGGTGTACCCTTCATCGACCAGGGTGTAGTGGGTTGCCGTCGAGAAGATCTCCACCGAAGTGCTCATGTACCCGTTCCGAGACCGCTTGACCCGGATCCGGTAGTTGAGCGAATTGTACAGGGTGTCGGTGTCGCGGGCTCCGTTGGCGTCGTTTGCTTCGCGTTGGTAGGGACCGAGCCGGACAGACGATCGTGTCAGGAGGTTGCGAAACGCCTTTCGTACATCTTTGAACACCCCTTCAGCTTTATCCTCAATTACTTTAACGAGCGATGACGAGGCTTTTCCAAAGTCGTCAACACCTAGCAGCTTCGTAATACGTGATGCTGCTAGGCGAGAGTTAAAGTTTCTCGGGTTGACCCGAGTGACGACATTGAGGACCACGGCTAGAAGGACTCTCTCCAGGTCAAGCCGCCAAAGATGTCCTCCGGACCTCCTGACTTAGCGACACAGAGCACCAACTCTTCCGCCTCACCGTCAATGCTGGCCCCTGGAGGATTGATGACCGGTCTATCGATCCGGATGGTATCAGAGCTGGCGCTGATATACCCGGAGTCCAGCATCTCGCCTCCTGTGACAACGGAGCTGCTTGGGTTGGTGGTACTATCCCCTCGGGCACACTCCACAGAAGTATCGGATACAGGAGCGTAGTTGAAGGTCCCTGCGACGTTTGGGTTGCGGCGTATCTCCCATAGGAGGTCATCGGAGGTGGTACACAGGAGGGAGAAACCGGACAGCCGGATGATGGCGTCCAGCCTATCACCTTGAAGACGGATACCGGCAACGGCATAAAACTCTCCATCGACAGTCATATCGATGGAATCCGCAGGAGCTATCCCAGTGTTGTAGGTTCTGACCTCACCGATAGGGCGCTCACCGCCTTCGAGAAGTACCGCGCTACAGATCATGTCCATCGAAGCGGCCCCGCCGGTGCTTCGAATCTCGTAGCGGACGCTGTGGTTTGGAGTCTGCATGTACACGGAGTCGACCAACCCGGCGTGCTTGAACTCATGGCAGAGAACAAATTCGCCGTCGATGTCTACCCCTACCCGAACTCGCCCAACTCCGAGCCACTGCAAGTCAATGATGAAGATAGTCGACTTTGTGAAGTCGTAGGTGGCTGGCAGATCACCATTCCAGCCGTCACGGGCCTCGGAATCTTCCGCTCCGTCCTTGCTGACGACCCATTCATAGTCTGTTCCGTTATCTCTGAAGAAGATACCGTCATACAGCGTGGAGTAGGGAGCAACCGTAGAGGAGTTGAAGTACCCCAGAATTTTAGAGGTCTGCGGTACTTGAGGCCCAAGGGTCGCGGTGAGAGCTACCGCCTTGGACAGTCCGCTTTGATAGTAGAACCGCTGCCATGACTGGCGGACGACATATTCACCGGCGTTGGCCACCGACATTCGCACACAGGAATCCGCCTTGACGTGGACCGAGGTTTCTGCTCCTCCGGAGTCTCGCTCGTCAAACAGGGTAGGAAGTTTGTCGTGCAGGTGCTTGGCTGAGAACAGCGGGAACGGCTCACTGAACCTCCCTCGACCGAAGGAGTCTCGACTGCCCGTGTCGGCGAATGATATGCCTACTCTTTTTAGGTTGGTACTCACAGAACCCACTCCTGCGCGGTGGCATCGAAGGTGACGTAGATACTTCCTTGACTGGATAGAACGAGGGAGGGGTCTCCAGAGATGGTCTGTCCAGTGTTGGGTAGGAGGGTGATATCACCTTCCATATTTCTGTAGGATGCGTTGAACACTTCCACGATGAAACCATCGCGAACGTTCTCGGTGGCCGGCATGGTCAACACCACACCCTTGGTATCGACTATAGTTTTTCGGACCGTGGTCGCGATGGTCCCGGAGACGCTGACTACTCGCTGCGCAATACCCGGCTGGACTTCCTGCGGGTCGGTCGGGAGGGACAGGTACTCCTCGATCGTCTCGATCGAATCGTCCTCCTCGATGAAGCACATGCGGACCTCGTCGTGCATGTGCTGACCGTTTCCGTTGTCGAACCGCTCAAGAACCTTGATGACGATATACGTGATGCCCCGGACCACGACCTTGTCTCGCCACTTGATCGCTCCATTAAAGCGGGTGAAGACGTTGGCGAATCGGTTAGGGACTTCTCCTGGATCCGTGATCTGGCTGTCGATCGCGTGCTCCTGGAAACTACAGGCGACAGGGTTGGGTACTTCGGACCAACCCTCGACATTCTCGCCCAGCTCATTCTCCGCCATAATAACGGAGTACACGAAAGCCTTGTCCCGATATTGGAGATCGGTGAAGTATCGTTCCTGGGTGCCGTGCTCTTGCACGCCGTTATGGAACTGCTTTTGAACTGGACGAGAATGCGAGACCACAGGTCACCCCTTATTAGTGCGAGGAGTCGAACTCGCTGTTGCTGTCGACCAGGGCGTCCGACTTGGCCTTGGTACGGGCGTGCGAGGAGCTGAACCCGAAGGCGACCCACTCCAGGGTATCGGTGACCGAGGCGTACTTGACGTACAGCTTCTGGTCCCCTCTTACCAGAGGAATGACGGCGAGGGTACCGGCAGGGACCGTGACCCAGGTTCCGGCGTCAGCTTCGGCGGCACTGTCCGCACGGGCGTACTGCCAGTCTTCCGTCAAGGTCTGAGCCCGGATCTCCATGACGAGGTCGACACGGTTGAGATCGCCGGCTGTGATGAGCAGGGCGGCGGTCACACCGGTGGCGGTAGTACCGTTGTCCATCTCGTCGGTTTGAGAAAGGGAATACTCGTCAGGATTCCCGATGATTCCAAGTCCTACTGGCATTGGTTTACTCCTGATTTTTGTTGTGGTCTATAGACCGAGCCCAAGGCCGAGACCGAGCCCAAGTTTTCCGGTAGCAGCGCCCCCAACTGCTGGGGGTGCGATGAAGAGGATATTGAGGTTTCCGCCGCCGTCGACAGCAGGCCCGGAGTAAGCTGCGATGGCCTGGCCCCCGCTTGCGTCGACGTTCTGGACAGTTGGAGTCCCATTGATAACGCCGGTCCCGCTCACCGTGAGAGTGCTGGTAGTCACAGCATCTCCGAGGGTACCGCCACCGGCGTGGACGAAGTCCCCGGCCGTGAGGGTCTTCCCCGGCCATTTGGCGGCGTTTTGGAAGGTTATCGTCCCCGACACGTTGACGTCGGTCAGGAGGACAGGGGCTGCCCCTGTGAAGGTCAGGCCAGCAATGGCTGCGGTACTCGCTGAAAAGTTTGAGGTGGCCACAGTGAAGGTCACTGCGTTGCCTCCGTAGCTCCTGATATTGTCCAACTCCGCATAGGCCGTTAGAGGGTAGTCTCCGTCAGGAAGGCGGAGGATGAGGCCTACGAAGGTACCGGTGGCGTCGATGCCTTGGGACATGGTGAACGTGAAAGCATTGTCGTTCACGTTGAAGTCGATCTCATCGTTGGCTGTATAGAATACCATAGCCAGACGCTGGATAGCTATGGTGATTCCCGCAGCCACGTCGACGTCGAGGTAGTTGTCGCCGGCCCCAGAACTGCTGAGGAGCGTCATCTGATCGACGCTGATGTCTCCCGTCAGGTGAATGGTAGGACGGTCAACTGACGCTATCCCCGCAGGGGCGTACAGGCTGAGCCCCTGACCAAGAGACCAGTTGGAGAAGTCTGCGGTCAGATCCGCGTTAGCGGCTGGGCGAACGAACAAGGTGTAGAACACCGAGGCGGATGACAGGTTAGCCGGAAGGGACTTGGTCCCTTCCGTGTAGATGTCCAGCGACCTCAATGACAGAGTTGAAGTTGGTGTCCCAACAATGGGCTGCCCGGTGGTGGTGTAGTTCCATATTACTAGGTTGTCGAATCCGGCCTGACTGACTCCGCCACCGGCTTCGAGGACAAGTTGGTCCTCGGATGTGTAACGATCTCGATTGTTGGTCCCTATGGCGAAGTTGCCGGTGATGGTGAGAACCCCGCCGGATACGGTTAGTACGTGGACGTTGTGGTTGCTGGCGCCGGTTAGATCGAGAGTGTGGGTGGCCGTAACACGTAACTTCGCGAGATTGGACCCAGTAGAGTTCGGCCGCATGACAATGTTGCCGGAGGCAAAGTTGGATATACCGGAGGCCTCGGTAAGGGTAAGTTCGGCTTCCAGGTAAAGATTACTTACGGACGTGGAACCATCGGAGACCAGCTTGCCGATAGAGATGTCGGCAGTTACGATGATAAAGGTACCAACCGCACCGGAGTTGATATGGCATATGTCGTCCGACGCAATACTAGCCGGGGGCGAACTGCCCCCGGATACGGTACTCCAGTTATTTGGGTTGTTAAAGTCCTCGTCTCCGAGGAGGTTTTCCCAGTAAAGGTCGATCGCCATATCTGATACTCTTTTCTGGAGGTCAGCTGATTACCAGCTCGACAGGGGTGGTGCCGAGACGGATCGAGCCGCCACCGCTGTCGATCTTCCCATAGGCGAAGTAGGTGCTGGGGTCGTAATCGAGGTCAGTATCCTGGAGGTCGATCGTGGCGATGCCCCCAGTCGCCACCGAGATGGAGGCCGCGTGCGACTTGGTCACCGTGGTCCGTTGCTTGGTGGTGTAGACCTCAAGAGTGACGGTGTGCGCAGTGATGTCCACCGGCTGACCGTCGTCCTCCATGAAGGTCATGAAGTGGTTCGGGGAATCAATGCCTTTGAAGGCAGTGATCTTGTTCCCTTCAATACCGTCGAAAATCATCCGCATGTCTGGCTCCTACTTGATCTGTTCCAAGAACTTGCCAAGGGAGACGATCGCCTTCCCTTGGTCTGTGGGCATCTCATTACGCACTTCTTCCAGCTCGGTCTTCACCTGATCGTGGATGCCCTGGTCAACTTGCTGGGCTCTGGCGAAGGTCTTGAACAGCTCAGTAAGGCTGGAGATGCGCCCGTTGGTCTTCTCTTGCAGCAGAGCCTTGATCTCGTCCGGGGCCAGCTCCTCTTCGAGCTGTCGAAGGGCTTCGATGCCTGCTTCGCTGCCGGTTGCCAGCCCCTTGAGGGCCTTGACTTTATTGACGTAACCGCCAGCACCGGATGCCACGGACACTGCGTTCCCGATCCAGCCTGGGATAGGGATACCGAATAGGGGAGCTAAAGCAAGGGCTCCTCTAGCAAGGCCGAGGGTAACCGCGACGATTCCGCCTCCGGTCAGGGCTTTCGCCAGCCAGGACATCTGGGCTTCTTCCTTGATCTTGGCTATCTTGGCTTCGTTCTCCGCCTTCTGCTGCTGGTAGGCCGCAGCACTGTCACGCTCCCACGAGGCGCGTAGGGCGGAGATCTCAGCCTCCTTGGAGGCTTCCCACTTCTCCAGAAGTTCTTTCATCCTATCGTTGCGCTGTCCGTTCTCCCCAACAGCGGCTCGAATGACCTCGTTGTTGTCTTTGATTCCAGCCGCGTGTACGGGCTTTTCTGGAGCCAGGGAGTCTGCAATGGCATCGTTGTTATTCGTGGAATCCAGAACGGCTTGGGTTGCCTCTGGCCCCATACGGACTTCGGCCTGACCACATCCGGTGGTCAGGCTCAGCAAGGCTCCAAGAAAGATGAGGATCGCGGGGATGAGAAAGTGTTTCATAACGGGTCAGAGTCCTTTGAGAGTGAGGTGTACCCGCCAGACCCTGGCCGGTAAGACGACAGGTCATCGGCGGCGATGCTGTAGGCTGGGAACTCGCCAGAGACGGTCCGCTGGTACTTGTCAGTCGCTTGGTCGGTCTCGGCGAAGTACGCTCGGAGGGTTCGGGCAAAGAGTTCGGTGATCCGGAGGTTGAGATCGGACAGCGCCTCTTCCAACGTCATTCCGGGGTGGTCTTTGTGGTAGATCGGCACTGCCCACTTGAAGATCTCGCTCCATAATCTTGGAGCTACTTCGGTAAACAGGGGGCCGTAGTTGTAGCTTACGCCTTCCAGACGGTTGAGGGATTCTTGGGCGTCGGTAGTGGCTATGCGGAGGTTGCTGAACACCTTCCTGGTGACGGCCTTCTCATTCGCCTTAATGTTGTTGGACCGGATGCTGGACTCCAGAACCTTGTAGCAGGAATCGCGACACCACGCCCATTGATGCTCGATGACCATGTGCTGGTCCTTCAATGACATGATCTTACCGTCCGAGCCGGTAATTGTCATCTGGGCCTCGACTCCCTTCATGACGCTGAGAAGATTGGCGTTCATGATGACGGAGTCTTTGATGTGCCCCGCCAGGGAGTCGTTGGTCCTGTCCACCTTTACGGAGACGGCGTTGATGCTTTCCGTTAGAGCCGATTCGTGGTCGGACTTGAACGATGCCTCCTTGTACTTGAGGTATCGATCGATGACGTAGATTATCGCTAGAACGGCGATAACGAATGGCGATGCATTCTTCAAGGACTCGAATATCTCTACCACGGTTGCCTCTCAGACAGGTAGCGTGTACTCCACCTCATTGGAGTAGTAGCGGTTGTTGTTTTGGTCGGAGACCTGGATCTGGAAATAGTAGGTGTTTCCAGGCGTCAGACCTTCGATCTTCATGAGAGACGACTTCGTGTCCCTGAGAGTACGCGCCAAGGTGGCGTCGGCCGCCAGACCAACCGCTTCACGGTAGATGTCGGTTCGATCCTCCTCGCTGAGTGCGGTCTGATCCCACACACCGGCGCTGTCCCCGTAGGCCATGAACAGGGACTTGTCGTCCGGGGTGAGAATGCTTTCGTACTCCACAATAACGGAGTCGGTAGTCTCACCCTGGATAACTGCCAGGATGCGGGGGTTGTTGCTGCGGTTGTAGTAGGCCTTGTCAGCGACGTAGACCCCACAGGCACGATCGAATCGGGTGGCGGTGATGCACTCTACGCTGCTGCCGATAACCCCGTCCATCATATCGTCCAGACGGGACTTTAGCCACTTGCCGAGGGCAAGGAAGTTATCGAAGACCACGTTGGCTTCGATCTCTTCGCTCGCGACCTTCTGACTGTAGTAGTGCGCCGACCTGCCAATCTTGGTGTCGACCACCGTGCACCACGCCCCGTACACGACGATCGTGCACACAGAGGAGGGCAAGGTATCGTACACCCAGTTATTGTCGGTCAGGTGGTTGGCGAGATCGAGGCTGGAGTCGATCATGTCGCCCAGCTCTTCGTCGGTGTACTCGAACGCGGCCTCAGTCTCGTATCCGCCGAAGCTCGTTCCAAGTTTTAGGAAGAAGCCGGCATCATCACCGACAGAGGCGGGAAAGAACTGCACCTTGCTCTTGGACCCGAAGGTTCCCGAGCGGATGCTATAGCCTTCGCGCCTGGAGTAGACCACGGAGACGTTGGCATAGGAGGCTAACGTCGGGTCAACACTTCTGATAGCGTTCTGAAGGGCGGTAGCGATGGCGGTGCCGGTCGTCAGGGCGGCGGCAGGGCTCAGGTCCAGGTTCACCGCAGCCGGCTGGTCATCCACCCATACGTCGATCGACGGGGTGACCAGCCCTTGCCCGGTAAGGTCAGTCAAAAATCCTGGAGCAGACTGGCTGTACCCGTGACCAACGTCATCGATCAGCCGGCGAAGCCGTAGAATCAGTTCGTCACGGGTAGCCATGTCTTCAGTCCTTTACGATGATGGCGTTCGGGTAGCTCATCCCGAACCAGCGCGGGAGAAGGATAACCTCACTGCGGCGGAAGTGGAACTTACCACCCATACCAAGCTGGCCCTTCAGCTCGTCCACGATGATCTGGCATGGAACGACAGCGGTCATGTGCTCCAGGTAGTCCTCGGGGTGGCGTGCAGATTCCTCACGCTTCGACTCGGTGGCCAGCCACTGGTCGTTGCGCTTGAGCAACCAGGGCGGGCAGGGCTTGGCCCGAGCGGCATAGTCGATGCGCGGACGGGCGTTGACCGGCTGGTGGATGCGCTCATGGCTTCCGGGGACCGCTACAGCGGCTTCTGGGCGGCTCTGAGGCTCCGAAACGCTGGCAGGGGTCGCACCGGCCGGTGCGGGCAGATCTCCGCTCTGAGGGGCTTCTGGGGCCGTCTCAGCACTATCGTCGTTTGAGGGCATGATAGCGGTCTCGATTGCGGACTCGTCCACCGGTTCGGCGTCTTGGTTGTCCGGGGTGATGGCTTTGGACTCCTCCACAGTGGGGGTGGTCTCTTGGCGATTGCGGCGGCGGCTGGCCATGGGGTAAAACTCCTTCGGAGATGGGTTGTAAGAGAAGACCCCGCCCAACTCAATGAGCGGACGGGGTCCGAGGTCCCTACACTACTCTGTAGTGGAGGATCAGGCGCTTTCGATCAGGACGACATTCTCGGGACGGATCTGGCCAGCACCCATGATGCTGTACCAGCCGAGCTGACGGGTACGACCGAAGTCGATCACACCGTTGTCCCGGAACTCGACCGGGAGGGCTTCCGCCCAACCGATCTGGTTGGCACCGAACATCGGCGACTGGTAGACATCGGCGGTGGCCGAGAACACAGCCTCAGCGCGACCGGTGTCGACACGGTCCTCGAACACGGCACCGGTGGCGGCCTGGACGATGGTGTTGTGGGTGGTCTCGATGAAACGGACACCCTCCATCATGCCGATTTCACCCATGAAGATGTTGCCGACCGAAGGGTTGGTGTAGCGATGAGCCTCCAACCATTCGGTGTCGTCGCGGAGGCCGCGAGCGACGTGCGGATCGACCACACAGACATAGGCCCCATTGATCTTGGGGGTCTTGTTGATCGCCAAGGTCTCGGCACCGTCCTTGATGGCCTGGACGTTGATGACCTCGGTGGCGGCGATGTCGGCACGGTTGGCAGCGGTGGGGTCGGAGTAGATGGTCTGGAGCGAGCCGGCCGAGATGAACTCGTCCCGGAGCAATCCGTCGACCCGGCGACCGTAGTGCTGACCCAGCAACTGGACTGCACGGCCGGCGACATCGTCCCAGGCAGTACGGATCAGGCGCTCGGACTCAGCCACGGCATAGCCATGCTCATCGACCTGGATGTGCACCTGACGGCTGCTGAGG
>JABAHP010001312.1_pt8 | contig 18831 bp, 13 predicted proteins | sample 7062081 | NCBI WGS metagenome assembly JABAHP01 (sample SAMN14534357, study PRJNA622989) | marine sediment metagenome | biome: marine biome [ENVO:00000428]; feature: marine pelagic biome [ENVO:01000023]; material: deep marine sediment [ENVO:00002113] | place: India: Gulf of Kutch | collected...
CCTGTTCTGGACCGATACGATTATGTCCACCTTGTACCCGGTCAGGGGCTCACCACCCTTGTGGAGGATGGTGACGCTGGCGTTCAAGGGATCTATCCTGTCCATGGTGGGATAAAGGTTGACGTACGTGTCGCCCTCAGGGCTGTCGAAGCCGTAGACCCAGATCATGATGATGCTGAAGAAGGCCACCGTCATGACCAGAAGGAACAACGTACCTACAACCTCGGAGACACCGTCGTCCCCACGCTTGCGGGAACGGAAGGGAACTATCTGCATGGTCTTGGCACCTCCAAAATGTGCTCTCTCGTCCGAACCAGGTGTGTGACCATATATATGGCTGTGGCTGTCATTATCGGGGGTGATAACCAAAAGGTCCGAATCTCCTTGATAATCCCGTTCACTCGCCGTACGCTGGCTACCCCGATATGGTTATACAGGAATCTCTATGGTTCTATGATAATCACAGTATCAATCGAAGGACAAGGGCATCCTTTATCTATTCCCGCCGTACATCCCCCAGACCGTGCATCCGGTGGACGACATCAGGGGGACGAGGTCGAGCCGGCTCGAGGACCGCACAATCGTGCTGGGCATCAGCGGCTCTATAGCAGCCGTGGAGTGCGTCCACCTGGCCAGGGAGCTGGCGCGTCACGGCGCCCGGGTCATCGCCGCGATGACCGACGCGGCCACCCGCATAGTCCACCCCGACGCCATGTGGTTCGCCACGGGCGAACCCCCAATACTGAGCCTCACCGGCGACGTGGAGCACGTCCGTTGGATGGGGGAGACGGGGGACCGGGCGGACCTGCTGCTCATCGCCCCCGCGACCGCGAACACCATCGGCAAGGTGGCCCTGGCCATCGACGATACGCCGGTCACCACCTTCGCGACCACCGCCTTGGGAACGGGTGTCCCGGTGGTCGTCGCACCCGCCATGCACGGCACCATGTGGAGACACGAGGGCGTGCTCCGGAACATCGAACGCCTCCGGGAGATGGGAGTGGGGATCGTTCATCCTAAGGAGGAGGAGAGGAAGGCGAAGCTCGCCGACGTGGAGACGATAGTCGCCCACTGCGTCCGCGCCATCCGCGGCGACGGCCCACTCAGGGGCCGGGAGGTCCTGGTGGTGGCGGGCTCCACCGAGGAGCCCATCGACCGTGTCCGTCTCATCTCCAACCGCTCCTCGGGGGCCACGGGGGTCGCCCTGGCGGAGGAGGCCTTCGCCCGTGGGGCCGACGTCACGCTACTCATGGGCCGCCACGAGGTGCCGGTCCCGCCGTACGTCGAGGTGAGGAGGTTCACCACTGTGGAGAGCCTGATGCGGGCCGCGGAGGACGTCCACGCGGGCACGGCGGTCGTCCTGGTCCCGGCCGCCATCGGCGACTACCGACAACCGACCCAGTTCCGTGGCAAGCTGGCCTCGGGGAAACCCGAGCTGGAGCTGCGCCTAGAGCCCACCCCCAAGGTGCTCCCGGCCCTGAGGTCGGCGGCCCCGGACGCCCTCCTCGTCTCCTTCAAGCTGGAGGTGGGACCCGACGACGAGAAGCTGGAGGAGATCGCCCGGCAGCGACTGGTCGCGGGGCCCATGGACATGGTGGTCGCCAACGACGCGGAGCGGGTGACCGCCGACCGCCACCCCGCCGTCATAGTTCCCGCCGAGGGGAACGTCCGGTTCTTCGACGGGCACAAGGCCGACCTGGCGGCCGCCATCCTCGATGCGGTGGAGGCCTCCATGGCATGACGGCGAAGGCGTTCTGCCCGGGCCACATCACCGCGCTGTTCTACGCCCCCGAGCCCGGGGCCTCGGCGAGGGAGACGGGCAGCCGGGGCGCGGGGGTCTGCGTGTCCTTGGGGGCCAAGGCGACGGTGGAGGCGATGCCCGCCTACATGAACGAGATCGCCCCCATGAGGGGAAGCATCGTACCCCCCGTGATGGCCACGGCCCTGTCGGATTATCTCCAACGCTCGTCGAGGGCCACATCCCTGAGGGTGGGTCTCGAGCTGGACCTGCCCGTCGGTCAGGGCTTCGGCATGTCGGGGGCCATGACCTTCGCAGCCCTGCTGGCGACGGAGGTTGAGCTAGGGCTGGCGGGTGGTGAGATCAACACGCTTCTCGCCCACGCCCATGCCGCGGAGGTCGAGCACAGCACCGGACTTGGCGACGTGGTCGCCCAGGCCCGTGGGGGCATCGACGTCAGGTGGCGACAGGGACTTCCTCCCGAGGGCCAGGTAGGTCACCGCAGGCAGGAGGCCCGGCTGCTCCTCGCCTGGGGGGACGACCCCCTGCACACCAGGACGGTGCTAACCGACCCCGAGGCCCGACGCCGGCTCAAGGACGCCTGCCTCCCCCGCCTTGAGAGCCTCGAAGGGGAGCCCGACATGGAATGGCTGCTGCGCGAGGGGAGGGGCTTCGCCAACGAGGCGGGGCTGATCAGCGACGGGGTCAGCAGGATGATGGCAGCGTGCGACCCGCACGGTCCCACCAGCCAGGTCATGCTGGGAAACTCCGTGTTCGCCGCGGGGGACCTGGAAGCCATGGGTGGGGCCCTCGACAAGGCCGGGTTCCACTGGACGACGGCGCGGATAGACAACGAGGGCGTCCGGCGTTTCGCCTAGTCGCGGCTGAAGGCGCGACGGCCACCGTAGTAGCCGAGCAGGTAGATGACCCCCGCCGCGACCAGGGACAGGAGGACCATCATCTCCACCGACATGCCCTCCTCCGAGGGTGTCTCTATGACCACGGTGGCCGAGAATGTGGCGGCGGGGACGTCGTAGCCCTCGAGCCAAAGCTGCAAGGTTACCTCGTAGGTCCCCTCCTCGCTGTAGGCGTGGTGGACCTTGTCGCCCTGGCCGCTGGCACCGTCCCCGAAGGACCACACCAGCCGCCAAGAGGACAGGTTCTCCCCCTCGGCGGTGAACCTCATCAGCTCGTCCACCTCGCCGTGGTCCCTGAGACGGATGGTCACGTTCGGGATGGTGGGGGGCTCGGGTACGACGGCGTTCCTCACCTCGATGAGGAGGCTCTCCACCTTCACCACCAGCTTCTCGAGGACCAGGTCCGTGGCGGTGACCTTGACCTCGATGGAGTGGATCCCGTCCTCCAGGATGGTAGTGTCCATGACCATGGACCACGAAGTGCTTCCCTCGGCCGGACGCCAGCCTCCGCCGTCGATGTTGATCTCCACCGCGGATATGTCGCCGCGCTCGTAGCTGGCCGTACCTGATATCAGGACCGTTCCGCTGAGCAGGCTGCCAGGGATGGGGGAGTCGATCGACACGTGGAGCCTGTCCTCGAGGGGCACGGGCTCGACGATCCGGATGGTGACCTCGTCGGTGGCATTGTTGCCCTGACCGTCGTCCACCGTCAGCGTCACGACGTGGGTGCCCAGGGAAAGGTGGTCGATCTCGATGACGGCCTCGGTACCCAGCTCCCCAGAGCCGTTGGAGTCCCATTGGAAGGTGAGGGGATCGTCCTCGGGGTCGGAGGAGGAGGAACCGTCGAAGGTGATGGGCAGTCCCCTCTCCACCTCGAGACCGTCAGCGGGAGAGGATATCACGGCGTCCGGCGCCCTGTTCTGGGGGGAGACCTTGGGGGCGTATAGCAGGAGGGTCCCGCTCTCGCCCACCACGATGGCCTCGTCGCCCATCGGGTTCCATTCCACGTCGAGGAGGTACTTGTTGGTGTCCACCCTCTGCTGGGTGAACACGCCCAGCCTGTAAAGGTAGGCGATGCCCTCCTCGCCCACGATCAGGGCCTTGTCCCCTTCGGGGTGCCAACCCACGCCGAGGAGGTCCTCGGTCCTTGGGGTGTAGGGGCGCACGCGGGAGGCCTCCAGCGTCGTTGCGTCCACCTCCACCACCAGTCCGCCCTCGCCCACGGCCCAGGCCAGGGTGGAATCCGGGTGCCATCCCACGGCGTACAACGGATGGGTGCTGGTGAAGGACACGGGGACCAGCTCGTCCGTCTCGGCGTCGAACCAGATGAGGGTGCCGGTGGAACCCACAAGGATGATGCCTGAGCCGTCGGGAGCCCATGCAGCGTCGTGGATGACGCCCTCGCCTGCCTGACCCAGCACCTCGAGGGTGCCGTTCACGTACTCGGCGACGGTGCCCAGGGCACCCACGACGATGACCCTCCCGTCGGGGGAGGAGGTGACCGCCTGCAGGACATCGCCCTCTATGGACCCCCTGAGGTGCACCTCGTCATCGACCAGCTGCCAGAGGTCACCGGCCACGGCGGAGTCGTCGAGCACCCCTCCCACGATGTACTGGGTGCCGTCGGCTCCGTACGCCACGTCCTCCAGGGTCCGGGACGCGGTGGACCAGTTGCCGTCGCCCGCGGCCACGGCCACCCGGGAGTCGGCGTCGTACACCAGGAGGGCCTGGATACCGCCAACGATCGTCGCCTCCGAGCCGTCAGCAGCCCACGTCACCCCCTTGTAGTCCAGGGGGGTCGGGGAGGAGACGATGACCTCGTACCTGTACTCGGTGACGGCGGAGACGGGTGGTGCCGTCATGGGGAGGACCCAGGCTATCAGCGCCACAGCGATGACGGCCCAGGCCATTGCTGACCGTCTATTCCGGGCGTTAGGTAGGGGGGTCAAGGTCCAACCCCATTGAAGGGCCGATAGATAAGGTTGCCTCTGAATTGACAATATCGAGGCGAGTATATAAGTATGGGGAAGAGTACGTTCACCGTACGCCGTCCCAACGGCCCCATAAACCATTTAACTGGCTTAGGGGCAATACATGAAGAGGAGCTGTCGTTTATGGACCGTCACACCACCACCACGCTATCGCCGGGTAGGCCCTCCCTCCTGGTGATCATATTCATCATCGTCGGGCTCACCATCGTGCTGGTGCTGGCCATCGACGTGCTTGGGTCCCAGACCCCCTCCATCGGCGACTGGGAGATCGACGACGTGGTCATATTCTCGGGGGTAGACCAGGTGGTGACGGGCAACATCACCGTTCTCGACGGGGGTTCGCTTCAGATGAACTCCCTGTCGCTGGACCTGAACCTGTCCACATCGGGCCAGTACCACGTCGCCGTCGAGGCGGGTGGCCACCTGACGTTGGACGGCGTGACCGTCGACAGCCTGGACCGGGCGTCTTTCTTCAACATCACCGTCTCAGGTTCGGCGAGCATCGCCAACTCCTCCGTCCGGAGGATGGACGGGCCCATCACCCCCAACCCCCTCTCCAACCCCCAGGGCCTGGTCATCGAGAGCTCGTCGGTGAGCCTCACCGATTCGACCATCAGCGACTGCAAGGGCTTCGCCGTCACCGTGGAGCCAGGTGGGTTGAGCGACGTCACCCCCCTCATCTCCGGATGCGAGTTCTTCAGCAACGGCGGCGGGGTCTACTGCGGCGGGGTGCTCATAGCCAAGGGCAACGCCAGGATCACGTCGTGCACCTTCAGCGGCAACAGCCTGGGCGACGTGGCGGTGGTGGCCTCCGACCCGACTATCTCGGACTGCAGCTTCACCAACTCCATCCTCAGCTGGGGGGTCACCGGGGTGACCGTCGTGGGCCTGGCGTCCCCCACCATCGAGGGTTGCACGTTCTCTTGGTTCGTGGCCGCCGTGATCTCCCTCTTCTCCGACCCGGTGATAAGGGACTGCACCATTACCTGGAGCGCCGCTGGGATCACGGTGATCGGTGACGACCCGCTCATCGACACGGTCACCATCACAAACACCATCACCCCGATGAACCTGACGGGCACCTACGCCAGGGTAGTGGACTGCACCATCGACGGGTTCATGACCGGGGCCTACGCGGTCATCATCGATGGTGGACAGCCAGAGCTCGAGCGCCTGACCGTGGAGCTCACCTTCGTCGGTGGCGCGATCTCCATGCTCAACGACACGACCGCGGTGGTCACCGGGTCCCTCCTCGAGGGTTCCGGGCTCCTGCCGGTGGTGGCGGTCGAGGATTCGAGGCCGACCATAAGGCGATGCTCCATCGCGGGCGGGAGAGACGGAGTGGAGCTGGTGGACAGCCCGGCGGTGATAGAGGACTGCGTCATCATCGAGAACACTGGCTGGGGAATAATCTCCTATTTCGAGGCCTTCACCAGGGACAACAACACCTTCGGCTCCGGCCCCACCGTGAACGGCGCGGGCAGGGTGCTGCAGCTCTACCATGTGGAGGTGTGGGTCGAGCACGAGGACGGGAGTCCTGCGGTGGACGCCACCGTCACGCTGACCGACGCGCTGGACGACCTGGTGGACGAGGTGGCGACCGACGCCGAGGGGCTCGCCTTCGAGGACATCTATCCCGAGTTCGAGGTCACCAACGCCAACCGGACCATCACCTACGCGCCCTACAACGCCGATGCCCGCCTGGGGGAACTGGTCAACGTCACCTCCTTCGGGATCGAGGGCAACCCCGTGATCGTCCTGGTCCTGCGTCCCGTGCCAGACCTTCCCCCAGTGGTGGAGGTCCTCTCCCCCGCCGACGGGGGCGAGTACGACGTGTGGGAGCTGGGTAACCAGGTGCCCTTCCGGGGGGTCGTCCTCGACCCGGAGGGCGGGGCCGTGACCTGGGAGTGGTACCTGGACGGAGAGATTGTCAACGACCAGGACCTGGAGTTCGAGCTGGTGCTCGCCCCCGCTCCCACCTACGAGGTGGCCCTGGTGGGCGTCGACGTGGAGGGGCAGGAGACCCGGGTCTACCACAACTTCACCGTGGTCTCTGTCCCTCCCGCGGGCAACCATGTGGAGATAACGAGCCCGGCAGAGGGGGCGGAGTTCGAGATGGGCGAGGATGTCCTACTCGCATGCGAGTACTATGTACTAGACCACCCCGAGCTCGAGGGACCGGTCCCACTCCCCGTCACCTGGGAGTCGGACGTGGACGGCCTGCTCATCGAGGAGCAGGAGGGCACCCTGACGAACCTCACCCCCGGGGAGCACGTGCTGACCGTGTACGTCTGGCCCAGGTATCCCGAGTTCATCCCCGAACCCTACACCGACCGGGTCACCATCGTCGTGCTCGCCCCGGAGCCCCTTGCCTTCGCCAACATATCCTCCCCCGAGAACGGGACCGAGTTCAGGTGGGACGATCCGGTCCCGCTGGCGGCCGAGGGCTCCTACCTGGACATCTATGACCCCCCAGAGTACCGCACCATCTACAGGTGGTCCTCGGACATCGACGGCCTGCTGGGGGAGGGCATGACCCTCGATGCCACGTACCTCACGACGGGCATCCACGTCATCACGCTCCTCCTGACCACGGACCCCTTCATCGTCTCCGACGAGACCACTGTGACGGTGGTCGTCCATCCAGATCCCAACCGTCCGCCGGTGGCCAGGATATCGCTTCTCATGAACAACCTCACCGCCGGAGAGCCCGTGTACCTGACGGCGAGGCTGTCCGCCGACCCCGACGGTGACGCCCTCGCGTACTCGTGGGACCTGGGCGACGGCAACGTATCCACTGACGTGGAGGTCAACCACACCTACGCCGAGCCTGGCAACTACACCGTTGTGCTGACCGTCTCCGACGGCGAGCTGACGGGAAGCGACCAGTTCACCATCGAGGTGGCCCCTGCGAGCAACGGCGGCAATGGCGGTAACGGAGGTAACGGGGGCAACGGCGGCAATGGCGATGGCGACGACGACGGGACGGTGGAGGCCTCGGACACCTGGCTCGGGTGGCTGTTCATCGTGCTCCTCTTCGCGGCCCTGGGGGCCATGCTCATCCTCTTGTACCGGGGGAGGGAGAGGCAGGACTGAGCCGGCGGAAGGCTTTTCCCCCGGTCCCGCGATGGGGGTCGCCGTGCCGCCCGACTATGCCAGCGTCATGGAGGCCCTCAGGTCCATGCACGGGTTGACCATGCTCGAGCGCAGGGAGAGCCCATACGACGTCCTCGTCGCCACGATCCTCTCCCAGCGGACTCGGGACGAGACCACCGAGCGGGTGTTCCAGGACGTCAAGGCCCGGTGGCCCGACGCCGCTTCCCTGGCTGCCGCCGACGAGGACGAGCTGGACGCCGTCATCCACAGCATCGGCTTCCACAGGACGAAGGCCAGGGGCCTCATCGCCGCTGCCAGGGTCCTGGAGGAGAGGCACGGGGGCGAGGTCCCGAGGGACATGGACCAGCTCCTGGGGATCCCCATGGTGGGCCGCAAGACGGCCAACTGCGTGCTGGTGTACGGCTTCGCTGAGCCCGCCATCCCGGTGGACACCCACGTTCACCGGATATCGAACCGCCTGGGCTGGGTGGAGACCCGGAACCCCGAGGACACGGAGCAGGCCCTCACCGGGCTGCTGCCCCGGGAGCACTGGTTGGAGATCAACCAGCTGATGGTCCGGCACGGCAAGCGGGTCTGCCAACCCCAGCGACCCCGATGTGACGGGTGCCAGGTGAGGCCCCACTGCGCCAGGGTGGGGGTGGACTGATTGCCCAAGGTGCGCATCGAGGCCCAGAAGCGCAGGTGGGAGTCGCCCATGGCCAACTCGGTGACCGACGTGGCCGTCGCCCTCCGGGAGTCGATGGAGCACCTGGGGTGGGAGTTCGCCAGGGAGCGGGGGGAGAGGCTGTACTCCCGCTTCGCCGTCATACTCCCCATGGCCAAGGTGGCGTACATATTCAGGTTCCGGGTGACCGACCCCTTGGACGACGTCAGGTTCGACGCCTGGGAGTTCCGGCTGAGCCACAAGGGGGACGTCACATTCATCGCGGTGGACGACTACCGGTACGAGGACCTGGACCTGGTCCACCAGCTGCTCAGCGAGATGGTGGAGCGGCTGCCACGCCGGCCCTGGGACTTCCCCCTGGGTCAGCGTATGGAGGCGGGCCTGGCGCTCCCCGAGTGGAGCAACGCCCGGCGCATGTGGCAGCAGATGCGGTTCGACGTGGGCGAGAAGACCCCCAAGGACTGGGTGCCGAAAGGTTCCCTGGGGGAGCGGGTCTAAGGGGCCGGCAAAGGCGGTCTTAGTACGTGAAGAGTATCACAAGGGCCGAGCCGAGCATGAGGAAGACCAGGAACATCGCCAGCAGCTGCTTCTTGCGCTCCTTGCTCAGTTGGAAGCGCTTCTTCTTCTTGGCCTGCTGCCGTTCCTTCATGGACTTTACCATATTATCTCACCATCCCATCTCGGCGGGCGTCAGGCGAACATCAGCACGATGGTGACAATGACGCCCATTATCGCCTCGCCTATGATGAGGCCGGTAGCTATCATGAATGTGTCGAGTATCTTTAAAGTAGTTTGCCGCTCGGTCCAGCCCTCGCGCTTCGCCCTGGGGAAGAGGAACTTCTTCTCGTAGATGTCACGGGCAGCTCCGCCCAGGAGCATGGGCGTGGTCAGCTGCAGGTGGAAGTACATCCCCAGTCCGAAGGCGGTCCCCATGCCGGTCATTATCTCGGCGAAGATGCCCAGGAACACCCCGAACACCAGGTACTGGGTGATGGTGGAAGAGGCAGCGCCCAGGAGGGCCTGGAGGAAGCTGGCGAAGGCGTTGGCCTGCGGTGCCAGAAGGTTGAGGACGGGCTCTCCCGTCTCCGGGTCCACGGTGGCCATGCCGTCGGAGAACATGACAGCGCCGACGACGGCGAAGATGGCGCCGGAGATGACGCCTGTCAGGATCGCCTTCATCAGGTGGAAGGGCTTGTTCCCGACGTAGAGGGCCGCCTTGTACTCGCCAATGACGACACCGGACATGGAGATGGATGAGCCGAAGATGGTGGTGCACAGGATGGCCATGACGGCGGTCAGCTCCACGCTGGTGCCCATGGCCTGGAAGATGCCCACCAGCAGGATGAGGGTGATGAAGCTGGTGCCCGACACGGGCTGGGTGCCCGTCTCGCCCATGACCTTGACGGATATGGCGCCCAGGCCGAAGGTGGTGGCCACCAGGGCGATGGCGAACATGATGGTCTGGGGTGCGGGGTAGCCGCCGGCGAGGAAGATGACCACAAGGGCGATGGCGGTGATGGCCATCATGTACGGGATGTGGGCCAGGGGCCACTCGTACCAACCCTTGCCCGGCACGTAGTCGCCCGCCTCGCCCTCCTTGCCCGTGGACCTCATGGCCTTGGCCACGTCCTTAAAGGCGGGCTTGAACACGGGCCACATCTTGGCCAGGGCGGTCAGGCCACCACCGAGGATGGCGCCGATGGCGATGATGCGACCGATGTTGCCGTAGGAGGCGAAGACTGGGGTGGTGAAGGGGGCGAAGGGGTTGGGGAAGTCGCGCACCGAGACGAAGTCGAAGCCCACGATGTACACAGGGGTCTCGAAGTAGTACGACATGGGGGCGATGACCAGCCAGGTCAGCAGGGTGCCCAGGGACATGAGGAAGGCCACGCGGAACCTCATGTACCATCCCAGACCGATCTGGATGGGGATGAGCCCGAACTCCATCGTTGTCCATGTCTGGTGCTCCGGTGGTATCGTGATGGCACCGTGGTTGTACCAGTCCCCCTCGAACATGATATCGAAGGCGGACCTGCCCCCTGTACCTGGTAGCGGCATGTCCCGGAGGAATGTTATCATGGCAGAGGCCAGTGAGGCCCAGAAGATGCCCATGATGGTCCTGCGGGCGCCCTTTAGGGTCCCCCGCCAGGACTCGTGGCATATCTCCAGGAGCTGTATGCCCGCCTCGAAGCCTGGCACGGGGAGGGGGTCCTCCACCAGCCACAGCCGGCGGAAGATGATGAAGTAGACGGTGCCGAGCATGCCCGCCACTATGGTGGCCACCATGACCACGTAGAGGGGCGGTATCTCGGTGATGAGGAACACCGGGTTGTCGGGGGTCCCACCGATGCGGTAGTCGGGATGCTTGTGCAGCAGGTACAGGGCGGGGAAGGTGAATATGAAGCCCGAGCCTATCGAGGTGGCCGCCGCTGTGACGCCTTGCGCGTCGTTGACGGTGGAGGGCTTCCACCTCCATGCTATCGCCAGGAGGTAGACCACGTAGCCGCCGCCGGGGATGGCGATGCCCACCTTCAGGCCAACGTACTCGGTGATGACGCAGAAGATGGTGCCCACCATCATGCCGAAGAGGACCGCCTTCCAGCTCCACTTGGTCTCCGAGAACGCCCGCTTCCGATTTCGCTCCTCGATGTACTCCTCGAGGATGCCCGAGTTCATGTTCGCGTAGACCTCGGGAGAGAACCACTCAAGGGTGTCCTGCTCGATCACCTTGAGCCCGTTCGGGGTGGGGGGCCTCCTGTAGTTTGACTTACGGATTGGCATGTGGTGGCTCCGCCTCGCAGGGGGAACACCATACGCTTACTTATAGATTTTCAGATTGGGCCGGATGACTGGCTCAGTCCTTCTGCTTGACTACAATCCGCTGGGCGACGTCCCAGCCCACCTGTGCCCTGTTGCCCCGGACGGTGAGGGCCACATGGACCCCGTCGGACTTGAGGACCTGGAACTCGGAGCCCACCTCGATGCCGAGGCGGGACAGGGCGGTGTTGCCCATGTCGTCCTCCAAGATGGCGCGCACGTTGCCCCTGTGCCCGGCGGACAGGGAGGTGAGGGGCACGATGGCCTGCTTCTGGCAGGTGGTGCACTCCTCGGGCGCCCTGGGGCAGAGGGGGATGTCGTCCTCCTCTCCCGGGCTGGTCTGCGGGTTGCCGAGGAGGGCGCAGAGCCTGTCCTCCACCTCGGGGGAGATGGCGTGCTCGATGCGCTGGGACTCGTCCTTCGCCAGGTCCGGGTCGAGGCCGAGCACGTTGATCAGGAAGACCTGGAGCAGCCTTCGGCGCCGGAGAACGTCGGTGGCCGCGGCCACGCCCTTGGGGGTCAGCCTGACACCGTGGTACCTCTCATAGTCCACGTAGCCCTCGCTTGCCAGTCTCTGCACCATCTCGGTCACCGAGGCGGGGCTGAGGTCCAGCTCCTTCGCTATCGCGGTGGTCCTGATGGGCTCCCCCTCCAAGTGGAGCCCGTACAGTGCATCTAGGTATCTCTCTACACTTTGGGAGGGCATGTCCCGTCGGATAGATGTTGGCGTATATGAAGTTTAGGGAGTACAAAAGAGCGAACGATTCCGTCCATTGAAATAGGCTTGGACGAACGTTCGGAGAAGGGACACCGCCAACGGTGACCAGATGTCGAATGGACCCTCAGTGTGCATCCTCGGCGGCCTGGGGCGTAACGTCCTCGGAGCCTCCCCCAAACGTTAAGTAAGCGGAGACCTTCCCAATCTATCCCATGGCCAGTGATGTGCTACCTCCCTTCGACAGGCTCACGCCCCAGCTGCAGGGACTGCTCCCTGCCCTTGGGATGTCGGAGCCCACGGAGGCCCAGCTGGCCGCTGTTCCCCGGGTGCTCAAGGGCGACCACCTGGTCCTCATCGCCCCCACGGGCATGGGCAAGACGGAGGCGGTCACCCTGCCGCTCCTCGACATCCTGGTGCGCAGGATGGAGGAGGAGGGGGAGGACGCAAGGAGGGGCTTCCAGATCCTGTACATCACCCCCCTGCGGGCCCTGAACCGGGACATGCTCCGCCGCATCCAGGAGATGGGCCGGGTCCTGGGGGTCTCGGTTGGGGTGCGCCACTCTGACACCACCCAGGCGGAGCGTAACCGCCAGTCCCGTAACCCGCCCCAGGTGCTGATAACCACTCCCGAGACATTGCAGATCATGTTCACGGGGAAGCTGCTCCGTGCGGGGCTGGAGAGGGTGCGGGCCGTCGTCATCGACGAGGTCCACGAGCTGGCCACCGACGAGCGGGGGGCCCAGCTCTCGGTGGCGCTGGAGCGTCTGGTCGACCTGACGGGCAGGGAGTTCCAGCGGGTGGCCCTGTCGGCCACGGTGGGAAGCCCTGGCCGGGTGAGGAGGTTCGTGGGGGGACGGGACGCGACGGGAACGGAGAGGGAGGTGGCGGTCGAGGTCGTCGACGTCCGGAAGCTGCTGGACGTGGACGTGCTGAGCCCCCAGGTCGACGACGCCTTCCGGACCGCCGAGAACCGTGACGTCCGGGACCGGTTGCGGACCGACTACAAGGGCCTGCGCAGCCTAATGGAATCCCGGCGCCTCGTCCGGGAGCACAACGCCACGCTGTGGTTCGTCAACACCCGGGACACCGCGGAGATCCTGGCCTCCCGACTGAGGCTGCTGGCTGACGCCGAGGGTCAGGACCCCGAGGAGGCGGGGGCGGAGGTGGGGATACATCACGGCTCCCTCTCCCGGGACGTGCGCATCAGCATGGAGGAGGACTTCAAGGGGGGGCGCCTAAAGGGCCTCATCTGCACCTCCTCGTTGGAGCTGGGCATCGACGTGGGGCACGCCGACTTCGTCATCCAGTACAACTCCCCCCGCACGACGTCCCGGCTCATGCAGCGGGTGGGGCGCGCGTCCCACAGGGCCTACGAGACCTCCAAGGGCACTGTGATCGCCACCAACCCCGACGACGCCGCCGAGGCGATGGCGGTGGTGCGCAGGTCGCTGGACGGGGAGCTGGAGGCCACCCGGGTGCGCCAGCGACCCCTGTCGGTGCTGGCGAACCAGATGGTGTCCTCGACCCTGGAGCGGAGGGAGTGGGACGCCAGGGGGTTCTACGAGACGGTCAGGCGGGCCTACGTGTTCTGGGACCTCTCCTGGGAGGAGTTCTCGGAGGTCCTGGACCTCCTCGCCGACGTCCGGGTCCTCTGGTCCGAGGACGGGAAGTTCGGTCGGAGGAGGGCGAGCCGCAGGTACTTCAACGACAACCTGTCGATGATCCCGGACGAGCGCTCCTTCGCCGTGGTCGACATCGCCAGCCGCAGGTTCATCGGCACGCTGGACGAGGCCTTCGTGGCCAACTACGCCGCGCCCTCGGCCAAGTTCATAGTGAAGGGTGTTCCCTGGCTCATCGTAGACCTGGACGAGGAGTCCATCGTGGTGGAGCGCTCGTCGGAGCTGGGGGCCATCCCCAGCTGGGTGGGCGAGGACCTCCCCGTGCCCTTCGAGGTTGCCCAGGAGGTGGGCCGCATGCGGGGGGGTGCGCCATTGGCGCCCTACTCGGCGGACGATGCCACCAAGGAGGAGTTCTCACGGTACCTGGCCAAGCAGAGGGCCGCGTTCCCCGTCCCCTCGGACGCCAGGATCACCGTGGAGGTGGAGGACACCACGGTGATAGTCAACGCCTGCTTCGGCTCCCGGGTGAACGAGACCCTGGGGAGGGCCCTCGCCTCCCTGGCGACCGCCCGCTTCGGCGCGTCGGTGGGGATCCGCACAGACCCCTACCGCATCTTCCTCGAGATGCCCAGGAGGGTGACCGGCGGTTCGGTGGTGGAGATGATAAGGAGCCTGGACCCCGGGTCGCTTCCGGAGTTCATGCGACTGGTGCTTCGGAGGAGCCCCATCCTCCGGTGGCAGCTCTTCCACGTGGCGCGGAAGTTCGGGATCATAGAGCGGGGGGCGGACCACAGGCACGTGGGATTGGGGAGGCTCCTCGACACCTTCGAGGGCACGGTCCTCATGCGCGAGGTGGTGGACAAGGTGCTCTTCGAGAAGATGGACGTCGAGGGCGCCCAGTGGGTCCTGGAGGGAGTCCAGGACGGCTCGGTGGACGTGGTCACCTCGGGTCTCTCGCCCATCGGCCTGCTGGGGCAGCAGACCGTTCGGGAGCTGGTGGCGCCCGACCGGGCGTCGGAGGCCATCCTCACGGCGATGCAGCACAGGCTCGAGGACGAGTCGGTGGTCCTCGCCTGCACCTCGTGCGGAGCCCACCTGAGAAAGCGGGTCGGCGATGTCGCCGACGAGGACCTCTCGTGCCAGCACTGCGGGTCAGTGCTGATGGCCGCCCTCCACCCCGCGTCCGCCGACGAGGACCTCAAGCTCCTCGCCAAGCGCAAGAGGGAAGACCACAGGCTGACCAAGGAGGATCGGGACCGGTTGAAGCGGCTGCTCACGAACGCCAACCTGGTCTGGGGCAACGGGAGGTGGGCGGTCATCGCCCTTTCCGCTAGGGGCGTGGGTCCCGCGAAGGCGGGGAAGGTGCTCGCCATGCGGTACCCCAGCGAGGAGGCGTTCCTCAAGGCGCTCCTCGCCGAGGAGGTCCTGTACGCCCGCACCAAGAGGTTCTGGGACTGAGGGTCCTGCAACCGAGCGGGAAAAACGGCGGAGGTGGGCATTGCTGGCCCCCCACTGCCGGACCTGAGAATCAGGACATAAGGGTTTTATATCGACAGCGAGTACGATGACAAGGTGAAAAATTGGAGGAAGGGGAAGGCACTCAAGACCATTCCAGCATCCCTGATTCGATAAGGGACTTCTTCCACGAGCCCTCGGCCCGGTCGCTCCTGGTGAAAGGTGCCTCGGGCACGGGCAAGACCACCTTCGTGCTCCAGATGATGGAGGACGTGCTTCCCCTCGACACCTCAATCTACTTCTCGACCCGCGTCTCCGACGAGGCCCTTTACAGCCACTTCAAGTGGCTCCGGGAGAAGGAGTGGCGGGAGAGCATCCTCGACGCCTCCAAGGAGGTGCTGAAGGTGATGCGTGCCACCTCCTCGCCCTCGGAGATGGAGGAGATGGCCGAGAAGCGGGAGATCCTCAACGCCTCGAAGGACTTCCTGACCACCATCTATCCGCCGGAGGAGCCCCAGAGGCAGGTGGTCCGGGACCGTCTGGACAAGCTCTGCGAGAACTACCCACTGCGGGAGCTGGAGAAGCTCTACGACAGCTTGGAGCGGAAGCTCCCACAGCGCTGCTTCGTGGTGGTGGACAGCCTCGAGGGCATCGCCGAGAAGTGGGAGGTGCCCGTCACCAAGATAATGTCCGCCCTCCAGAAGGACATGGTCGAGGGCACCAACATCTCCGTGGTGGCCGTCATCGAGGGCGAGGGCGACAACAGCCTGGACTTCCTGGTGGACGGCACGCTCACGCTCCACAGGTCCCAGCTCAACGGGCACTTCATCCGGGAAATGGAGATACACAAGCTCCGGGGCATGATGCTCAAGACTTCCCGGTGGCTATTCACCCTCATGGACGGGCACTTCCGCCTGTTGCGTCCCCATCCCCCCCTGGACAGGGTCCTGGAGGGCCCCGCCATCGCGGTGGACGACACCGACGTGGGCTACTCCACGGGACACCCGACCCTGGACCTCTACCTGGGCGGCGGCATCCCCGCCGGCTCCCGCGTCCTGCTGGAGGTGGGGCAGCACATCCCCAACGACGTGGTGTCGATGATAACCACGCCGATGGCGTGCAACTTCCTTCTCCACGGCCGGGGCGTTGTCGTGGTGCCCGAGGGCGGCGAGACCGCCGAGGACTACCACGCCAAGTACTCGAGCCTGGTGGACGGGAACCTGGTGGAGGAGAACCTCCGGGTCGCCGAGAAGATCAACCCTAGCCGGGACCAGAGCAAGCCCTACATCGTCCCCCTGGAGTACGCCGACGCCATCAAGGACTACGGCATCTTGGACAAGTCATCGCTCCAGCTCCGGGAGAGGACGGGCACCGGTCCCTTGAGGATTCTTGGCCTCGAGACCCAGGAGTCCCGGTTCCCCGCGGAGGAGATCCGGGAGGTCATCTCCCTGGTCAGCGAGTCCGTCCGGTCCGACGGCGGCGTGCTGGTGACGGTGGCCAAGCCGGGTCTGGTGGACGCCACCCAGCGGGTGGCCAACACCTCGTCCATCCACATGAAGCTGGCACGCATCGACAACAGCTTCATCCTCTACGGCATCGAGCCCGAGACGGAGATCCTGTACCTGGACTTCTCCACCTCCGACGACACGCCCCTGGGCTTCGTGCCGGTGGTCTAGAACTCGTCGTCCGCCTCGAGCCGCACCACCCTCTTCTGCTCCAGCAGCGCGATCACCTGCTCGCGCTCGTAGATCGCCTCGTGGAGGTTCGGGTTGAACTCCAGGGCCTTGTTGAAGCACTGGAGCGCGTGCTGGAGGTCGCCGTTGCGGGTGAGGAGGACGCCCATGTTGTTCCACGCCACGGCACTGCCCGGGTCCACCTCCAGGGCACGCTCGTAGCACTGGAAGGCCCGCTCGGTCTGACCGCTCTCCCGGTGGGCCACGCCCATGTTGATCCACGCGGCGGTGGCGTTGGGGTCGATGCGCAGCACGTTGGCGTAGCAGATCTGGGCGGCGGGGTACATCCCCAATTGCTGGAAGGCCTTGCCCTTGTTGAACCAGGCCTTGGTGTAGGTGGGCCTCACCTTGAGGGCCTGGGTGTACGCGTCGATGGCCTCCCGGACCTCGCCCATCAGGGAGAGGGCGACGCCCATGTTGTTCCAGGCTATGTGGTCCCGGGGGTTGAGCTTGATCGACCTCTGGTAGAACCTGACGGCCCGCCGGTGCTGCTCCGCCCGGACGGCACGGTCCGCCTTGAGACGCATCGCAGCGGCGCGGGTGAGGGCAGATGGCTTCGGCACCATGGATGGACGTCTTGAGAAGGCCTCCTCCCGCTCGTCCGCCATCGTCGATACCCCCCGGTGGCTGAACTTGTATGTCCGTCCCCGTTTTTATGCGTTCCGTGGCCAGGGACACCGGGGGGTAACGATATGGTCAGGTTTTTTATCCCATGAGGTAGAAGGATTGTACGGGGCTTATGGGTCCGCCGGTCGAGTTCCGAAAGACACCCCTCACCGAATGGGAGGGCGTCCAGGACTACAGGTACGGAAAGAAGGTGGTGTTCTGGGGGCTGGTGGTCCTCCTGTGCACCGTCCTGTTCTTCCTCATAGGGGAGCTGGCGATCAGCGTGGTCTACTTCGACTCCATCTCCTGGGGGTTCTGGCCCTACGACCTGTGCTGCTACAGCATCCTGGTGCCCTCGGCGGTCCTGCTCTCCACCGCTGTGGTCCGCCGTTACAGGCACCTCTTCTTCCTGGGGATAGATAGGAGGGCGGTGTACAAGAGGTTCCGTGTCGAGATGCCCGACACCATGGCCGTTGTGGTGGAGGGTGCCCTGGGCTCCCTCGGCCTGGAACACCGGCGCGTTGACCCCCACGTGGACCGGGAGCTCGGGTTGCCCAAACTGCTCAAGAACGTGGTGGCAGGGTTCCGGTTGACCGAGCACGACATCGTCGCACTGGTCCACGCGGAGAGGAAGAGGGGCTTCAAGTACTACGAGTCGGAGGTCCTCCTGTGCCCAGCGGTGCCGGAGAACACCTCCCTGATGAGGGGGATAATGAAGGCCATCGACGAGGGCTTCTGGTCACCGGACCCCGACCTCCGGGACCGTCCCCCACCGCTCCGCGTCATGGAAATGGACCCGTAAGCTTCAAAAGCGCTCGGCCACATATGGACGCTGGGATGCATGGAGCCGATAGGCGTCATTTTCGGTAATGTCCGCGCCAGCACGTTCAAGGTCGCCATCTCCGCCTCCAACGTGCAGCGCAACGAGTACGTCCAGGCGAACCACAAGATGTACGGGCCCGTCCTGGGACAGCTCATCAAGCTGGAGCGGGAGACCGACGTGGACTACGACAAGGCCTCCGCCATATCGGGCGGGCAGGAGGTGGAGTTCTCAGAGAAGCTGGTGGCCACGGTGGACATCATCGGGTACCGGGACGACCGGGGCCTGCTCCAGCGTCCCCAGACGCCCTTCCGCGCGGGGGAGGTGGTCACCCGGGCCGATTCCAAGCTGGTCAGCAGCGTCCTGGGCCTGAAGACCGAGGGGGGCTCCACCGCGTACATGGGCCTGCTCAGCGGCTACAACATACGGGTGAACCTGGAGATCGACGAGCTCGTCTCCCGGCACATGGCCATCCTATCCAAGACGGGGGGTGGCAAGTCCTACACCGTGGGCGTCTTCATCGAGGAGCTGATGAAGCGGCTGGTGCCCGTGGTGGTAATAGACCCCCACGGCGAGTACTCTTCCCTCATGTTCCCGAACGTGTCCGAGAAGGACCACCAGCTCATGTCCCGCTTC
>JABAHP010021718.1_pt1 | contig 18791 bp, 15 predicted proteins | sample 7062081 | NCBI WGS metagenome assembly JABAHP01 (sample SAMN14534357, study PRJNA622989) | marine sediment metagenome | biome: marine biome [ENVO:00000428]; feature: marine pelagic biome [ENVO:01000023]; material: deep marine sediment [ENVO:00002113] | place: India: Gulf of Kutch | collected...
AGAGGGCGAGCTTGGGCCATGTACCCAATTACAAAACCGGTTTCGACAATCGCCCCTGTGGCGTACGTGACAACATAGAATCCTCTTGATCCGATGCCAAGCAGCGGCGTCCTTGACCCCTTTTACTTCATCGCCGTCCTACTCGGGCGAGAGCTGGTCAACTCCACAAGATTGATAAGGGCCACGCATCATGTAATTAACCTGCAAAAGGTCCATCACCTCGACGATGGACCTTCACGGGCCATCACTGGCCCGACCGCGGGGTTGGTAGTTTGAAGAGGGGGTTCTGGGCATTCTGGCTCGTGCTTGTCGTTATCTGTGCATCCCATGTGGAGGATGGGGGCGTTGACCCGGGGGTGGGAACGGGGGACCCCGCCGGCTCCGTGGAGCGGTTGGACGTCACGCCCCTCGATGTTCTCGACACCCGCTCCCCCGAACTTCCTGGCCTCCGGCCCTGCTTCATCGAGAACAGGGGCCAGCTGGATGACGGGGAGGTGGCGTACTACGCCCCCGGGGGTTCCGTCTCGGTGGGCTTCGGCCCGGGATGGGCCGCTTACGCCGTCCGTGAGGCCGATGGCCAGCACGTGACCGTCTTCAGGACGACCTTCGCGGGATGCGAACCAGTGACCCCGACGGCGAGGGACCCCGAGGCCCACCCCACCAGCTACTTCATCGGTCCGGACGAGTCCGAATGGGTCGTGGGTGCCCGAAGCTACCGGACCGTTCTCTACCAGGACCTGTACGAGGGCATCGACGTGGCGTACTACTTCGAGGACGGATGCCTGAAGTACGACGTGGTCGTGGGTCCGGGGAGCGACCCGGCGGCCTACCGGCTTGAGTACGAGGGAGTGGCTACCCTGGAGGTCGACGGGCGTTCGGGCGACCTCCTCGTCGGCGCTGGCGGCCAGGTCCTCACCGAGGCCGCGCCCAGGGCGTTCCAGGTGATGGATGGACGTCGCGTCGAGGTGGAAGCGGCATTCCAGCTCGGGGACGGGGGGACCCTCGGCTTCGCCGTGGGGGACCACGACCCCTCCATCCCCCTCGTGATCGACCCGGGTCTCGCCTTCAGCACCTACTTGGGGGGCACCAAGGAGGACTACCTGAACGACATGGCGGTGGATGAAGGGGGCCACATGTTGTTGACGGGCTACACGTGGGGCAGCGGGTTCCCCACGAAGGTCGGCAGCTACGACACCTCCTACGGCTCGTACCAGGACGCCTTCGCCGTCAAGCTCGCCCGCGACGGCCGGTCCCTGGAGTACGCCACCTTCCTCGGTGGCGGTGGCAACGACCAGGGGGAGGGCATCTGCGTGGACACTTCTGGCTGCGCCTACGTGGTGGGGGGGACCGGGGGCACGGGCTACCCCACCACCGCGGGCGCCTACGACAGGACCATCGACGGTGGCGAGGCCTTCGTGACCAAGCTCAAGGCCGACGGGACGGGCCTGGTGTACTCCACATATCTGGGCGGGACCAAGAACGAGTGGGGCTACGGCGTCTGCCTCGACGACGACGGGAACGCGTACATACACGGCGAGACCACCAGCAACGCCGACCTCCCCGTGACCTCGGGCTGCTACGACGCGAACTACAACGGTGGTGACACCGACGCCTTCCTCGCCAAGCTGGATGCGACCGGTGCCAGTCTACTCTACATGACCTACCTGGGGGGCAGTGGGAAGGAGTACCCCGGGGAGGTCGGCCTGGACGGCTCGGGGGACGTGTACCTAATGGGACACACCCTCAGCACCGACTTCCCCACCACGGCGAGCGCCTTCGACAGGTCCCACGGTGGGCGCACGGACATCTACGTTACAAAGATGAACATCTCGTCCAGCTCCCTCGCGTACTCCACCTTCGTCGGATGGATGGGGGTCGAGAACGGCGTGGACCTGTTCATCGATGGCTCGGGCTGCGCCTACGTGCCGGGCCTCACCGACAGTCTGGGATTCCCCACGACCCCTGGAGCGTACCAGCGGACCCGCGGAGGCTGGTACGACGCCTTCTGCTTCAAGCTCGAGGCCGATGGTTCCGACCTGGCGTTCTCCACCTTCCTGGGAGGGACGGAGTGGGACCAGGCCAACGGCGTCTGGGTGAACGCGAACGGGACGGTGTACGTGGCCGGCAACACGGGAAGCTCGGGGTTCCCCGTCACCCAGGGGGCCTACTGCACCACCTACGACGACGGCACGGACGCGTTCCTGACCCTTCTGANNGTACTCCACCTTCATGGGGGGCGAAATGTGGGACAGGGCCCAGAGGGTGGTGGCGACGGATGACGGCGCCGTCTTCGTCGCCGGCCACACCATCAGCACGGACTTTCCCACCACCATCGGCGCCTTCGACACGACCCATGCAGGCCAGCGGGACCTGTTCGCCCTCGTGTTGGACCTGATACCGCCCGTGTTGGTGGCGGAGACGATCGACCCCTTCGCGACCACGGGCGACCCGTTCGGCATGGACCTGGACGTCACGGACAACTTCGGTGTGAAGAGGGTCGAGGTCGAGCACTGGCAAGGGACAAGTCCCGGACACGCGTGGGTCAACATGACCCTGGTGTCCGGCACGGAGGAGGCGGGCACGTGGAACGTGACCCTCCTTGCGAGGAGCGACACCCTCGAGGACCTCAATCTCCGGGTCCACGCATGGGACCTGGCGGATAACAAGATGGACGTGATCTCCTACGTGAGGTCGGTCCGCGACAACGACCCGCCCGCCTTCGTGGAGGACCACTCCCCCGACAGTGCGGAGACGGACATGTCCTACACCTTCAACGTGAGCGTCGAGGACAACATAGGTTTGCAGGATGTGTGGATCGAATACTGGTACGGCGACGGGAACCGTACGGGTGCGACCATGGAACTGAGGGGTTCCACGTGGGAGGCCGTGATTATCGTCGGGGACACCCTCGACGACCTCCATTACTACCTCTGGTGCAGGGACACCTCCGACAACCGGAACTCTACAAGTGTGCGCACCGTCCCCGTCATCGACATCAACGGACCACAGATCGTCAACGAGGGCACTGGACGGACAGCCACGACGGGGGACCCCTTCGAATTCACGCTGACTGCGTGGGACAACGTGGGCCTCAAGGGGGCCACCTTGTGGTACGCCTACGGCGACGACGAGCTGGTACCCGTGGATATGATGGTGGAGGAGGCAGGGCCCAGCGGGAACGTGCTATATTCCCTGATCATAGACGTGAGGTCCGACTTCGTGGGCAACATCACGTACCGCATAGGCCTGGAGGACCTGTACGGGAACAACTTCACGACCTTCGATAAGTACGTGCGCGTCGTGGACGACGACCCACCGATGGTGTTGGATGAGGATATCTCCCCGTCCGCCACCACGGGAGACCCGTTCAGCTACCGTCTCACGGTCACGGACAACATCGGGATCGCATCGGTCCAACTCGACTATTTCTTCAGTGATGATCCCCCCAACGCCACGATCTCCACAGAGGCCATGGTGATGGAGGGACTTGATGGGAATGGGAACGAGGTCTACTCCTTGACCATCGAGGTCCCATCGGATTCCATCGAGACCCTCTGGTACGTGTATACGGTGAACGACGTTTCCGGCGGACACCTATCATCGGACTCTCGGAAGGTCGCGGTCATCGATGACGATTCGCCCACCTTCGGGGAGGACCTCTCTGATTCTGAGGCCCTCAGGAACCACATCTTCCACTTCGACGTGGAGTACGGGGACAACATCGGCGTGGTCGAGCTCCGTTGCGAGTGGTGGTTCGGCGAGGGCGAGCACCTCAACGAGACCGTGCCCCTGGACACCCGCATCGCCATAGACGTGCCGCCGCACCCCGAGGGAGCCCTGCGCTACCTGTTCTCCGCCCGGGACGCCGCCGGGAACTGGAACAGCACGGAGGTCTTCGAGCGACCCATCCCCAACAGGCCGCCCGTGCTGGTAGCCCCCGAGCTCTGGGAGGTGGGTGAGGAGGTGGACGGGGAGCTGGACATGGAGGACAGCATCGAGGACCCGGACGGTCCCTGGGACGCGATGGTCCTTGGGTGCGGGAACCCCAACGTGACGGTGTCGGGGCTCATACTGCAGCTGCGCCACGACATCTGGGTCCCGGACTACGTCATCCAGGTGTGGGTGACCGACGGGGAGAGCACCGCGTGGGCCAACATCACCGTCCGGGTTGTGCCCGTCAACGACGTTCCCGTGATAGACCAGATCCTCTGGAACGGCCGGTCGCTGGACCCCGCAGTGGAGGTCCTTTCATTCAAGCGGGGCGGCGGCGACGACCTGCTCGTGAGGGCCACCGACGAGGACGGGGACGAGCTGTCGTACCGGTGGCTCAGGGAAGGCCAGGTCGTGGCCACGGGGGACACCGTGAGGGCGGACGACCTGCCCCTGGGGAGCTACATCCTCACCGTGGAGGTGGACGACGGGACCGAGGCCGTGTCCGCCGACCTCGCCGTCCTGGTGACCGAGGAGGAGGAGGAGGATACCGCGGACTGGTGGGTATGGGTCCTGCTGATCGTCATCATCATCGCACTCGCCGCAGTGGGGTTCATCTACTGGAGGGGCAGGGATCAGACTTGATGGGCTCCAAGATCCCCTAGGGGATCATACACCCGGGCGGCTTCCCGCGCCTGGGCCGACAGGGCTCACGCCAGATGGCCCTGTCGGGGCGGTAGGGGGGCCCTGTCAGGATCACTCGGGGGGTTCCAGGCCGTGCTGGCGGACGATCTCGTCCCGCAGCGTCACGTACTCCTGGTACGACATCTCGCCGTTCGCGTACTTCCTGTCCAGTATCTGGAGGGGGTACTCACCGTAGCGTCCCGGGTGGAACCGTGGTTCCGGCCTGCGGCGCTCCTCCCGGTCGGCCAGCGCCACGACCAGCCATACTACGAACACCAGCGGGAGGATGAACATCACCATGCCGATGCCCATGGCCCCGCCCATCATGCCGACCCCGCCCATCCCGAAGGACAGGCCGACCAGCAGGGCGACCATGGCGAACAACAGCAACAGAATGAGGGTGCCGTTTACGAACGTGCGGTTCTCGTTTTCTGTCATCTCTACTATGCTCCTTGTGTTACTGCTAGGTCTCGGAGCCGTTAAACCTGCCGCCTTAATGATTAGGCGGGAGGGGGCACAACCCCATACGTTCGTGACTTTTGGCCCTATGCCGTGCTCCACAACTGGAGCCAGGGGGGTCGCCTATGGGTGCCACCTGGGTGTGTTGTCCTGTACTCGACAACGATACTTGTGCCGTACCGAACAATGGAGCCAGTGTTTTCTCAAGTCACATTGTTCCGTACTCGACAATGTTCCTTGTCCGGACCATACCTTCTAGATAATTATAAGTAGAATAGGAATGTAGTAAACGCGTGGAGTTTCGAACGAGAGCGATTATCACTTTCCTAGCTCTTCTTATGGTTGTTGTACTCCATTCTAACGATGTTTCTGCGGATGGGCACCAGTACGATTATGTCCTCGACCGGGTCGGAGAGGGACCGGTCAATGCCTTTAGGGTGATACCCTCTCCCGACGGAAGGACCATCTGCTTCATCAATTCCACCACCGTGTCCCTTTACAACATCTCAGAGGACCGATTGTATGCCAACAGGAGCTTCACGGGTCCCATCGCAAGGGGAGGGTGTTGGGTCGGGGACCGGTTGATTGTCTCACAATATCCGGACTCCATGGACCAGTGGGGCGTCCCTGACCTCCTCGAGCTCTCACCAAGGGATCTGAGCACACGGTCGGAGATCAACCTGAGCGCCATCTATCCGTACACGTTGCTCAGTTCCCCCGATGGCCATTACATCGCGGGGACCACCAAACAGGGAATATACGTGTTCGAGTCGAGCGACTTCTCCCTTGTGTACCACTCGGACCATCATACTTGGAACATCTATGCAATTGCTTGGAACCACCAAGGGACAATGCTCGCAAGTGCAGGGTACCATCTGTATGTCCACGAGATCTACAGGAACCTCACGTNNGAAGACACGGGGACGTCTGTTACCTCTGGGGCGACGAGCTCCGCATCTACGACCCGATAACAAGGGAGCACAAGATGCTTAACCTCCTCACGACGGAGGATGTTGTGGGCCTCGTATGGGACAGTAACGGCCTTAGGCTGCTCACGGTGGACAGGAACGGTACCATCCATGTCTATCTTGACCGCAACGATCCCAAGTACGACTTCGGGCTCTGGATAACGATCGAGGAACCCTTAGAGGATGGCGATTACTTCAAGGACATCCATCTAGCAGGGACGGCGACCGACAATGTCCAGGTCGTGTTTACCAGATACAGCCTGAACTCAGGACCCTGGGTCAACCTGACCAACCCGAACGAATGGAACATATCGATCCACCCATCCGACCTGAGGGAGGGGAGGAACACCATCGTGGTGAACGCTTGGAACGGGACGGGGGAGCGCAATGCGACGGTGTCATTCGGTTACACAGAGCCAGGCTCTCACAAGCCCTACGATGAGATTTATGTATTGCTGGTGGCCGCGGTGGCACTGATCATCGTCTTGATAATCGTGAGTAGAAGGCGCATATAATCAAAATGGCCATACGATCTGCTGGGACCTAGACGTCAAATCCACGACACCATCACTTGTCAGGTGGATTCTACCCGTACCTCTCCCCGAACGTTTCCGAAGGTAAATTCTCTTCAATGACGGCCATATCATCCTCGGTCAGTTCCACACTGAGCGCCCCCAGGTTCTCCTCCAGACGGTGGACCTTCGTCGTTCCGGGTATCGTCACTATATCATCGTTCTGACGGAGCACCCATGCCAGGGCCACCTGCGCCTTGGTCACGCCCTTGCTCTCCGCGATATGGTCGACGACCTCGACGAACTTGAGGTTCTCACCGATGGCCTCCTCCGTGAAACGGGGATTGGTAAGACGCCAGTCACCCTCCTCCAGGTCGTCGCAGCTGGCGATCGCCCCGGTCAGGAACCCCCGCCCCAGGGGGCTGTACGACACGAAGGTGATGCCGAGCTCTCTGCAGACGTCGAAGAGCTCTCCTTCCGGTTCACGGCTCCACAGGGAGTACTCCGTCTGGAGGGCCGAGATTGGGTGGACGGCGTGGGCGCGGCGTAGGGTCTCGGGGTCGACCTCGGATAGGCCGATGGCCCTCACCTTCCCCTCCTCCACCAGCTGGGCCATCGCGCCGACTATCACTTCGATCTCCACGTTGGGGTCCTTCCGGTGCATGTAGTAGAGGTCGATGGTATCGACCCCCAGCCTCTCCAGGCTCCGGTCGCACGCCTCCCTGATGTACTCCGGCCTGCCGTTGATACCCAGGAACTCCCCCTTGGGTCCCCGCATCATGCCGAACTTGGTGGCCAGGACGACCTCGTCCCAGCGGTCCTGGAAGGCCTTCCCCAGCAACCGTTCGTTGTCCCCGCTTCCGTACATGTCGGCCGTGTCGAAGAAGTTGACCCCCATCTCGAGGGCCTTGTGCAACACTTCGATGGAATCCTCCTCAGGGCATTCTCCATAGAACTCCGACATGCCCATGCAGCCGAGACCCATTCGGTTGATGGTGAGCGTGCTGTGTCCCAGTGTGGTAGTCTGCTTGATTGTACCGCCTTCCTTCTCTACAACAGCATGGAATGGAATTACCATATCTAAAGCGTAATGGTGTCGTCCTTGACTCCTCATAGGAGCCTGGAGAAGTCGTCGTACACGTCCGTTCTATGACCGATGAAAAGGACAACGACCCGATCGTTGGTCGTATCGATCTCGTATATAGCGCGGTAGTCGGCAATCCTCAACCGCCAGAACTCGGAGTGCCTCAATCTCGTCCCCCTCTCCGGGTCGTCGACGAGCGAGCGGAGCCTGTCCCGTATCCTCTTCCTCAGGTCGTCACTGAGGCCCTCGAGGAAAGCATGGGCCTTTGGATGGAGCATTACCTGGTAGCCCATCGACCCTACTCCAGGGGGACCAGCTCCTCGGGGTGCTCCTTCGCCTCACGGCTCCTCTGATTGAGCATCCTGTAGAACTCACGGGTCCTCTCCCTCTCCTCGTACTGGGAGAGGATCACCCTGATCGCATCGCTCCGGCTCTTGAACCTGCCCTCCTCGACCCACCTGTCCAACGTCTCAAGGAGCTTCTCCGGAACCCTGACCTGCACCTGGCTCATCTTATCATGTAAACACATGTGTTTACGTACTATTTCCATTTTCTCCCATTTGACATCTGATCTTTGATATAAGAAGGGGCATTGGGGGGATGAGGGAATGTGGTCTGCCGAGGAATAATAATTGTTTTGATGACTCGTTAAAACCGTACGACACAAGGATACTTGTGGCGTACATAACAACTGGAGCCAGAGGGGTTGGATATGGGTCCCACCTGGGTGAGTTGTCACGTACTTGACAACATCATGGTTCACCATTGAGAGGACGATTTGATCTGATATCCTTAGGATTGTCGCACAAGCGTTCCAGTCTTTATTATTATCATTTCGTCAATGAAGAACGGCAACCCCCGGAGAATGATTGGAATGCGTGATTATGTCCAATTTCCTATCAAGAGGGCCCTCTCCACCCTCTTGGCCGTCTTTGCCATCGCGATTATGATCGTCTCGTCCGTCCCCGGCGATGCCGAACCGGGAGTCGACATGCCCATTGTCCAGGCCCCAGGAGGGGCCGACAGCGTCGAGGTGCGCAGCGGTACCGCGTTCGACCAGCCGGTGACCACCATCGAAGGCGACCTAGTCATCGATGAGGATACGTGCCTCAAGGACGGGGCCTGGGTGATCAACGGGAACGTGGAGGTAGGGAATGCCACGCTCACCCTCGACAATGCGGACCTCACCTTCCAGAACCTCAGCCTGCGCGCCAGTGTCGTCTTCGAGGTGGAGCCCTGGGGCGCCCTCGTTTGCCGCAACAGCACATTGGTGGGCAAGTCCCTCTCGGTCTCCATGCTTCTGGAGGGGAGAATAGAGGTTACGGACTCGCAAATCATCGCGGAACCCACGGGCGGTGGTCAGGGGTGGCTCAACTCCATGAGGGCGGACTTGGACCTCGAGAACACCACCCTCCGTCATTTCAACCTCATGTCCTACGGCAACATGTCCCTCCGATCGTGCGAGTTCTGGAACTACTCGTTGGCGGTGCATGTCTTCTATGGCTGGCCCGTGGCGGGGGCCACGTACACCGTCGATATCGTCGACTGCGTCTTCCAAGATGCTGGCGCTGACGACGAAGGGATACAGCTGGGCGGGCCCGGCCAGCTCAACGTCGTGTGCAACATCACCGTCCGCAACTGCACCTTCGACCGCGTGTCGAAAGCGATCACGCTCTGCATGTTCTACCATAAGGGTAATCTGACGATTGAGGACAACGAGATCGAGGGCTCCGTTACAGGCATCTCCATGCTAGCCGTGGGTTCCATGGTCGCGTGTCGTAACAACACCATATCAGCCACCTACGGGATAGTCCTCGACAACAAGGAGCAGTTGGAACCGGTCATCCAGGGAGAGACGGTGCGGGCCACCCAGTACGGGTTGAAGCTCTCGGCTCCGTTGCTGGACTGGACCATCGAGGGCCTGGACGTGGAGGCGAACGTCCCCGTAAGATGGGAGGGTTCCCACCTGAACATCGCCAACTCGTCCCTCGGTACCTACGGCACCCTGCAAGTGACCGACGGCACGATGACCCTGGTGAACTGCACCCACGGGTACCTGGGACAGGTCTTCGGGGACGGTTCGTGGATCCGGGAGTACGTCAACGTGACCATCAATGCCTCCCGCTGGGCATGCGGGCCCGCCATCGAAGGGGGCCAGGTGGACATCGTCGACGCCAACGGGACCACGATTGCCTCCAAGCCCCATTCCGAAGCCCGCGAGGTGGAGGTGATGCGCTGGCAGGTCACCCCCGACGGCGCTACCACCTTCAGAAAGGCCCGGGGTTCCTTCTGGTCGGAGGGCTGGGAGTTCGGGACCGCACCGTTCGACCTGGTCGAGGGCGCGTTCATCGAGCTGGAGTTCGAGGACGACTTCGTGCCCAACATCACGATAGAGCAGCCCTCTGATGGCGAGACAATCCAGGGCACCGCCGTGGACCTGGCGGGTGGATTTGTCGAGGTTGGGGCGGGTGTTGCCTTCGTGCGTGCACGTCTCGATGAGGGGTCATGGGTCAATGCGACCTTCGGGGAGAACGGGCGGTGGAACGTCACCCTTGCAGTTTCCGAGGATGGCGTGTATATGCTAACGGTCGCCATCGAGGACCTCGCCGGGAACGTGGGCACTGCAACGGTCGAGGTCACAACCGACGACAGCGGCCCTTTCATAGAGGTGCTCGAACCCGCGCCGTGGGTGAACATTCCCGACGTGGACCTGGTCGCCAGGACCGAGCCCGGTGCCCGGGCTTGGGTCAACGATGTGGAGGTGGACGTGCTCGGCGACGGAACCTTCCGCAGGGCCGTTCACCTGACCGGCGGTGTCGAGGTCGTGCGCATAAGGGCTATGGACCCCTCCGGGAACTGGAGGGAGAAGACCTACAGCATCGAGCTGGACCAGACCCCGCCCGTCATCGCCATCGACGAACCCACAGACGGAGTATGGCATGGCTCGACGGAGGTCCACGTGAGCGGTCTGGTCGAGGATGGCGCCACCATTATGGTCAACGGCGTCGAACCGGAGCGGGACGGTGTGACATGGTGGATCGACCTAACCTCCGAGGAGGGCAACCTGGACATCACGGCCATCGCCGAGGACAGGGCGGGCAACCTGGCCACCCTGGACGTCCTCGTCCACATCGACCTCTCACCTCCCAGCCTCCAGGTTGTCTCTCCCGCTGACGGCTCATTGCTGGATACCAATTCCGTCAACGTGACGGGCTTCGTCGTCGACCTGGCTCCCGTCACCGTCACGGTGAACGGCCAAGTGGCCGCGGTGGAGGATCAAGACTGGCACTGCCTGATGGAGCTGTCAGAGGGCGAGAAGGCGTTGACTGTTATTGCCACGGACGCGGCAGGCAACGAGAGGACCCGGGAGCTCACCGTCATCTGCGATGCCCTATCACCAATGGTGGACGCACTCCTCCGGGCGGGCGATGAGGACCATGCACCAGGTGCCTCGCTGCTCTTGAATGTCACCGGTGTCACTTTGGTCGTGGAAGTGGACGAGCCTTGCGTGCTTACGATAGCGGGTAGGGGCTCCCACGACCTATCCACCGGAACAAACCTGATAGCGCTCGTCCTGGATGCGGACGAAGAAACCGTACTGGACCTCTCAGTGGTGGACCTGGCGGGGAACGAGGCCAGCCCTCTATCCTTCAACGTCACCACAGACCTCATCGCACCCTCCATCGAGGTCCTCGAACCCTCGGTGGACGAGGTGCTTCGCCAGGCCGTGGTGCAGATAAAGGGGACGACTGAGCAAGGTGCCAACCTGACGATAGACGGGAAGTCCTGCCCTGTGTCGGTCGATGGCGTCTTCATCGCCGAGCTGGAGCTGGAGGAGGGGACCAACTCGATCGTAATCACCGCGGGGGACCTGGCAGGCAACATGGCGTACTTGACGGTCGACCTCACCTACGATCCGAAGGAACCCGAGGGTGACGGCGACGACGGGACCGGTTGGCCCACCACCATCTTGGTGACGGTCATGGTCATCCTGGTCGCCTTGGTATTCGTGGTATGGCGCCTTCGGACCCGGGGGACCTAGGCGCCCTCGTGCGATCACGTCAAAGGACCTAGCTCTGGACCCTTGGGTACACCGCCGACCTGGGCGTCTCGTTGCTGGGAAGGGGGCCTTGGGAAGAGGCCGAAAGATAGGGGCCATAAGTCATCAGCGAGAAGCTGAAAGGCTCATGGCTACGGCATCTAGCTCGCACCGGGCAAGGTGGGTCATCGGGGTCGACATGGGTCCCATGTCGGTTGATTCAGTACCCGAAAATCCCACTTGTCAAATTAAAAAAAGAAGGTCAAGGGGTCATTGAAGACGAACTCTTCTCACCCTTCCATCGTCCCGCGTGTTCTCTGGATCTCTCTTCCTTGACGCTCAGAAGGCCTTGACACTGACGCCCTTCAGCAGGAGCCAGCCGCAGGTGGCGAACTCCGTGACTGCGGCGAGGCCGAGGGCCATGGAGGTGATGTAATGCACATCGGGGGCCACGAAGTACACTAGGGCATCCGAGACGTGGATGAAGCAGGAGACCATCAGCAGGATGCCGAGGACCTTGGGGAAGTAGCCCGACATGTATCCCATGTATCCCAGGGGGAACAGCCAGGGGCCCCAGCCAAGGATCTGCGCGACGAAGGTCCCGGAGGTGTACATGTCAAGGTGAAGCATGACCTGTGCCGCCACCTGCTCCGCGCCGATGGCCGCCATGTAGTCTGAGCCCAGCAGGTGCACGACAGTGTACTGGTGTAGCAGGCTCACGCCACCGATGGCGGCACTCACCAAGACGAACACCAGCAGGGCAAGGGAGGCCCTCTTGTTCACACCTTCGAACAGCAGGTAGGTCGCCAGGCCCAGCATGAAGTAGCTCATGGTCATGAGCAGGTCGCTCACGAAGCTCAGTTTGAAGGCGGTCATGTTGGCCTCGATGTTCCCGACCGTCGCCGCGGCGTCCTCGGGGTCGATCAGGCTCATACGGGTGACCTGGGCGCTGATGCCGAAGATGATGACGCTCAGGTACATCAGTCCAGCGAGCCTCGCCCTCTTCNNCTTTCCCAACATTCCAATCACCTGTTCGTGTTTTGGTATCTGATTTTGGTCAAGGAGGGAAAAATACTAGGAATTTGAGCAATTGATTTATGATAGTTTATATACCCAGACAATAATCTCCAAGTTCGATACCATGAGGAAGCTGACCATCGATTTTGTACCGAGCGAGGAGGACAGGGTGGCCCTAGAGCCCATGTTCGAGCTCATCCATTCCTACGAGATCCTGGAGACGCTGAAGATAGAGTGGGAGGAGGGGATATGCATAGACCTCATCGAGTGCCACATGAGGGAGCCCCACCTCCTCAAGGACGGGGACAACCTTGGCCAGTACGAGGTCCTCCGGGTGCTGAAGACCGAGGGGGACAAGCAGGTGTGCCTGGTGAAGCACCACGAGCCCGAGGGGTCCATGGACGAGTTCCAGGAGTTCGACCTGGACCTGATCTACACCACGCCGACCGTCCTCTCCCAGGAGAGGTGCACGACTAGCGTCATAGGCGACCGGGAGAACCTCACCAAGTTCGTCGAGCTGATGAAGAAGGGCACCGGCGAGATCCTGGGCATGACCTTCAAGAGGTCGATGTACCACCGGCAGGACATCCTCTCGGTACTGACCGACAGGCAGCGAGAGATCATCATCGCCGCCAACCGGTTCGGCTACTACGACTACCCCAGGAAGGTCAACAGCAAGCGGCTGGCGGAGAGGGTCGACATCAGCGTGCCCACATTGGTGCAGCACCTTCGGAAGGCGGAGGGCCGCATCATGTCCGAGCTACTCGCAGGTTACTCGTGATATTGTTGTGAATACATGCCTTGTCATGTACTCCACAAGGGGACTTGTGCCGTACGTAACAAGTGGAGCCAGTAGAATTTCAAATCACGTTGTTTTGTACTCGACAATGGCACTTGTCACGGGAACGGGACCTCGCTGCCCCCCTTCTCCCGCTCGACCATCGATATCGCGTCGGACTCACATACGCGAACGCAAAGGCCGCACCCGGCGCACTTACCGTCGTCGAATACAAGCTTCCCGTCCTCCATCGACCGGGCCTTGAACTGGCAGGCCTCGACGCAGAGGCCGCAGTCGGTGCACGCGTCCTCGTCCTGGAGGGCGATCATCCGGGAGTCGAGGACCTGGTCGGAGTACCCGAACCTGAGCATCGCGCCCAGGGAGTCGCAGCAGCACTCGCAGCAGGTGCATATCACGTCCGCTTTGCCCCTGTCGCGTACGTAGGCCACGTTTACCAGGCCGTGCTCCACGCCGTTCTGTAGGGCCTCGAGGGCGTCCTCCTTGGATATCCTGTGACCGATCTCCTTCTCTATCCACATCTCGGCGTGCTCGTCCAGGGCGATGCAGCCCTCCCGGGGGTAGTCGCAGTTGTTCATATCTGTCCTGCATCCGCACTGGGTCTGGGCGAGGGTGGTGGCGCTCTCGATTATCCTGGTGAGCTCTCCGAACTCGAAGATCCGGTGCCTCCCCGAGACGGTGATGTTGACGGGGATGGTTATGCCCTGGATCTTGCCCACTATGTTCTCTTCCAGGTACTCCCTGGTGTACTCCTTCCGGGCGTCCATCGTGACGTGAAGGGGCACGGATGGTAATAACGGTTGAGCCGCCCGCAGGCGTGAGGGACGGCCCCACAGGTCACGGGATAGGGGACGCCGCCGGCTAGCGCCTCCTCCGGGACATGGACCCGACGACGACCGCGGCCAAGGCCATGACCACCATCAGCAGACCGAAGCCCGGGCCCTCGTCCGAGGCGTCCTCGATGGTCCGCAGGTGCTCGAGTTCGTTGTTGTCCAGGTCCATCTCCGGAGTGTCGCTGAGGACCGAGAACGTCAGGGTATGCCTGCCGACCGTTGGCTTCCACCTGAAGGTGACGGTGACGTTGGAGCCCTCCTCGATGGGCCCCACCTCCCTCTCGGCCAGCGGCGTCCCGTCGGAGGACATGACCACCCTCACACCATCGGCCCTCGACGTGCCCTCGTTGGCCACCTCGACCGTCACGTCTATGGGGCCCCTCAACACCGTCGATGGCGGGTCGTAGGTGACGGAGACTATCTTGAGGTCCGGCAGGTCGACGCTGAGGCTCAGCTTGACCTCGTCCTTCTCGGCGCTGGTGGACGTTGCGCTCACCATGAGGTCCATCGGCCCGACAGCGTTCACGCGCGCGGGCACGTTGACACTGAACCTGACGTTCCGGGTCTCACCGACCTCCAGCGTGACCTGGTCGATGATGTTGCCATCCGTCGTCGTGAAGACGGCCGACCAGCCTGTGCCCGGGAGGGGACCGTGGTCGAGGGTGAACGTGTCGACCCCGTTGCCCATGTTCTCGACCGATAGGTCGTAGACGATCGTCCCGCCCGGGGAGCCGGCCCCCTCGTGCACTGGTGCCGAGATGTCGACGGCGTACTTGTGATGTATACGGACCTGGAACGGGAGGGTCTGGCTCCTTCCCTCCGAGTCTGTGAGCACGATGTGTATCTGGGGGCTCACGCCGGCCCTCGCGTCGTGCGGCGTCGAGATCACGACGTCCACCGTCCTGGTCTCCCTGGCCTGAAGGGCAAGGTCTTGGACGGCTGCTCCGTCCATCTCGAAGGTGACCATCCAACCAGGGGGGACGAGGGCGGTGCCGAGGGCCAGGACCTGGAGGGTGTTCCCCTCGTTGGTGACGTCCATCTCGACCGTCGCCTCATCCCCCGCGTGCAAGGCCACCATGTTCGAGCTGATGACGGGGTACACAGCGTAGACCTCGTCCACGACCGCGGTGACCTTGACGCTGCTGCTCGAGGTGAGGTCCTCGGTGACGCCCGTGACCTTGACCGTCTGCTGTGCGCCTGCGACGGCATCGACCGGTGCGGTGACGGTCAGCTCCAGGACCTGCTCCTCCCCCCCCGCCAGATCCAGCGACCCCGCGTCGAGGAGGACGTACCACCCCGGCCGTGGTTCTGAGGAGGTGACGAGGATGGTGACCTTCCCGGGCATGTTGCCCGCGTTCCTCACGACGATGGGGAACTCCACGGTGCCGCCCGGGTCCACCAGCATGCTGGGGACGGGAGCCTCCAGCTCCAGGTGGAGGTCGGGGTCGACGATGGCGAGGACCTTCATCCCGTCCCACACCGAGGCGTCGGTCGTCGATTGGACCCTGAGGAAGACCGAGCAGTTGTCGTTGGCCTTGGCCGATGCAGGGGAGCTCAGGTTCACGGAGACGCCCACCGATGCCTTGTGGTCAAGCCTGATGGTGTCCTTGTCCACCACCACGCCCCATCCCGAATCGTCCGGCAGGAGGACGTGTTCCACCCAGTACGTGTCGTGGACGTCCCCGACGTTCGTCACCGTCAGCTCGAACCGGACCTTCTCCCCCGCGGCAATCAGCTTCACGGGCTCGTCGCACTCCACCGACACCCCCTTCTCGACGATGATGAAGGCCCGCCACGAGATGGAGTCGTCCTCGCCGCTGTCGGATGTGGCCGTGACCGTGAAGTTGACGTAGTTCCCCGCGAACGCGTCGATGGGGCTCGTCACCGTGACGCGGAAGAAGACCCTGGTCTGCCCTTCCACATCCTCGAAGCGGGTCACGTTCGTGGTAAACTCCCAACCCTTGTTGGGGGCCCAGGCATCAGAGGAGATTTCCACGTCATAGGCGTCTTGGAGGAGTCCGAGGTTCTCTATGTAGCAGTCCATCGTCTTGGTCTGGTCCAGGTTGAAGTAGTACATGCTCGCCAGTTCAGCTACATCGACAGGGGCCAGGTCCATCGCGAAGTCGAACATGAACTTGAAGTATATCTCGTAGTTGCCGTCCCGCATGTCCGACCAGACCACGTACACGTTGTCGTCGGAGCTGACGTCGACCCACGGCAGCATGGACGAGGCCGTGTCGTTCGTCAGCTGGACGTTGTCCGGGGTCTGGTTGTACTCGTCCTCCTCCACCTTGGCATAGTAGACCTCGTCGTTCCCCGTCCGCCGGTCGTTCCACACAATGTGCACGGAGTTCTCGTTGTGGGAGGCGACGATGCGAGGCGGACCCGGCGCGTTCGCGTTCCTCGATATCGATATGTTCTCGTCCAGGAAGGTCCCGTTGTTGTCCATCCTGGAGTACCTGACGGTCCCGTTCCACGTCCAGACCAGGTGAACGTCCCCGTTGGGCGTGCACGCCACGCTGGCGATCATGTACGCGGGAGGGCCCTTGATCCTGATGGCGGGGCCTTGGACCATCCCCTTCGAGTCGACCTTCCGCCACCAGCAGCCGATCGCCGACCCGAAGACCACGTGGACGTTGCCCCACTCGTCGGTGGTGAGCGTGCTGTGCTCGCAGTGGGAGGACACCGCCGCGGACAGGGAGAACTCGTTCACCAGCACCTTGCCGAACTTGTCACGCTTCCCGTAGAGGATGTCCTCGCACTGGTACTGGTAGTCGTCGTGGACGATGTGCACGTCGTCGTTGGCCGGGTCCACCGCGACGGCGGGGGTGTGGGAGGCGTGGTTGTCCTGGGCCCCTACCAGGAGCGGTTGGGCCAACGCGTTCCCGTCGCCGTCGCACTTCTGGTAGTACACGTTGGTGTTCCCATCGTCCCACACCACGTGCATGTTGGCATCGCCATCGATGGCTATCTGGGGGCCCAGGGGGTACCTGTACGGGCTGCCGTATCCCCGCACGACGTGGGGTGTGATGAAGACCTCCTTCGTGAGGAGGGTTCCCCTTCGGTCCAAGCGCTGGGTCCATAATCCGGACCTTTGCCATATGATGTGGGCCTCGTCATCGGAGTCGACGACGATCTGGGGCTGCACGTCGCCCGCCGAGTTGTGGGTGATCCGGATGTCCCTCGTCCACGTGGTGTTGTTGATGGTGTCAGTACCTCCCCCGGGCACCCTCGACTCCCCCGTCTCGCCCGAGGTGGTCGCAGAGGTGGAGCCAATCAGCAGAAGGACGAGTAGGACACACGCTATCAGACGTTGCATCACGGCCACAACCCTCCAGTGGACCTGTTCATCTCACGAGCACCATCGTTCTTAACGGTTGTGGTATTCGTTCGGCGGATGGAGGGCAGACGACCGTTGTTGTCATTCTATGGTAATCGGAATAGAGACTTGGACCGGTCCCCTTATGAACCGAGGGCAGGCTCTCACGGTTGCCGGAGGTTCCACCGTGAGGTTCATGAGATGTGAATGGTGCGGGGGTCGTGCCATGGCCCTGCAGGGGGTCGAGGGCACCCCCACGTGCATGATCTGTCTGGACAAGGAGGACCCGTACCACCACGTCGTATGCTCCGTGGACGGGTGCGGGGGCACTCCAGTCTACATGGCGGTGATGGAGAGGGGCGACAACTCGCCAGCGCTGCTTTGCCAGCGGCACCTGGACGAGGGCGAGGACCACGTGATGTCGTACCTTGGGGTCCCGTCCTGGCTCCTCGACCTGGACACCTTCCACGCGGACGACAGCGAGTCGATGCTCGACTGGGAGGTCGAGGAGGAGGGGGTCGCCCCCCTCTTCAACGTGACCTCCGACAGCTCCCATTGAACCGGGTTCGTCCTGGAATGGTCGGACAGCGCTGTTCTACCCAACGAACGTCTACTGGGCCCAGTCCACGGCAGGTTCGTCCTGCCGCCTCTCCCATCGCCAGACAAGTCCTAGGAGGATGGCACCGAACAATCCCCAGGCGAACGCCCCGGTCGTCCAATTGGTAGCCCTCCTCGCGGCATCCTGCCGTTCGAGCGCCTCCTCGGGGTACCGGTACCTGTCGTCCGGCGGTATCTCGTACCACTCCATGACCAGGTCGTCCGCCACCCCGTTCCAGTGGACGGCCTGGAACAGGCAGACCACCAGGCCGACGAGCCAGATGACGACGAGGATGGAGAGGACCTTTCCCATACGACCCCGACGTCCATTGAGCGCACGGTGATATCAATGTGTCGGGATTTGACGGACATCTTCGTTCCAGGTGTCTAAATGGGAAACTATATATCGTGACAATCTCCAATCTTCGCCTGACGTGGGAGTCCATGGTCGATGAGGAGAATCAACCTTCCGATGGGAAGCGAGGTTACGGCAAGGTTATCTATGCGACCGTGGTGGTCGTCCTGGTAGTCGTCGTGGCCCTCCTCCTCGTGG
>JABAHP010001129.1_pt4 | contig 18789 bp, 16 predicted proteins | sample 7062081 | NCBI WGS metagenome assembly JABAHP01 (sample SAMN14534357, study PRJNA622989) | marine sediment metagenome | biome: marine biome [ENVO:00000428]; feature: marine pelagic biome [ENVO:01000023]; material: deep marine sediment [ENVO:00002113] | place: India: Gulf of Kutch | collected...
ACTTCCGGCTTAACCTATGGCTTCTTCGGAAATACGCCGGTTGACAAAATGTATATGTCCAGGAGCGTCTTTGATTGGGATAGTTCTCTTCAGGATATGATTGATAAACTCAGTGAAATTCCTCTCCTTCACCAGCCGGGGACAAAGTGGCACTACAGTGTATCAACCGATGTACTCGGCTATATTGTAGAAAAAGAATCCGGGCATCCGCTGGACAAGTTCTTCAGGGAAAGAATCTTTAAACCTTTGAAAATGAAAGACACAGCTTTTCGCGTACCTGCCAAAAAAGTCGACCGCTTCGCCGCATGTTATGGCCCTGACACAACTGGCGGACTGAAGATTGCCGATGAACCGGCGAAGAGTAGATATCTTAAAAAACCCTCAATGTTGTCTGGAGGAGGCGGACTGGTTTCGACAGCAAGGGACTACCTGCGATTCTGCCAGATGCTGCTCAACAAAGGTCAACTGGATGGCGAACGGCTTCTCCGTTCTGAAACGGTAGAAATGATGACAAAGAATCAACTCCCTGATTCTGTAAAAAGAGGTAAGGATGGAGGATTCGGACTGGGCTTTTCTGTCAGGTTAAAGGACGGCAAATTTCCAAAAGGAGAATACGGCTGGGGAGGAGCGGCAAGCACGCACTTCTGGATTTCCCCAAAACACGATTTGATAGTTATCGCCTTATCCCAATATATACCATTCTCGGGCAGATTGGAAAATACAGTAAAGCCGCTCGTCTACGACTCTATTCTCAACTAAAAACTGCCGTTGTACAAAGAGTATGAAGTAATCCTCATAGCCTAAAAAAGTAATAAAGGCAGGATGCCCTCCCCTGCCTCCAGGGCACCTCAGTAACGAGCCTGTCCCACATCACTTTCCCTCCAGTGAAAATTCCGGTGGAAACATCCTCCGAGATATGGTAGTTTCTGGATTCGACCGGCACCAACCGGCAAGGTTAAAAAAATATATGCGGGTATTATGGAATAGGTCCTAGTTGTGAAGGTTCGAATCCTCGTGTTTGAATTTTGTCGCCGGGTGAATTTGGAGATTGCATTATGAGAACCAATATACTTGTATCGATTATCTGCATATCAGTTACTACCTTATGTATTTCATGCCGTCAGGTTGCTCCGTGTCCAGATTCCAGACCGACCACCGCGATTTTGGGGGCATTCAATAAAGAGATAATGATGCTCGAGGAGCAACTGACGGACAAGCATCAGCAGCAAATCGAGGGAATGAGATTCGTAACAGGCAGGTTGCAAGACAAATCCGTCGTCGTGGCCTGGACCGGCATCGGAAAAGTCAACGCCGCCATGACAACAACTTTGCTGATAGAACACTTCAACCCGGACCAGGTAATCTTCTCCGGTATCGCCGGAGGCGTAAATCCAAAGCTTGAGCCCGGGGATATAGTCATCGCTGCCGAAACCGCTCATCATGACATGGGGATATTAGGTGAAGATGGCTTTTACAATAGAGGAGTCATAAATCCTCTCGACGGTATCCGAAATCCTGTTTTCCTGCTCGCCGATGAACACCTCTTGAAACTGGCTGAAAAAGCCGCCGAACAGGTCGAACTTGAAAAGATAAAAACATCCGTGGGGGAAAGGTCCCCCAGAATTATTAAGGGTGTCGTTGTTACAGGTGATGTCTTCGTTGCATCAACTGAAAAAGGCGCCGAACTTCGCGAGAAGCTCAATGCAGATGCTGTGGAGATGGAAGGCGCAGCAGTCGCCCAACTTTGCTATCAACGACAGATTCCTCATCTTGTCGTCCGCAGTATCAGTGATAAAGCAGACACTACAGCGAGGGTGGATTCAATGCTGTTTCAGGAAATGGCTGCCAAAAATTCCGCCGCCCTGATTGTCAAAATAACCGAGCTTTTATCTTCACAACATCCAGTTTCAAAAAGTGGTGACCAAGAGAAGTAAATATTCACAGGTTCAAAAATGCTTAGTAATTTTTTTCAACTCAAAGAAAAAAAGACAAGCGTAAAGATTGAAATTGTCGCCGGTATAACGACGTTCCTCACGATGGCGTATATCATTTTCGTAAATCCATCCATCCTGAGCCTAGAGGGAATTCCTGAGCAGCAATTGACAGGCATTGACCGGATTGATAAAGATGCGTTGATAGTCGTCACCTGCATAGTAACTGCTATTACCACAATTATCGTCGGTTTGGTTGCCAGGGCACCTATAGCCATGGCCCCGGGCATGGGCCTCAACGCCTTTTTTGCATACCTGGTTGCCTCAGGCAAAATGAATTGGCAGACAGCCCTTGGCGTGGTTTTTATCTCCGGTCTGCTGTTTTTGGCCGTGACATTATTGGGGCTAAGAAAAAAAATCGTGGAAGCGATACCACCTTCCCTCGTTTCCGCTATCGCTGTCGGAATCGGTCTTTTTATCACCTTTATAGGTTTGAAAAATCTCGGTGTCGTTATACATGACCCGATTACGTTCGTTTCAGCCGGTCCCCTGACTATAACCGTCCTTATTGGCCTTGTCGGTATGCTGGTTATGATTGTATTCGAAATGAAAAAAATAGCCGGCGGCCTCGTGATAGGTATCCTGGCATCGACAGTTCTCGCTGTTTTATTTGATAAACAGGTACAAATCCCGCAGCAGTTCATTTCGTTACATCTGAATATTCAAAAAATCGCCTTCCGTCTGGATATCCTTAGCGCTCTCAAGTGGAGCTTCTTGGGAACCATTTTTACCCTGACATTTATAGATATGTTCGACAGTGTCGGAACGCTCATAGCATGTTGTCACCAGGCAAACATGATCGACAAAGAAGGAAAAATTAAAGACCTCAACAGGCTGCTAGGCATCGATGCTGTCGCAACTGTAATAGGTGCCCTGCTCGGAACATCTACTATAACTGCCTACGTTGAATCGGCGGCAGGTATCGAGCAAGGCGGACGCTCGGGACTGACTTCGATAGTAACAGGCCTCTTATTCCTCATTGCCCTGTTATTCGTCCCCGTTGTCGCGATTGTCCCCCTGTATGCAACCGCCCCGGCCCTTATCATGGTCGGCCTGTTTATGATGAAGGAAGTAAAGAAAATAGATTTTGCAAACATGGAACAGGCCTTTCCTGCTTTCATCATAATGGTAATGATAGCCCTGAGCTACAGCATAAGCACCGGATTGGCTTTTGGCTTCATCTCATTTGCACTCATCAAAACAGTGTCGGGCAAGGTAAGGGAGGTCAAACCGGCCATGTGGGTTATAGCAATTTTGTCCATACTGTTTTTGACACTAGATAGGCTGCCCGATATAATAACGTGATTAAAGAATCTTACATGACATTGTGGCCGGGGCTAAGATTTCATCCTGATAATCCGGATTTCCCGGTTAAACGGAAGGAGCATTCGTGATTAACAATATGAAAATAGCATTTCCGAAAAGCTTCCTGATTGTCTTGATGTTATTGGTAGCAGGTTTAATGGGCGGTGCTCACACGCTACATGAGAGTATCACCGGACCAAAGCGTTATGAAAGCACATGGGAGTCGCTCGCCAAACACACTGACCCGGAATGGTTCAGAGATGCAAAGTTCGGCATTTACACACATTGGGGACCGGTTACCGTCGGCGCCGAAGACGGCCCCGGTGGTGTTCAGTGGTACGGCCGAAACATGTACGTCCCCAAGAGTCCAACTTTTGAATACCACAAAAAACGCTTCGGAGACCAGAACAAGGTAGGCTACAAAGATGTCATTCCCCTCTTCAATCCCAAAAAGTTCGATGCCGAGGCCTGGGCGGAATTGTTCGCCGCCGCCGGCGCTAAATTTGCCGGTCCCGTCGTTATCCACCATGACAACTACGCTATGTGGGACTCAGCATTTACAAAGTGGGACAGTATGGACCAAAGTCCAAAACGTGATTTTACCGCAGAATTGGAAAAGGCAATCCGCAAACGCGACATGAAGTTTATCGCGACCTTCCACCACGCCTTTGCATGGCGCTACTTTGAACCCGCTCTCAAATATGATGCAGCCGATGGAAGGTATGCAGGTCTGTATTGCCGGCCTCGCAAGCCCGGCAGCCCGCCAACAAAAAAATATATGGACAAGTGGCTGGGTATGGTCAATGAAGTAGTCGAAAAATATCAACCGGACCTCACATGGTTCGACTTCGGCCTAAGCAGTGTAATCACGCCGAAGTACCAAATGCGGATGTTCGCCGATTACTACAACTGGGCACAAAAAAACGGACGCAAAGTCGGCGTCGCGCACAAGCATCGCAGTATCCATGAGCATACCGGCATACTCGACTTCGAACGCGGCCGCGAAGACCGCTTAACACCATACCCATGGCTGACAGACACTTCCGTTGGCCCATGGTTCCATCAGAAATCCTCCTCTTTCAAAACCGTCAATGAGCTTGTAGATGTCTTCGTGGACATTGTTTCCAAAAATGGCTGTATGCTCCTTAACGTAGGTCCTCAAGCCGATGGTGCTATCCCTGATAAAGGTAAGAAGATTTTACTTGGTATTGGGGAGTGGATGAAAACCAACGGCCAGGCCATGTACAACACACGACCCTGGAAAATCTACGGCCAGGGCCCTACCAAACAGGACAAAAGGGGCGGCTTCAGCGAAAACAAAGACAAACCATACACATCGCAGGATATCCGTTTTACACAAAGCAAAGATGGCAAAACCATTTACGTTATCCTCCTGGACTGGCCGGAACAAGAAGTAACGATTAACTCCATGAAAGTTGATGCCGCCAATCCTAACGCCCGAATCGAGCTGCTCGGCGGCGGTAAAGTAACATACAAAGTGAACGCCCAAAAGCAACTCGTAATCCAACCGCCCGCCCAATGCTCCGGCGAACATGCTTTCGTATTCAAGCTGACCGGATTTGACATCTCCTTACAGGATTCCGTCAGGTTCGAACGGCCCGAAGCCGTCCTGCTTGCTCCCGATAAAGCTACACTGGAAGGGAAAAAGATTCAGACTCAGGCCAACGAAGGCCGGCTAAACATCGGCTTCTGGGACAATCCAAATGAACGAATCCATTGGCTCGTCAAGATAGATGCACCGGGCCAATATTCGGCTCGCGGAGAATTCTCTTCAGCTACTGGTACAAGCAGTCTGAAAGTAAGCGCAGCCGGGCAAACACTCTCGGCCGAAGTGCCCAAAACAAACGGCTGGTTCAAACCACAGTTCGTATCCTTCGGGACGCTCAAATTCACCAAAGCCGGTGTTTATCATCTCGTGCTTCAGCCCTACGACCCGGCTAACTGGCGAGCGGTCAATGTCTACCAATTGCAACTGGCACAGAAATAATATTATTCTCAAACAGGAGGATTATTATGAAAAGTCTCAGAACTATCTTTTTGTTAACACTCGCTTTGCTTATCACAGCAACTTCCAATAAGGCGATTGCAGAAAACTCTATGAGCATCACTACGGCCGAAGACGCCGTCTCAATTAACGCAGGCTCCGAACTCCTGCTCTGCTACCCTTATAATAAGGTACCTTTCAAGCCATATGTCCAGAAGCTATTCTCACCGGCCGGCGTCAATATTCTCCGCGATGCACCTGTCGACCACCACCATCATCACGCACTGATGTTTGCCGTCAAAGTAAATGGCGTCAATTTCTGGGAAGAAACACCGACTGCCGGCAGGCAGATGCACAAATCCTTTACTGACATAAAAACCGACACGAAAACTGATGTTGAAAATGAAAAACGAAGGGAAACACGAAAAGCAAGCTTCACAGAACAAATCGATTGGATAACTTCAAAACAGAAATTGCTGCTAAAAGAAAACCGCACTATCAACGTCTGCCAGGGAACCGACCTCGGCGCAACCCTCTTAACCTGGCAGTCCAGGTTTGAACTACCCGATGGAACCGAATCTGCAACTCTTACCGGCTCACACTACCACGGCCTTGGAATGCGCTTTATTAAACCAATGGACTTGACCGGAACACACCTCAATGCTGACGGCAAACCGGGCACAGTTTTCCGCGGCGATGAAAGGCTCACTCGCACCACATGGAGCGCTTATACAGCCAACGCAGAAGGCAAGCCCGTTACTGTTGCAATATTCGACCACCCACAGAATCCTCGCCACCCGGCAACGTTCTTCACCATGACAAAACCCTTCGCATATCTGTCTGCCACGCTGAATCTGCACAAAGAGCCGCTGAAAGTAGTCTCAGACAAACCATTGGTATTGCGATACGCCGTGGCCGTATGGGATGGAAAAGTTAAAAATGACAGGATTGATGAACTGTATAAGAGTTGGACAGAAAAATAAATCAGACAAAACTGAAAACATTAAGATAAACCGTAATCAGGAAATCATGGAGAAAAAATATGTCTGGCAAAAATAAACGAACTGATGAAACTAATTCTATGACACGTCGAAACTTCATTCGCAAAGCCGGCACCACAGCCGCTGCCCTTACCGCTATGGGAACAACTACACAAAAATTCACTTCTAACGTACTCGGCGCCAACGACCGCATAGGCGTAGGCTTCATCGGTTGTGGAGGCAGAAGTAACACCCACCTTCGGGCCGTGCATTATCTAAAAACACAAAAAAATGTAAATGTAGACATCGTCGCCGCCTGTGACGTTTACAAACCACGCCTCCAGAAAGTCGTTGATGGATACAAGGCCAAAGGCTATATGGATCATCGCAAACTTCTTGCCGATCCGAACGTAGACATCGTCTGTATCTCCACGCCGGACCATATCCACGGTTATCAGGCCATAGATGCAGTAAAAGCAGGTAAGGACGTCTACTGCGAAAAACCAGTGACACATTGGAGGCAGTTTGAACTGACAAAACGCCTTGCTGAGGAGGTGAAAAAGAGCGGCCGTGTCTTCCAGCTCGGAACTCAGGGAATGTCCGATCCTGCCTGGCACCAGATTAAAAAGCTGATTCAGGATGGCTTAATTGGCCGGCCTGTCCATGCCGAGTGTGGCTATTTCCGAGTCGGCGACTGGGGTGAAGCGGACATGCCCGTCGACGATCCAAACGCAAAATCCGGCCCGGATCTGGACTGGAACGCTTTCCTCGGCGATTCACCAAAGCGCCCCTTCGATGTAGACCGCTTCTTCCGATGGCGAAAGTATGAGGATTACGCCGGAGGCCCCTCAACCGACCTCTTTCCTCATATTCTCACCCTTGTTGTACACATGCTCGGCGTCACCATGCCCAGCGTGGCCGTGGCGACAGGAGGCAAGTTCCGATACCAGGCACGGGAAATACCCGACACGTTCAACATGCTCATTGATTACCCTGAGAATATTACTATCGCCATGCTGGGAACGCAGGCAAACGACTATCCGGGAACAGGACGTCGCGGCTCGGGTCAACGCATACCTGTAATCCGCGGATGGGATGGAACACTCACGATAGAGAAAAACGATATCGTCTTCATTCCCGCCCAGGGCTCAACGAAAAAGGCTCAGCGTTTCCCTATAAAAGGTAGTGAAGATTTCGTCGGTTACTGGCAAAAATTTCTCGACTGTTGCCGCTCGCGTAATACTAATACACTCAGTCCGATGGACCTGGCTTATCACGTTCAGACAGCCTTGCAAATGGGTATGCTCGGCCTCCGACAAGGCAAGGTCGCAAGATTTGACAAAACCAAAGAAACAATTATTCTGTAACTATAACCAGGACCATATTTGACGTTCTCTTGTAAAGACAGTTTAAAACTGATTTCAAAGCAAAAGGAGGCAAAGAAATGGATATCAAAATTACAAGTTCGGCCTTTGAAGAAGGTGGTTTAATCCCGCCTAAGTACACCTGTGATGGTGCTGATATTTCCCCGCCCCTGCAATGGGAAACCGTCCCCGAAGCCACCAAAAGCATTGCCCTGATAAGTGATGACCCCGATGCGCCGATGGGAACATGGGTACACTGGGTGCTGTTCAACCTGCCTGCCGATACTACCCAACTGAACGAAAACATCCCCCCTGATGAAAACCTCCCCAACGGAGCCAGGCAGGGAATCACAGATTTCGGCAGGATTGGTTATGGAGGCCCTTGTCCCCCCAGCGGTACGCACAGATATTTCTTTAAGATTTACGCTCTCGACACGGAACTCGATCTAACCGCCGGGGCTGCAAAAAGTGACTTGCTCAACGCTATGGCTGGACACATCCTTGCAGAAGGCCAACTGATGGGCAAATACAAAAGACAATAGACTGTTGGCGTTCCGCTATACCGGGATTCGCCGATCTCAGAAGTTTTCCAGTATTGCCGCCGTACTTATTGCAAGCAGCATCAGGTAGTCCAAATCGCTCAGAGTGTACTGCTCATGATCCGCAGAATTATCAACGTACAGCGCCCCGAAACAACCCGTTGGGTCCATAATAGGCGCTATCATTGCCGACCTTATCCTCTGTCCTTCAACCTGTCCTGAAACCTGTGGCAAAAGTAAGAACTGCCCTTTTTCAACCGCTTGAGTGATTTGATCATTAATATTTATATCGCTGAGTGCAACAGTTTCACCCTCCCGGCTCTTACCTGCATGACTCGTCATCGGGCCGGTTGACTCATTTCTCAAGGCACACCAGGAGCGATATCCCCCAAATTGTCTCAGCATAACACCCAACAAGACCTGGAGCAGTTTGTCAGGCCCTTTTGCTTTGCAGATTGCCTCCGTCGCCTCCATGAAATCTTTCACCCTTTTGGCAGGCAATTTAATCTCCGGGGCATGGTCCGCATCCGGCCTTCGAACTATAATCTGAGGGCCGCGAGAAGCCGAAGCCGTGACAAGAGTATCTTCCAAATGAGTCGGTTTATCGGTCTCCGTTTCATCTTCGAGATATACTTCCAGAGTAAAATCAGATATGCGGAGACGATCGCCGGTCTTTATTTCAGACTTATGGATTGCCTTTTCGTTAAGATACGTTTGGTTTGCAGAATCAAGGTCCTCCACAATCCATTGCCCATCACCGCTTATGAATATTACGGCGTGCTGCCGCGAAACCGTTCCTTCAGGCAAAAAAACCTGGCTGTTGGGCAGTCTGCCGATATAGATTGGACCTTCTCCGAACCGAAACTCTTCAATAGTGCGATCGCCTTTTTTTACTATCAAACGCATAAGATTCCCTCTGTACTTTCGGATTCAAAAGCTATAAAATTTCATTATTCATGACAACCTGGGAATTGTCAAGAAAACATTTATTAAAATATTTCACTTTTCTCGGCTGTCCCTGTCCCTGAATTTCCCATGTCACCATTGTCGCAATTGTCGTTCAACCAATAAGTGTCTGAATACCCATCATAAAACGTAAAACCGATTCTGAGCACTAATTAATGTTAACAGACGAAATTGCTCCATTGAAAAGATTTAAATATAAAAGCATCATCAGTATGATCAATGCTATAATCCAAAAAGTTAATATGGTTACATATCGCAGTTTTGGTTCCGAAATCCTTCCAAGTAACAACAACGGCAACCCAACTATGGTAAGTATCGGCGCACCTAAAGTAACAATAATCAGATAAAAAAGACGTAATACTGTGGTAACATTTTCGTCAAAACAAATTCTTCGCCACAGCTTGCAGAACATACCCACATTGAAACGAATGCGCACAAATGGCATATATGATGCCAATGGGTTGATAACCTCATTGGAATCACAACTATCGCAGTAGTTCTGGAACGGATGGCAGGGCTTGAGACACTTTGGACAAATCGGGCAGGCATCAGCCGGAATATACTCATCATCGACTCGTTCAACTTCTCTAATGTTTCCCGCTGGCATATTATCCAGACCTCCTTCTGTCATATTATATTATACCAGCTTCATTCCAGATTAGCAATAGTTATCACCTTACCTGCACCAAGTTTTACATATTTCCTGCCAAAATATTCCTCGAACAATCTCCTGGCCTTCTCACCCGAACCGTGGCAAAGCCCGGCATATTGCACTCCGGATTGCTTAAAAACCGAAATGACTTTTTCAATCTTACATTTACCCGCCCATTCCAGATGAAAACCGCCCATTACCAGAAAGATATCATCTTTCACCAAATCCTTCGCCGCATCGACGATGTTCACAATCCCCGGATGCGAACAGCCTACTATCAATACAGGGCCTTTGTCCGTCCGGACAATCAAAGACTGCTCTTTTATCCATTTTCCATGCTGGCCAGTAGACCATACATTTTCGCAAATCTTGATTGGCTGCCCCACCTCAACAACTTTTGCTCCCTGCGCCCGCACATCATCTTTGAATTTTTCGGCGAATGATTTCGGCATATAAACAGTCACCTCAGGATTCTTTTCAAGAAAGCTCTCTAATCCACCCGTATGGTCGGGATGAATGTGAGAGAGGAAAACTGTATCTATACTTTGCGGCTCTATCTCCAATTTCTCCATATTGACGAGCAAAGAGCTCTCCGGCCCGGTATCGAAAAGAATGGTCCTTTCAATTCCGGTCACAACACAGGAAAATCCCCACCCTGTTTCCAGTCCCTCCTTATACGGATTATTATCGCAAACTATTGTAATGTTTATATCTTGCATTTTGTCCCGAGTTCAGTTACGTAAGAAAGCTCGATTATAACCGATAAAATACGATTGGGAATATACCAAACCTCATTTTTTATTAGCAACCTACTGCTTTTTAAGTATAATTATATTTTTATCCGCCATTCTGAGGCTTATCGGTGGTTTGTTAAAGACCCGATTGAGGTCTTACTTGAGATGTTGTTAATTATCTGAATTTGAAGGAGATCATAATGTTTAAGTATCCTCTAATTAGTGCCGGTTTACTCCTTTGCTTTGCCTCCATCGGCTGCAGTGAAATTATTGAGGTTGTCAGACAGCCGAATACAAAAGAAACAAACAGCTTCTACATCGGCAACCGTCAGCCATTGACACCAAGTCCATTTGTTAAGCTGCCCATAGGTGCAATAAAACCACAGGGCTGGGTTAAGAAACAGCTTGAGCTGGAGGCCGAAGGCTACACCGGCCACCTGCTTGAAATCAGCCGATTCCTAAAAAAGGAAGACAATGCCTGGCTGAGCCCGGAAGGCGAGGGCCACAGCCCGTGGGAAGAGGTCCCCTACTGGCTAAAAGGTTACAGCAATCTCGGCTACGTGCTTGCTGATAAGCGAATCATCGACGAGGCACAAAAATGGATTGAAGCTACAATTGCAAGCCAGCGCGAAGATGGTTACTTTGGGCCACGTTCCAATCTTAAACGGATTGGCGGCAATAAGCCGGATGTATGGCCCAATATGATTATGCTCAACGTACTCCAGTCGTATTATGAATACTCAGGCGACGAACGAGTCATCCAGCTTATGACCAAATACTTCCGATGGCAATTGACCATCCCCGATGAGGATTTCCTCGAACCTTTCTGGCAGAACCAGCGGGCGAGTGACAACCTCGCCAGTGTCTACTGGCTCTATAATCGCACAGGCGACAAGTTCCTCCTGGAACTCGGCAGAAAAATCCACGACAACACTGCCGACTGGACCGGCGGCGTCGCAAGCTGGCATGTTGTCAACATCGCCCAGTGTTTCCGAGGACCGGCCGTCTTCTACCAGCAGTCCAAAGATCCCAAACACCTCAACGCAACAGAAAAAGACTACCAGACAGTAATGGGCATCTACGGCCAGGTACCGGGAGGCATGTTCGGAGCAGACGAGAACGCCCGCCCGGGCTACATTGGCCCCAGACAAGCCGCCGAAACATGCGCAATGGTAGAGATGATGCTCTCCGACGAAATGCTTCTTACATTCACTGGCGACCCCAAATGGGCCGACCGCTGTGAGGAAGTGACCTTCAACTCTCTGCCCGCCTCAATGACACCTGATATGAAAGCCCTCCATTACCTGACCGCTCCGAATATGATACTCTGCGACAGGCACAACAAATCCCCCGGATTACAAAATGGCGGCCCTATGCTACTGTTCAATCCGCATATTCACCGCTGCTGCCAGCATAATGCCGGTCATGGCTGGCCATACTACGCCCAACACCTCTGGCTCGCCACTCCCGACAACGGACTGGCCGCCGTTCTCTACGCATCTTCACAGGTAACTGCGAAAGTCGGCAAAGGAACAGAGGTAACGATTTCAGAATCAACACATTACCCCTTCGACGAGGAAATCGAACTTACTGTCAAAACCGAAAAACCGGTCCGCTTCCCCCTTTACCTGCGTGTCCCGGGCTGGACCAGGAATCCCCTTGTTGAAGTAAACGGGAAAAAAACAAAAATAAAAGCACACCCACGCTCTTACATAATGATTGAACGTAAGTGGAAAAATGGTGACAAAGTAAAACTCAATTTTAAGATGAGCATTTCGATCAAAAAGTGGGAGAAAAACAAAGACAGTGTCTCCGTAAACCGCGGCCCACTAACGTACTCGCTCAAGATTGGTGAAAAATATGTCCGCCAAGGCGGCACCGATAAATGGCCCGCATGGGAGATACATCCAACAACACCCTGGAACTACGGCCTGATTGTAAACCAGAAAACTCCAGCCTTATCCTTCGATATTGTACAAAAAGACTGGCCCGATGACGACCGGCCTTTTGAAGCCGATGCCGCTCCCATCCAACTGCATGCCAAGGCAAAGAAGATTCCTGAATGGATTAAAGACCACCTCGGACTCGTCGGAAAGATACAGCAAAGTCCCGTAAAATCAGATGAGCCCGTTGAAACGGTAACGTTAATACCGATGGGCTGTGCCAGACTCAGGATTTCCGCCTTCCCCACAATCGGCACAGGCCCTGATGCTCACAAGTGGAATCAGCCCCCAAAAACGTTACCTGCTTCCGCCTCGCACTGCTGGGGTTCCGATACCGTCCTGGCCCTCAGCGATAAGTCACTGCCAAAAAGCTCGAACGACCAGAGCATCCCACGCTTCACCTGGTGGCCCCGCAAGGGTACGACCGAGTGGGTACAATACAATTTTAACAAGCCGCATGAAATCTCATCCACAGACGTTTACTTCTTCGACGATACCGGCGGTGGAGGCTGTCGCGTCCCCAAGTCCTGGAAACTACTCTACAAGCATGGCGACCAGTGGAAACAGGTTCCCAATGCAGGAAGCTACGGCGTGGAAAAAGACAAATTTAATAAAGTGAGTTTCGACCAGATTAACACTCAGTCTTTACGAATCGAGGTACAGTTGCAGCCGGACTTCTCAGCCGGCATCCTCGAATGGCGAACTGACGCAAAAGAATTATAACAAAAGGATACACTTCGTTAAGGAAACGTAAATGGCAAGGCAAAAGATTACAATAGTCGGTGCGGGCAATGTCGGCGCGACAACAGCCCACATCGCTGCAACAAGACAACTCGGTGACATCATACTCATCGACATAGTCGAAGGACTCGCTGAAGGCAAAGCACTCGACATCGCCGAGGCCGGCCCTGTTCAGCTTTACGACTCATTCATAACCGGCACACGCGATTGGGAACAAACCGCCGACAGCAACCTCGTTATCATAACCAGCGGCCTTACCCGCAAGCCCGGCATGAGCCGTGACGACCTCCTCGCTAAGAACGTGCAAATCGTAAAAGATGTCAGCCAAAAAATAGTCAAACATTCACCCGACAGCAGCATTATCGTCGTCTGCAATCCCCTTGATGCGATGGTATACGCCGCATCTAAAGTCACAGGTTTCGAAAAAAATAAAGTTATGGGAATGGCCGGCGAGCTGGATTCAGCCAGATTCAGCTATTTTATTGCTTCCGAGATTGGCACAAGTGTAAAAGATGTAAAGTGCATCCTCATGGGTGGCCATGGTGATGATATGGTACCTTTACCGCGCTTCACTTCAATCGGTGGAAAACACTTAACCGACCTGCTCGATAAAGCAAAAATCGACGAGCTCATCGAACGTACACGTAAAGGCGGCATCGAAATTGTTAATCTGCTGGGTTACAGTGCATATTACGCCCCCGCTGCCGGTGCCTTCAAGATGGCTGATGCCATTCTCACCGACAAAAAAGCCGTAACATCATGCTGTGCCTATTGCGATACTGAATATGATGCCGGAGGATACTATGTAGGTGTTCCCGCCGTGCTCGGAAAAGAAGGCGTAGAGAAAATCATTGAGCTGGACTTGAACGATTCTGAGCTTGCCCAGTTTAAAAAATCTCTCGACCACGTAAAACAGCTCGCGGAACAGGTCGACAAACTACTCTAAGGCGGCGGAGAACTCATAGTCGTAAACATCCAGACCTCACCCGGGGTTTTTCCCCAGCTATTGACCGCATCGATACGCCAGTAGTAAGTGGTACCAAAGGCCATCGTACCGGGCTCGAAGGTTGTGGTGGTCTGATTACCCCGGAATGTACCGGGACTGTTCGTACCGAAGTACACATCGTACGATATGGCATCAAATCCGGCCGACCAGCTCAAGTCAGAATTTATATCGACCCCTAACACACCATCGGTTGGATTCGGATTACTCACCTCACCCGGTAGCGGTCTGATTGGAGATGTCAGCCAGCTTCCGACTAAGACAGCCAGGTCGTTAGAATCTACTATACCATCACCGGTGGGCGGCGGTGCAATATCGGCTGAGGGAATACCCGGCCCCTGCAGCCACTGACCGGCAAGTATCGAATAGTCATCGGAGTTTACGATACAATCATGATTAAAGTCGGCATCATACAGGCACAGCGTCTCCTGCCGGAGTATCTCCAAGTACAGATAACCATAATCGCTGTAGTAGTCACCTTCCGTATAGTAGTCTCCGGAAACCGAATCATCCACGTTGGTTATACCCGCCGTCCCCGCTGTAGGCTCAATCTGCGTATCCTCATGCCACTCGTTGAACGAGGTGACCATCAGCATATTCTCGGCCATGGCGTCGACTTTCGGTACAACGACATCTCGCAGCATACTCCTGAACAAATCGCCCTCCTGCGAAAGAGGATTGTCTTCAAAATACCGTGGTGCTCCGCTATGACCTTCACGAACCCCCCTGTCGTTGAATCCCGGTGATGCAAATGGTATCAATCCGACGCCGACACTATTGGCGGCCGTTTTGGCATCGTTCAGGATATCTTCCAGCCGGTTCAATGCCGCTTGAGTCGAACCGTAGCTACCCAACGTCTGACCGTAAACATCATAAGCCGTGACGGCGTCCCATTTGCCTGCATAGCTTGAGTTATAATAACGGCCGAATATGTCGTCTGCTACGATATACAAACTGGGGAAAGACGCACGCAAACCGGCAAGTGCCGTATCCCCTTGATTTCTAAAATACACTCGCGTCAGATAGATAAAAATAACCGGTCTCCCGTCTATCTTCAGGTAATTCGGATTCCCGAAGTAATTGTCGGACAAATATTGAACGTCAGGCACCAGCCGGGAATAGTCGGGATTATCGAATGATCCCAACCGTCCTGTCGATTCATACATTATCGCGTACTTCAGTTCGCCGGCTTGTTCGTGCGTGAGGATGTGGTTCTTGATAATATTATCTTCAAAGCCGCCGGGACCCCACCAACTGCAAGCCCAGAAATGGATGTTCGCCTGAACGCTCTGGTTGATATGCGCCGCAATCACATCAGGGTTCGAATTATCGTAATGACCAAGCATCGGACCCTGCTTCGGCGCCAGATGGTCGCGAAGTGTATTACCAAAGCCGTGTCCACCCGTCCCCGGCCCATGCCATGGATAATAATAAACCCCCACCATAATGTCACCGGCCGAAGCTATGCACACCATCCCAAGCAATAATATTACCATTGCCTGCAAAGTCTTTTGATTGATTGCCCGCCTCACTTGATTCTTCGCAAAGATCTTTTGTTTCTCAAATTATCCGAAATTTCCAATATAGACTAACAAATATTCCTCCCGGAACCTCCAATATGTCTATACTACCAAATCCACCCCCAATTTCCAACCGATTTCATCCTCAACCGATTGTTACTTCCGTCTACATCACGCGCATTTAGGCCGAAATTTGCCTCAAATGAGCAAATTTTCACTTATTTATTGAAAAACAGACCGTAATATCATATAGTAACCGTTTTTATTACTAATCCAGGGAAGAAGAATGGAATTGATAAAGCAAATAAAGCAGGCTGAAGCACAGGCCAGGCAGATTATAGAACAGGCCAAAGCCGACGCGGCTAAACAGGCCGAAATGGGCCGGCAGAATCGACAGCAGGATCTGGCAAATGCCGAGCAGCAAAGAAAGAAAGCAACCGAAGCCGCCGTCGCAGCAGCCCAAAAAGGGGCCTCGGCCGAAGTTGAAAGTCTCAAAGCCAAAGCCCAAAACGAACGTCAACAGTTACGCGAAAAAGCAAATAATAAAATGCCCCCGGCAGTGGCAAAGGTAATGGAGTACTTGCGTTCCCATTCTGCATCATAATTACAGATGGGTGTCCCAAAAGAGGATAAATATGGCCATTGCTCAGATGGAAAAAGTTATTATCGTCACCCACCGCTCACAGGCCTCTGACCTTCTCGAGGCCCTACAGCACGAGGGAATTTGCCACATACTAAACGCCGATGAGGCCATGGTCAGCAGGGACGCTCCCGAACTCGCCGCCACAGCCGAAAGGCCCAGAGATATCGAAAACCTGCTAAACCGCCTCACAAGAAGCATCGAATTCCTCAAAACATATGCAAAACCCCAAAAAGGCCTTGCCTCCGTACTCGCCCCGCGTGCCGTTATTGATGCCCAATCATATAACAGCGTCGTTTCCGATCGACAGCTTATCAATGTTATCGACCAGGCCGAGCAAACACAGACAGAAATAGAACAGCTAAATTCCGAATGCGAAAACCTCACCGCAACCATAAATATGCTTGCTCCCTGGGCTCCTCTGGAAACACCCGTGGAGGAAATCGGTGGACTTCAACAGGCAACCTGTCTCCTTGGTCTTATCCCCTCCCAGCATCTTGAACAGACGGCCGAACAGCTTAAAGAGTTCGGTGCAGCCTTCCAGCCTCTCGGAACAGCTGCCAACAGGCACGCCTGCATAATTATTGCCCTCAATGAAAACATCGCCGACGTCCAGAAGATGCTCCGTTCCGTCGAGTTTGAACCTGTCAACTTCGAACGCATGACCGGGACTGTCGCAGAACTAACAGACCGTTACCAAAAGGAACTGGACCAGGCAAAAAAACAATTGCAGGACCATTACGATAAAGCGTCTTCACTGTCTGAAAATCTCCTCAACCTGCAAATCCTTCACGACCATTACACAAACCTCTTAAACAGGGAGGAAACCAGAGGCACCGCCCCTGCAACCGAGCACACCGTCATCCTCGAAGGATGGGTAAAGAAAAGAGAATATCCCCTACTGGAAAAAATCGTCTCTAATTTCCAGGCCTCTAGTCTTACAAAAATCGAACCCGCCGAGGACGAAGAAATTCCCGTCGAAATAGAAAACAAATCTGGAATCAGACCGTTCGAAGTCATTACCCGCCTCTACGGCATGCCCCAGCGTATTGAAGTTGATCCCACAGTATTTCTCGCCCCATTCTTCGCACTGTTCTTTGGCCTGTGCCTTACAGATGCCGGTTATGGACTCATAATGGTTGCCTTATCAATATACCTCTTGAGAAAACTTCAGGGTGACAAAAAATTTGCGGCCCTCATGGTAATCTGTTCCCTAAGCACCATCTTATGTGGTGCTTTAACTGGCGGATGGTTCGGAGACGCAGTACAAATTCTTGGCATATCTCCGTTGTCGAAGGCAAGGGATGCAATACTCCGTTTCGGTTTTGATCCTGCCCAAAATCCAGAGATATTCTTCCGTCTTGCCCTTGGCATTGGATATATACAACTTCTCAGTGGCATACTCGTTGCATTTTTCTATAAGCTGCGTCAAAAGCGCTTCGTCGAAGCTACATGTGCCCACTTGACCTGGTTTGTCATGCTGAACTGTTTTGCCGCATACTTCTTCAGCACAAAGCAACTGTTCGTCCCCGAAGAATACGGCCGGTTCTTTCTGAAATTAGCAATCATACCTGCTTTCTTGATCGTCCTTTTCAGCCATAACGAGGGAGGAATCCTGGGAAGGCTCGGAATGGGAGTTTTCAATCTCTTCAGCGCAATCTTTTACATAGGTGATATTCTTAGCTATGTCAGACTCATGGCGCTGGGTATGGTTACGGCGGGACTCGCGGTCGCCATCAACCAGTTTGGGGTAATGGCCAGTGATGTTAAGTATGTGGGCCCGGTTTTAGCCGCTTTAGTACTTGTTGGGGGACATGCATTTAACATGGGAATCTCTGCGCTTGGAGCGTTTGTCCATACACTCAGACTTCAATACGTCGAGTTCTTTCCAAAATTTTTCGAAGATGGTGGAAGACTCTTCCAACCGTTCACAAAGAAGTACAATCATATATACATTAGCAAAAATTAAATATAATTTAGGAGAACTTGGAAAATGGAAGGTTTAATTGGATTGGCAATTGCAATGATTGGAACAGCAATGGCGGTCTTCATGGCTGGTATCGGCTCCGCTATCGGAATCGCCACCTCTGCCAGAACTGCCACAGGAGTGCTCAGTGAAAAACCCGAACTATACGGAAAACTCTTCCTGATGGTTGTACTGCCCAGCACACAGGGTGTCTACGGTTTCCTTGTCGGATATAATCTCGTCGGCGCTCTCATTGGTCCTCAAGCACCGCAGCTAACCCTTTGGTCGGGCATCGCAATACTTGCGGCCTGCCTGCCGGTTGCCATCGGCGGATTGGCTTCGGGTATTCATCAGGGACGTGTGGGTGCAGGAGGTATCCTCATGGCTGCCAAAAAACCGGAAATGGCCTTCAAAGCCGGCGTTATCTATGCCGTTATGGT
>JABAHP010002183.1_pt3 | contig 18789 bp, 15 predicted proteins | sample 7062081 | NCBI WGS metagenome assembly JABAHP01 (sample SAMN14534357, study PRJNA622989) | marine sediment metagenome | biome: marine biome [ENVO:00000428]; feature: marine pelagic biome [ENVO:01000023]; material: deep marine sediment [ENVO:00002113] | place: India: Gulf of Kutch | collected...
GGCCCGCCATCGGGATATCCGATAACAGGTGATCCTGTAAATAGATACACCCTGGCTCCCGGATCACAATCGCCGAATTCGGCATAATCCAGATTTGCTCCGCCGTAATTCTCCTGCGTATCATTTCCATCATTGCCCACATTACCGTGATTGCCGACTATGAGCCGGGTGCATCCAGTTTGTACGGTATCGTAAGTGAAGAAGAGGAAGTTGCAGGCGTCCCCGATACCATCTCCATCCATGTCCTCCTGGTATGGATTATAGACTGTGGGGCAGTTATCATCTGAACAGGTATTGTTTGGATAGCCTGGGTCCCCATAGCCATCCCCATCACTGTCAGTGCAGTCATCACAGGCATCTCCCAAGAAATCGCTGTCGCCGTCAGCCTGATCAGGATTGCTTTCGGAAACACAATTATCGCAGAGATCTCCGACATCGTCTCCATCCCCATCGGCCTGGTTCTGATTCGATGTAAAGACGCAGTTGTCGCAGGCATCGCCGATGCCGTCATCATCCTGGTCATGCTGAGAGGAATTGGGATCGGAGGGACAATTATCGATGCCATCAGCATAACCGTCGCCGTCCGAATCACCCGTAACGCATTCATCAGGTATATTATCCATGTCAGCGTCGGTAAGAATTCCTGCAGCAATATCGCATACATCCAGGACCCCGTTTTGATTACAGTCAGACGGACTGGGCGGCATGAAGGCAAAAGCGGTCGGATTTGTCATTCCGGAATTTGCTCCCCTGATATAATTCAGGAATTTAAGGCCGTTTGGGAAGAAATCATATATGTACGGCACATTGGTACTGCTGTGCTCGGCGGCAAAAACATGGCCATTGGCGCCTTGCCTCAATCCCCAGACCTGTGTCGTCGTGGTGGCGGAAAACGGCCCGATGAAGTCTCCGGTATTGCCGTCATACTTCAAAATCTGGTTAGTGCCATAGCTTGCCACCAGTAAATCACCCTCATAGTTAAAGGTCAATCCGCGGGGGCTCGACAATCCACCACTGCCGGACGTTACAAAGACTCCAATAAATGATCCATCAGTTCCGGAAAATTCAAGAACTGAGTTATCTCCGTTGGTAACAAATATATTCCCATTGGGGCCAAAGGTTATTCCATGGGGACTGCTCAAACCACCCGAGCCTGATGAGACAAAAGTGGCGATAATGGAGCCGCTGCTCCCGTCAACTTTTACTATAGAGTTATCTCCCTGGCAGGTTACATATAGATTTTCGTCAGGCCCAAAAATGAGTGATGATGGGTTGGTCAGGTCGCCGGTTTGGGTAAACTCGGTTATATTGGCTGTCTCAGCATCAATTTTCACTACAAGGTCGGTGGCGATATCGGCCACATATAATGCCCTGTCCGGTCCGGCGACGATATCATAAGGCTGGCTGATATATGATGAGGTATAGTTCATGATCGGGAATCCGCTTAGGCCATGGAATTCTCGTATGTATCCCCCAAGATCAGCGACGAAGACATTTCCCTGCCGTCCCAGGTCGAGCCAGTCACTGATGCCATTTTCATTGCAATCCTGGCAATCATCGGGCACATTATTCCTGTCGAAATCATCCGCCATCCCTAAATCGATTTCCTGGAAATCCGGCACTGAGTTTTCGTTGCAATCCGGTTCGCAATAATCAATCACATAATTTCCATTGAGATCAGGCTCGTAATCATTCCAGATTTCCCAGTCATCGGGGAGCAGGTTGCTATTACAATCGGCCTCACAGACATCGGGAATTCCGTTTGAATTTAAATCGGTCTCGGGTCCGGCAATATCATCTGGATCGAGAATACCGTTGCTGTTGCAGTCCTCGCATTCATCGGGAATATCGTTGCCATTAACATCATCACTGAAACCACCTACAATATCATCATAATCGGGAATACCATTACCGTTACAATCGAAATCCGCACAATATGTAGCGTTCATGGCATTCCTGATCTCATTTTGTGTAACGCTGTGAAATCTCAGCTCGGTATTGGACAATCCGCCAACAAGAGTGTGGCAATAGCTCATGATAGTGCTCCTGGCTGCGACTCCATCCGGGCATTGATCGACAGGGGGCTCCTGGTCATGGGTGTGATGTGCGCCGGCATTATGCCCGATTTCATGAGCGGTGACTACAATATCCCAGTTTCCAATGGCCGGCCCGCCCAGAGGATCTCCAAAGCTGCCGTTTAAGTAGCCCCCGATACTGTAGGCCCAGTAAGCATCGCAAAGATTGTAGATGTATCCAACCCCGCCGTAATCGAGATTGCGCCGCCCGCTGAGCATATGGACCACATTGTATTCCCAGTAGCTTTCATTCTCATGCCAGTATGAGGCAAAGCCATATAGGTCATCGGCCGAGAACGGCTCGTCAGCATTGGGCCAGATTCTCAGATAGTCCAGAACCATGCGCATATCCAAATCTCTTTCATAGATTGCGGCAATTGCCCCGAAGACCATCATGACATACGATTGTGCTTCGCCCACGCTGCCAAAGATCTCATAATAATAATGGTCTGCATCAAGTGCAACCTTCATCAGATCCGGCCCACCGGCGAAGTCTCTGCCATCTTTTTGAGGGCCGGGTGGCTTATAACCGGGCGGATAAACCATGCGGCAAAATTCCACTCCGTCCGGCAAACCGATATCTCCGAGCTGTCTGTGAATTGTGAAGCTGCCATTCCATCCTTTTGCAGATTCACCCGGAGTCTTGGAGAGTATGTAAGTCTGGCCGGTTTCGAGCGTAACCAGGCCATTGCCCATTCCCGAACTGCTGAGGGCCAAAAACGCGCTTGAATTAGCCTGCCCTGAAACCTCTCCCCGCAGAAGGATAACATCGGGAGGAGATGTTTCAATATCACCTGAACTGCTTCCGATCACAAACTTCGTTTGCGGTGTGGTAATCACGAGTTCATCCAATTGGAGCGAAACCGAATTACTCGGTGAAAGAGGGAAGTCCACAGTAATCAAGTCTGCCCGGGATTTTAGATCGGAATATATCGATCCCTCTAATCTCACACTCAGCACATCCAGATCTTTATTATAATCGGTTATCTGAAATTCTGCCGGCGCTGCGGCCGATGCTGCAGTAAATGCTATTCCGATAAGGCAAGCAAAAAATGACAGGGTTATTCTGCTATGAAATGAAAAATCTGAATTTGACATAATTCCCTCCGTGTGGGTAATCCGATGCGGGCAAAGCGCATGATGTTTTTACTGCCTCGTTTTGATTACAGGACTCATTGTTTTGAGTAGATCCCAAATTATAAAAGATCCGGTAGTACATCATTTAATTTACTTTAATTCCTTATACAGTCAAGACTATTCTGAATAGGCTGTGTTCAACCTAATATTCAGGATTTTTGCTTTTGTACGTTCAAGATATGAGAAATAACTGCAAAAAATACAGCACTCGGGCGAGTGCTGTATTCCGTACAAGTAGTATTGTTTTGGATTTGCAGTCGGGAAGACCGTCTGCATTGGGATCGCAGGGTTCGGCACCCTGTATGGGGATTATTTTACAATATTGACTCTTTCATATACTCTCTACCTTTTCAGTCCATACTCCCGATTTCATACAGAACCGAATTCATGGCACTAAGATATGAGATTATTACGATTCGATGGGTTCTGTCGAGCATGGAAAACTCCATTTTTCCACTAAAAATTCGGCATGTATATCAATCTGAAAAACAGGTCCGGGGGGACCTTTTGGTACTACTATAAAATATACGACCACAAAATTAAATGAAATTTGTAGTAAACTTTTTTTTAGGGGCAATTTTTGATAAATTTAATCAGCAATAATCTATAGATAGAATGAATTATCAATTTTCCGCAACCTGGCATTCATTTGAAACAAGTAATGGTTTGTTTCAGATTTTGCCGTATCCTGTTATTGAGCGGGGGTGAGTCATTTTGCCGGGATCGAGTATGTCATTTAACTTTTCCTGATCAATCAATCCGCTTTCCAGTGCAAGTTCCCTTACCGGTCTTCCAGTTTCCAGAGCATCTCTGGCGATTCTGGCAGCATTTTCATGCCCGATATAAGGGGAAAGGGCTGTAACCAGACTGACGGAGCTTTCTACCAGCTCCCGGCACCTTTTGCGATTGGCGGTTATTCCAAGAATACAGCGCTCGCGCAGGACTGTGCAGGCTCGTTCCATCATTTCTATAGACTGGAATATATTGAAACCGAGGATCGGTTCAAAGACATTTAGCTCGAGTTGACCGCCCTCGGCGGCCAGTGTGACAGTGACATCATTGCCAATCACCTGAAAGCAGACCTGATTAACGACCTCAGGAATTACCGGATTTACTTTCCCGGGCATGATTGATGATCCGGGCTGTCGGGGCGGCAGATTTATTTCTCCGATTCCGGCCCGGGGTCCCGATGACAGAAGCCTGAGGTCATTGCATATTTTGGATAATTTTATCGCCACACGTTTGAGTACGCCGGAAAGCTGTACAAAAGCACCGGTATCAGAAGTAGCTTCTACCAGATTTGGCTCGGTGTATAGTGGAAGACCTGTTATATCGGCCAGAAGAAAGCGGACTTTCTCGGCATAACCTTCAACAGTGTTTATCCCTGTGCCGATTGCTGTGGCGCCCATATTGATTCCGCAAATCTCCCGGGTAGCATCTTTAAGAGCCTTCATTCCTTCGCCAAGTGTTATCCCGTAAGCTTCGAACTCCTGACCCAGCGTCATCGGCACAGCATCCTGAAGCTGAGTACGGCCTATTTTCAGGATACCTGCAAACTCATGTCCTTTCTCCGCAAATGCTTCTTTGAGGTTGCTCATGGCTTTGAGTAGTTTTTCAATGTCCCAAACAGAGGCGATTTTCAGGGCCGTGGGATAGACATCATTCGTAGACTGCGAAAGATTTACGTGATTATTCGGATGGCAGTATTGATATTCACCACGCCTATAACCCATGATCTCAAGGGCGCGGTTGGCGATAACTTCGTTGGCGTTCATATTGGTCGAGGTCCCCGCCCCGCCCTGGATTACATCCACGACAAAATGCTCGAAAAGCCTGCCGTTACGGATTTCATCGCAAGCCTGTACTATTGCATCGCCGATTTTATGCTCGAGAATGCCGAGTTCCATGTTTGCCATGGCGGCCGCCTTCTTGACCGAGGCCAGTGCATTGATCAGGTTTGGAAATTGCGCTATGGTAATTCCCGTCATTGGGAAGTTCTGAATTGCGCGCGCTGTCTGTATTCCATAATAAACCTCGCCCGGCACCTGAATTTCACCCAGACTGTCGCTCTCGAGTCTGTATTTCATCTTATTCTCCTCCGTCAGCTATTTTAATGTCGGCAATTTTCTCATAGTATTTGACAAGTGCCGCCATATCCTCGCTGCCCAGCCCGAGACCGACTGTGCCGCTGTAAGCTTCGCGGGTTGCTGATGCGAGCGGCAGGGGTGTACCGATCTTACCGGCTTCATGGAGAACCAGGTTCAGGTCTTTGAAGATCAGGTCGACCGGAAAGTTCTTGGTATAATTCCCCTCCGAGATAGCCTGACCTTTTATCTTGAACAGGGGAGAGCCAAGGGCGCCGGCCGTAATCGTTTGAAGAATTGTCTCGAACTCCAGACCCATCCTTCTTCCAAATGCCAGCGCTTCCGCGAATGATGCCATCATACTTCCGAGCAGCATATTGATCACTAATTTCATTCGTGTGCCGTATCCGACTTCTCCGCAGCGCACGATTTCCTTGCCCATAGATGCGAAAAGGGGCTGAAGTTCGTCCAGCAGTCTGGAATCGCCGCCTGCCAGTACGACAAGCGTGCCATCCTCAGCAGGCTTTTTGCTGCCGGAAACAGGTGCGTCCACGAATTGCGCTCCCCTGGCTCGCACCATCTCTGCCGCCTGCATGGTGGCATCTATCGAAACTGTGCTCATATTAATGACCGTTTTGCCTTGCTGCAACACTTCCTGGATTGCGCCAGTCATCTCGAGCAGGGCTTCCGGTCCGGTTACCATAATTATGACGACATCGCAATCCTCTGCCAGCTCCCATGGGGCATAAAAAACAGCAGCGCCTTCATCCCTGAAAGCCTCGGCCCGGGATTCGGTGCGATTGTAAACCCCCAGCCCGAATCCAGCCCTGTTTATATTCCTGGCCATTGCCGCACCCATTGTCCCCAGTCCGATCACTCCGATTTTTTTGTCCTTTATCGACATAGAATTTTCCTCCTTTTGAATATAAGATTTGATATATTATGGATTATAACAGACAATTCGGTATGCCGCAATCGGTTTCTAAAATACAATGGTGACCTAGAAAAAGACCGCCTGAAAACGCTCCGGACAGGCTTTAAATTTCTGACTTATTCTCTCAGCAGTCGGGTTCGCCGTTATTATCGGTATCGCAAGGCGCGGCGCCGGATGTAAATATATAATTAATGATCATCACGGCATCGCTGACGTTACAGGAACCGTCACAATTGCAGTCGGCTGCTGCGATAGGCTCCGGTTCAGGGCCGGCTGTAAATATGAAATTTATAATGTGTACCGCATCCGATACATTTACGACCTCGTCCCCGGTTGCATCTCCGCAAACATAGGGAGGCGGAGGTGGCTCGGTTACAAAGATATTTATAAGCATTGTATCGCTATTGACAGGTGAGTCTGAGTCTGTAACCACTATCCTGAAGGAATAATCGGAGGTCCACGTGGGTGTGCCTGCAAGTAAACCCGACTCGCCGGCTTCAAATATAAGCCCATAGGGTACCTGGCCCCAGGTTTTCTCCCAGGTATAGGGTTCCACTCCGCCCACAGCCCAGAACTGGTAGTTGTACTCCTCACCAAGCAGAGCATTCGGCACATCATAAGCCTGCATATGCAGTAATCCATCGCAGGCATCCCCCACACCATCACCATCTTCGTCGTATTGATGCGGATTCTGTGTATCATAGCAATTGTCGCAGGCGTCCCCGACCCCGTCAGCGTCGTAATCGTCTGTATTGGTGGTGGCTAAAAACGGGCAATTGTCATCTTCGTCCGGGAGACCGTCATTATCATCATCCGGATCACAGGCATCGCCCAGAAAATCGCCGTCATTATCATTCTGATCGAAATTGGGAGTGTCCGGGCAATTGTCGCATTCATTCCCGACATTGTCCCCATCATCATCTTTTTGATCGGCGTTGAAAGTCAGCATGCAGTTGTCGCTGTCGTTTGCTATGCCGTCGTCATCGGCATCCGGCTTGGGGAAGATATTTCTGATCATGTATTCCTCGTTCAGACCGCAGCCTGACCAGGGGCAGTGCAGATTATCTAAATTATACCAGGCGTTATGGCCGTCAGCCCAGCCATAATTGAAATGGTACTGTTTGACACCATCCAGCTCGCGCCAGCCGTCACAGACAATAGCATGGGTATAGATGCGATATTCCATGGGATGTCCCAGCAGTATCTGTTCCTTGACCAGATTGAACCATGCATCCTGAGAGTGGTCGCTGCGCCATTCCCTGTCTATCGAGGGATCATAATAAAAGTAATTGGGAAAGACATTCAGGGCTAAATATGTCCAGGTGCCGGATCCGCAGGCTCCGTAGTCCATGTTGAATGCAATTCCGACCTCGCGGTTTAAGTGTGCCAGGGCGGCGGCCTGCTCATCATTGCAGCCGTCACTGCAGTTATCGACAATATTAGCCCAGTCATATGAATCTGAAAAATCGGCATTGAGCGTACGGCCATCCGTGCTGCCTCCACATGATTGATCACCATCCCAGTAATAGGAATGACTTCCCTGGCCATGCGGCGGCCATTGGTAATATGCCATGATCTGTGCCGCTGCGGTGGCGACACATCCGACCACAGTCCTGCCTCCGTCGCCTAATGGGCAGTCGTTATTATACGGCGCTCCCTGATGCCAGCTGGTAGAAAGCAGGGCTTCGCCTTCCTCGCCGGGATCTACATCCTTGCCCAGCCTGCTGTTAAATTCGGCTTCGGACAACGTGTATTGAGACCATTTCAGGCTGTTGATTTCATCAAAAAGCCTTTCGGTCTTCGAGGCCTGGGAGGCTTCCATGCTGCCGTAGTATTCAACATAGAGCCGGACACGTTCCATCAGAACATCTTTCAGCAGTTTCGCGAAACCACCCTGGGCATCGACGTCAAGGCTGGAAACATCCGAATAAGCCTTAACCGGCGGCAATTCCTTCAAGACCGGAACGACTATATAGCCTGCCGGCTCAATGGAATAAACATTGGCCAATACAGTATCGTTGACAACCAATTCCTGCTGGTTCACAATCTGGGGATTCTGTGTCTCAGCCCATGCGCCCTTCTGATAGACAATCAGGCTGAGCCAGTTTTGACTCACCCGGTCCATTTCGTATTGTGATGCAACCTCGGCCGCGGCATGAGAAAAAATGAATAGAAGAGCGGAAATCAAAACCGCCGTTATTTGGAAAATTGAAGTCTTTACTTTTTTTGACGATAACGATAGCTCAGTCTTGCACAGCTGCTTTATATGGGAATACAATGTGCCACCTCCCGGGCGATAGGCCAGTAGTCAATGAAGAAGCTCTTTTCATTATTAAAAGATAACCGGCTTCGGGTTTTTGTCAATATTTGAATTGTTGTCCTCTTTTATCTGCTTAAAACTCTTGCAATTATGACGGCAATGCTGTAATCTTTATTTGTTTATATTTTTGCGAGTTTAATGATAAATTGTAGCGTATGAAGATCACTGCCTTACATATTGCCAGACTGGTATCCGAGTTTAAGCAATCACTTCTTGAAGCGAGAATAAGAAAACTCAGGAAGTCTGAGAAGGATAAGACAATCCTCATACATCTGGCAAAGGAGTCGGATAGATTCAGCCTGATATTTCACTTCGGCGGTAGAGATTCTTATCTTTATCTTCGGGACGGCTTCTATATGCGCATCGCCACCACCAATTTCCTTCCCCAGCTTATGGATAAAAATATTGTTGATATCAGCCAGATAGATTTCGACCGGGTGGTTCAATTTGCAATCGAGGACGAGGGGAACAGCTTTAGGCTGATTTTCGAATTGTTCGGCATCTCCAGCAATCTATTTTTGACTGATGATTCAGGTAATATTATTACCTCGATTCGCAAAGCCAAGCTGGACCTGATAAGATACCGACCGCCTGAACCTCTGCAACTCGCCAATCCGCTTGATTTTGAATTGTCGGAAATGATTTCAGTCATCAGTCATATGGATAAGTTATCTTTGAAAGATGCAATCTTAAAAACATTCGCGGGTATTGATGATGGAATTCTATACGATTTAGCAGGCGACAGGTCTGGCTTACTTGACAAATTAGTATCTGAACATAGCCCTGATTCAATCGAAAGCGTTTTATTCAATCTGAGGGAGTATTGTGCCAATTTTGTCCGACCTGAAACCGAGCTAAGCCATGATTCAAAATCAGAATCAATATTGATAGCCTCTGACAATGATCTGCCGAAATATGCTTCGATCTCGGATATAATTCGTCAATCCGCTGCAGGGCAGAAAATAAGCAGACCAAAGACTTCAATAAAATCTAACCTCCTCGGACAGCTTAAACGGGCTATAAAAAAGGATATAAAGAAAAAAGCGAAACTTGAAGAGCAGCTCGACAAAGCTGAGGAGTATCCATCCCTTCAGCGCCGGGCCGAGCTTCTGGGGATGAACCTTCATAAAGCCAAACGGGGGATGGAATCAGTAGAGGTTGAAGATGTGTATTCCGAGAATGGTGGAACTGTCAATATCGATCTCGATAAATCACTGACCCCCGGACAGAATGTTGAACGCCTGTTTGAGCGAGCCAAAAAACTGAAAGACAAGATCCCCGGCATCAGGGAAGAGATTCAACTTACCAATAGGCGCCTCGAGCAACTTGGAAAGATCAGATCTGAACTCGATCAGCTCGAATCTGATGACATACCTCAGAAGCTTGAGGAGCAGCTGGCGGAATTTGGAATAAAACAGCCGGGAGACAGAAAGAAAGCTGAGCCTCAGGAACGTCTGCCTTATAAAAAATATACGACCTCAATCGGCGAGGAAATCTGGGTAGGGCGGTCGGCCACGGATAACGATGTCCTGACATTCAAGTATGCCCGCAAATATGATCTCTGGCTGCATTCTCAGCAGACCTCCGGAAGTCATGTTATCCTGCGTCGTCCCAATAAGGCTCATCAATTTCAGAAATCCAGTATAATAGAGGCGGCGGAGATAGCGGCTTTCTTTTCGACTGCGAAAAAATCCGATACCGTACCGGTAATCTATACTGAGGTGAAGTATGTGCGCAAGCTCAGAAAGGGCAGGCCGGGGCAGGTTCTGGCTGATCGGACGAAGTCGATCCTGGTCACACCCCGCAGGCCCAAAAATTAGACTTTCTTTTTTCTCAAAGCTTTTATAAATTCCTTTTTAATGAAAACGATTGTGATCATAATAATAATACTGGTAATTGCGGCAGGCCTGTACTTCCTCCTTAAACCGGAGGAAGACATTATGTCTGATCCCCGCATTGATAAGTTCGCCAAAATCCAGGCTGAGATCGAGATTGAGGCCGAACGTTTTGACCATGACAGCATTCTCATGGACAGGATTGAAGACTCCATATATGAACATTACGATGTTTCCGAGCAATGGGTAAACCAGGTGAGGGCAGTAATCGATGAGCATCAGAAATGGGTCGATGTCTACCAGTTAATGATCGATCACGCCGAATATATAAAAGATTCGCTCATGCATAGAAGGCCGACTCAAAGTGATTCAATCTGACGTCATTTTTAATCCGGCTGTAGGCGATAACATCGAATCTGAAATCACATCCGGTGACATCATGATCCTGAATATACCCCTGGGCGGCGGCGATCAGGTTTTTCTGTTTTGATTCCGTGACCCAGCTTTGTGGCTCGCCGAATTTATCGCTTCTTGCAGCTTTGACCTCCACAAAAACAATGGTATTTTCGTTCCTGCAGATTAAGTCGATCTCCTTATGGCCATATTGATAGCTGCGCTCAAGAATCTCATAGCCTTTATTTTCAAGAAAATTTGCCGCCAGATTCTCGGCTTCTGTTCCGAAGGACCTTCTATTCCTTTTCCTCAAGGATCAGACTCTCCTGGATATATTCTGTGTAGTCCATACGGAAGCTCTGGCGGTGATAGACTGAGGTGCCGTATCTGATGATTGCCCCCCGGTGAGCTTTTGTGGCATAACCCCTGTTCTGTTTGAACCTGTATTGCGGGCAGTGATGATCTATCAAATCCATAATTCTGTCGCGAGTAACTTTGGCCAGGATTGAGGCAGCCGCTATGCATGTGGATCTGAGATCACCCTTTATCAGCGACTGCTGGGGAATATCCGTATCAGGTATTTTCTTGTTTCCATCGACCAGTATTACCTGGGGCTGAATCTCGAGGTTTTGAAGTGCGATCCGCATTCCCAGTATCGATGCCTGGTAGATATTGATCTTATCAATTACAGATTGATGTACTGATACGATTTTATAATCCAGAGCCTTTTTCGTAATATAATCGAAAAGCTTTTCACGTTTTTCGGGCAAGATTTTCTTGCAGTCGTTGATGCCGTTGGTACGGAACTTCACAGGGAGCATTACTGCGGCGCATACCACCGGACCGGCCAGGGGACCAATCCCGGATTCGTCAACGCCAGCAATATATTCTATTCCCTCTCGCCTTAGCTGGTTTTCTATCCGTTGACTAGCCTTCATTTGAAGGCTATTTAAAAAAGTTAAATTCATGCAGCAAGAAAATACTTGAAGTCGCATCCTTAATTTTGTCATAATTTCTACTTCATTCCAAGGCAGAAGTTTGTGGAAAAACAAAATTGCCCGCGTACATAGTCGAAACTTATTCTGTTAATCAGGGACGCGAATGGTCGGGAATCAATTTAATTCGATTGTTTCTCTCGGCAATGAATACTCCCCCCAGAACTATAATTCCGCCAGCTACAAAATTGCGGGTCAGCTGCTCGGACAGAAATATGTAAGACAGGATCGTTGCCAGGAGCGGCTGCAGGAAGATGAACACGCTCAGCTTGGAAGCCTCCAGGTATTTCAATGCCCAGAACCATAAGGGATAAGCAATGCCCGAGGTTATAACTGCGGTGTATAAAAGCGCCATCCAGGGAAGGAAATCGACATGACCAAAGTCGAAAGTAAGTGTATTATAAGCGCCGATAGGAATAAATAGTATTGTGCCGTAGGTCATTGTATAGGTTATGGCCAGAATTGAACCGAGTTTGGCAACCAGGCTCTTTCCGAAAACTGTGTAAAGAGCCCATGCGATCACACCTACAAAAATTATCAGGTCGCCCTTCACAAATTCCGGTTCAATCGTAATCTGCCGATCTGAAAGCACAATCACCACCCCGGCAAATGCCAGGATGATTCCCAGCATCTTACTTATTCTGAATTTCTCTTTTAAAAGTGGTATGGCGAACAGATAGACGAGCACAGGTGTCATGCCGTACATGAGCGCGGCATGACCGGGAGTCGTGAATTGCAATCCATAAAAAAGCAGGCCCTGGTTGCAGGGTATAGCCAGGAATCCCAGGCCCGCTATCCACAGCCAGTGCTTTTTATCCGGGATGATCTTTCTACCCTGTATGAATAGGAATATATTGAGGATTATTATTGAGATTACGAACCTGGTTATTCCCAGTGTAAGCGGGTCAAAATCACGCAGGGCTATTTTCAGGAAGAGAGGAGTGGCGGCAAATACCAGCTGCCCGAAAAGAATAATAGAGTATAGTCTAACGGAAGACATATCTGCAAATACCGCTGGCTCTTTAAAATATTTTCCGGGCTAAATAATGCTTTTTATATATCCGCCGTCAATCTGTACCGCAGTCCCGGTAATATAGGCGGCCTGCTCTGATGCCAGAAAAGCAATCAGGTTGGCTGGCTCCGCCGGCTCGGCGAGACGATTCATAGGGATCGAACGCTCCCAAGATGTAAATAACTGCTTTACCGTAAATTTGGATTTCTTAGCTAGTCCCGAGGCAAAATCCTTAAGGCGGTCAGTGGCGGTGAAGCCGGGGCAAATCGAATTGACAGTAATATTGTATTTGGCCATTTCATTTGATAGAGATTTAGTAAATCCCAAAACACCCGCCCTCACGGTGTTGGACAAAATCAGGTCATCCAGCGGCTGCTTGGCGGAAATAGAGGTTATGGCTATAATCCGTCCCCATTTGCGTTTCTTCATTCCCGGCACCGCAAGTCTGCACATGTTTATGGTGGATTTGAGATTAAGTTCTATGGCCCACGAAAAATCACGCTCGGTGAGCTTCTCAAATGTCCCCTGGGGCGGGCCGCCCGCATTACATACGAGAATGTCCACTTTCTTCAAGTATTTTTCGGCCGTCTTAAATAATTTTTCAAGGTCTTTCGATGAGGTAACATCACACTTGACCGGCAGCACTTCCTGCCCGCTTTTCTCCTGAATGTCTTTGGCCGCCTTATTCAAGGCGTCGTTATTGCGGCTGCAGATTACGACCTTGGCGCCCTCCTCGGCAAACTTCTGGGCCACGGCCTTACCGATTCCTTTTGATGAGGCCGCGACGATCGCTACTTTGTCTACTAATCCCAAATCCATATCAAACCTTCATTTCAGCTAATTTTTTATAAAGATGAATAGTGGAATTTATTCCCCGCCTGAAATCTCTCAAGTCAAACCATTCATTGGGAGAGTGCTCGTTCGAATCGGGCTGGGCAAAACCGAACAGAATTGTATCGACCCCCAGAATCTCCTTGAAGACATTTACGATCGGTATCGAGCCGCCTTCCCGAGTGTAAAGCGGCTCTTTGCCAAAACCTTCCTGGATAGCATCGGCCGCCGCCTGCATCATCGGATTATCGCGAGTTACCATACCCGGTTTTGCGCCGCCTGATGTGGTCACCTGAACATCAACCCACTCAGGAGCCAACTCTGTTAGATATCTCTGTAACAGGCCGCAAATCTTTATTGGATCCTGTTTGGGAACAAGACGCATGGTGATTTTGGCCCCTGCCCATGACGGTATAATGGTCTTGGTGCCTTCGCCGCTGTAACCGCCGTAAATGCCATTTATCTCGAGGGTTGGACGCGCCGATTTGCGCTCTAACGTAGTATATCCTCTTTCACCGATCAAACCTTTGCTGCCCACTTCCAGCAGATAGGCTTTTTCATCAAAGGGCAGCTTCTTGCTTTCCTCACGTTCCCAGTCGGCGACATCTATAACATCATCGTAGAAGCCCGGTACCGTCACTCTATAGTCATCGTCATGCAGCTGGGCAATTAACTTGCAAAGTTCATGAATCGGATTTGGCACCGCTCCGCCATATGATCCGGAATGCAGATCGCGATTGGGCCCGACTACCTTCATCTCCGCGATCGCAATCCCTCTCAAGCTTACAGTCAGGGCAGGCAGGTCCCTTCCGAACATCGCCGTATCGGAGATGACCGCCAGATCACATTTAAGCATATCTTTATGTTCTTCAAGGAAATCATCTAAATGAGCCGACTGGATTTCCTCCTCACCCTCGAAAATAATCTTAAAGTTGATAGGAACACTGCCTTCGGTTTTCAGGTATGATTCAATCGCGGCGGCATGTATCATGATCTGTCCCTTGTCGTCCGCCGACCCGCGCGCATAAATTCGATCTTCCACGATTTTCGGATCGAATGGGGGGTATTCCCACAGCTCCAGGGGATCAACCGGCTGAACATCATAATGACCATAGATCAGCACAGTGGGAGCATCAGGATTATTGATATATTCGGCATATACAACCGGATGGCCCGGGGTCTCGAATATCTTTGGCTCCAACCCCATCCACCTCAATTTATCTACCATGAATTTGGCGCATTTATGCATATCATCCTTGTGTTCGGATTGAGCGGAAACCGACGGGATTTTGAGCAGTTCAATCAGGACCTGAACGAAATTATCGAAGTTTTTATCAGCATATTCCAGTGCTTTCATCAAAGCCTCCTTATTGTAAAGGATTAGCTTAAGTTTATGGGGTCTATATGTCAAGGCAATTCTTTTTTATTCCGGTTATTTGAAAAATTGGTGGCAATTTCAGGCGATAATATTATATATGGCAGGGCCGATAATTTGAACCATATGCCCAACCTGTTGTAAAAATGGATAACTATCGGAGGAGAAAAGTGAAAAAGCTATTGATATTGACCACAATAATTATCGTTTTGTGCTGGGCGACTGTCGGCTCAGCCGATATGCAAACCGACCTCGTTATAAAGAGTTTTGATGACTACCTGTCATACATGAAAGAAGGTCAGTATGATCAGGCTTCGGCTCAATGGCTTTCGGATTATATTTACGAGGTCTACAAATTCGGCATTGTATATACCAATGCTCCTTATAAATACGATTGCAATTCCCATCTGACCGAGCACCTGGACGAATATAAACAGGACCAGCTGGAAATAACATACACTGCCATGCCCAGCATGTACGATGTTTATAAGATCCTGGTCAGATATGATGATAAAGGAGGAGATGAGAATTCCGAGGTTGAGGGAGAATACTATTTGATGAGGGGAGATGATGCGGGCTTTTATCTTGCTCCGAACTACTGGCCGTTGCTCCCAAATATGGACACCAGAGAAGGGAAATATTACAAGCTTTATTATAATAAAGAAATCCAGATAAATGATACGGCACTGATGCATATCGATCTGCTGGTCGATAGTATGGCAGAGAATCTGCAGCTTTCTCCCCAGCTCCTGGAACGCCTGAGTATGGACAAATTCAATTATTTTCTGTGCGAAAATGCTAATCAGATTGCATTATATGCAGGCAAATATATCCCCGGCTGGCACGATCCCGCGGGAGACTTTATCGTCACGAATTATCTTCCCCATGGCATGCCAATGGCCGATTTCCTCATAAAATATAAGCTCAGCGAGCTGCCGCTCTATACTTTACCTTTCATGGAGAAGGGTCTTGCCGTATACCTGGGGGGCAGAGCAGGTGCGGATCTTGGCGTTTTCGGTCAGATGGTCAAGTTCAGCCTGGAATCTGATTTCATGAAGCTCGAGGATATCCTGGCTGCGGACGATTTTGAGGAAAAGACCGGCGGCCCGGATTTCGGCTATACTCTTTCAGCTTATTTCATTGCCTATTTGACCAAGGAATTCGGGATCGATAAGGTTCTGGACATATATCTGCAATCTTCCGGCGACCGGGAGTTTGTCGACAGCTGTTCAATCAATACTGTCAAAGGCATCCTGGAGAAACAAACTGGCAAAACCTGGTATTCACTGGAAAGCGGTTTTGGAGAATATTTCAAGAATGTCGATTTCAATATAGAGCTTGTTGAAGATACTGATGGAAGTATACTGTATCAGTCAGGCACCCCTGAGGTTTCAGTAACACTCTATGAGAATGGGGACTTTTTAATACTCGACGCCTACTCAAACAATACCGGCGATACAGTTAATGCGGCTATGCTCATTGGATATCCCGGGGCGACCGTGACTCAAAATTACCGCTCCTCGCTGTTTGAAAAACATTTTCCGGAGAAACAGTATGACGGGCAGTTTTACGGCCTGATCTTTGGACCGGAAGAATTGGGCGTATATAATTATCTAACAAATGAAATCGAATCTAAATATATAACCTCTCTGTCCAATCCGGATGAGATGCTTGACCCCGCGCATATAACTTTCCGGATTCCCAAAAAGCTCCTGCCGGGAGATTTCGACCAATTGACAATGGAGATAATTGAGCTGCCCTGAAGCCATCAAGCTATCTCTGATTTTTGGAACTATTTATTTTTATTTACATTTTTGTAAACAAAGTATATAGTTGTCTAAAAATTGGAGTAATTATGCGTCTTTTTGTTACGGGTGCCAGCGGATATTTTGGGAGCAATCTTCTTCCACGGCTTTTGGAGGCAGGGCATAAACCGGTCTGCCTCATTCGCAAGGGCTCAGAAAAGAAAATAAAGAAATATCTGAAGGATATCGAGATTATCTCGGGGGGAATTTCAGACCTTCCTTCCTGGAAAGACCAGCTCAAGGATATAGACGCATTCATAAATTTAATCGGTATTATTCGAGAATTTCCCTCAAGAGGGATAACATTTGAACGACTTCATTTCAAGACTACGAAATCGCTGGCCGATCTGGCATCAGAAAAGGGCGTAAATCGCTTTTTGCAGATGAGCGCTCTCGGCGCTTCGCCCGATTCCAGGTCGGGATACCATAGAACCAAATATAAGGCTGAACAGTATTTGAAAGATACCGACCTTGACTGGACTATCTTCCGTCCGGCATTCATAATCGGCAAAGGGAATGACTTTGTGGAGACTGTATTGAATCTTATGGATTCTGCCCCGCTCTTTCCGGTAATTGGCAACGGAGAGTACCGTATGCAGCCGACCGATGTTGATAATGTAACTGAAGGCTTTGTCAAATCATTGACAGAAGACGTGACAATCGGGAAGATCTATGAGATCGGCGGGCCCGATCGTTTCAGTTATAATCGTATGGTAGACCTGATCGCCGAGGCGCGCGGCAAGAAGGCACGCAAAATACATTTGCCGGTTTTCATGATGAAAGGCATCGCAGGCGCATTCGAATACTTCAAGTCTTTCCCTTTGACCAGGGATCAGATTAACATGCTTTTGGAAGAGAATTACACAGACTCAAGGGAGTTCTTCGAGGACTTAAATATAACCCCGATCATTTTTGACGAGAGCATCAAGAAAGCTCTCTGATAATAAAAAGGAAGGAAATAATTATGGTAAAAGAGGGTAATAAGGCTCCGGCCTTTAATCTGGAATCGACCGGCGGCGATAAGGTCGCCCTTAAAGATCTGGCGGGCAAAAAAGTAGTACTGTATTTCTATCCCAAGGATGATACTCCCGGATGCGCCAAAGAAGCCCAGGCTTTTCGTGACGCATTCAATAAGATCAAACGCAAGGGTGCAGTGGTCCTGGGTGTATCTCCGGACACGCTCGAGTCGCACGAAAAGTTCACCAAAAAGTATGAACTGCCTTTTCCGCTCTTGGTAGACAAGGACCATAAAACCGCTGAGAAATACGGTGTCTGGGTGGAAAAGAATATGTACGGCAAGAAGAAATGGGGTATACAGCGGTCGACATTCGTGATTGATCCTGACGGCAAAGTGAAAAAGGTATTTCCAAAAGTCAGGGTTGAGGGGCATGTCGATGAGGTACTTGAGCAGCTATGACATTTAAAGGAGAAATTGAGATGGCCGAGTTTGTTGAAGTCTGTTCTGAATCTGAAATTCCTCCCGGAACCGGAAAGATGTTCGAAATCGGTAGGGAAGAGATCGGAATATTCAATATTGGCGGCAGGTTCTACGCCATAGATAATCTATGCCCGCATGAGGGCGGCCCGATGCATGAGGGACCGGTCTCGGGCGAGATCGTCACATGCCCTCTGCATGGCTGGCGCACCAATGTTGTGACCGGCGAATCTCTTGAGCTGCCGGGCATTAAAGTAAACACGTTTGAAGTTAAAGTTGAAAATGGAAAGGTCTTTGTGAGGGCATAGTCATGAATTTACTCAATCCAAAAGTAAAAGAATATATCGAGGGCGCAATTCCCGCCAGAAAGGCGCCTTTTTATGAGATGGAAGCGTATGCCAAAGAGCACGGTTTTCCGATCATCGGGCCCCTGGTAGGGACCCTTTTAAAGCAGATAGCATATTCAATCAAGGCTAAGATGATTTTCGAACTCGGCTCGGGCTATGGCTACTCGGCACTCTGGATGGCTCAGGCGCTTCCCGAGGACGGCAAGATTTA
>JABAHP010006300.1_pt1 | contig 18768 bp, 16 predicted proteins | sample 7062081 | NCBI WGS metagenome assembly JABAHP01 (sample SAMN14534357, study PRJNA622989) | marine sediment metagenome | biome: marine biome [ENVO:00000428]; feature: marine pelagic biome [ENVO:01000023]; material: deep marine sediment [ENVO:00002113] | place: India: Gulf of Kutch | collected...
AGCGAGAAAGGCGAACAGCGCTGCCACGTCCTCGGGTCGTCCTAGCCGGTTTAGAGGCAACTTGGCCGCAAACTCGCTCTGCATCTGCTCCGAGTATTCTGCCGCCTGCATCGGCGTCAGGATGAAACCGGGGCAGATGGCGTTCACCCGCACCCTGGGACCAAGCTCCAGGGCCATCGTCCGCGTAAGCTCTATGACGCCCGCCTTTGACGCGTTATAGTCGGCATAGTTGGGATACCCTATCAGGCCGTTGGTCGAGCCCATATTGAGGATCACGCCGCCGTCGCCCTCCAGCATCCGGCGGGCGGCCTGCTGCGCCACAAAGAACACGCCGTTGAGGTTGACTTCCATCACCTCTCGCCAATCCTCTGGCCTGATATCCACGAAGCCATGCCGTATGCTGATCCCGGCGTTGTTGATCAGGACCTCCACGGCCCCTACCAATTCTGCCATCTCGTCAAAGGCGCGGGCAACCTCGTCTGGGTCTGTGACGTCAGCCTGAATGGTCCCGCTCAGCGTGGGTAGCTCTGACCCAACTCGCGCCAGCGCCGCAGGGTCACGATCCAGCACCACGACGCGCGCGCCTTCCTCCAAGAAGCGCGCTGCCGTTGCCGCGCCGATACCGCCTGCCCCGCCGGTTATGAGCACTCGTTTGCCTGTGAGACCGCGCATAATCGCCCCCTGGATTTCACACTCAGCGTAGAATGAATCCGTCGCGCAATGGGTCGTCCGGATCCATCAAGAATTCGTGACGGCCTGTAATGTGGGCCGTGCCCGCCACCTCAGGAATGACGGCTGGATAGGGTCCAAAGGTCGTTTCCTGCACGACGCGACCGGTGAACCGGCTGCCGATGATGCTCTCGACCACCATCGACTCGCCGATGCCGATCTCGCCACGCGCATGGTGGATGGCCAGACGGGCACTGACGCCCGTCCCTGTTGGGCAGCGGTCCACCTCGCCATCTGCAAAGATGCACACGTTGCGGCTGTGCGCCCCTGCTCCCAGGTGCGGCCCGATGAAAATCGTACCGTACAGGAAACTCAGGTCTTCCTCGAAAGGGTGCGGGATGGGACGGTCGGACATCACTGCCCTCTTGATGGCCAGCCCCTTTTCGATGAGCTGCTGAAAGTCCTCCGGCGAACAGCCCACCCCGGCATCTTCGGCCTGCACAAAGGCGTAAAAGGCGCCGCCAAAGGCGAGATCATAACACATTGAACCCAGCCCTGGCACCTCCACGTGCTGAGACAGCGCCAGGACGAATGATGGAACGTTGTGAAAGCGGACTTCCGTCACCTGACCGCGTTCCACACTGGCGTGGGCCGTGATCAGTCCCGCCGGCGCATCGATCTTGATGGTGGTCTCAGGCTCGATCATGGGCAACAGTCCGGTCTCCAGTGCCACCTTGGTGATGCCGATGATGCCGTGACCGCACATGGTGCTGTAGCCCTCGTTGTGCATGAACAGGATGCCAATGTCCGCCTCAGGCGTCACCGGCGGCGTGACGATGCAGCCGTACATGTCGGCGTGGCCCCGCGGCTCCCACATCAGCGCCGTCCGCAGGTGATCCAGGTGTTCCCTGGCATAGCGCCGCCGGGCCAAGATCGTGTCGCCCTGAAGCTCCGGGAAGCCGCTCGTTATGATCCGGAACGGCTCGCCTGCGGTGTGAGCATCGATGGACGTGATCTTGAGCCAACCTTCAGGTGGTCTCCATTCGAGCATTCTTTCCATCATTGGCGGTACAGCTCCTCGAATCTCTCCCGCGTCAAGTCCATGATCAGGTGATTTCGCCACGACCTCATCCCCTTGAACCGCACGAACCCAGCCTTTTCGTACACCCGCTCCGCTGCGGGGTTGTGCCGGTGCGGCGGGACGACAAACAGCGCGCAGGAAGTGTGCTCGAACACCCACTCTACGACTCGCCGCATTCCCTCGGTCCCCAACCCGTGACCCCAGTGGTCTGGCATCAGCTTGATATCACCCATCACGCAGCGCACGCCATCTGGCTTCTGCCACCGGCCGAACGAGTATCCCTCCTGTAGCGGCGACACAAACGCTTCCCCGATCCGCAACCCGTCGAACCACAGGATCAATTGGGTATGCTCGCTGCCAAGCTCGGCACGCCGTTCCTGGTACTGTCGCCAGGCCCTTTCCGGACTGTCGTCCTTAGACCATCCCCGTAGCCAGGGGAACTCGTCGGCATAGCGCATCACCTCGGGATTGTGCCACAGATCGATCAGGAATGGCAAGTCCTCTGGTGAGAGTTCTGATAGTGCCAGTTTTGGTCCACGCATGTTTGTGTCCCGTTCTGCCGGCTCCTCCTACCCTGCCAACCCACCACCGTCTACCACCAGCGTCGTGCCGGTCACAAACGAAGAAGCTTCACTGGCTAGGTAGAGCACAGCCTGCGCGATATCTTCCGGCTTCCCAATGCGTCCCAGCGGGCGGTCGGCCGCCTCAACCAGGAACGCTCTCGTCGAGGCTCCCAGTTGTTGCGCCTCATCGCGCAGCATACCGGTGTTGGTATCACCGGGGCAGACGCAGTTCACGCGTATCTTCTGCGTGGCGTGGTCCAGGGCCATGGCCCTCGTCATGTTGACCACTGCGCCCTTTGAGGCGCAGTAGGAAACCGCGTTTCGCCCGCCAGCAAGCCCCCAGCCCGATCCCGTGTTCACGATCGCGCCACCTCCGCCCTTTGCCATGACCGGGATGGCGTACTTGGACATCAGGTAGATCGATTTCACGTTGACCGCCATTGCCCGGTCCCAATCCCTCTCGCTGATCTCCAGCACGCTCGCCCGCCGGATGATGCCCGCATTGTTGAACAGAATGTCCAAGCTGCCAAACGCAGCCACGGTTTCGCCAACCGCGCGCTGGCAGTCGGCGTCCTCGCTCACGTCGCAGCGCACGGCTATGGCCTGCCCGCCCTCATCCTCAATCTGTCGCGCCACTGCCACAGCCCTCGATTCGTCCAGGTCCACGACGGCGACGGCGGCGCCTTCGCGGGCGAACAGCAAGGCAGTTGCCTGTCCAATCCCCGAGCCACCCCCGGTGATCAGTGCCACTCTTCCCTCTAGTTGCGTACCGTTCAACCTACTCCTCCAAAGCCAGTGCTGACTGGGTGGGGCGAGGTCGCCTCGCACTTTGCGCACAGCGGTACGCCCTCTTCTCCTTGCCAGGATTCATCCGGCGGCACTAGCATGCTACCTTACGCACGGCCCGTTCGTTGTACCCCGTCACCACGGTGAGATAGCCGGACAGCATTTCGTCCACGGCCCGATTCCCCGTGTCGACCAGCAACGGCTGGCTGCCCAGGGCGTAGAGCTTCTCGGGCGTGCTCACGACCATGACCTGTTCGCGGCCCACCCGCTCGATCACGCGAGGGCTGATCTGTTGATTTCCCCGGCCAAAGAGGTAGCCCTGCCCGCCTATGGGTGTGACTACGATCCGGACCTTGCCGTCTCCGTGCCCGTCCAACAATGCTAGCAACTGCGTTTCGCCGACATCGCGTGCAATCAGCTTGCGGTTCAGGACGGCATCCACACCCAGCAACGTTTTCTCCAGTCCCATTTCCTCGGCAACGGCCCGCGTCGTGGTACCTGGACCGATGATATAGAGCACATCCTCCTCCATCTTGGTGACGACATCTTCGGCGATTGCGGCGAGGGCGCTTGCCTCCCCCGTGCTGGGCATCTTTTGACTCTGGACCAAGCTGGTCCTGAACGGTATCTTGAGGTAGCCATACAGCCTGACAGAGAGCCGGTTCTGCCGGAACGCCTCCTCGTCAATGTCCATCACCTCTACCTCGCGCAGGCCGCTGACCTTGCCCTGGAGGTACAGCGCCGCCAGTTGCCCCGCGCTTCGCGGGTGGGTGGCATAGACCGCCGAGTGGATCTTGACCCCGGCGGGGATGCCCAGCACCGTGAGGTCTGTCCCCACAGCTTGGTAGATGTCGCGCGCCGTGCCATCGCCGCCGGCAAACAGCAACAGATCGACGCCCCGTCGCTGCATCTCGCTCGCCGCATCCCGGGTGTCCTGGGCTGTCGTCTGATCTGGTGTTATGGCGCCGATGACCTCCGGCTCAAAGCCGCAGGCCCGGGAGGCCTCCTCCCCCATCTCTCCCGGATAGGTCAGAATCTCCAGTCCCTCCACAGACCTGAGTCGCTCCAACGCCTCCATGGCCCGGCGAGGGGCCTGGGGGATGGCGCCCAGCTCGATCGCTTTCTTTTGGACTTTAGCTCCATCGCTACCCTTGAGACCTACCCTCCCGCCGATGCCGGCTATGGGGTTGATGATCAGGCCTGCTCGCGCTCGTGTCATGTTCCGCTCTGCTCTCCGTTGGGGCAAGGATGCCGCCTACTCTTGCCCTGCCTTACGCAGGTAGGCCCGCCAGGTCACGGCCCAGCGCTCCGGGTCGTCCAGGGGGGCGTGGTCGACGGTGTGGATCGTGCTGTTGTGCGGGGCGGCCTTGACCAGATCGGGCTCGCTGCGGGCTTCCTGGGCCACGTGGGCCATGATATCCGCGTATTCGTCCAGCTCCTGCTTGGAGTAGGACTCAGTCGGCTCCAGCGTGCACGGTTCGGGCACGACGAATGGGTGGTGGCTGGTCCAGTAGTGCACGCCAAAGTCTGCCGCGCGCACTCCGATTTCCTCTGAGTGGACGCCGGTCTCCTCTGCCAGCTCCTGCCAGCTATAGCGAACCTGCTCAATGCGGCGCTTGCCCTCGGCATAGGGGGCGCTGACACCCTGGATCCGCAGCATCCTGTTCAATAGGTAGTTGTTGTTCAGCACCGCGATTTCCGCCACTTCGCGCAGGCCGTCCGCGCCCAGGTTCATGACCCAGGCGTAGGCCCTGAGCACGACCGAGGCATTGCCGTAGAAGGGTCCGATCTTGCCGATGCTGTCCGGTCGATCCCAATCCAGGCAGTACTTCTCGCCATCAAGGCTGACCAGGGGCACCGGAAGAAATCGGGCCAGTGCCTCGGTAGCACCAACTACACCACTGCCAGGACCGCCGCACCCGTGGGGTGTGGAGAAGGTCTTGTGCAGGTTAAAGTGGCACAGGTCAAAGCCCGCCTCCCTGGCCCGGGTGATGCCCAGGATGCCGTTGGCGTTGGCCTGGTCGTAGGCGCACAGCCCGCCCGCATCGTGGACGACCTGGACAAACTCGGCGATCTTGGGATTGTAGATGCCGGTGTCCTCAGGATTCGTGATCATTAGACCCGCGGTCCGTTCCGACACGGCGGCCTTGAGTGCTTCAAGGTCGGGGTAGCCATCCTCATCGGGGTAGAGCGTGATTACCTTGAATCCGGCGGTCTTGGCGCAGGCCGCGTTGGATGGGTGGGAAAAGATGGTGGTGATGATCTCGTCCCGCTGCGCCGCCTCGCCGCGGGATTCGTGGTAGGCCCGCATGATCGCCGCGTTGGTATAGATGGCGGCCGAACCCGCCCCCGGCTGCAACGAGAAGCGGTCCAGGCCCGAGATCTCTTTGAGGATCTGCTCAAAGCGGTACATNNCTGTACTTCATCGTGCAGGTGCCCTGCCCGACGTCGACGTTAAAGTCGGCGCCCAGGTTCTCCTGGGACAATCGCACATAGTGCCGCAGCACCTGGGGTTGGGACATCTCGGGGAGCGCGGGCGGTTGCTTGCGGCGCGCCTTGTAAGGCAGTGCGGACCACGGCTGTGCTTGTTCGTGCTCCTCAGCCCCACCCCGAATTCCTTCCTCCACCTCTGGCACAAGGATGCCGCGCTGGCCCGGCTGGCTCAGCTCAAAGATGATCGGCTCATCCCATCGTGCCTGGTGAAATCGTCGCAGGTTCAGCTTCCCTTTGGTGAACCGGTATCGGCTGATCTGTTCGCTCATCGTTGGACCACCTCACTCAATGTACGTGCCAGTCGATCAATATCGGCCTGGGTGTGGACCTCGGTCACACAATACAGTGCGCTCTGCCCTAACTGCGGGAACTCGGAACTCAGATCCTTGCCGCCAAAGATTCCGCGCGCCAGTAGAGCAGCGTTGATCTCGGCGACCGTGCGCCCTGTCTCATCAAAGTTGACCACGAACTCCCGAAAGTGGGGAGTGCGGAAGACGGGCGCCTGAACGCCCTCGATCTGGCCGAGCAGCGCCATCGCGTACCGCGTTCGAGCCATGATGCCCTCGCCGAGTTCGACCATGCCCTGGGGGCCCAGGAGCGCCAGGTACACCCCCGCGGTGATTCCCCACAGCGCCGCCGCGGTGCCCACCCACTCCTTGCCTTCCTCGCGGACGGCGAACGAGGTCCGTTCGTAGGCCACATCTCCAAAGCCATACTCGCCAGGCACGCTGGTCGGCGCGATGCCAAAGAGGCGCGACGGGTACTCCATCACGTATCTTTCCTCGTCGTGCGTGGCGATGAATCCGGCGTGCCCGCCGCCGTACTGCATGTGGATGCCCAGCGGCTGGATATCGCCGCAGACGATGTCGGCCCCATAGTCCGCCGGTGGCGCCAGGATGCCCAGCGAGATGGGGTCAACCGCGACCACACACAGGGCACCACCATTGTGGGCGATCTGGGCTATTCTCTCCCCTTCGGTTTCGACGGATCCGAGATACGACGGGTTTTCAAAGTAGACCGCGGCTGTCTCGGGTGTCATCCTTGCTTCAAGCTCGTCCAGGTCCACGTGTCCCGTCCGGCTATCGTAGCTGAGCAGTTCGATCTCCATCGTCGGCTTCACATAATCCCTGATCTTGGACAGCTTGTCGGGATTGATCGTGCCGCAGAGCAGCGCCCGGCAGCGGCCCGTGATCCGCGACGCCATGCGCAGCGCGGTAGCTGCAGCCTGGAATCCGTCGTACGTCGGCACGTTGACCACGTCCATGTTCAGCAGCTCGCCCATCATGCTGCAGTACTCGAACAGCGCCTGGAACCGTCCGTGGTCGTCGTACGGCTCGCCTGCATAGGCGGTCAGGAACTCGCCGCGCTGGTTCACCTCGTCGCAGACCGCCGGTACGTGATGCTGGTAGCAACCGGCCCCCAAGAAACTGAGGGCTTCCCCTGCTGCGGTGTTTCTATTCAGCATGCTATCCACGTGCCGCTTCAGCGCATACTCGGACAGGAAGGGAGGAGGCAGGTTCAGCTTTGTCCGGAAGCGCAGGCTCTCCGGGATGTCGGCATAGAACTCATCGGTGTCTGCCGCCCCTACCTGTTCGAGCATCTCCTCCTTCATAGAGGGCACCGAGTTCGGGATGTAGGGATACACGGTTGCTTTCTTTCTCTTCATGCACTCTCTCCCTTGAGCTGCTGATCACTTGGGAAACATATCTCAAGCCCCATCATGCGCGAGGCTATTGTACCACAACTCCGGCGCCGCTTCCCAATCGTGTGCGCCGTCGTTCAGACTTTTGCCAAGACCTGAGCCATCCTTCCCAGCGCTCTCTCGATGTTCTCCATCGAATTGGCATAGGAAAGACGCAGGTGGCCGGCACCGTTCCGGCCAAAGGCGGTGCCCGGCAGAACAGCCACGCCTGCTTCCTCCAAGAGGATATCAGCCAGGTCTTCTGATGAGCGGTCAAATGCCCGGACATTGGGGAACGCGTAGAATGCGCCTGGAGGTGTTGAGCAATGGATCCCTGGGATCGCGTGTAGCCCGGAGACGATCAGGTCGCGTCTACGGCGGAACTCGGCGACCACGGCCTCGACTGGCTCCTGTGGTCCCTGGACGGCCTCCAGCCCTGCGATCTGGGTAAAGGTGGCGGTGCAACCGACCGAGTGGGTCAGCAACAGACCGATCTTCTCGGCCAGTGGCTGGGGCATGATGCCGAATCCCAGCCGCCAGCCGGTCATAGCATATGTCTTGGAAAAGCCATCGGCAATGATGGTCCGCTCGGCCATTCCTGGCAGGGACACAATGCTTGGTGCTTCGCCGTCGTAGACCAGCCGGGTGTAGATCTCGTCGCTGAGGACCCATAGGTCGTGACGGCGGGCAGCCGCAGCTACGTGGGCCAGCGTGCGCGCAGAGTTGATCCCGCCGGTGGGGTTGCTTGGCGAATTGAGGAGGATCATGCGGGTGCGAGGGCCCAGGGCCGCATCAAAGGCAGCTAGGTCCAGGTCAAAGCCCTCATCTTCGAGCAGGGGCAATGGCACGGGCTTTGCACCCGCCAGGCCGATCGCTGCTTCGTAGCTGGGAAAGCCTGGATCAGGGTAGAGGACCTCGTCCCCTGCCTGGAGGAGGGCCAGCATGGGCAACAGCAGCAGCGGCTTTGTGCCCGGGGCGATCACTACCTGCTCTGGTGTGATCTGTACGCCCCGTCGCCGGGCAGCATCTTGTGCTAGGGCCTCTCGCAGTGCCGGAACCCCTGCGGGTGGGTTGTACTTTGTTTGGCCCGCGGCTATGGCCCCAATGCCCGCCTGGGCGATGTGTGGATAGGTTTCAAAGTCTGGCTGCCCTATCTCCAGGTGGATGATCTCCCGGCCTTGGGCCTCCAGCGCCTGTGCCCGTGCGAGTACAGCATAAGCCCCTTCAGCCTTCAGATGCCCGATACGGTCCGCGAATGCCATGGCCCGCCTCCCAGAGTCCCAGTGATTCAGGATTCCGTCTCCTCCCGCTTGTGCAGGCGGCCACTAAATCTCAGCCAGCCGACAGATCCGTCGGGGTTGCGGATAACGTCTCCGAGGGTATCTTTGGCCGGTCCGTCCAGCACGAGGAGCCGGTCCTCTGCACACAGGGCTACCGATGCCGGTGGCGGAGCAGGAGGTGGCGGAACGGTCTCGTTGGGAAATCCTCGCTTGTACGTCACCTGGCCTACCAGTTTCCCGCCCAGGATGCCCAGGTCCAAGTCTGTGTAGTAGCCGCGATAGCGTCCTGCGTACTGGGCCAGAACCTCTTTCTCTGCATCGATGGGCTCGGCCCTTGGGGCCTCCAAGCCCAGTATCTCTTTCAGCACCCACCGCCGCACCTCGTCGGTGATCACTCCGCCCCGGTCGGCGTTGGTAAGTATGGCTACTGCCAGGTCTTGCTCGGGAACCATCACCAACAAGGAAACCTGACCTTTCGTACCGCCGCCATGCCGCACCTGGCGTGCCCCTTCTAATTCGTCCACGATCCCCCATGAAAGTCCCCACGATTCGCCTTCGCGCACTACGACCTGGGGGGTATGCATCGTGGTCAGCGACTCGCTCGAAAGCACTCTCGTCCCATCCTCGGCTCGGCCATCGCCCAGGTGTAAGCGCGCATAGCGCAAGAGATCGTTTACGTGGCATGTGATGCCGCCTACGGGATAGATGGCCCGGTCCAGCGCCCACGGGCGGGCAACCTGGGCTTTTCCTTCGACCACGATGTGTCCCACGGCAAAGCTGTGGGTGATGACATCGCCGGGATCAAAGAAAGTGTGCTCCAGGCCCAGAGGGGCCAGAACCTGCGCGCTGAGAATCTCCTCGTAGCGCTTTCCAGCTGCCACCTCCATGATATGGCCGGCTACGCTAAAACCGGCGTTGTTGTATGACCAATGCGTGCCGATGGGCGCGAGTTGAGGCAACTCGGCCATATCAGCCACGTATCGCCCAATGGCATCGTCTCCGGCGCCTGTGCCATGGAAGAAATCGCCGGCCCAGCCACCAAGATGCGTCAGAAGCTGCCGGACCGTCGCCTCGCGACTGGCTACCTCGTCGCTCACCCCAAAGCCCGGCACGTAGGTGCGAACCTTGGCATCGAGATCCACAATTCCCTTCTCGACCAGGCTCATGATGGCCGTGCCAGTAAACGTCTTTGTGATCGAGCCAATCTGAAACAACGTCTCGCCGGTGACCGGTAAAGGGTGCTCCACACTGGTCACACCGCAACCGAATGCAACCGATTCCCCTCGGTATAGGATGCCGATGGCGACACCCGGCACCCCGGTTCGCGTCATAAGCCCTGACACTTGCTCGCGCAGTCTCGGTTCAATGGTGTCGTCAAGAGTGCTCATCTTTCCTCCTGCTGTTGCTATCTAGAAGCGAAGCTGGCTCCTTCTCGCCACGAGAAGGAGCCAGTTGTGTGCTCGGTCTAGCTGGTGCTGTTCAGGAACCTGGAGTTCGGATCGAGGCTGCCTGGACGCTGCCGCATTTTAGGCGATCAACGCCTCGAACTCTTGGCGTTCCAACGTCTCGACCTCGATGAGACGCTGGGCAAGGGCATCCAGTTTCTGCCGATATGTAATCAGAACTGCCCTGGCCCGGAGGTAGGCCTCGTCGATGATCCGGCGCACCTCGCTGTCGATCTCCTCGGCCACCTCGTCGCTATAGTTCCGCTGTTCGGCAATCTCCCTGCCCAGAAACACCAACTCGTCTCTATCGCCGAAGGTGAGGGGGCCCAGCTTCTCACTCATGCCATAGGCCGTGACCATCCTGCGCGCGAGACTGGTTGCTTTCTCCAGGTCGTCGCTGGCCCCCGTCCACCTGTCGGTAAAGACTAGTTCCTCGGCTGCCCTGCCGGCTAGCATGCCTGCAATCTCGTCCTCGAACTTGTCCTGGGCATACAGATAGCGGTCCTGTTCAGGTAGGGCCAGCGTGTAGCCCAGGTTCAGGCCTCGAGCCACTATCGAGACCTTGTGCACAGGATCACAGTTGGGTAGTTTGGTCTGCACCAGGGCGTGCCCGGCCTCGTGGTAAGCCAGGATCTTTTTCTCATCGTCTGTGATCAGCCTGCTCTTGCGCTCCGGGCCGGCTACGACGCGTTCTATTGCTTCCTGAAACTCGTCCATGCCGATGGCCTTCTTGTTGCGCCGGGCGGCGAGGATGGCGCCTTCGTTCACCATGTTCTCAATATCGGCGCCCACGAATCCTGGTGTCCCGCGTGCCAGCACTTCTAGGTCCACGTCCTTGGCCAACGGTTTGCCCCGCACGTGTACCTCCAGGATGCCTTTGCGCCCCTTGATATCGGGCCTGTCCAGGACCACGCGCCGGTCGAATCGTCCGGGGCGGAGCAGTGCGGGGTCAAGGATGTCGGGCCGGTTGGTGGCAGCGATGACAATGATGTTCGTATCGGTGCCGAAGCCGTCCATCTCGACCAGGATCTGGTTCAGCGTCTGCTCCCGCTCGTCGTGAGATCCGCCCAGCCCGGCGCCCCGGTGACGGCCCACCGCATCTACCTCGTCGACAAAGATGATGCACGGCGAATTGCGCTTGGCCTGGTCGAACAGGTCTCGCACCCGGGCCGCTCCCACGCCGACAAACATCTCGACAAATTCAGAGCCGGAGATGGAAAAGAAGGGAACTCCTGCCTCGCCCGAGACCGCCTTGGCCAGCAGTGTCTTGCCCGTGCCCGGCGCTCCCATCAGCACCACGCCCTTGGGGATGCGGGCTCCCAGCGAGATGAACTTCTGAGGTTCTTTCAGGAACTCGACCACCTCGGACAATTCCTGCTTGGCTTCCTCGACCCCGGCCACATCGTCAAAGGTAACCGTCGGTTTCTCACCGGTAAACATGCGCGCCCGGCTCTTGCCAAAGGACATGGCCTGGTTGTTGGTTCCCTGTGCCTGGCGCATCAAAAAGATAAAGAGAACAGCCAGGAAAATGAATGGCAGGAAGCTACCAAGAATCGCCAGCCATTCTCCCCAGGCACTGGGCGGCTCGACCGAAATGTCCACCTCATTCAGGCTCTCGCTGCTAACCCCCAGGGCTAGCAGGTTCTCGGCTAGATCGATGCCTGTCTCTTTGCGGGAGATAGCCGTTTCGCTGTTCCGGTAGGTTACCTCCAGCTTGTTCTCGTCGACAGAGATCTCGTTCACGAGATTGTTGTTTATATCTTGCGCCAGCCTGGATATCGGAATCTCGTCCTCTGGTGTGCTCATCGGAAAGACCCCGAGAATCAAAGCACCTGCTGCAACCAAGATGAGCAGGTAGATCAGCGCGCCTCGCCAGTTTACGTTCACCTATTGCCTCCACTGCACATAGCGTACGCAGTTTACTACACTTCTCGCTCCTGACCCGTAAGCTGGACTCCAGAACGTGGAGCTTCTTCCCCGCATCCGTCCTGATGACTTGCTAGCACGATGGTCGGATGAAGGTGTGCCAGAGAGGGTCCTGACGGCATGGTATTATACCAGACATCCATCCGCTCATCCAACTCTGCCTGCCCCTGGGGCCACTCCATGCCCTGGCAGTCTTGATAGTTGTCGCCGAGAAGCCCGGAAGCCGGAGCCGCCTCAAGCCGATGCGGCGGCAGAGATGAACTTGCTGGGCCGGTGACGTAGCGGCTGTAGACGGCGCGCCACAGAGGTATCAGCCCCAGTACTGCGATCAGCGCGGTGATAAGCAGCGCGATCATCAGCCAGTCGACGCCCTCCCGCTCTGGCTTCTGTTCCCAGGCCCCGTCGTATCCTTGTGGAGCATGGACCTCAGTAGAGGCCCAGGTCCCGCCAGCGCTTGGGGCGGGAGGTGGGGGGACAACCAAGTGGTCCTGGCGGACAGGCTGCTCAGGCTGGGGGGGAGGCGCAACCTGAGGCGAAGGCGCGACTTGAGGTGAAGGAGGAGCAACTTGGGTCGCAGGCGCAACATGGGAACGCAGAATGTGTGCGAGTTGACCTGCATTTCGGTAGCGGGAAGATGGCTCCTTGGCCAGTGCATTGTAGACAATCTGCGCCAGCGATCGCGGGATGCTGATATCCATGATCTGGAGTGAGGGAGGCTCCTGGTGCAGATGCTGCAGTACTACGACTGCCTCATCGTCTGCGCGGAAGGGAGGGCGGCCGATCAGCATCTCGTACAGAATCGCGCCGACTACATAGACGTCGGTAGACGGCTGAACCCCACGTCCGTCGGCCTGTTCCGGGGAGGTGTGTGGCAGCCGGCCCCACGGCTTGTGTGCAGAGGTATCGATCGACCGCAGAGCCGGAATAAGCCCAGCGTCGAGAATCATGGCCTCTGCCGCCGAAAGGTCGTCGTCTTCCGTCCTTTCTTTCACTAGCACGCAATGAGGCGACAGGCTTCCATGGGTTAGTCCAGCATGGTGGACTGGAGCTAGAACCTCGCACAGCCGAATGGTGAGTGCCACCGCCGTCTCTGTGTCGAGCCGCGCATTCTGTGCCAACAGATCGGCCAGCGTTTGGTGGTCCCCGTGCGGGTGCACCAGGTACAAATATTCTCCCACCAGTCCTGTCTGCTCATAGAGGATCAGGCCTGGCGCGTGCAGGGTAGCGAATGATTGCTCCGCCAATTGCAGGTGATCAAGTGCTTCCTGCCCGCTGCCCCAACTCTCATCTACTACGCGCAGGTTCACTAGCCGGTCACCTTGCAGATCGTAGGCTGTGTACGCCATGCCCAGGTCTGCCGGGCTTCCTTCAGAGACCAGGCGGTAGCGATCGTCGATGACCGTCTCGATTGTCAAGGCATCCTGTTCGCTCATTTCGCTATGCTCACTCGCCATCGGACATTGTACACCATGTTCTGACCTGTGACAAACGGGACTGGCACAAGGTAGCAAGGTCTGGTATAATGCTCCCGTGTTCAACGCACTCGCGGAGCCCGTCTTGCTATACGATGCTGTCCCTATCTCCAGATCGCAAGGTGTTCTGACCCGTTGGGGGCTCTTTGGGCACTGCTGCCGCGAAAAGATGGAGAACCACCGGACTGGATATCGACAATGAAGCGAGCCAAACTGATCGTCAACCCCAGATCGGGGCCGTGGGACGTGCGCCGCGAGCTGCCGGCGGTCCTGAATCACCTGGACAATCATGGCTGGCGGACCACCCTGCATGAAACGGAACGGGCAGGCGAAGCAACGGAGCTTGCCGTACAGGCGCGCGACGAAGGGCTTGATGCCGTCTTTGTGGTCGGGGGCGACGGTACGATCAACGAGGTGATCAATGGTTTGGCCGAGAGCCCTGTGGCACTCGGGGTGCTGCCCGGTGGGACAGGCAATGTCTGGGCCAAGGAAATGGGCATACCCACGCGCTCGCCACGCCATCTGTTGCCCCTGGTGGATGCGGTGAGGGCTCTCGTGCCCGGCTCCTCCCGGCGCATCGATCTGGGCAAGGCTAATGGCCGCTATTTTCTGCAGTGGGCCGGCATGGGGCTGGATGCCGAGGTGACCTACGCCATGGAGCCGCGCACGCGTCGCCAGCGGCGGCTGGGTACGCTGACCTACATTGTCGCAGGGGTCAGTGCCGCGGCCAACCTGGTTGGCACTCGTGCCCGCATCTGGATCGATGACGAGCGCATTTATCGCCGGTCGATTCTTATCGTCATCAGCAACTCGCAGCTATATGGCGGCAAGGTCCGCATCGCCACCGATGCGCGTCTCGATGATGGCCTTCTTGATGTCAACGTCTTTGCCGGCACCGGCTTCATATCGGCAATACGGACGGTGCTCGGTGTCGTAACCGGCCTCCATGTTCGCGATCCCCGCCACAGCTTCTACCGCGCCTCTGTGATCCGTGTGGAGGCTGACAAGCCCATGGCTATTCACGTGGATGGGGAACCCTTTGACACAACCCCCCTCGAGTGCTCCGTTGTGCCTCGAGCCTTGACCGTCCTGATCCCCGAGCACACTCGCCCAGAACTCTTTGCAGACTGAGGACGCCTGGAACCTGGCGCCCCTCGATCGACAGAAAGGCCGCCCACAGGGGCGGCCTTACACTTGCCATAATCGTACTGGGGTACCAGCGCAGAAATCGTTCGCTAGGGATAGACCTGCAACCAGTCCCCGTCTGTAACCTGGAAGATATAGATCTTTTGGTCTTCCAGGTCACCTTCGGCAGTATAGCTCAGGTTTCCCATAGGTGTCTCGACCGCAGGCAGGCCCCGGATCGCGTTTGCCACCTGTGCGGCGTCAAATGTCCCAGCTTTCCGAACCCCTTCGGCTAGAACCTGCAGAGCGCTATAGCCGTTGATGCTATAGGTGTCGGGGTTTCGGTACTCGACCGCTTGGTATTCCTTGATCCACGTCTCATCGACGGCAGCGCCTGGCCTGGGACCAAAGGCAGATACGTACATGCCTTCCGCCGCACTGCCGGCTTCGTCGATAGTGTTGGTCAGAAACGCGCCATCGCTGGCCAGAAAGGCGGCATCTACTCCTGCCTCCACCAGCTCAAAGCGCAGGTAGGGCGCTTCGACTTCGTAGCCAGCGTAAAAGATGGCGTCAGGCTCCGCTGCGACGATCTGCGGTAGCTCGTCCGGGAACGTGGATTGCTCCACGCCAACCTGCAGGGTCAACACCACTTCTGCACCCAATGCTTGCAGCTCGCTGCTAATCAACTGGCCCAATCCCTGGCCGTACGGATCATCATTATGGATGACGGCGACTCGCCTCGCTCCAACCTGATTGACCAGGAACTCGGCATCCACGCGAGCCTGAGCTGTGTCGTTCGCATTGGCCCGGAAGAAATTCTCGTAGCCCTTTTGCGTGAGGCTCACTTCGCTCGCCGTTGGCGTGATCACCACTAGCGACAGATCCTTGTAGATCTCCATCGCAGCCAGCGTCTGGCCGCTGTTCAGGTGTCCGATCACGCCCACCACCTCATCTTCTCCTGTGAGGGCAGATTGGATACCCGCTGCAATGTCTACTGCTACGTCCGAGTCGGATTCATCGTCCAGGCCGACGATGGTGACCTTGTAGCCAAGCAACCCGCCAGCCTGGTTGATCTGATCGGCTGCCAGCCGCGCTCCTCCCAGCACCGTCTGCCCTGCATTGGCCTGAAAGCCCGACAGAGGAGCAGCCACGTACACGATCACCTCTCCCTTGGTTGGTTCCTTGGAGTTTCCACAGGCGGACAGCGCCAGGACAAGTATCGCCAGTATCACAGTCGACAGTACGCTCGTTCTCTTCATAGCTCCACCCTATCAGATTCCGGCAAACGGCCAGCAGATCAACTACTCCCGATTCGCTTCCGGGCTGATTGCTGACCGGCCCCAGCCGCACTGGCGGCGGCTATCTCTTCCTCAGTCAGACCCAGTCCGAGTGGATCCGTGCCGGTGCGGTATACCTCGTCCATAGTTTGGACCACGTCCTGCAGAGCTTGGACCTGATCATCGACGTCCTGCTGCAGACGTTGGGCTCGGCCCGAAGCAATGTCCCGGGATCCAAGCAGCATCATCTGCGAGTACACGGTGCCCATGGCCGTGATCGTGCTCTCCAGCTGGAATTGACCTTTTTCCATCACATTTCGAAGCTTGTGCAGGTTGTCCCGCTGGATCTGCTTCTGGGCGATCGTCTGGCTGATCTGCCGCTTGACCGTATCGTCATCTTCCAGGGCCAGGCGCTTTTTCAGTTTCTCGATGGCCGGTTCCACGTCCGTCAAGTCCTGAAGGAGTGTCTTGTCGGCCATGTAGGCATCCAGGCGCCTGGCAAGCCGGAACACGCTTTCCATCCAGGTGGTGATCCCCTGGCTCACGTCGGTCATGTGATCGCGCATCACGCCGGCCTTGCTCTTGGCGATCACCTCGTCAATCCGATCCCGGTATTCGAGTGCCTTCTCCACCCGCTGCCTGAGGGCCTCGTTCTTGATCTCCCTTGCGTCGAATTTCTCTCGGAACATCTCGCCCACGGCCTTGGCCCGGAACTCTGGATCCCTGACACTGCTCCACACCAACCCGGCTTCGCCCAGCGCGCCCAGGATCAGCCAGAACCACCATTGAATAACGCCAAACAGTGCCGGGATCACGCCAACCAGGCTCAGCAGGGCCAGGCTTACCGTCAGGGCGATGATCACCGCGCTTTCCCAGCGATAGACGGAGCGCGTGAGTATGGCCCGCCCGGCCCTTTTCTCCAATTCGTCCTGGAAGCTGCTATGTGTCATCGGTCTAGAAGTAGGTCGAAAGGATCTTGTAGAGATCCAGAATGGTCTCCGGGTCTCCCTCGCGTACCTGGCCACCCGTCGGCTCGGCAATCCATCTCAGCGTGTCCATATCCGCGTCGTCTCCGTAGGCGATGCTGAACACCACTACTTGGGTCGGGTAGCCTCGCTCCAATTCTGCCACGAGACTGCGCAGACTGGTGTTGGAATTGTTCTCCTTCCCATCGGTCATGACCACTATGGCGTTGATCCGCTCTGAATCACCCAGGGCTTGGAGACGCCTGTGCGCTTCATATACCCCGTCCAGCAAAGCCGTGTCGCCCTGTGCCTCCATCCGATCGACGGCCATCTCCAGTGCAGCCCGGTTGGCGCCCATCTCGTCCAGATCGACCGTAGGATACACGTACGTAGCGAACTCGATCAGACCTACCCTCTCCTTGTCGCCCTTGATCTGGTCGAGAAAGATGCGCAGGGCTGCCTGGGCCTGTGCCAGTTTCTCACCTTCCATGCTTCCTGACGTGTCCACTACCAGGTAGACGTTTGTGTGGCGTTTGGTGTACCACCAAACGTCGCGCACCACCTTGATCACGTTGGCGTTCGGTACCTGCAGGGTAGTCTTTGGCTCTCTGGCGTCGACGCCGTTTGCCACCGTCAGTGGCGAATCCGCACTGTCCAGTGGCGTGGCGAGATCGGCTGGGCGGTAACCATGTTGCAGGACAACCTGCTGCGCTTCAGGCGAAAGTAGATAATCGCCGAACTGGGCAAAGGTCTGGCGCTGCAGCGGTGTTAGGTCTCCCGTCTCCAGCAGGGCCAGAGGATGGTCCTCCCACAGCGTGCCCTCCACCGGATAGAGGGCAACCAGCGCTTCTTGCCCTTGTCTGCGCGTGTTATAGTCGACGACCATTTGCTCCTGGACCACAAAAGCGTCTAGGAAGCCCTTGCCCTCTAGCAGCGCTTGCTCAATGAGAGCCGGCTCGTCTCCCTCGCCGTAGAAGCGGACCGTCTTTTCCAGGGCTGCCACATAGTCAAGGGTCTCCTGGGCAGTCACATCTTCGATGGTCAGACCCCGGGTCTTGCCCACTCCGGCATAGAATTCGGCCAGCGTGGCCAGCAAGCCGCTGGCAGAGCTGGTGGATGGGTGGCTCCAGCGAAAGTCCGGGTCAGACTGTGCGCGCCTAAGCAGATCTTGCCAGCCAATGGGCCTCTCAGGCCAGCCCATTTCCTGTGCCACGCTCTCCCACGTGGCGATGACAACTGGACTGATGGCATAGCGTACCGTTTCACCCACGGCTGTTGCATCCGGGCCTGCCTGCTCGCTCCATTCCTGATCGAGCTGGCCCAGCCATACCGTCGAGTCGGGAGTCATCGCCTGGAAGGATGCACTACCATCCAGTACGGCGTTTACCATAGCCTCCGGATCGAGGCTGACCGCCTTCACTGTCAGCGGCTCTCCATCGGGTGTTTCGAATCCCTGTGCGTTGAACTTGTCCACCAGAGTTGAAAAGGCCGGTTCCTTCTCTGGCGAATAGGCCACAACCAGGGCGGACTCTGGTTCTGGCGCGATGACCGCATCCTCGCTATCGATCAGGTTGCCGATAGCGACCATCATTGCGACACAGGCACAGATCACCACAAACAAACCGCCGATCAGCACAATCAGCGCCAGCCTCACATTCTTTGAGGATGAACGACGTTGAGAACGTCTACTCATTCTTTCTTTCCCTTCACCCTATGCTCTTGTCGAGCGCTATCGTCCCGCCACATTGAGATCGAACCATCGCAACAGCGCCTGCNNACCCCCAGCACGCCTTGATCCGCCCACTGGACAAAGAGGCTGTCGCCCTCGTTTACTACTACTGCAGGATTGGCCGGCCGCAGACCGTAAGCCAGCGCCTCACGCTGTATGTCCTCAGACAGCATATACTTCTCGAACTCTAGAGCTGCGTTCTTTTCCAGAGCCGAGGTCTCGGGCCCCATCCACACTGTGAACGGGAAGTCGAACCAGGTAACGTATTCGGGGTAG
>JABAHP010000433.1_pt1 | contig 18762 bp, 5 predicted proteins | sample 7062081 | NCBI WGS metagenome assembly JABAHP01 (sample SAMN14534357, study PRJNA622989) | marine sediment metagenome | biome: marine biome [ENVO:00000428]; feature: marine pelagic biome [ENVO:01000023]; material: deep marine sediment [ENVO:00002113] | place: India: Gulf of Kutch | collected...
CTTAAATTATTCTTCAGGGACAATTAAATAGCCTAACTTAAGTAATATCCACCTTTTGGGCTTTAAGAGAACTTTATACTATAGACCTAAGTTTAGGAAGAAATTGTTTGATGGAGACTTGATTATGATATAATAGCATCACGATAGGGTAAATAGAGTATTGTATAAAATGGCACTATCTTATAAGCCTCATTACATATTGAAACAGCTATGGCAGGTAATTAAACGTCTGATGTTTGGAATATGTCAACAGAAACAACGTAATAGTAACTACAGGAGACATTCGGATTCTATTTCTTTCAGTAATAATTTTATTAAATGACAAGAAAATACAACATTAAAATCAAAACTGGATTCCGCAACGAGAACGGAATGACAGATAGTAAATTTTTAACAATCAATCCAGGCAAATGTGCGAAATCCACAGTTTATCCTTTTCGGTTGCTAATATAGCTTTTCGCCTTTTCTTATGGATTGACAACTCCAGGTGAAGGTGTAGCCGCCTGCCAGTTGGCTACGTCATTGCCATAATCACTCGGTACCTTACGAGAAAGCGATTTGCCAAGTCCATCGGCCTCTCTCGGCCAGTAATCAACACCGCCTGGACAATCCTCAGGATGGAAACCGTCACTGTAAGTGACCCTGTCAATCCGGATATACTGACGTATACCAAGATTATCAACATCGCCGGGCATACCAATCTGCAACCTCTCTCCACCGTTGCTTAACGAGCCGATATAACCATCGAGAACCTTAACGCCGGGCGGCATACTGCCATATTTTGATGTAAATGCGGTCAGATCCCTGGCCAATATCAGATAGCCATAAGCCTGTATCGTCACAACAGGACCGGCCGAGAAGGTATAATCAATACCATCGGTGAACTTCCATGGTGTGGATTTATCATAGCGATATAATGCTAGCAGTGTTCCGGTTATGTTGTGTAGCTCGATGTATTCCTCATTTTGATTACCGGATGATGGATTGTACATAATCTCATTTATAACGACAGGGCCGACCTTGGGATAAGCATTATTCGAATCCGGCGTATTGTAGTCCATCGCCACAAAGTTAAAATTACCGGTGCTGGGCTTGTAGTAACGACCAAACGAAACGTTAGTCTGAGAAGCACCAAAATCCTCTGACTCACGATAGCCGGTCAAGAAACCATTTGGATCCAAACCTGATGACAGACAAGCCTTCTCACCATTCTCACTTAAACCAAAAGGTACAATATAGCCAGGATCACCGGGATTGTTGAAATCTGTGTCTTGATAAAATACGATATAATCGTTAGGATCAATCGTTGTTCCATCGGCAATCCTGTATTTGGTTAGGTTTGGCTCGTCTCTGTTATTGTCACTAAGGAACCAGCCGCTTATATCGATGGACTCGCTGGTTGTATTGTAAATTTCAATCCAGTCCGGGCCGGCATTCGAATGCGCCATAACTTCATTTATTACTATAGCACCGGGACTTGGAAGAATGCCACTGTCATCCCAGCCGGGCGAGCCGTTGCGATGAAAACTCGCACGCCACGAGTCCTTATGGTTCCAGTGTGCTTTTGGATCGGATATATCCTGAAACTCACTTTCGCTCACGGCACGATTGTAGATTCTAACATCATCTATTAAGCCGTTAAAATACAACGAAGATGCAGGTTCACCACCAATTTTGGCGATGTTATTAACTCCTAAAAAACCGGTTGAAGAAACACGGTCTTTCAACCGGCCATCTATATACAACTTCAAATTGGAACCATCATTTGTTCCGGCAACATTATACCATTGTTCTGTGTTAATCACATCGGGTGAAATCGCCTGAACATAACTCGGACCTACAACGATATAAAACGAAGGTTTTCCGCTGGCAACATAGAAATAGTAGCCATTACCAGCATTCTGTGTCAGTATAGGACTCCATATTCCTGCGAACTGGTCCAGGCGTATCCAAGCCTGCGCAGTTACAGTATTGCCCATTAAAGGAACGATGGGATCAACAGCGACATAATCGCCGGTACCGTCAAAGCTCAATGCACCGTCAAATCTGCCGGTTGTCCATGTTGGGTCTCCATATAAGGTTCCGTTGTTTGTGCCTGCACTATCTGTCGCAGCGCCGCCTGAGCCATCGTCGAACTTCCAGTGTGCAACGAGACCCTCTTCCAAACTATAAATAATGCTGTCTCGTGGATCCATCATAGTCAGAGAGAAACCGTCCCCGTCAGTGATTGGCCGCCAGCCATCCTTGTACTTAAAATCCAGAATCGTGTTGCCTAAAGCATTCTGAAGTTTAATCCTTTCGCCGTTATTATCCAGGTTACCAATGTATGAACCGGCGGTATTGACCGATGTGCCGTATTTGGTTTCGAATGCGCTGATATCTCTGGTAACTACAATGAATTCATTAGGATCAAGTTCTACATCCGGAAAAGTGAAATGGATACCTTCAGTGAATTTTACCAGATTCAAATTCAGTGTATCAAGTCCTATGTTTTTGAGTTCAATGAATTCGGTATTCGGGTCGTTTGGATCACCGGTATTCTTCGGATGGTACATAATCTCGGTGATACGAAGGTTTTCTGCGACCGGACCAACACCATAAACCGCTTCGTTTAGTGCACTCCACGTACCGCCGTTCAGCACACGAGCCCTCAGGTTTGTGCTCTTGGAAAGATTTAATGATCCAGAATAGGTTGACGCATGAGCCAGATTAACCGCTCCGCCGGGAAGGCGGGGATCTTCTCCATCGGTAGTATACCAGATTGTACCGGAGCCGCCGGGATTAGTGATAGTTACGTTAAAGCCGGTGAAGTTCCAGCCCCCGTGCGGATCGAATACCGGTGCTTCTACAGAAGGATACCAGCCTCTGGACTTGTACTGGCTAAGCAGATTGCCGGTATTAAGCGGATTCTTTGCGCGTTTGGGGAAGTAATCATTCATCAACCTGTTTTGCTCAGGAAGCCAATGGTCGTTCTTGGTGTAGAGCAGGTATGGGTCGTTGGAATACTGGTGGACGTCTCTACGGTAGTCGCCCCAACGTGCCGACTCACAAATTATGGCCAGATCCAGTTCATTAGCTCGTCTCATCCAGCGTGCGGCGGTCTTTTCCGCCATTAGGGCGCCATCGTTGAAGAGATGCTTGTGCATGCGGTCGGCAATCAACATTTTGAAATCGTCACTATTGGTCATATTGTGGAACAATCTGCTGGGATCACCCGAGCTATTCTGGCCGGTCCGATTCTCGCTGACATTTTCCAATATGCGTTCGGCATCCCAGCTAAAGATTCGCCATGGCATATCGGCAATTCCGCCACCGGCCGCACGCCAGTTGTGACCATCCCAGTCAGAGTTCTCTCCATAATGGTTCGCCATCATGTAGTCTATCAAGTTTACATAATCCAGTTTCTTCTGAATCTGCTGATATTCCGATATGGTTATACCTCCAGCGACAGCATCGGTCGTCATGGTATGCAGATTGTTCCACGAAGTCGCAGTACCATCAACTGCGGAACCACTATTCAGGGCATCGAGTTGGTCTTCACTGCCGCCATAGTGAGAAGCGTAATGTTCGGCGTCAGGGCGTTCGTGAAGGTTGAATACTCCCCAGTAGAGCCCGTTTAGATACAGGTGAACGTATGTTCCATATCCCCCACCCGGGTCGCCCATATCGAGTAACGCATCCCGTATCCACTGATCCCGAATCATTGATCCTCTGCTGCGTTGGCCGCTATCCCAGTGTATCCATGAGTTGTTGTACATCGCACGAATCTGCAGGGAATTAAATCGGTCCACAGGTGATCCATTGAAGAGGTCACAATCAAGTTCACCCGGGCCATATCCCCCGCGGAACCGAAGGCTCAAAGAGTGTTTGGGGGCTTTGTCGACGCTCCGACTTGCTCCACCCTGAATGCGTATCCCGCAGTTGACCTGGAACTTTGTTATGCCGTTTGCATCAAAAAGCTCTGCGGAGGTAGGCCGTTCCCATGACATACCTCTCTGTCCTGGATTCGTATAAATACCCGAGCTTCCAAACAGATGGTCCTTATCCATTGCTACCGAAAGTGTTGGAATAGACAACAAAGCCTCTTGCATCACGCCGCTGTAAGCGGGATCGTTGTATATCTCCGGGTCCATCTCATAATCACCTCCCCGTCCCCAATAACTCGGGTAACCGGCAGCAATTGCCTGGGCATTGGTCTGCACAATCACGTCGGCAGGGAAAATATATGTCTGCGTATCTACGTTGGATGGCAGCCAATTAGACTTGAAAGCCGCGGCCCGCAGACACGTGGTGGTGTTGATGGGGATTGGGGTGTTATAAGTCAAACCGTTGGTCATGGTTGGTTCACTGCCGTCGGTGGTATATTGTATCGTAGCACCCGGTGTAGAACAGCTAATTACGACGTTAAAAGCAGCGTAGTAAAAACCACGGTCATAATTAAATTCAGTATCATCCACGGCACCGTCGTATTTTGCCGAATTCGCGGCCCCCGTCCACTTATCTGAGACTCTGCTACCAGGAGTAGGCGTTACAAGATAACCAATCCCACCCCCGCTGGCGATACCGTATGAAACAAAGCCTCGCTGATCGGGATATTCCGGTGCATATTCATGCGAGATAGTCACCCCGTTTGGCTCAACAAGTGCCAGATAGCCGCCCCCTCTACCAAGCACGAAGTTGGTATGAAGAGCACCGTCTCCATCTACAAATGGGTAATTACCGGGATTATCCTCCTGCTTCTTTCCCGATGCGAAGAGTATGTAATATCCGTTGGGGCCGATGCTCACTCCACTGGGGAACCGCCACTTGGTTAAATTTTCCTCGTTATCGGTCAAATACCAGCCATCGAGATCGACAGCGTTGTCCGGGTCCATATTATGCAGTTCAATCCAGTCCGGATGCACGTCAAATCCATAGACCTGGGTGTACATGTCGAAGCTGGGATTGATAAATGGCACATAGGAATTGACTGCCATAAACTCACTGATTACCACTGGTGTCTCTCCCAATTCCTCGTATGTACCACTGGTCACGGTTGGTAAACCCTGGGATATCTGAACTTGTTGGTCGTTCGGCTTGATCCAGCCGTTGACAGAATCGTAGTTGACCGTGTGTAATCCAACCGAGAGGCCGCTTACAGTTTCGCCGCTGCTTCGCCAAATCCCGGCATCAACACGCCATTTGGCACCTGCGTCGATGGCGCCCTGTGGATAAATTATAACCTGCAACGAACCCGTCTGCTGTATATAAGTGCCGCTTGTACCTGTAGTTTGAGCATATTTCACCTGCACCTGCTGACTGCCGGGCTTATCCCAGCCTGTAATCGCACTAAAATCGATTGTGTGCGTGCCTACCGTTAAATCACCCTGGGTGTACCCGCTGTCTCTCCAGGTTCCGCCGTCAACACGCCATTGAGCCCCGGCGTCAATTGCGCCTTGTGGTTGGATAGTAACCTGCACTGAGCCTCTTTGCCGGTTCTCCTGCCAGTCCATTGCCAGCCATGCAAAATCGCACATCTCCACCCCATTCTTACCATTGAGGTCCGCCGAGCCGCTCGGCAGAAGCCACTGACCGGTAAGAATATCAAGGTCTTCTGTATTGACTATGCAGTCATAGTTCAAGTCTCCCGGCGGGCAGATTGATTCGTCAACAGTAACTGTCACCACGTCCGAAGCCGACAACTCGCCGTCGGTCGCTTCGAGCTGCAGCACGTATGTCCCATGCAACAAAGGCTCAAATATTACAACAGGATTTTCCACGAACTCATTGGGTTCAAAGGTTACCTCCCCTGGGCCGCTGACCTTCGACCACATCAACGACAAAAAACCGTTCGGGTCTCCCAAACCGTCATCAGTAACCGTACCGTTGAGGTTGACAGTGTTGTCAGGGAGCGTCGTCTGCTGGTCTGTGCCGGCATCAACTTCCGGCGGGCGATTGCCTGCCGGACCTAACTCTTCAAGCATAAACCCTGCGAGCGGATATGCCCTCCTTCCCTGTGAACCGACGCTGCTATCCGCCTCGGCCCTGACGATAAAGTCACCATCAGCACCTGGTTCAATATCATCCCATCGGACCACAACACCTTCTGTTGCATTACCCACAGCCAAAAACTTCGTGGTGTCTGTTCCGACCCAACTCGAGTCTCCTACCGAGTGATAACCACTGTTGTTAATGTAGCTGGCGGCATCTTTTATTGTGAAGAGTGAAATGCGGTCGAGATCAGCCGGTGATATGCGTACCGCCGTGCCCACAAACGTATACTTCCTTGTCGGATCCAGGCCCTTGAATTCTATCTCCACCCACCAGCCCGTTGTGGAACTGTGCTGGAGAATCGTTCCGCTAAAATCCACCTTTTGATCGAATACAATATTTGCCTGAGTACCGGCCGCAAAATTGTCACCGTAATCTACATGAGTCTGTACCGGCGCCGCAGTATTCATCGTGAAAGTCACAGTGGGCATCCCAACATCACTGCCGATTGCAAAGTCCAGGAGTGTGCCTGTATAGTTATCGGTATAACCGCTGTAGACTGTATAGTCTGTTACGTTCGCTGCCGTCGAGTCCCCAGCCTGACGGATACAGTCATTGTAGGCAATCCATTCAGCCTCTGCCACCGGTGCAAGTGAACCGACACACAATATTACAACCAGGATTATATGCTCCTCTATCTTCGTAGTTTTCATCACATTCCTCTTCTTTGGCCGCAACATTAACAATAGTTCGAAACCGGAATAGCTAACACGTTTTCAGCAGTTCTAAGCATCTTTTATTATTCCTTGTTGATGCCTTAAATAAGGAACTGCGGTCTTGTCTATGGGGATTCCCATATTAATTACATTGTAAAATGGAGTCACAGCAACTTACAGGCCATAAAATCTTAATTATCAATTACATAAGTCGAGTATATTCTACCATATTTCGGGTAATTTAGTCAAGGACTATCACCTCTCTGCCACAAGTGTCCTATTGCTCACAACGTGAAAAGGCGATATAATATGGCTGTGTCATCGTACAGCCATATAATTGATAAGACTTCCTGCGAAGGTCTTCCAGATCGATAAACACAGGACGTGTTGAAGTGGAAAGGGTAAATCCAATGCAAATCAGAAGGCTGATTTCTATTACATTTGTTTCTCTCTTAGTAACATCATGCATCTCGTCAATGACAATGGCCGAAAACTCCATTCAAGAGAAAGAAGCACACAAAATCTTAAACACAACAGGCTTTAAGGGTGGATTGATCGTTCACCTCGGTTGCGGAGATGGAAAACTTACGGTTGCTCTACTCGCAAATGACAGCTGTCTGGTCCATGGTCTGGGTGAAGACGCAAGAGATGTCGACCAGGCGCGCAAGTATATTGAGTCTCTTGGATTATCCGGTAAGATTTCCGTCGACAGCTTTGATGGCCAAAATCTGCCTTACATCGACAATCTTGTAAATCTCGTTGTGGCTGAAGATCCCGGCAAGGTGCCATTGACCGAGGTAATGCGCGTGCTGGTTCCAAAGGGTGTGGCATACATCGGATACGGCGGGAAATGGAAGAAAATCGTCAAACCTTGGCCTGCTAATATCGATGAGTGGACACACTTTCTGCACGATGCTTCAGGCAATGCCGTTTCGCAGGACCAGATAGCCGGTCCTCCTCGTCGAATGCAGTGGCTGGCTGCACCACAGTGGTGCCGAAATCATCACAAGCTTGCAAGTATCAGCTCTGTTGTATCTGCAAAAGGCAAACTCTTCTATATTGTGGACGAAGCCACCGCTGGTACAATGTTGGTGCCGGGCAGGTGGCTGCTTGTAGCACGTGATGCTTTCAACGGAATCCTGTTGTGGAAGCAGCCTATATCATCATGGGCGTGGGAGAGACACGGCTTCCGTTCCGGCCCTGTGCAATTACCCCGCCTCTTAGTTGCCAACGAAGGGAGGGTTTATATACCACTGGGAATGAATCAAGCCGTATCGTCGCTTGATATGGCCACAGGAAATATCATCATCACCTATGAGCAAACAAAATGTGCTGAGGAAATTATCCTCAATGATGGTGTCCTTCTTACCGTCAAGGGTAAACCTATTGCCGAACAGGCAGGTATTCATCCGAACATGCGAGGAAGGAAGTTTTTTACAAACACAAAATCAATAGTGGCGATCAAAGCTGAGACGGGAGATGAACTATGGACCTGGATAGAAAATGAGTCTGAACTGCTGATGCCGCTGACCCTGGCTGCAAAGGGGGGGCGCGTGTTATTCCAGGCAGGCGATGAGATTAAGTGCATGGATTTAAAGAACGGCAAAGTACTCTGGTGTACACCTCCTGGAATTCAAAAGAAAGAGGCGTCTCGACAGGTTAGTGAAAACGACAAGAAGAAATCCAGGAAGGCAAAGATTAAAAAATGGAAACGTAAAGTTGGATGGTCAACATCTACGCTTGTAATCGACGACGAAATCGTATTATGGGCAAACGCCGGGAATCTAAAAGCCCTGTCAGCCAGAGATGGGAATCAAATATGGGAGTGTCCATGCAAAGAGGGTTTCAAGTCGCCTACAGATATTTTTATTGCCAATGGATTAGTATGGCTTGGACCAGATTACAATGTTGGACGCAACTTACGGACCGGAGAGGTAAAAAGGCGCCTGCTTGAACTGGATGACCTCCGGACTGTGGGTCATCACCATCGATGTTATCGAGAAAAAGCCACGAATCGCTATATCATTGGCGGCTACCGGGGGATGGAATTCTTCGATTTGGTTGGTAATAACCATTCCCGTAATAACTGGGTTCGGGGGACCTGCCAGTATGGTATTCTTCCCAGTAACGGTCTTGTATATGCACCATCACATGCGTGCGGATGTTACATGGAAGCCAAACTATACGGATTCTGGGCCCTTGCCTCAGAAGGTAAACACGATATAAAGATCGAGAGAAATTTGCGACTCCAGAAAGGTCCGGCTTATATCGAAAAATCTTCACAGTCTACCGGCTCAGCAATCCACACAGCCCAAGAGTGGCCTACTTATCGTCACGATATACTTCGCAGCTGTTCAACACCGTCGACCGTTCCTTCCTCACTTCAGCAAACATGGCGGGTGAAGGTTGCCGGAGATATAAGCCAGCCAGTTGTTGCAGAAGGCACTGTGTTAATATCAGCAATTGATGAGCATCGCGTGGTTGCTCTTACGGCCGATGATGGTTCAAGTCGCTGGACGTTCACTGCCGGAGGCCGAGTAGATTCACCCCCGACGATATACGGAGATTTGGTATTGTTTGGTTCTGCCAATGGGTACGTATACTGCCTTAGACTAAAGGACGGCAAGTTGATTTGGCGCTTTCGGGCATCTCCACGGGACCTCAGGACCATTGCCTTTGACCAGGTTGAATCTGTATGGCCTGTCCATGGCAGTGTACTTGTTCTCAATGGTATTGCTTATGTGACGGCGGGCAGATCATCATATCTTGATGGGGGTATCTTTATGTATGGCCTTGAGCCGTCAACCGGTAAAGTGCTTTATGAAAAGTGCGTAAGCAGCGAGCATCCCCGTGCAGATGAAGGCAAGAAGGGACCGGCGGAGATGAATGCCAAACTGACACAAAACGCAACGGATCCCAAGACATTTCAGGCACCCGACCTTAGCGATGCCTTTTCAATGAAAGGCGGCACTACATCGGATGTTTTAGTCAGCGATGGAAAATCCCTTTTTCTGCGGACTTTTAGATTCAACAAGGAATGTGTGCAGCAGGAAAGAAGTGCCCGACATCTGTTTTCAACATCAGGATTACTGGATGGAAACGAAAATCATCGTTCACACTTGTTGGTCGGGACCGGTGACTTCAGCCGTATACCGGTTGCCTATTCCTGGATTGCCAATCGCGGCGGTGCCTATAAAAGCCATGTAGCAGTGCCTTATGGTTTAACACTTGCGTTTGACGACGATTCTGTCTGGGGTGTGCGTCGATTGAAGGGTTATACATTATTTGCAGATGTACATGAGTCGCTTACAGGCGATGACGACGAGCGCCCGGACCTGCGATCACTGACACAAAACTTTAAGTCCACGTGGAAGTGGTCGAAAGTCGTCAACATGCGACCACGAGCTATAGTAAGAGCAGGGAACCTTCTGTTGCTTGGCGGTATGTCAACACTATCGGAAAAGGAGAACAGTCCGGAAGCATTAGCTGGGTTCGAAGGTCGCGGAACAGGACAGCTTTGGCTCATGTCAACTCGTGATGGTGCCAAGGTAAATGAAATAACACTCGAGGCCCCACCGACATGGGACGGAATGGCTGTGGCGAACGGACGTCTCTACGTATCGAAAGTGGACGGTACGCTGGAGTGTTTTTCAGACAAGTAAGTAATAAGGCATTTCGAGAGGAGGCTCTTTACATTTTCCGTACCTAAGCAGATAATCGTGTGTTAATAGTTATTGACTGAGCTACTAAAAATATGTTAGAATGAGGGAAATTCCTGTTATCTGCAACTGCAATGTTGAGGCTCATAAGCTACACGGATTAAATCGTGATCAGTAGTCCAAAGCATCAGAGAGGAAGAAAATAGAAAATGTCCATATTTCTGAGGCTCTCACTTCTCACGTTTCTTTTTGCTGTATCTCTGTTTGGTTTGGCAAGAGCTGATTGTCCTATTGGTGATTTGAATGGGGATTGTGTTGTCAATTCCTCGGACCTAAAGATTTTTGTCGGGCAGTGGCTGGATCCACCGGGATGCCTAGCACATCCCAACGATTGTGCAAATCTCGATGGTATTAATGGGATTGACATGTCTGACTTTACCTTGTTGGCAAAAGACTGGCAGATAGAAAAATTCCAAATATTGATCAATGAGTTTATGGCTTTCAACGGCACAACCTTTGGAACATTATATCTCAGCGGTGGAGAAGACAGACACCCTGACTGGATTGAAATTCATAATTCAGATGTGCAAGACGCAATCAGCCTCGAAGGCTGGTATCTGACAGACGACGATGACAATCTCACAAAGTGGCGGTTTCCCACCGGAGTTACCATCGATCCCAACGGTTATCTTGTAGTCTTTGCCTCAGGGTGGGGTCCTAATTTTGTTGATCCTCGCGGTTATCATCACACTAACTTCGATCTCAGCAGAGAAGGGGAGTACCTGGCCTTAGTCGCTCCGGACGGTCGGACCGTAGTGCACGAATATGCATCTTACAAGGGCGGTTTTCCGCCGCAGAGTCTGGATCATTCCTATGGTTATAACGCTGATGATCCTAACCTTGAGTCTTATTACGGCACACCGACGCCGGAGGCTCAAAATACCGATGCAAAGCTGGGATTGGTTGCCGATACAAAGTTCAGCCACGACCGCGGTTTTTATTATGCCCCGTTCTCTGTCACAATCTCCACCGAAACTGAAGGCGCCACAATACGATATACCCTCGATGGTACCGAACCTGATATGTCTAATGGTCTCACGTATACCCATCCGATCAATATTAACACCACTACTTCTCTGCGAGCATTTGCTTACAAAACGGGCTGGTTACCCACAGATTCGGATACTCAGACATATATCTTTCCAACTGATGTCGCCAATCAACCTGCATTCCCGCCCGGCCTGCCGACGACCTGGGCCGGTTACACTGCTGACTATGGGATTGATCCTGATATCGTCAATACCACCTTGCCCGGTTACGGTTTTCAAGAGGCCCTTCTTTCGATTCCGAGCGTATGTATTACCATGCCCTCTGACGACCTCTTTGGCGCAGCCGACGGAATTTATGTCTACTCAACCTCGAAAGGTGACCAGTGGGAGCGGCCCGCTTCAATCGAGTTGATTTATCCCGACGACCGCAACGGTTTTCAAATCAATGCAGGCACCCACTTGCACGGTGGATCGAGCAGGAGACACGACCGCACCCTTAAGCATTCCTTCCGACTCGTATTTAGAGGTATTTACGGCCCCAGCAAGCTGAATTTTCCGCTCTTCCCGGACTCCCATGTTGAACGATTCGATCAGCTTGTCCTGCGGGCCTCTTCCGGCGATTCCTGGTCATACCCCGACGAGTATCATCACGGTGCGGTTGAGCATATAAAAGAACAGGCCCAGTATACCCGTGATCCGTGGATGAAGGATACCCAGCGGGCTATGGGACACTACTCAGCACATTCGATCTTCGTCCACCTTTACCTGAACGGCCTCTACTGGGGCCAGTACAATCTCTGTGAGCGGGTGAACAACTCCTTTCAGGCATCCTATTATGGTGGGGACAAGGAGGAATACGATGTTATTCATGACCGTGAGGAACTTCAGTCCGGTACTATGGATGTCTGGAACCAGATGTTTGACCTTTGTACTGCAGGATTGGCCGGCGATGAAGACGCTCAGTTCATTCAGGGCAATAATCCTGATGGAACCCGCAATCCCAACTATCCCATAATATTAAATGTCGACAGCGTTATCGACTATATGATTCTGCACATCTTCGCCCGCGTAGACGACTGGCCTTGTCACAATTTCTGGTCCGCTCGCCGGAGAGGACCGCAGAGCGAGGGTTTCAGGTTCTTCGTCTGGGACCAGGAAAACCACACAAATGCGCTCAACCGGCTCATTACCGGTTGTGGAGTTCACCTGGAAATACTTCCCGGCGAGGTATCGACTTCAATTCTCCCCGCCTATCCTTATGCAAAGCTCCGTGATAATGCAATGTTCAGGAGAAAGTACGGCGACCGTGTCCACAAGTACATGTTCAACGCCGGCCTCCTCACGTCCAAAAAGAACGAAGAACGATGGATGAAACGGGCCAACGAAATTGACAAATCCGTTGTTGCAGAGTCCGCACGCTGGGGAGATGCACAACTCGACGATCCTCCTCGAGATGACCCTTACAAACGTGAAGTCGAATGGCTGGCTACACAAAACTGGATTCGTACATTTTACTGGCCGCAAATCGGTGACCTCGTTATTGAGCGCTACCGGGGTGTCGGCCTTTATCCTGATATCGATGCGCCCATATTCCGGATAAACGACGTCAATCAGCACGGCGGTCAGATTTCAAGCAGCGACCGACTGACAATGAATAATCCCAACGACTCCGGTACGATTTGGTATACCATCGACGGCAATGACCCGCGCCTGCCCGAGAGCACACAAACTTATGATACTACCCTTGTGGCTGAGAATGCACCCAAGAAAGTACTTATCCCCACAGGTTCTATCAATGACAACTGGAGAGGCGGTGGTTCGTTCAACGACTCGAATTGGAACGACGGCACTTTCGTATCCGGTATGACCGGCGGTGTCGGCTATGAAATTAACACGGGTTATGAGCCTTACATCAGCTACGATGTAGAATCGAAGATGTATAACAACAATGACACTTGTTACATCCGCATCCCGTTCACTTTTGATGGTGACCCGTGCGACTTTAACGTTATGAAACTGAAGATACGGTATGACGATGGCTTCATCGCCTACCTCAACGGCACCAAGATGGATGTGGCTACACGCAATTTCACCGGTACGCCAAGCTGGAATTCCAGCGCAAACACTACTCATACTGATTCCCTCGCAAAAAAGTTTGAGGAAATAGACGTAACTGACTATATCGATGCCCTGGAGCAGGGTGATAACATTCTGGCTATTCACGGTCTGAATTATACTAATAATACCTCCGACTTCCTTATCTCTGCTGAACTGGTCGCCGCTAAAGTCGATTACACTGGCGGCGTATCACCGGGTGCGATTGAGTATAACAGCGAGCAGATCAAGTTTAACAAGAGCACGCACATTAAAGCATGTGTGCTGGAAGGTACCACGTGGAGCGCTCTGAACGAGGCTGTATTTGCTGTAGGCCCGGTCACAGAGAACCTGCGAATCAACGAGATAATGTATCATCCACGGAATACCGGCGATCCAAATGACCCAAATGAAGAATTCATTGAACTGAAAAACACCGGACCGAGCACACTGAATCTTAAAATGGTAAGATTCACTAAAGGAATTGATTTTACTTTTCCGGATATGGAACTTGAACCCGGCGAATATATTGTGGTTGTCAAAGACTACAATGCATTCGAAGCCAAATACCGCAAATCGGTCAATATAGCAGGCCGATACTCCGGTAGCCTGGCCAATGATGGAGAACGGATTAGGCTCCAGGATGCTGTCGGTCAGACGATTCTTGACTTTGAGTACAAGGACGGCTGGCGTCCAATAACCGACGGCGATGGTTTTTCCCTGACTATAGTAGATCCAACCAACAGCGATACCAATAGCTGGAACCATAAAGATTTCTGGCGTGCAAGTGCATACAGGAACGGTTCACCCGGAATCGATGACAGCGGTATTCTGCCCAACCCCGGTGCCGTGGTAATAAACGAAGTGATGGCGCACTCCAACGCAGGCCCGGACTGGATTGAACTGCACAACACCACCGGCGCGCCCATCGACATCGGCGGCTGGTTCCTCAGCGACAATAACAAAGATGAGCCAAACCTGATGAAATACAGAATTGCCGACGGCACAACGATTGGTCCCAACGGGTATATCGTTTTCTACGAAGACGTGGACTTCAACAATCCGGGCGACCCCGGCTATATTGTACCATTTGCCTATAGCGAAAACGGCGAGGAGGCATGTCTATCCTCAGGTTTGGATCCTAATGGTTTCCTGACCGGCTATCGCGAAGTCGAGGATTTTGGCGCTTCGCAAACCAACGTATCATTTGGCCGTTACTTCAAGCCCAGCACCGGTAATTACAACTTTGTGGCGATGGATTACAACACGCCGGATTCGAATAATGCTTATCCCAAAATCGGCCCTGTTGTAATCAACGAGATTATGTACAATCCGCCAACCGGAAATCAACATGAGGAATACATCGAGCTGCACAACATAACAGGAACACTGGTAACATTATATCGCTATGATAAATTCACACCGTGGAAGTTCACAGATGGTATTGATTATATTTTCTCATCCGGTCCACCTGTAACGATACCTGCTTATGGTTTTGTCATGGTGGTAAGAGACATTTCGGACTTTACTGCGAGATACGGTAGTATGCCGCCCGGCGTTCAGGTCCTTATTGGTTATAGTGGCAAGTTAGACAACGGGGGTGAAAGATTACAAATTGGTATGCCTGGCGATATCGATGAGTCTGGAACGCGCTATTATATCCGGATTGACAGGGTCAATTACAGTGACGGTTCGCATCCGGAGAACTGTCCAGGTGGTGTGGACCTCTGGCCGAAAGAGGCCGATGGGCTTGGCAAATCACTTTCTCGTAAGGTGTCGACTGATTATGGCAATGACGTAGCTAATTGGGAAGCGGCTACACCTTCACCCGGCGTTGCCAATCCGTAGAATCCTTATGCAATACTTCAGATACTGAGCGGGCAGTCCGTCTGCAGCCATTGTATATACCTGCTCAGATGTACTGGTCATTTCGCCGGCGCGACGATGAGTGTGCATAGTTTTTGGGGTGGCAGTTGAAAAGATATCAGCGCTCGGGGACCTCTTACGGTAAAAGTTTCACTTTCGAGGACCGTTTTATCCTTTGAAGCAATTTTGTATGTGTATTTGCCTTTTATCAGGAGGTAGAATTCGGCGGAGATTTTTTTAGGAATCGTTTGGAAGTTGAAAAGCTCGGCACAGAAGCGTTCGGTCCCGGAATCGGTAACAAGAGCGGCAATGTTTCGCGGCGGCGTAAGCCAGCGGACGGCGTTTAAAGGGAAATAGCCCGCGCCGCCCGGATCTCCTGTGACAGATGAGTAGAGCAGCCTTGTGTCCGGCGTACGTATAGGCGTTGCAATTTTAGTGGCGAAGCCAGCCGAAAAAAGAGACGGGAAACGCAGGACACGGTCGGTATAGCGGACCTCGGAGGTGTAACCAGGAAAATTAATTCGAAGTGCTTCCGCTGTGTTACGCAGAGAGGCGGTTAATCTCTTTCGGTCACCCTTTAGCCGCAACCTCATATAAGGTGACATCCCTCCAGCCAAAAGCTCATCGAATTCGGTGTTGGCTGTAAGGAATCTATATTTGGCGATTGTGCCTGCGATAAAGCCGAGTTGTCTGGCGCACCACATTTCCGAACCGGGAGCAGGTTCTTCTTTAATAGATGAGTTCAGATACTTTAGTCTTATCTTGGCCATGGAGCGAATCGGTTCGAGGTATTTTTGATCGCCGGTCATGTGGTAAGTTAACAGCAGGGTATTGGTCATCATTGACATAGCGCTCGGCCAGAGATAGAGGGTATGCTCGCCGTGGTTTCGCGGATCCCACCAGTCCGGAGATAATCCTCCGACCTTCCCATCCGGCCAGTGAATTGCACTCGGTATAATTCCGGCGGGCTTTCCCCGCTCGGCCCGGGCGGCGACATCGATCCATGTATTCATCCAGGTGCTGAAGAGCCGGGTAAGTTTTTCGTCGGCGGTCCGCTGCCAGTAGAGCAGGGCCGGCTGAACTGCCCGTGGATGGTATACCGTATCGCAAGCTCGCTGTGGATTTGTATCCACCTTGTCGACGGTAAAGTAAGTGCTTTTGAACTGGAGCAACCCTCGCTCATTTTTCGCTGTCCAGAGGTTTTCCATCAACTCAGCTGGGCGAAGCGCTCGCCTGAGCCAGATTGGATTGTCAGGATCCAGGTGCATCATCGGTGTAATAACATCAGCTGAGTCTTCTGCAGTATGCTCGACATCAGTCATGCGGTTAGTATATCCGCCTGCCATATGGGGCTGAGCCATCATCGCATCGGAAAACCTTGCCTGAGCTTCGGCAATTTTGGGGCTATGAAAGCCAATTAGAACGGGTACCCACCACCGCCACATCTCGCAGTCATCACCCCATCCACCGCCATATTGTCCATCTGTGCACATGCGGTTATCAATCCACCATTCGATAATATCGCTGAGTCGCTCAAGACCCTCACGCTGATATATGGCCCACTGGGGGGCACCGGAAGGAGATTCGTATTGTATTGTTGGTCCGATTGGTTCCCCCAAATACATTCGGGCAATCTTGTTTTCAGGAAAGGCTTCCGAATATTTCTCAAAAAAACTTCGAGCGATGCCAAAGAACCTGCTTCTTCTCTGTGGATTTGCCCAGACGCCGCCGGATTCCATCGCGTACCAGATGACCATACGTCCGCGATACAGCCAGGTCAGTGGATACAGCACCGAGTCTTCCGATATCCCAAAATCAAAATCAGTTTTTTGGCTGACTTCTCTGCCGAAGTATGTAAGGTTTCTCTCGTTAATGTATCGGTCGATTTGTACTATGAGCCGATCCAGATCGGCCTTTAAACTTTCGTTGAGTTTTGGTTGCTCTCGGAGTTTCCTGAGCATATATAAGCGTACGCTATCACTGTCTGTATCCCCGGCTTTTTGAATCACCGCGGAAATAGAAGCTTTTTCCGGTCCCAGGGACGAATCCGAGACTGACAGGACGGCCATACCGGCTATCAGGACAAAAGAAAACATCATCAACAAAGTCACTATACGCAAAGTGCAAACTCTTTCCAGCATGAAGCCTCCTGTCAATTGATGAGAACACCAAAACGATTTGGAAATTCTTTCCCGAATTACATATGTGTTATTTAAGCCCAAATTTTAGTCCTTCGAGCTTTGAACCGTCCGTTTTTAGTATCTGGCATTTGAAATTCCAGCCGCCGCCGTGATCACCGACCTTGAGCATAAAATCATTAGCACCACGTTGTAGTTTTATATCTTGGATAACCTGCTTGCCGTTTAGCCAGGCCCTGATGTAATCATCCGCCTCGCACTTGATACGGGCGTCCTGTTCGACAGGAGAGTGAATGATTGTTCGCACATACGCACAGCAGTAATCCATGTTGCCGAAAGTTCTGTGCAGATTGATTCTGTTATCACCTTCAAATTCCGGTATAACAATTTGCCACCTGACTTCTTCTGCGTCGGGATTCTTTTCCGGGGGAAAAGCCGTTTCAAAAACTCTTCTGCCATCATTTACTCCTTTGAGCCTGTATGGTCCTGCACCCTTGAAGACTGCGACAAGGCCCTTATATCTTTCCATCTTCTTGATAACATCTCTGGCCCGGTTGCGAATATTGTCATTCGGGGCATCAGCAATAATCTTATCCAGAGTAGCCCTTGCCCTTTTTCCGTCCTGCCAGCAGTAGACATTTGAAACTTTCACTGCTGCCATGTATGCTTCAGCCTTAAGGTTCTCATCTGACATATATTTTTCAGCCATCTCTAGCGCTTCCAGCGAACCGGCATGGTGTAGCCCAGCCAGCACAAGACGGATCTCATCGGTTCGACTTGCCAGTTTCATCGCCTTATTATACGCAGCCATGGGTTCCTGCATTAGCTCTGCCATGCGTATATAGCTGCGAAGGGCCAGCACCTTATGCACAGGATTTGTGCTACTGGAGGCAATCTGGTAGAGCTGCCCGGCAGGAGCGGCATCGGGCCACTGGCCCAGTGCACGAATAGCTGCGTCACTGACCTTGTTGTCGGAAGATTTAACGCAAGTACGCACCGAGTCAAGGGCTTTCGATGTGGCGCATCTTGTAAGAAGACTCAGTAAAACCGGCTTTGCCTCATTCGGAGCCTTCTTTAAGGCGGCTATGACAGGAGCTGCCTGAGAATTTTCGTCCTCAATCTTATTGAACACTATGACAACGGCCTTTTCGATTGTAGAACGGTCTCCCGGATCCTTCGGAGTAACCGCTAACTGTACCAGCGTTTCAAGGTCTGTTGCCTTACCGACTCTGCCCATCGAAAGGATAGCTTCACGGCGAACGGATTCATC
>JABAHP010008077.1_pt3 | contig 18751 bp, 16 predicted proteins | sample 7062081 | NCBI WGS metagenome assembly JABAHP01 (sample SAMN14534357, study PRJNA622989) | marine sediment metagenome | biome: marine biome [ENVO:00000428]; feature: marine pelagic biome [ENVO:01000023]; material: deep marine sediment [ENVO:00002113] | place: India: Gulf of Kutch | collected...
CGACTGCCCTACGGGCGGCTTGTCCGTAAGCCTCGATCATATTATCGATATCGCCTTTTGTCATTTCCTTTGGCTCTTCACGGCACACCGGACAGGGTATGGGCGAAGGGGCGATAAGCCGACCGCCGGTCAGGATTTCATGACTCTGCCTCCCGGAATGATAGATTTGAATCGCGATTTTTGTTCCGAATTGATGAACCTCGTCAACGAGGCCCTTTAGCCCGTCAATGAAATCATCCTTGTAAATACCCAGTTCATTTGTATATCCTCTCCCAGACGGATCAACGAATGCGGCCTCAACGATGATCAGGCCAACGCCCCCTTTGGCTCTGGCTCGATAATAGGCCTTTAACCTTTCCGTGACGGAACCATCCTTACCGGCATAGTTGGTCACCATCGGAGCCATGACAAACCTGTTTTTTACTTCCATCCCTCCCATCTTGATAGGTTGCAGCAATTTTTCAAAGGCAGAGATCATTGTTCTCTTCATTTAGTTGTTACAAAACCCCGCGGCTGTACCGCGGGTATAGTTAAGCTTTGCTGGTCCAGAAACATCCGCGGCACCATAACATTTCCTTGCCTATCCAGACTATCAGAGAATAGTCGTTTTCTAGAGTGATTTTTGTTAACAATATAACAGGAATCACCTTATTCCAATACAAATCTAAGAAATTAAGGATTCGTCATGGTTTTCCCGATGTCCCCATATATTGAAACAAGTGAACATGGGGCCTGGCATTCGTAAGAAAGTATTTATTTATCCCGCGGCGTGCGATTTCAGCTGAGCCTTCTAATGCTTCAATCCACATTGAAAATTAGATTGAGGGGCAGAGAGCTTGTCTCCGCACTCGATTTCATGGGTCGGATTCAAGTGGGCGATGCCTTGAAATCCGGGTAGGAGGGGGTCTATCTTGTTCCATCTAGGACCCGTCGTATGGTTTCGGCCAGTTCCTGCCTGAGGATGGGTTTCAGGATAAATGCCTGAATGCCCATGGCCTTTGCCTTCTTTTCGGTGACACTTCTACTGAATCCTGTACAAAGGATAATGGGAATATCAGGCCGAATGAACATGAGTTCATTGGCCAATTCCTCACCCGTCATGTTAGGCATGGTCATATCGGTGATGACCAGGTCAAACTCATCAGGTTTTGCTCGGAAAAGCTCTAAGGCTTCAAGACTGCTGGTCCTTGTAACCATGCTGTACCCTAATTGCTCTACCATCTGTTTAGCGATATCCACTATGGGCTGCTCGTCGTCCACGAAAAGAATACGCTCACTTCCAGTGGGAATTGTTTCTTCACTCCCCGTATCCTGATCTGTCTCTGTTTCCTTGATGGGAAGGTAAACATGGAATGTGGCACCCATTTCCGGCTCACTGTAAACCGTTATCGTGCCCCCATGGCTCTTCACGATTCCATGGACCATGGCTAATCCCAGACCGGTTCCCTCGCCCTTCTCTTTGGTGGTGAAATAGGGATCAAAAATCCTTTCCTTCACCTCGGGAGCCATACCGTGGCCGTTATCGCTCACTGTCAGTTTTACGTAGGGGCCTGGAGACAAACCGGGAAACCTGACGCCTACGTCTGTTCCGTTTCCCACCTTCTCTAAATTCACCTCCAGGGTACCGCCATTTTTTCCCATGGCATGGGCCGCATTGGTACACAGGTTCATCAAAATTTGATTGACCTGTGTGGGATCAGTCATAACAGTGCCCAGATTGGCTCCCATATGCTGTTTGATCTCTATGGTGGAAGGCAGCGAAGCGCGTAGCAACTTGAGCGTCTCTTTGATGATGGGGCTGATCTCAAGTGGTTTCAGTTCTTGATCGGATTGTCTACTAAAGGCAAGAATCTGCCTTACCAGGTCCCGGGCACGCCGACCTGCCTTGAGCACCTCCTGCAGATTGCTATGAAGCAGACCCTCCTTGGATACCTCCTCTAGAGCCAGCTCGGTGTACCCTATCACTGAGGAAAGGATGTTATTGAAGTCATGGGCAATTCCGCCAGCCAAGGTGCCAATGGCTTCCATCTTCTGGCTGGGCCTGAAGGAGTTGAGCTTCAAGTCTCTTTTCAATGGTAATATCCCTTACAAAGTTAAGCGTGGCCGCTTCTCTCTCCCATTTGATGTCAACAGCATTGATCTGGACCCAGAGCTCTTCACCAGATTTCTTCGTGATTCTCACAGAATAGGTGCTGGGAGTGCCCTCTCCTTTATGTCTGCTTTCTCGCTTCTTTGGGAGGAGACGCCTATCCTCAGGATGGACGAGATCGATAAAAGGTGTTTCAAACAGCTCATGGGTAGAACATCCAAGTATCTCCTGGGCCTTAGGGTTTTGAAATTTAATCAAACCGCCTTGGGCTATAAAAATGCCATCATGTGCATTGTCCACTAAAAGTCGATATTTCTCTTTGGAGTCCCTCAGGGCTTCTTCTGCTTCTTTTCTCTCGGTGATATCGCGTACAATCCCCCTAAACCCCATTGGTTCTCCTCGGGCATCTTGCAGGACAGAAACGGAAGCTTCAACGTATCTTTCGCTTCCATCTTTCCGGATGATCTTCCAGTCAAATTCTTTTGTGGGTCTTCTAGTGGTGTAAACCTTGTTGAATGCCTGATATAATTTCTTGGCGTTTTCTTGGTCTGTGTATTGCCGGTTGTTCATGCCCATCAGTTCGTCTCTGCCATACCCGAGGATCTTTTGAATGGAATCGTTGAAGAAAGTAAAGTTGCCGGCAAGATCAACCTCGTAATAGCCTTCCTCTATGTTCTCAAGAATAGTCCGGTACTTCTCTTCGCTCTTCTTTAGCTCCTTATTCGCTTCCACGAGTTGTGCAGTACGCTGTTGCACTCTTTTTTCAAGTTCACGGTTGGCTGCGTCCACTTTTTCTCTTTCAGCTTCCAGCAACCGTGTTTGCATAAATTCCTTTCGGGAAAAGAGTTCAATGGAATAGCAGGCAAACATTCCGATGATATTGCCTGAAAGGAAGAAAAAATTATTGTTCATAAGAATAGGAATTGGCGTGTGGCTCAAGGCAACTGCGGCTATTTCGTAACAAATCACGATCATCCATCCTGCAAGGGTTGCCCAGATGAACCTGAGTTTGGAAAATGTATAGCCATATAAAAAAACGAGAATCAAACCAGCGTAGTATGAGTAGTTGCCCGGATTTGGAGCAATAAGAATCATCGCAATGATGCCCAAGCCTGCAATTAATATCATAGAGGCGACAAGGCCTTGCATGTATTTGATAAATCGCTTGGAGAAAGAAAACAGGAAGATTGAAAACACATAGGGACAGAAAATGGCGTATCTGATAAACCAAAGTTTATATTTATCCCCTGGAGCTATCCAGGCGTCAAGAATTCCAAAAATCCCGTAAAAGAATATGGCGAGGATCAGTGCAACTTGAACATGTCTCAAAGATTTTTGAGAATATTCCTCCTGGAAAGCCTCCTCCAGATTTTCTTGAAAGGAGAGTGTTAGGACATTCATCTTGAATTCAGCCGGTGTTGCTAACGCGTCTATCATCCGAATTCACTCCCTGAAGCGTTGTCATGAATAGAAAAAAGGAATCATCTCTCAGGCCATTTCTTTATGACCAACAAGGTCATATCGTCCAACTGTTCTTCCTGGAAAGCATTCACATCGCCCATAACCTTATCAAGAAGCTTTCCCACAGGTAAGTCAGCATAATGATTAAGTGCCTGTTCTAAGCGCAGCTGCCCATACATTTCGCCATTCTTGTTAGTGGCTTCTGTAATACCATCGGTGAACAGGAGGAGCACATCGCCCTCATTTATTTTTATCGTCTCATCCTCCAAATGTCTTTCAATATCATCAGAAATTCCCATCCAAGTTCCCTGTGTGGGAATAACCTCCGTCCTATTCAATGCGGATCGATAAATGATGACGTCCTGGTGTTTTCCAGCCAAAGTGACTTCTGATTCGTCAATACGGATAGCCATCAACGTCATGTAGTGGTCTGAACCCATTCTTGAAATATTTTCTCTAATCACTCTGTTTACTGAGTTTAGTACTGCGGATGGTCTACAGTCCGTACAGTTATTTATCATGGAGATGATGCTCGTCTGAGCCATCATCATGATCAATCCGGAATCAACACCATGACCTGATACATCACCTATGGTCACCCATTTATCTCCCCTGGGGCTTTCCATGATGTCGTAATAATCTCCGCCCACTTCTTTGGCAGGGAGCATTTTCGCACTAATCTCAAAACCCCTGATCTTTTCTTTATTGGGCAAAAGGGCTGTCTGTATGCGTTTGGCAAGTTCCATCTCACTCCAAAGGGCATCTCTTGCCTTTTTTAACTCCACGAGCAAATGGAACTCTTGTTTGACAAGCTTGTGCCTCACATGTGTAATAATCACAGCCATTACAGCCGTGGAGAAGAGAAAAAAGAGGTTGTTCGTCAAAATGTTTGCATCATAGTCTTGGCCTGCGATGAAATTTATCAGGAGGTACATCCCGATGACGATGAGACTGTTTAAGGCGGAATGGAGCATCATCCAGGGTAGAAGGAGATTAACTCCAATGATGACTAGATTCAGGCCTGCATAGTAACTGGAATCAAAGCCTCCAAGGTCAACGGTCATTAAAACGATCATACCGCCGGCGATAACAGAAACCAGGTAACCGTGGAGATAGGAGAATTTGCTCGGGTTGGTACGGCAAATGATGGTGTATTGAATGATGGCAATAATTGTGCAGGCAAGTCTGTATATTCCAAACCGGGGTAGTAGCTCCTTTGGCATGGTGAAGTAGTCGAGGATAAAGAAGAGTGGAACCAGTATGAAAACTAGAGATGCGACTGTTTTTGACCACTCATGGATGATACCGCAAAGATAAGTGTCAAAATCTGTAGCATCTGAATTGATTATTTTCTTACCCGTATCAGTATTGCGTTGCACTGCTTGAACCCTTATTGTCTTTTCTCCACCTGCAGGAACATCTGGCTTCCAGAGTCCTCAAAAAAAACGGTCGCTTCTGTTGATCCAGCGTTTCCTAACAAATCCGTAAACTCCTCNNCTCTTCTTCTGTTCTGTAATATAAGACCCAGTCCAACCAATACTCCATGTAGCATCTGCTGGGGTTTGAAACATGGAAATTACCAATTAACATGGTCCCACCAGGTTTCAATATCCTGTAAAGCTTTCCGAGCACGGCACTTGCCACAGGTGGGGTGAGATAGTCAAAAAGACCCATGGAATAGATATAGTCGAACACTCCCCATTTATCTTTCAATCGACTGGAGGCGAGCATGGTCCGGACAGATTCATCCAAATAGTCCACGTATATTTTGGTGCCCAACTTTTTTTCTATCTGATCTATCAAAGTAGCTGCCTCATACAGGGCCTGCCGATCCTGATCTAACAGGGTAAAATGGTATTTGTCACAATCTTCGGGCGACATCAAAATATCTTGCATTTCAAAGGCGGGCCCGCAGGCGACAGATAATACTTTAAGTCTCTCCCCTGAGGGTACAGAATGTTTGTTTTGAGTCTCTATCAACTTTTGTGTAACCAATTTTCTCCGATTCCGAACAGCTCTGGCGGCTGGGTGCTCCATTGGGTGCTTGTGCATGAGTTTGGCGAAAGTCGTCTCACCTTCGTGTTCATTCCTGTATAGCATCCTCATCATGAGGGAGTCTCCAGGGTATCCTCTGGGCTTCAGATTGGTCCTTTTCATGAACGGGGAACACATAATGATACTCCAAAGTAATTTTCTGAAATAGAATCCGTGACGCTCGTGCTCTTCCTTACTGAAACCGGCCACCAGGTGCTCCAACTCATCCAGCTTCTCATCTAGAAAACGCAGGAAGTTTTTACCTTCGGTATTGATAATGGCTTCCTGTACCGATGTCTGGATATCCATCGGTTCTTGGATATATTCAGCATCTAGATCGTCAAACAGACTCTTGTAGACATTTAAATCATAGGAAAGATTGGCCGTGTAATCCTTAAAAGATTGTTTCACTTTTTCCTTGTGAGCCAGAACGAGTGGGAGATCAATAAAGGCATTTTGCAGACTCAATACTCTATTATCGGAGAATAGACTTCGGAGGTCATAGACATCGTAGACAAAGATTAGCCGCCCATCGTAACCATCAATATTGGGTTCTGAAATAAAACGGCACGGGCCCAGTTCGAACTCCTTTCCATTATTCTTTATGAACAATTTGCTGAATTCTGCCCCATCTATAAAACGGTCGTGATTTAGAAATCGAACAAAAATAGAGTACTTGGAGGCATATTGGGCATGGATGGGAATGCTCTGTTTGCCCCTTGCCAGATTTGCGCTTATTTTGAAAGTTTGTGTTTCCACTTTTTCACGATCCCTTGATTTCCACTCTTCCATCCTTTGTCCGAAATATTTCCAGGGCTGAAAAGATCACGTCCTGCCATTTCAGGGATTTCAGATAGGTAACGGTAACTCTTGTTTTCCCCCTCTTGGCCCTTTCCAATGTTTTAATGATCGGTGTTATTGTTGATGAATTCATGTAGGTCAATTCCCGAAAGTCCAACGTGACCCTCTTGTCGTGATCGCTGCTTTTTCTAATGGCATCGACCAGAATTGGAGTAATGAATTTCGCCGGTTCCCTATCCACACTCTTCCCAGTCCAGCGAATATTGATGGAGTTGTTATTCTCCCTAAGTTCCAAGGTCAATAGATTACTAGTAAAGGTTTTTGCTTCCCCCATGATCACCTCCTAATATCCTCTTCAAGAATTGAGACGGCCGAAACATTTAAGATATTGTCATCACCCACAAAGAAATCCAGAATGGATTTGCCTTCGTAAGCGATTCTCACAAGTCCCAGACCACTTTCTTCATCACGGAGGGGTTTTTTAGACACGGCCCTTATTCTCTCCGTATAGGCTTGAAATGGATCTTGATATCCCCTGATCCACTGAATCGTCCTGTCCAACCTTTTGAGATGATTATAGGCAGTTTCATCAACGGGATTAACGACTTCCACTGTGACAACACGTGAACCAACATGAATCGTGAGAATCACTTTGTTTCCTGGTGCCTTGAAGTTGCCGTACTTAATGCCGTTCTCAATCAGTTCACTAATAACCATTGTAAGGGCATTTACAGCATCACCGTGAAAGCCGTGGGACCTGAAAAACTCACTGCTCGAATTCCTGACCTTTTCAATCTCCTCCCAGTTGGGCTTTAAGGTCAATTTCATGGAACGCTTCGTGGCGCTCCTTTCTCTCACAATGAAGGGTTCAGAGGCCCCATTTCTCAGGGCTCTATCGTTCTTACCGTCTTTGATAGAACTTCGCCTGTTGGTATCACTGGGATCTTTTTTTCGAGAAGGACTCATCAAAGCCTCCTTCTAAGAGATTTGTCACCTTAGAATCGCAATGGTCTTGGGTGTGTTCTTTTAAAGGCTGCCTGGCCAGTTCTGAGCCAGAGCTGGAGCCTTTTTTAGGTTAACAGAATCTATAGAGCAAAATTTGTGCCAGAATCGTAAAAACTAAAAAAGCATTAAATTTCAATAGCTTATACTCGAGGTGGGTTACGGGGGTTGGCTTGGGTGCCAATTTTTGTCATTTTACAGTGATATCTGTCAAATTTTGTCAATGTTTTCAGAAGCTTGGATTGTCCCTATGAAAAGAAATCTCCATGCCCGGATAGGAGAACCATCGAGGTCGCATGGGGAGGGGATGAAGCCCTGGGTAAGCAGGTCCTTTTGGGGAACGGGAAGAATGACTCGGATCTTTACACGAGTCTCGTTATATCTTTTGCTATTTCGGGGTAATTCTCTGCCATCAGCAAATCATGGCCAGGAAAAATGAGGTCAATGGAAGAGGCTCTTGCGCGTAGCTTCTCATAAGACTTCATCCAACCCACCAGATCCACAATAAGAGAGCTTGGCCAGTCTTCACGATAATTACGAAATAGATGGGCGCAGTCGGAACCAAGGATGGCCGTGCCCTTTGCTGTGTTCACTGCCACGGCTTGAAGAGCGACCGTGTGCCCTGGTGAAAGCAGACATTCGATCCCAGGGAGAATCTCCTGATCTCCTTTCAGGAGCACAAGGCGATCTGTCCCCTCGAGGGAGGCCAAATAAGCTTTAGCCATTTCATCAGAGACATGTGCAAAGGGAGGACGTTTCGCCAAGGAGTCTTTTAACCAGAAGCGGTACTCCTCATCTTGAATGTAAAAGATGGCATTTGGAAAGAGGCTAACACCACTGGTGTGATCCCAATGAATGTGGGTGATCACCACATGTCGTATTTCATCAGCCTTCACCTGGATCCTAGAGAGGACTTCAGCAGGACTTATATATCCTTTCAAATTTTTTTCTGAGGCCAGCTCAGGGGAAACACCTGCATCCACCACAACTGTTTCCCCAGATCCTTTTATGCACCATATGTAGTAATTCCTCTTCACCGTTTTTTCCCATTCTCTGTTCCACATGACAAAGGCCCCGGAACTCTCAAAGGGCCCAGCATACTTTATAGCGTAGATTTCATACGCAGCCATGTTATTCTCCTAGCTTGAAAGGGGATTCTGGAAAGCTGATACAAGCGCATTTAATATTGCTAGAAATGCCATGGCGAGCCATTCATCTGCATAGCCTTCGTTGCCTCAGAACGGTATTTGACCAAGAGATGAATAGCATCATCAAAGAATTCCTCCTTCTGATTGATCAAGTCCAAATTATGATGAAGCCTTCGATTCCTGTGAATCCGGCCTCAATTTCCCCCTGACCATGGATGAGAAAATGCCCCCAAAGCAGAGGATGGCGAAGACCGCGAAAGCCACCTTTACGCTTTTTATGAAGACAGGATAATACGCCACTGTGATCTGGACCCTCCCCAGATATACAGCGAATACGACCGTCGCTATTCCCATGCTGATCATCATTCCGAGCAGACGCATGGTTCCCACAGAGCCTGACGCCAGGCCGTAGAATCTCTTCTCAACGGAGCCCATGATGGCATTGGTATTGGGGGAGGAGAAGAGACCAAAACCCAAGCCAAGTATAATTAAACGCACTATGATGGACAGATGGCTTGAGTTTTCGTGGAGAAAAGCGAACAGAAAGAGTCCAATGGTTGTTAGCGTCATGCCTACAGATGACACGATTCGGGGTTCGATTCTATCCGAAAGCCTGCCGGCAAATGGTGAGAAAATGGCCATCACAACGGGTTGTGCGATCAATAACAATCCCGCACTTTGAGGGCTAAGTTCTTTCACATACTGCAGATAGAGACTCAGAAGGAAAGTCACGGCAAATGTGGCACTATAGTTAATGAGCGCTGCCAAATTGGAGAAGGCAAAAACCCTATTGGTTCTGAAAAGATCCAAGTTGTAAACCGGGTGTTCGGTTCTGATCTGCCATTTGACGAACGCCACAAAGCCTAACAGACCCAGTAGGATGACCCATAGACTCTTCGTGGCGGGGAGCAGGGAAATGCCGTACATTATGGCGACCAGGGCCAAGCCATAGATTATGGCACCAGGCAGATCAAATTTTTCACCTCTCGCCTCAGCCCATTCCCCTTTCAATTTCCATAGAACAAGCCAGATGATGATCAATCCAAGGGGGACGTTTGTGAGGAAGACGCTCCGCCATGTCAAGTGCTGTGTTAAGAATCCGCCCAAAAATGGTCCAAGAGAAAGGCCTGTATAAACGGCAGCCACATTTATGCCTAAGGCCTTGCCCCTTTCTTGCGGCGGAAATACAGAAGTAATAATGGCTATTCCCGTGGCGAAGATCATGGCGCTTGCACTGCCTTGAAGGACCCTAAATATGATAAGCATGGGAGTAGAAGTGGAAATGGCACAAAGAAAAGAGGTTATGGTGAAGGCTGATATGCCATAAGTAAAGATTTTCTTTCTTCCATGTATATCTGCCAGTCTTCCAAAGGGGACAAGAGATATGGCCGCCGCCAGAAGATAAGAGGTGGCAACCCAGCTCAACAACACAGCATCGATCTTGAATTCCTTTCCAATAGATGGAAGCGCAAGGTTGATGGCGGAACCCATAAAGGGTGTGGCAAAGGAACTCAGTGAGGCGATAATCAATGTGGACCTCTTCATAGCAGTATCAATTGGCAGCCTGTCCTTCATCTACTTTTCTCCTTGATATTCCAGAAAAAATCTTTCAAAGTACTTTTCCATGAATGCATGGCGCTCTTCGGCCATGCGTTGACCCTCGGCGGTGAGCATACGCTCCTTGATCCTGGACAATTTTAGCTTGAACTCCCGATATCCCGTATCCTCCTTGGTGTAAGGCCTTGTTTCCTCAAGACTGACGTTTGGATTGTGGAATTTGGCACCCACCTCCCCCGCAAACTGAAAGGCCCTCGCAATGCCGATGGCACCGATGGAATCTAATTTATCCGCGTCAAATAGGATTTTCGCCTCTAGAGTTGCAGGTTCTCGGTTTCCCCGGAATCTGTGTGACCGAATACAATGGAGGACATTGGCCTTTTGCCCGGTGGAAATGGGATATTTATCCAGTAACTCGGTGGCTATTTCGGCGCCTTTTTCCGCGTGGCAGATGGTTCCCTTGGATTCGTCCTGATGGGAGCGTCCCACGTCATGAAGATAGGCAGCAATTTTCAGGACCTCCATGTCTGCGCCTTCAGCGTGTCCAATATGCATGCACAGATTATAGACCCGAAGAGAATGCTCCCAATCGTGACTTCCTCGGGAGTTGGAAAAACATTTTTCCGCAAATGCCTTTATGTACTCTATGGTCAGCGCCATGAANNAATGACTGATGAAGAATCGCAGAAAGGCGTAGGGCCTTTTCGCAACTTGACATAACCCACGGATTTCTGGGAGCATAATCATCTCGATACGAGAAAGAGCGAGAATGATGTACCAGGACTTGACAAAAATTCCTATCATCGACACCCATGTACACGTATTCCCACAAAAACTCTCTGAGGCTGTCAGGCACTGGTTTGAGGGGTATGCGTGGAAATTCAAGTATCAGGGGTCTCCAGAGGAGTTACTTCAAGCGCAATTTGATAATGGGGTTGCAGGGGTGGTGCTTCTGAGCTATGCGCATCGTCCCGGGATCGCGGATCAGCTCAATGACTATGTTGCCAGTTTGATCAAGCGCTTTCCAAACACAGTGGGTCTGGCAACGCTACACCCGGCGGACAACAACCCGGGGGATATCATCAAGCGGGCCCATGAAGAATTGGGCCTCTGTGGCGTAAAATTGCACTGCCACGTTCAGAAGGTCGCCCCTGATGATCCCGTTCTTTTTCCCATATACGAGGCGCTCATCCAATTTGACGGGGTTCTAAACATCCATGCCGGTCGAGAGCCGGCCATCGATGCCTATGGATTGGACGTGAGGGCCATATCTGGTGCTAGACGCGTGGAAAAAATCCTAAAGCGTTATCCAGAACTGAAAATAATCGTCCCCCATTTGGGATTCGATGAATCCGATCGCTTTTATTCGCTGCTGGATAAGTATCCAGCACTTTATCTGGATACCACCATGATGCTGGCCGACTTTTTCGATGCGCCCGTAGATCGAGAAAAACTCATTCAGTATGCTGACAGGATCCTCTACGGGTCAGATTACCCCCATATTCCCTACAGCATGGAAAGGGAAGTGAGAGCGATCTTAGAGATGGATTTGGGGGAGGACCTCACGCGGAAGATTTTTTATGAAAACGCCACAAAGGTATTTCCCATAGAGGCCCGTTAGTTGCTACAAAACGCCGCGACTGTGCCGCGGGTATAGGTAAGCTTTGCTAGTGACATGATTATTCAATATAAGACTTGATAAGGAAGTTGGTCTTGTCTGTATGAGGCCACGCCCCTCTTCTCAAGGCCATATCTATATGGTGAGGGGGAAGTGACCCAATATTTGAGGTTTAAGGAGTGAGTTGCAGACTCCCAGAAGCTCAGGGGCGCAAACCCCAAATATTGGGTCACGGCGATGCCCGGTGGAATTTTTTTTGAGATATGGCCTCTCGAAAAAGGGCGTACCCTCACTTCACACCCCTGTGGGGTGTAATCAAAGCCGGGTCCTTTGGGCCCGGATTATTTACTTTTTCTCCAGATACGGTCTCTCTCAGGCAAAGATGAGTTTTTTGAGGCTGGGTTGTAATTCGTCACTTATGTGAGCCCTGTCATATCGTTCATCGCATGGAAGAAGACTTTCGCAGGAATTCAGGCTGAGTGTTGCTTAAATCTCGCTTTGGGAAAGGGCGAACCTTGAGAGCCACGGCTTTTTGCTCTTTTCCGTCCTGTTCTATAAACTCAAAGAAGGCATCCACCACAACCGGATCGAAATGACTTCCAGAGTTCTCTTTGATAATTTGAAGGGCCTGATCTGGGTCCATGGCGGCGCGGTAGGGCCTTTCAGAGGAAAGGGCATCGTATACATCTGCGACGGCGAGGATTCTCGCGCCTAAATTTATGGCTTCTCGGGCGAGGCCGTCAGGATAGCCTTTCCCATTAAACCACTCATGGTGCTGCCTTACAATGGGTATGATTTCGGCATAGGCTTCTATGGGCTCCAGGATGCGCTCACCAATGCTTGGATGCTCATTAACGATCTGTTGCTCCTCGGCTGTCAGTCGGCCAGCCTTATCAATGAGCTCTGCAGGTGTGCCAAGCTTACCAATATCATGGAGCAGCCCGGCGCGGTGAAGGTTGTCCAGTTCTTCCTGAGTGAGCCCCAGGACACGACCTATCTTTAGAGCCAGTTTCGTGACTCGCTCAGAATGGCCCGCCGTCCACTCCGATTTAGCATCAATAGCGCGGGCCAGGGCGGTCAACGTACCCCAGTTGAGTCGATCCAACCTCTTATTTGCCTCTAAGATCTCCCTCAGGCCTTTTTCCAGTTCCTTATTTCGTTCTTCCCAATCATATGCAATAAAGTCCAGTATATCATCCGATCTTGTCTTCCCCTCTCCACGCACAACTTCCTGCAATTCGCTAACGAGCATTTGATCTTCTGATATTTTCCCAAAAGACTTTTCCATCTGATAGAGCAAGTCATCACTTTTCCCCGTCTTTGATTTGGACTTATGAATTAAACATACTTGGAGAGATATACTTGTTCTCTCCTCATCCAATTGCCACCCTATCTCCTTTGTCTTTTCGAAAAAGGTTCTAAAGAAACCTTCTATCTCCTCTGTTCTTGCGTCCTCAATGACGACTCCCAGGGTGTCGTTGGAAAGGCGGGAGAAAATGGGCGTTTTAAAGTGGTTCTTTACTTGGGATTGCACATGTTGGCCAAGAGATCTGATGAGCAATTTTATTTTCTCAAAACTCAACCCTAGGGTAAGCTTTTTATAGTTCCCTATTTTTAAACCGACAAAGACCAGATCCTGCTTCCGTTTCAACTTCTCATCTAAGAGCAATAGGAAGAAACGTAATGAATAGAGGCCCGTCAAAGGATCAATAATGGCCATATTTTTCAATCGATTACTCAAATAGAGGAGTTTTAAATATTTGTATAGATTCGGGACAATGTAGGCATTAATCCCAGAAAAGAGAATGAACAGATAGGAAAAATGGATCCCCCTGGCTCGCAGGTAAAGAAAGGAGAAATAGGTTAGCACCAAAATAGAAATGGTCATCAGGGTATTACTCAGGAAATTGGGTCGTCGGTTGATGATAATGATGGGTAGGCCCAAAACCAAGAGAAATAAGAAATTCTCCCCCGCAGAGGCTGCGTGGACGAAGCGCTTACTCAAGAGCATGATTAATGAATTGGCCACGATGGTTACCCCTGGCCAAACGCCCAAAGGGGTGGTGTACTGATCATGGATCAGGGGGTCGGTTGCGCCCACAAGAACGATCTTATCTTTGAGGTCAAGGGGGTTCACCTTCTTCTCTAAAACCGAGGAAGCAGGGATGATCTTGAATCTTGAAGGATGGACAAGATAGTTGAGAGGAAGTATTCCTTTTTGGGAGGGGACGAGGAGTTCGTCGTTCAAGAAAATCCCTAGCCCATCAATTCTCACCTGTGCTTTGTCTAGGCCCAGGTAACTAAGAAGGATTTCCACTTCTAGAGAAAAAGCGGCCTCCTTTTCATCATACGCATGAAACGTCCTGGCTTTCTCCACAACCCCCCCATGTAAGGGCTTATTAAGAAATCCCATGGCGGACGTTGAATCAATGAAATCCTTAATCGGTTTTTCTTCAAAATTCCGGTGTAACACATAACTTAGGACAACTTTAGGGTGGGATTTAAGGGCGGAAATCAGTGCTTTATCTTCCTCCTCTTCTGATTTTCCTGAAAAGACAATATCTAAACCGATGACCTGTGGTGAATAGGAGGCGATATCACGGATTAATCTTGCCGTAATACTCCTCTTCCAGGGCCATTTAAGGTTAAGATGACGGCGGGAGGCTTCGTCGATAGCCACAATGGTAATATCTTCTGTCTCTTTTGGAGGTTGGTTAAAGAACCAGAACGATTGTTCTGAAACAAAATTATCTAACTTACTCTGCGGGGCAGAGAAGAATTTATCCGCAAAGATCAAATACCAGAATAGAAGCAGAAGCCAAATAATAAAGGGATGAAAATAATCCTTTTTCCAAATAGAGACAAACATTAGTTAGCCATTAAAAAGTGGTTTCTATCCTTAGTTTTTCTCGCTCAAGATCGCGCATTTTATTTCGTCTTGTTTATCACTCATCGCCGTCCTCATAATCGGCATCCTAATGACGTCGCCAGGGCCGCCACCACCACCATGGTTTTCGTTTTGTTGAGTCGTCGTCATCATTCTCCTCTTTTTCTAGCGCTGCAACCACCTTCTCTTCTTCCACCTCAACCACTTCTCCGCTCTTTACGGCCGCAAAAGCTTTGTGGTCATGTCTCTTTGATAGTTGATCTAATGAGTGGAAGACATAGCTATCAGAATCGGCAACCACAATCGCATGCCCATTAATCTCAGACCAGCTTTTGCCTTGCAGTTCACCGTTAATTCCGTATGAAGCGCCCCCATTGTGATCCCCAGGGCAGTGAAAAATCTTCTCCGTGGCGCCGTATTTCTTCAGATTTTCATAAGTCAAGAAGTGAGCATAGGCGTGATCTGATGCATCAAATTTGATAAGCAGGGAACAAGCTTTTACGAGCCAGCGTCTACCTTCCATGGCCTTTGCATAGCCTTTTTCAAGATGGTCGAATCTTAATTCACCTAGGGTTCCGGGGAGAGCCTCGTTTTCCGAAGAGTAAAATATTATCGATTGTTGCAGTGCCCGTAAATTCGTCTGACATACGGTATCTTTTGCATAAGCAAGACTTCGATGATAAAGATACATGCCAAAAGAGGAGAGTATCAAAAGAATCGTTAGGACCACTAACAATTCAAGCAAGGTAAATCCTTTTTTCATATCTCTCACTCCCGCAAAAGCCCGCTGTAGAAAAAGATGTCCCATTTCTCTATTCCTCCGAAGGTGCATCTTGACTCTCCTCAAGCATCATGCTCCGCCCTATCAGTGATTTGATCTTCATTTTGAGACCGGAAAAACCGAACCTCACTGACCAGCCGCTCCAGATGATCACGGTGAGCGCGAAGCAAATCCATCTGCGCCTTAGTCCACCCATTGCCCATGTTGGCGGCCTTTTCCAGCTCATCGATAGATTGAAAGGCCTCTTTGGTGGCTTCTCTTACAATCTCCAATTTTCCGCTAAGTACCTCCAACATGTTGTTGAGCGCCTGTTCCTCAGTCTGTAAATAATCCTTGTTTCTTGTTTTCACACGTAATGGTAGGGTTCCGCTTTTTATTTGTTCAAAAGCCCATCGAAACCGATACAAAGGACCTATGACTCTATGGAATGCGCGGAAGGAGTGTAAGGAAAGCACAATGATAAGGGAGAGAACTGCTGGCCAGACCCACGTATGCTTAACCAGCACCCGACTGGCAGCACTGCTTCGGATTTCCTGACTCAGGCTTTGGTCGCGCATCTCCAAAATATCCGGGGCAAAGACGGCAATGGCAAAAAAGCAAACAATGATAAAGCTGTAAATAAGGGTCATGGCCAGGAATCTATATTGAAGTGAGCTGATGACTGGAAAGGCTCGCCGGCGGTTGTTCGTCATTTTTATAGAATCTCCTCTTCTCCTGTAAGGTACCTATATTTAAAAGCAAATTTGGTAGAAAAACTATCGGTAGAAGTTCTGATTTTTGTCTAATACGCATAGAGCGAGTAGTAATCCTTGCTAGTACTTTAGTGTTAGATGTAACCCTGGAGGGAAGAAAATTTCGGTTTTTGGAATCGGGAAAAAGGCCTGGTTGGGCGTTTGTAAATGGCAAATTCTATTTTTCCCAAATCAATGACATCTGAAGTCGAATGTACTATCATTCACTTGCATTTCGTATTCAGGTTTTTATGGGGGCGTTTTGAAGTTCATTCATACGGCGGATACACATCTCGGATTCGAGATTACCAAGATCGCACAGTCTGATCCCGTGGGGAGGCAGAATAGGGCTGACTCCATCTTTGAGAATTTTGTCTCTATCGTGGAGCATGCCATTGAGATGGAGGCCGATCTTTTCATTCATAGCGGAGACCTCTTTAACAAGTACTACATCCCAAGAGAAGTTCTTGATGAACTGATTCGGCCCTTTATGGATCTTGTCAGGGTGGGCATACCCGTTTTGCTCATCCCCGGCAATCATGAGAGGTCTGAGTTCCCCTTTGATCTCTTTCATGGGGTTAAGAATGTTTTTGTCTTCGACCGGCCCAAGTCTTTGTCCTTGACGTTGGACGGATATTCGGTCGGGATCGCGGGTTTCCCTTTTATCAGAGAAGACTCCAGACGGACCTTCCTGAAGGCACTGGAGGAGACGGATTATGCAGAGTTAAGATCCGATTTCAATATCTTGGTGACCCACCAGGCATTTGACCAGGCGACTGTGGGGCCCGTTGATTTCACCTTTCGTGAAGGACGCCCAGATACCGTTTCAAGACACACCCTCCCTCTTGATTTCGAGTATATTGCTGCCGGGCATATCCATCGGCATCAAATACTCGCTCACCCCTTAAGACCTGGACTAAACTTCGTCTATCCTGGATCAACCCAGAGGATAAGCTTTGCAGAGATGCATGAAGAGAAGGGGTTTGTGGTGGGGGAGGTCCTAAACGACAGAATCGAAACGCGATTTATGCCATTGCCCGCTTACGATATGGAGATCGTCGAGGTGGAAGCCGCTGGTATGAGCGCAAAGGACCTGGAAGAGGCCATAAAGAGTCAGTATTGGCGCTTTTGCGAAGAACTTGTCCTTCGGTTCAATCTGACTGGGGGAACAAGGCTCAGTGATTACCCTGATCTAGATTTTCAAGGGTTAAGGGCCAAAATGCCTCCCATACTTGAGTGTCAGTTTATGATGAGGGCAGGGAAAAGGTGGGTGATGAAATGAGGAAAGGGAGAAAGGGAGAAACGGGGAAACGTTGGGAAGAGGAACAAAACTATCAGGATTAAACCGTCAGTTTTTCCGATTTTATTGCGTATGCCAAGGCAATCCCTATCACAAAGCCCACAGCCAGATTGGTCGCAAGTGTAATCCCCAGCATCACCAATGCAACAAATAATCCCTTCCTGTCCTTCAGGTCAATGATGGTCAGTGCAAGCTGAGTACCGGCGAAAATCAGCAACACGCCCAAAACCGACATGGGCAGGAGATAAACCACGGCTAAAGAGTGGGTACCCAGGAAAAGGGCGAGTATAACAAAGACCGATCCTATCATGAGATTGGATCCCGCTGTGCGGGCCCCGAACCGATAATGGGCTGCCAATCCTCCGGCACCGTGGCACATGGGCATTCCACCCACCAAGAAGCTCAAAAGATTGGCCAAGCCCTGGCTAATGCACAGAGCCCGATAAGTCACCCTTTTTGAATCTGCCTCAAAGTATTCCCTGGATAGATCAGCGTTTGCGATGACGGCATTGCCCAGTGTCATGGGGATTTGTGGAAGGACGAGAACGAGCAGAGCGAATGAGAAATCGATGCTGCTGGGCACACCGTAGGGCAAAATCTTAGGGATGTATAGTCCCAGCCTAAGACTGCCGAATCCTTCATGGGTTCCAAGGATCAAGCCCGTAAGGAGACCCCCTAAAACGATCAAGAGGCCTGCCGGGAATCTCTTGTTGTCCAGCAGCAGGAGTGTCAAAACACCACCAGCAATCCCTATCACAATACCAATGGGGACTGGCCCCAGGCTCTGAAAACTCAGATAGGGTTCGGCCGCTTCTCGAAGCGCCTGAAATTTTGAGGTGCCCACCATGAACCTTACGCCTTGGGCCACCAACAGGGTCCCTGTTGAAAGCTGGACACCCCTGACAACAGCCTTCGGTGTGTACTTGCCGATAAAAGTGACGGCACCAGTCCCTCCAATGATCAAAAGGAAGAGGCCAATCAAAGCCCCTGAAGCGACAACTTGAGAGGCACTCAACCCCATAGCAATGGCATAAGCGCCTATCACCTTCATAGGCTGGATGGGAACTGTGATGCCATAGTAAAACCCGGAAAGAATGTAAAAGACACCCACCGCAAAGAAAACGCCCCAGGGGTTTAGACCGTTAATCATAATCATGCCTATGGATAAAGGAAGAAGTGTCCCCAGGTCTCCCAAAGAGCCAGCAAACTCCAGTCGATTAAACTTGTAAGGTGGGCTCATGATCCTCCAGCAGCTTTAAGATGTCATTGCGAGGCTGAATAAGAAAGCCGAAGCAATCTCTCAAAATCCCCCCTTCCAAGCTGCCTGAAAACTCATCTCCCC
>JABAHP010000081.1_pt4 | contig 18739 bp, 19 predicted proteins | sample 7062081 | NCBI WGS metagenome assembly JABAHP01 (sample SAMN14534357, study PRJNA622989) | marine sediment metagenome | biome: marine biome [ENVO:00000428]; feature: marine pelagic biome [ENVO:01000023]; material: deep marine sediment [ENVO:00002113] | place: India: Gulf of Kutch | collected...
CCATCGGGTTGCCGCACTCGGGACACTCCTCTGTGCCGGCGTCCATGGACCGCCCGCACTCGTCGCACCTCACCTGGAAAACGTAGGAGCACTCTGGGCACCGGGTAGAGCCCTCCACGACCCTGCCGCCGCACTCGGGGCACACCATGTCCCTTGACCTGGCCGCCTCCGCCTCCGCGGCCGCCCTCCGCAGCTTCCTGGCCTGCCTCATCATGTACGCGATGGACAGCCAGGCGGCCGCCAGGACGAACAGGAGGGTGAGCATTGTGTACCAGGGGAACTCTTCCTCCTCCTCCTCCTGGGGAACGGGCTCCACCACCAGGTCCAACTCCATGACCTGGCCAGGCGTGATGGTGACGTTTCGCTCGAGGGGGTGGTATCCCGCCTTGGTCACCTTGAGGGAGTAGGTGCCAGGGTCCAGGAGGTCCCTGAACCTGCCCTGGTCGTCGGACGTGGACGTGCCCACTATGGTCCCGCCCTGGTAGAACTGGAGCACGGCGCCGGTGACGGGATCCTCGTCGGGGTCACTGACCGTGCCGATGATCTCCTCGATGCGGACCACCGTCAGGTTCACCCACGTCGTCCCGTTCGCCACCACGGTGAAGGGCACCCTGTCCGAGTTGTGATGGACCTTCGCCCAGGCGTAGACCGTGTAGTCACCCGGCTCCAGGTCCACCTGGAACGTGGGCTGGCTGGATGAGAAGGAGGTCGTCGCCACAGATTGGTTGGTACCTGCCAGCGATACCACCACCTCGCCGTCGGTTATCTCGTCCTCGCCGATTATCGTGACCTCGCCCATCAGGCTACCCGTCCCGTCCTGTGCAACGGCCAGGGCCGCACTGAACACGATGGCCATCAAGAGGATGAGCGCGACCGGTCCCGAACGGTTGGCTCCTCTCGACGTGGGCTCACCCCCTGTGAAGGTCGAAGGTCTGGTTGCCGCACTCGGGGCACCGGGACTCGTCCAGACCGATCACCGCACCGCAGTCGGGGCAGCGGAAGCTCTTCCAAGGGAAGGCGGCACCGCAGGCCTTGCATTCGCTGTCGTCCGGTGACGCCACGGCCTCGCAGGCGGGACATCTGAGCTCGTCCCTCGCCAGCTCCCTATCCCTCTCCTCGGCATCGGTGCGTCGGCGGGTCATCACGGCGTACGCGATGACGGAGCCCAGCACCGCGACGCTGGCCACCAGCACGCCCCAGAAGACCAAGGGGCTGCCCTCGTCGCCGGTCTCCTGGGCGACCGTCATGGGGAAGGTGAGGTGGACCCCCTCGCCTAGCACCACGTCCACCCCCTNNCTTGGCGTACCCCTCCGCCTCGACGGAGACCAGGTAGGTGCCGTTGGGCAGCTGCATGCTGAACGTCCCGTCGGTGCCGGTCACGGCCTGGTATGTGCGGGTCCCGTTGACCGGTTCCGCCACCAAGGTGACGAAGGGCATGGCGAACCCGTCGTCCTCCACCGTCCCGTTGACCCATCCGTAGGTGGGCTTCTTGTTTCCCGTCATGTCCAAGGACACCGTGAGCCTGTCGCCCCTGTCCACGGTGACCACCTCGGTGAGGGGGTAGTACCCGGGCCTGGTGGCGGTGACGAGGTAGCTGCCGGGGGCGGGGACCGAGACCTCCTCCTCCGAGGACTTCTCGGACCACTCGAAGGCGGGGGTCCCCGGTATGCTCTCCACCGTCATCACGTCCTGGCGCAGACCGTAGTTGGAGCCTGGCTGGTCCCAGGGTAGGATCTGGATGGTGAGGGTCGCCCAAGGCGCCTTCTCCTGCACGGTGACGTTGAGCAGCACCAGACCGTCCTCCACCAGGGGTCCCGTCGACACCTGTCGGGTCTGCATCTCCTCGTGGGTGAAGGCAAGGGTGTGACCCACCTCGAGGAAGGGGACCACCATCACGTAGTGGCCGTCACCGTCGGTGGTGGTGTTGAACTCGTCCATGCCGACGATCTCCACACGGACTGCCTCCACTGGCGCGTCCCCTGGCCCGATGACCCATCCCTCCACGGTGGCCGAGCCCACGAAGAGCCCGGGGACCAGAGGGAGGATGACCGCCGACAGCACCAGCAGTCCCAGGACGACGACGATGATGCGCGCCGGGGACCGCTCACCGATCATTCCTTGCGGCCCCCGTTGCCATTCCTCTCCCATAGCGGGCGTCGACTGAGCATGCGTCCATATCGACGTTGCCTCGAGACGATGACGTAGACCGCCATGACCGCCAGGAGGAAGAGCAGGACCAGGGTGATGGTCGGGCCCCAGACCTCCCAAGTGCTGGCCTTCTCCTCCTTGGGGACCGGCAGTGAGACGGAGGCCAGCTGGGGCGCTCCGTTGGAGGTCCGTCCCCTGTCGTCCTCCGTCACCACGGTGAAGTAGTACACCATGCCCACCTCGAGGTCGGTGACCAGGTAGGTGGGCTCGGCGGTGGGGGTCACGTTCCCTGCCCAGAGGACGCCATCGGCGCCAACGTCGTCGATGGGACTGGAGGAGACGAACACCCTGTAGTTGACCACGGGAGCCCCGGTGACGTTCACCGCAGGCNNGACGCTGTCCTCGCCCGCCTGCACCGCCACCAGGCCCCTCACGGGCTCCGGGGGCTCGGCGGTCGAGGCCACGGCGCTCACGGTGTTCTTGCTCGGTCCCTCGTGGCCGCTGTTGTCCACCGCGGTGACCGCGAAGTGGTACGTGGCGCCGGGGTTGAGGCCGTCCACCACCAGGTGGGCCTCGCCCGCCTGGACGAAGCCCCACGGGGCGAAGTTCTGGAGCTCGGTGATGGGCGTGAGGGAGAGGTAGACGTTGTAACCCGCCACGTCCTCGGCGGCGGAGGACCTCCACTTGAGGAGCACCTCGCCCTCAGAGGCGGGGTCCTGGGGCGTGGAGGCGTCCAGCCCCCGGACCTCAGGAGGCGGGGTCACGTCCGTGGGGGTGGCGGAGACGCTGGCCACCCGGCGATGGGCGTTGTCGGCCCAGTCGACGGCCACCACCGCCACGTGGTATGCGGTGCCCGCCTGCAGGCCGCCCATGCGCAGGCTGCTGGACCGCAGACCGCGGACGATAGCGCTGGGCGTGAGGGTCGTGGCGTCATCGAAGGAGGCGCTCTCCAGGTAGACCTCGTAATGGTCCACGTCGGGGCAGTCGGCCACCTCCCAAGACACCAGGATGTCGCTGTCCAGGTTGTCGAAGGCCTTCACCTCCGCGAGAACGGGCGGTGGCGTGTCGTCGGTCACGGTGACGGTCATGGGGCTGACGCTGGAGGGGAGGTTCCTGTTGTCGTCGACGGCCACGACGACCACGCTGTACTCGCCCGGGGCCACCCCCCGCAGGTGGAGGGAGTCCATCGACATGTCCGATATCCTGACCTCGGGTACGAGACCGGCGAGGGAGGTGAACCCGTCCTCCTGGACGTAGACCCTGTACTGTCCGAAGTCCTCGTCCGTCGAGGGGGTCCAGGAGAGGAGGATGTCGCTGTCCCCGCCGTCGACGGCGGTCACGTCCGAGAGGGGGGTGGACGGGGTGGTGTCCGACGGGTCTGGCTCGAAGCCCAGGCTGAGGGGATACGTTATGAAGACCTCGTCCCGGTCGGAGTTCCAAAGGGCCAGGCGCATGACGTAGGTCCTGGCCCGGTCAGTGAAGGCCACGTCACCGTCGTCGTTGCCGGTCTCGAAGGCGCGAGAGAGCACGATGTGCCGGTATCCGTCCTCCCGCCAGGTCCATGCCTCCAGGTCGTCGGGGCCTCTGGCGTCCAGTGTCACCTCGCCGTCCACGATGCCCAGGTCCGTGGTGACGCCCTCGGGAAGGGACGTGCCGTTCCACTCGAAGTTCCATATGTCGGCCACCCCCTCCTCGACCGCCATGTGGCCAAGGTAGTCGTACCAGTCGAGGAGGTTGAACGTCTCCTCCACGGAGACCATGCCGGGCTCAAGCCATGCCAGGTCCAGCTCGTAGGCCTCGGACCCGTTGGGGTCGTGATGGGCGACGTGCAGGTAGTACCTGTCCTCGTCGTAGGCTGTGGACACGTTCATCCAGTCCCAAGGGTCATGGATCTCGCCCGACCTGTGGATGAGCTCCTGGAGGTACCTCGTGGTCTCGGAGTCCCAGCCGTCAGCGCCCCACTGGTCGATGGTCGTCGTGTCGGCGCGCGCGGCCTGGATCACGGGCCTGAAGCGGAGGCCGATGGTGTTGGTCACCTTGTTCATGACGCACCGGTCCCCCTCCCCCGCCTTCTCGGGCTCCTGGAAGGGGTCGCTCACGTCCCCGCCACCCATTATGTCGCCGAACAGGGACACGCCGAACTGGTAGGTCCGCGTGAGGTCGTCGAAGATCACGTCGTGGACCGGGTCGCCGGTGTCCAGGGGACGCCTCATCACCAGGGACCACTGCTGGTCGATGACGTCGTAGCTGGCCTTCGCATCTATCTGCCCCAGGCCCTTCTCGGGGAGATGGTCCACCACGTAGCCACCGACCACGTCGCCGTTCTGCCAGGGTTCGTGGGTCACGGGGTTGATGGGGCTGTCGCCCATATCGGGGTCGTAGTAGCTCTGGTCGAAGACGACGTCCTCGCCACGGACTATCCACTCGGGGCCGTACCTGGGCGGGACGTTGGGGTCCTGCATGTACACCGGCCGGGACATGTAAACGTACTCCATGTACTCCGTCAGGTGCCGGTTCTTCACCAGGTTGAGGCCCATCTCCGGGTCCTCGTAGTAACCCACGTTGTTGGCCGAGGGCTTGTCGTTGACGTACGCGTCGATGGCGAAGTCCCAGGGGTTGGTGATGCCCGCGGACCAGAACCAGAGGTCGCCCGTCTCCTCCTCGGTGTAGGTGAACTTCCTCTCCTGGTTCTTGGGGTTCTCCCAGTCGGTCATGTGGCAGGTGCGCATGCACCCCTCCTCCAGGAAGAGGCCCTCGGGGTCCGTTATCGGGAAGTAGAGGCCCAGCCCGTCCTCGAAGGGGGAGGTGAAGGTCCAGTTCCCCTCGTCGTAGACCCATGTCGGCACGTCCGAGTCCTCGACCACGTCGTTCCAGAGGATCCGGAAGTACACGTCGGTGTCGGTGTACACCGAGCGTATCTCCAGGGCGGTCCCCCCGGAGAGGGCGATGTGCCCTGGGACCAGGCCCAGAACCTCCAAGGGGTAGTCCCAGACGTTGTCCGTGGGGTCGTCTATCGACGGGGGAGTCTCGGTATAGTACGACCAGATGGTGCGGGAGGTGAGGGTGTAGTCGCCGGGACCGGGGTCAGGGGACTCGGGCGCAGGGGTGGGAGGCGCGAAGGCGAGGAGGGCGCCCGTCATCACCAGGAAGGCGACCACGACGGCTCGGCGCCTGATGAGTATCTCAGTGCGGGGAGGGGGTATGTCGGACAGCGTATTCACCTTCCGGTACGGGGGCCGAGCTGACGTCTAGTAGACAAGCCGAGGTCCCTCATAAGCCTTTCCCAATAAGACGGAGAATAGGGGAGCCAGTTTGTTGACTTTATCAAAAACCATACCAATCTCCTTTATATAGTGACCTAGCTTGCAGATGCGCGAAGGTGAAGTCCCATGGCAGATAGAGGTCTCTCGAGGTTGGAAATGCTGTTGGCCGTTCTGGTCGTCGTCCTGCTGGTGGCGACCACAGCGTCCGCGTACCTGTTCTACGCGGAGCGGGACAAGTCCAAGGAGGTGGACGCCGGCGAGGGCATCGCCCAGGTCGCCTTCGTCCGCGAGGGCGTGGTGGTGGAGCTGGACCAGGTCGAGGAGGTGGACACCCTCATCCTGTACGACTCCACCGGCGACGAGATTTCCCAGGTGTCGGTGGGCAAGGAGGTCACGAGGATACTGGCGGACCTGGAGTGGGTCCCCTATGTCAAGTACCGGTTCGACGTGAAGTTGAAGAGCGGCGACTTGCTCTCGACGCCGTCGTACGCACCGGAGCGCCCCGTGCCATACAAGCTATTCGAGGTCTCTTACGCCGACGAGTTCCCGGTTGAGGAGTACCACGCCAGCGTCTCCGCCCACTCCCACACCGAAGCGGTCCTGCGGTTCTCTAATGACGGCACCCGGGTGGCCGTGGGCGCCCTGGAGGGCCGGATAAGCGTCATCGACATCAACCAGGAGGAGGAGATCTGGGTCAAGCGCCTGGACGACCTGTCCATAGAGTCGGTGGAGTTCTCCGAGGACGGCTCCAAGGTCCTCGTGGGAGGCCACCACGTCGAGTACAGGTTCCACTGCCTGGACGCCGCCAACGGCGACGAGCTTTGGAGGAAGGACGTCAAGTCCGAGGTGGGCGAGACCCCCCTGCAGTCGGCGCCCTCCACCTACCTCCAGACCAAGGGCGACCGGGTTTGGATGGGCGTTTCGGCCTCCTGGACCGAGATCGTCGATGAGGAGACCCGCAGCTACATGACCGAGCCAAGGAACACCTCCCGCATCCTCCACTACCGCTCCAAGATGTACTGCTACAACCTGGCCGGAGAGCAGATCTGGACCTTCCCCGTGGACGGGGACGAGGACTACGACGACTGGGGCGGCGGCGTCATGGACCGTGGCATCATGCAGGACTCCATCATGGTGGACGACGCGGGCGAGTACCTCTCGGTGGCCTTCTCGTCGCGGAACGGCGACACCGCCTACTTCGACGCCCAGCTGGTGGTCTTCGACGCCCGGGAGGGAGACATCCTCTGGAACTGGTCGATGCCCATCATCCACGAGTTCAGCTACCGGAGCCACATCACCAACGCCTGGCTCTCACCGGACGGCAAGTGGATCGCCGTGGGGTCCATGGACGGACGGGGCTACCTGTTCGACAACCTGAAGAACGTGGCCTCCGGTGTCGGCCAGCCAGAGTGGCAGCGGAACATGGGCATCTACATGTACATAAACGACGTGATCACCCACACCTCCGACATCTGCCCGTACACCGACGGGGAGAGGGTGATCTTCCACGTGGCGCGGACCCAGGACACCACCTCCCAGTTCGGCAATTCCAAGACCAACGTGATCTACGCGGTCAAGGACTACGTCTGCTTCGACATGGAGGGGGGCCTGGAGTGGACCTTCAAGGTCGGGGAGACCCGTGCGTACACCGGCACCGGCAGGTACGGTTACGGCACTGGCGGTGGCTACCTGACCTTCGGCAACGAGCACCAGGAGATCTCGGGCCTGACCCAGGACAGCTCCACCATGCACTACACCTATTACATCCATCCCACGAGGACCGAGTCGTACTTCACCGTGATGGACCTCAAGCAGGGCAGCTACGACGGTTACACCAAGATGGAGTGGCGCGTGCGCCTGGACGGCTCCCCCGCCACCCAGGGCGACGTGTCCGAGGACGGGTGGTACGTTGCCATCGCCGAGTCCCCCGTGGACAAGGACCCGACGGGCAACAATCCTGACTACCATGGCATCTACCGTGTCATGATATACGTGTAGGGCGGCCTAAGCCCTCCAACGGCACCGTTTAATAGACGGCTGCCCCATGAGGTCCAGGATGAGCGAGAAGGCGGGGAACGGTGAGGGTGGTACCGCCCAGGACGGGCGGCCCCAGGTGAAGCTCCCCGTGCCCGGCCGAAAGATGCCACTCCTTGTGCCCCGGCGGGCCCTCGCCACCTCGGTCACGTTGCTGGTCCTGGTGGTGGCCACGGCCATCGCCCACCAGTGGGTGGCCTCGACCCAGCAGGAGGCGGCGGAGGAGATCGGCGGCCTGCCCATCGGCGAGCGGACCGAGTGGAGCCTCAGCTTCTGCCTCCGGGTGGACCCCCAGCGGGTCGAGGCCGTGCCGGGCCAGAACATCACCTTCGTCCTCCAGTGGCGGGCGTTCCACTACGACTGCCCGTACTGGCTGCCCTACGACAGGTCCGTCGAGGGGGTCATCGTCAACACGAACATAACCTACGAGAACCTGCTGGTCCTCAACGAGACCGACTGGGAGCCCGTGGACGACCTCAAGGAGACCTTCAGGAAGGAGGTCACCGTCCAGTCCACGGCCCGCGACGGTCAGGTCAGGCTGCTGCGCGACTGCGCCTGGTACTTCGACCAGCGCGCCCGAGGCGTGGTGGACGTCCCCGACGACGACCCCGGAGAGGACGTGGAGGAGAAGAGGGAGTCCCAGCTGGTGGCCGTCTGGAACCGCATCCAGCAGAACCCCCTGGCGACCCTGGTCATCATGGCCCTCATCGTCATCGTTCCCGTGGCCATCGCCGCCCGGTCCCTTCCCACCATCCGGCAGGTGCGCATGGTGTCCCAGCTCTCCTTCTTCGCCGCCATCAACATCGGCGTCCTGGGCTTCTGGGCCATCAGGACACCGGCCCTCCCGTTGACCGCCGCCCTGCCGGGGACATCGTGCAACTACCTCAACTACAACGTTGGCGCCTGCATCGTGTACCAGATGGAGCACTTCCTCTCCGTCGGTCTCTTCCAGAGCTGGATGTTCATCGTCGTGCTGGTCCTCAGCTTCCTCATCATCTACGTGGCGATGGGGAGGGCCTGGTGCGGCTGGGCCTGCCCCCTGGGCATGATCCAGGATGTTATGAACTGGGTCCGAGGCCGCCTGGGCGTGAGCCGCTACCGCCTCTCCCCGTTCCAGCGGCAGGTCCTGAACGTGGGAAGGTACTCCATATTCTTCGCCGGCCTGCTCCTATCCATCTTCATCGCGATAGACATCGTGACGTACTACGTGAACGTGGGCGACGTGTACAGGCCCGTGTGCCAGGTGTGTCCGGCGTATCCCTTCTTCACAATAAGCCAGTCCGGCCTGGGGCTGACCACCGCCGTGGGGGCACAGAACATCCCGTGGCTCACCATCGGTGTCCTTTCGCTCTTCCTCTTCGCCGCCGTGGTCGTTCGAAGGCCCTTCTGCCGCATCTGCCCGGTGGCGGTCATCATGATGCCCTTCAACGGCGTGTCCGGCATCTCCCTCCACAAGGACGGAAAGAAGTGCACCCGCTGCTCCATGTGCCACCGGGTCTGCCCGGTGGACGTGACCGAGGTGTGGAAGGAGATGGACAGGACCGACATCACCGTCCACAACTGCATCCTTTGCATGCGATGCGTCGAGGTGTGCCCCGAGGACGGGTGCCTCACCGGTCGCGTGATGGGCTTCAACGTCACCGAGTCCTCATATCGCAAGTTCATGGGCCAGCACGACCGCCGAACCCGGCGGTCAATGAGGGCCCACGCCTCGCCGTGGTGGGCGGGTGGTCGGGGCAAGGACCCACCAGGAGGTGGATAGATGGCAAGACTCTTCGGAAGGAAGGGACCCAAGATAACCGACGCCGCCGGGGCGGAGGTGGCCGACACCCAGCCCTCGGCGCCCAGGTACCGCTGGAAGGGCGGCGAGGACGCCGAGCGCCTCGACGAGCTGTCCAGGAACATCATCCAGCGCGCCAACGAGCTCATAGACCACTACTCGGAGAGGATGAGGGCCGCCCCCAGCAGGCCCGAGGCGATGGAGTGGTTCGACCAGCGCGCCCGCTTCCTCGACTCGGAGCGGGTGGAGGAGATCCACCGCCACAAGGAGGCGGGAGGGAAGGTCATCGGCACCATGTGCGTCTTCGCCCCACTGGAGCTCATCAGGGCCGCCGACGCCATCCCCGTCCGTCTCTGCTCCGGGCTCCACAACACCATCGCCACAGGCGAGGAGATCATGGCCGACGCGGGTCTGTGCCCCATGGTCAAGTCCACCCTGGGCGTGAAGATGACCCGGTCCTCCCCCTACTTCGAGGCCGCCGACGCGGTCATCGTCCCGATGGTGTGCGACGGCAAGTTCAAGCTGGGGGAGGTGCTCCAGGACTTCACCCAGGTGTGGATGATGAACGTGCCCCACATCAAGGACACCTCCCAGGCCCGCTCCCTTTGGCTCGACGAGGTCCGGGCGCTGCAGCAGCAGATAGAGACCCTCACCGGCAACCGCATCTACTGGGAGGAGCTGAAGCGGGAGGTCCAGCTGAGCCTCCGGGCCCAGACCGTCGCCCGCCGCCTGTACGACCTGCGCAAGGCCGACCCCCCGGTCATCAACGGCAGGGACGCCCTCTTGATCAACCAGACGCCCCACACCGAGGACCTGGCCCAGTGGGTCGACCGGGCCACCGTCCTTGCCGAGGAGCTGGAGCAGAGGGCCAGGGACGGGATCGCCGTCTCCGACCCGGAGGCGCCGCGCATCATGTTGGCGGGCGCCCCGGTCATGTGGCCCAACTTCAAGATACCCCAGCTCATAGAGGAGTCGGGGGGCGTCATCGTCGCCGACGAGCTGTGCTCGGGCACCCGGTGGCTCTACGACCCCATAGGCATCGACGAGTGGATATGGGACGACATGTTCCGGGCCATGGCGGAGCGCTACCTCCAGCCCTCCGTCTGCCCCTGCTTCACCCCCAACGACCCCCGCATCGGCCGCATCAAGCAGATGATAGAGGACTTCCGCGTGGAGGGCGTGGTCTACCACGTGCTCCGGGGCTGCCACATCTACAACGTGGAGTCCACCCGGGTCAAGCAGAACGCCGAGGACATGGGCGTGCCCATGCTCATCGTGGAGACGGAGTACTCCCAGGAGGACACCGAGCAGCTCCGCACCCGCGTGGAGGCGTTCCTCATGCTGGTCCGTGCCCGCCGGAAGAAGGCCGCCCGCGCCAAGCGCCGCGCCTTCAAGAAGATCGACCCCGGGGAAGGGGGTGAGGGCTGATGTCCAAGGAGGACCCCGTCGTCGCCGGCCTGGACCTGGGCTCCACCTACACCAAGGCGGCCATCCTGGCGGGGGACCGGGTCACCGGCACCTCCATCACCCCCACCATCGTGGACCTGGACGCCGCCGCGGACACCGCCCTGGACGGCGCCCTGGCCGCCGCGGGCATCGGCGGGGACGACCTGGACATGGTGGTCTCCACCGGCTACGGGCGCCGCGGCATGGGCGTGGCCGCCCACGAGGTGGACGAGATCTACGCCAAGGCCCAGGCGGCCAAGTGGCTGGGGAGCCCTTGGGGCCCCGTTAGGACCGTCATCGACATCGGCGGCCAGGACAGCAAGGTCATCCGGCTGGACGAATCGGGGGAGATGGACACCTTCCTGATGAACACCAAGTGCGCCGCGGGAACCGGCCGCTTCCTGGAGGCGATGGCCCGCATCCTGGGCGTGCCCCTGGAGCACCTGGGCGAGCTCTCGATGCGCTCCGAGCACCCGGTGGACCTCTCCAGCACCTGCATCGTCATGGCCGAGTCCGAGGTCATCTCCCTCATCGCCCAGCGACGCCCCATCGAGGACATCGCCGCGGGCGTCCACATGTCCGTCGCCGAGCGGGTGGGCAACATGGTCAAGCAGATCGGGGTCGAGGAGGTGGTGTTCTTCGACGGCGGCCCCGCCAAGAACGTGGGCGTGAAGGCCGCCCTCCAGGGGTTCCTGGGCGTGGAGCTTTACGTGCCCAAGAACCCCCAGGTCAGCGCTGCCATCGGCGCGGCCCTGGTGGCCCGGGACATCGTCCGCGAGGGACGCCTCCCTGACGGGCGCGCCCTGGAGGGCAAGGAGGCGGCCAGCCCCGCCGACGAGTACGAGGGACCAGAGGGACCCGCAGCCGGAGGTGGGGCCTAGTGGTCATCACCGCCGGGGTCGACATGGGCTCCACCGCCACCAAGGCGGTCGTCCTGTCCGACGGTCGCATCTCGGGCTCCACCGCCCGGGTGACCGGGGCGGACCCCGAGCGGTCTGGAGAGCAGGCCCTCAAGACCTGCCTGGAGCAGGCCAACCTGGAGCTGGACGACATCGGCTACATCGTCTCCACCGGCTACGGGCGCCGGGCGCTGGAGCTGGCCGACGAGTCCATAAACGAGATCAACGCCAACGCCCGCGGGGCCGCGTGGCTGGGCTCCCACGAGGGCAACGTGCGGACCATCATCGACATCGGCGGCCAGGACAGCAAGGCCATCTCCCTGGACGCCGACGGCGTCATCGCCGACTTCGCGATGAACGACAAGTGCGCCGCGGGCACCGGCAAGTTCTTAGAGGTCATCGCGGACCTGCTGGAGGTGAGCATCGAGGACCTGGGGGACATCTCCCTCCAGGCGGGAAGACCCGTGCCCATCGCCTCCACCTGCGTGGTCTTCGCCCAGTCGGAGGTGGTGTCCCTAATCGCGAGGAAGGAGCGGGCCGCCGACATCCTGGCGGGCATCAACCGTTCCATCGCCAGCCGCGTGGTGACCATGGCGCGTCGCATCGGCATCGAGCAGGTGGTCGTATTCGATGGCGGTCCCGCCAAGAACCGGGGCCTTCGTGTCGCCATCGAGCAGGAGCTGGGCTTCCCCGTGGTCGTGCCCAGGCATCCCCAGCTGGTGGTGGCCCTTGGCGCGGCCCTGGTGGCCGCCGACATGCTTTCGGGGGGTGAGGCCTGATGGTGGACTTCGACCCTGGGCAACCTGAGCTCTCCGCCCTCCTTCTGGGCATCATATACGGCGCCACCTTCTGCACCCTCACCTGCTCCCCCTTCATCGCCAGCTACATCATCGGCTCGGACCGGGGCACGCGAAGGGGCGTGTGGCTCTCGGTGATCTTCAACGGTGGCCGGGTAGTGACCTACGGCCTCCTCGGCCTGGCCGTCGGCCTCGCGGGAGGTGCCTTCCTGGTGGAGGGGGTCTATGCCCTCTGGGGCGCCATCTTCTTCGGCATCGCGGTGGCCCTCATAGGCATCTGGATCGCCGTCCGGAGGAGGCCCGGCTCCGCCTGCGGTTGCACCAAGGAGGCCTCGTGGGCCCAGCGGCTCTGGCACCGGGTCGAGCCCCGGGAGGGCGACGGAGGCGAGCTGTCCGCCGCGGGCATGGGCCTGCTCATCGGCCTGGTGCCTTGCCCGCCTCTCATCGCTCTGCTGGTGTTCTCCGCCGCTGTGGGCTCCGCTTCCACCGGGCTGGTCCTCGGCCTGCTCTTCGGAATCGGGACCGTCATAAGCCCGATCATCATCATCGCGGCTGCGGCGGGCTGGTTCTCGGAGCGCATCGCCATGGAGGCCCCCGCAATGAGAACGGGCATCCGCCGCGTGGCAGGCGTCATGCTGGTGCTGCTGGGGATCTGGACGGCCTGGAACGCCCTGGCCGCCGTGGGCGCTGTGGCCTGACCTAGACCGGAGGCCTCTCCGGGGGCGGCACGACGGCGAACACCCGCTTCCAATCGTGACCGCAGTTCGAGCACTTGAGGTGGAAGAGCATGGCGCCCGTGGGCTCCCCCGAGCGGGAGGCCTTGACCAGGCAGTTGCACCGGGGACAGTTCTTGATGTCCATGTAGTAGTAGGCCTCGGGGAGGGACCAGAACTTGAGCACGTGCTTTCGGTCCTCGCCCCCGCCGAACCCCGTGGGCCGGTTCGTTCCCTTCATGCACGCCCGCTCGTCCAGACTGTACAGCAGGTGGGCGTGGACGATGTGCCGGGCGGAGGGGAAGTGGGGGCTGAGGAAGGGGGTCTCGTCGGCCAGCTCGGTCCGCTGGAGGGCCCCCTTGAACCGGGGTATGCTGTCGTCGTACTGGCCGTCCCGGGCCATGTGGATGGCCTCGGTGAGGTAGGGGGCCATCTTCCCCACCAGCTCCCGCTGGGTGAACAGGAGCTTCTGGGCCTCGTCCTCCTTCTTGGCCAGCCTGATCATCTTGACCTGGAAGGACAAGAGGTCCACCCGCTGATTGTCGGAAAGGTCTTCCCCGGACAGCTTGGCGGCCCCCGCGGCCGCCTTGTCCAGCTTGTTGGTCTCGAGCATCTTGTGCAGCTTTAGCATCTTCTTTTGGAACTTGTTCGGGTCCATTCGGCTTCCCCCCGGTCGCCGAACGGATTGTATGGGGGAAGGTCACATAAAATGATTACGATGGCCAGGGACTCCTCGGACCCGAGCCCAAACCTTCAATTACGAGCCCGCCTCTTCCCACGGCGATGGTCGATTGGGCCCTTGTCGCAGTGTTAGGGTCGCTCTTCTTCTGGGGCCTGGCGAGGGGCACCACCATCTGCCTGTCCGTCTGCGTCCCCGGTCTCCTTCCCTACCTCGCCGAGAAGCCAAGGAGGGCGTCCGACGGGGCCAGGTTCGGTCTCCTGCTCTGCCTGCCCAGGCTCCTCATCTTCACCGTCATCGGCATCGCCTGGGGCGCCATAAGCTACGCCATCTTCAGCAGTGCCACCTTCGAGGACGCGGCCATCTGGTTGTACGTCGTAGGTTACACCGCCCTGGGCATGCTCATCATCGTGGTGGGCATCGGGATGTTCCTCAAGGCCGCCCGGGACAAGGAGGACCTAAGGCAGGCCAGGCTGAGCGAGGCCGAGGCGTCCGACGGCCCGGACCCGGAAGCGCCAACGGTCAGGTCCGCAGAGGAGGCGATGGCCGAGTGCGAGGGACCCGCCGACAAGGGAAGCCACAGGGCGGCCCGGTCGATAACCGGGTGGCTCCTCCGGTTCGTGCCCGCGAGCAGCAGGGGCGAGCGGACCTTCGTGCTCCTCTGGGGCTCCATCCTGGGGTTCACGTGCCTGCTGGAGGTGAGCATCCTTGAGATCGCCATCCTGGGGGGCGCCGCCGCGAACCTGGCGGAGGGCACCCTGTACGCGGCGCTCACGGGCGGGGTCGCCATGTTCCTCTTCGCCCTCGGCGCCTCGATCCCGATCATCATCTCGGCGGCCGCCTTCGCGGCGTACATCGACCAGGTGGAGACCCAGGAGAGGCTGATCTCCCTGCGCGTCACCGGTTCCCTCGTCATGGTCCTGATAGGTGGCATGTTGGTGTACCGGTACCTGGTCCTCCTCGCCGCGCTGCTGTCCTCCGGGGAGGTCTGAATCCATACCGATTTTTCGGTCCCTCCAAAACATCGGGAGGAGGGTTTAAAAAAGAGGCTTGGGTAGGGAGCCTGGCAGACCCGTTTTCTAGGAGCGGCTTTCCATAACCTATTTGACCCCCTATTCCGTTGACCCGCCGAAGGGCCGCAATGCCGGTGGTGGCAAGATGGTAAAGGACCCGAATCCCGAGATCAGAAGGCGCGATTTCATGTCGGGCGGATGGAAGGTCTTCAACGTGGGGGCCTTCCTCACGCTGGGTGGTTTCCTGGGGGGACTGTCCATCACGTCCGCCCTGTCAGGACACCCTTCCGCCATGTTCTGCTACGAGTGCAGGCGATGTGCCACAAACTGCCCCTACGGATGGGACCCGGCGGGGTTTCTGATCGCCGCCCGGGCGAACCAGCCGAAGGTGAGGATGATCTCGCGCATCAACATCGACCGGTACAACCGGGCCATCGGCGAGCGGGAGCCCGAGCGGTACCTGACCCTCGCCAGGCTGGCTGAGATGGACCCTCTGATGAAGATACGGGTAAAGCTCAACAAGGGCGAGAAGGACGAGGAGGTCATCACCCTTCGTGCGAAGGACGCGGTTGGCGTCTACACCGACAGCGACCTGTTCGCTGTCGAGGAGATGACCGCCAGGGACGCTGCCTACCTCTGTCCCCTCTGCGGTCACTGCGAACCACCGTGTCCAGTGGACCTTCCCATCAGGATCTACATACGCGATCTCAAGGTCGACGCCGAGTTCGGGGAGGGGGCGTGAGCATCATGGTGGACGACAAGCGTAGGAACTTCCTCAAGCACCTGGGGATGGTGGCCGGTGCCGGTGCCGTCGGGGTGGGGGTCGCCTACCTCTCCGCCAAGCCACCAGGCGACGTGATAGACGACCTCCAGGACACCGAGCAGGTGCGAGGATATAGGAAGGTCTGGGCGACCAAGCGGGACGAGGAGAACAACTACGGCATCCCTTACTCCGAGTACTTCGACGACGCCACCCGGCTGGGCATCTACCGGTGCGACGAGTGCGGGTACATCTACGACGTCACCGCGGGCCGGGAGCACCGCTTCGATGAGCTACCCTCCGACTGGGTGTGCGAGAATCCCGAGTGCGCCGGTGCGACCAAGGGCGACTTCAATGAGATCGGCATCGCCTTCCGCACCGGAGGCCAGCCCCTCATCAACGAGGTGGTCTGCGCCTTCCACTTCGACATGAACGATGACGGGGAGTACTCCCGGTCGGAGCGGGGCATCCACTGCTCCATGCCCTGCCGGACCGTCTGCCCCGTGGACGCCATATCCGAGGGCGACGTCAGCGCCGTCGCGGGGGAGGCCGTCGCCAAGTCGAAACGGGGTCCCACGGTGGAGTTCGACACGTGCATCCGGTGCGGCAGGTGCCACAAGATATGCGGCTACAACTCGATAGAGTGGGTCAACAAGGCCTACATCGCCCGCGGCTCAGGGGGTGCCCTCTGATGAAGAGGAGGGACTTCCTCAAGGTGGGCGCCGCCGCGGGGGCGGCCGCCCTCCTAGGCTGGTACGTCAACCGGGTCAACGACCAGACCATCGGTCCCCGGGAGGTGCCTGGCTCTGGGGAGGTGGGACACTTCTCGAACGAGGTGCTGAACGAGATCGACGTGGACGCCTACCTGGGTGCATGCTCCCGCTGCGGCGTGTGCATCACCGAATGCCCCTTCAACGCCATCAAGTCGGTGGGTTGGCAGCTGCCGCAGCTCACCGAAGAGACCCGGCACAAGTGCCCCGGCTACGACGTGTGCGGGGCCTGCTACGCCGTCTGCCCGACGTCGGCGCTGTCCCAGGCGATGGAGCCGGTCCGGCAGAAGTTCGGCATCGAGTCCGGCGTGGAGAAGCATCCCTGGTGGCGGGGAAAGAAGATCAACAAGGACCTCATCACCAAGCCCGAGACGGACATAGGGGGTGAGTGACGTGGCGATCAATCCCCTCGACTCCCTCAACGTCTACACGGCAATCAGCTTCATCGTGGCCTTCGTGCCCATCATAATAATGCTCTACGCGGCGAAGCGGGGCTTCGACAGCTCGGTGCTGTGCATGGACTGCCAACAGTGCGTTGCGCAGTGTCCGGTGCGGTCGGTGCTGAAGGATGGGTACCTGGGTCCCAAGAACATCGAGGTGCTGTCCCGCGTCGGCCACAACGAGAAGGCCGAGGAGGGGCGACTCTTCTCCTGCACCTCGTGCATGGCATGCGTCAACGCCTGCCCCAGGGGCCTCAACGTGAAGCACGACATGGACCACTTCCGGTCCATCCTGGCCTCCGTCAACCTGGGCCAGATGGCCGCCCACAAGCACCTGATCAAGATGGTGGACAAGTACAACAACACCCTGGACGAGATACCCCTCAAGAAGCCCCCCATCGGCGAGCAGAAGGACACCATCAAGAAGATGCTTGGCGGTTACGGAAAGATCGTGGGGTCCCAGATCGACAAGGAGGGCGACAAGCCCAAGGGGGTGGCCTGATGTCCGGGGACTCCGCGGCCGATGAGGCGCCGAAGGCGCCCCCGTGGAAGGCGACCAAGTCCGTGGCCCAGTGGGGGAAGTTCGTGGTCTTCGAGGGCTGCGTGATGACCCGTCGGATGGTTGGCTCCCGCTACACCGCCCGGTTCATCCTGGACAAGTACGGGTTCGACTACACCACGCTGGACAACGAATCCTGCTGCGGCGCCCCCATCATGCGCGCCGGCGGCGAGGAGCTGTCCATCAAGCAGCGGAACGTGAACCTGTTGAACATAGAGAAGGCGGGGTACGACACCGTCATCAGCGCGTGCCCCGGATGCGGTTCCCAGCTCCAGGAGGGGGAGGCGAAGCGCATGGGTATCAAGGTGTACCACATGATGGAGATCATCTACACCCTGGCGAAGAACGGGGAGATCGTCCATCCGGACATGGTCGACCCCCTTCCAGAGCTCACCGTCACCGCCCACGACCCCTGCCACATGGACAGGGGGATGGCCGTGGACTGCAACAAGATGCACGAGACCATCGTGAACGCGCTGCCGAACCAGACCTGGGTCGAGTGCGAGGAGCACGACCGTTGCTGCGGCGCAGGTGGCGGCGTGCGTGCGTCCCAGAAGGACCTCTCGTACGCGATCCGGGCCAGGAAGATCAAGCGGCTCAAGCGGACCGACGCGGACATCGTCCTCGCCGCCTGCCCGTTCTGCGAGCTCCAGATCGACGAGGGGTTGCGCAAGGAGGAGGACTGCTCCATGCGCGCCATCACGCCCCAGTCGTACTTGGCGATGATGTTCAAGGACGTCTACGAGGGGGTGGACGGCATATGACGTTCAACGACCTGGTTATATACGCCCTCCTGCTGTTCGGCCTCTACCTGCTGCTCATGGACGTCAAGATGTGGTTCGCCCCTCACAAGAAGGGTCGCATCGTGGCCGTGGAGGACCAGGTAGGGACCGCCGAGAGGGACTGCAACTGCGGCACCATCAAGAACTGCAGGTCCCACCTGACGGCCACCGTCCGCACCGAGGACGGGGACCTGGTCCAGACGGACATGAGCCCCTGCCTGGTGTGCATGGACCGCGTCCGCCTGGGCTCCCAGATAGGCCTGCACCGGATCGGGGACCGCTGGATAGGCCGCAGGTACATCGACCTCCTCGGACGTGGCCTGGAGAACGACGAGGAACCCATCGAGCTGGAGACCTGCTCCATCAAGGGGGTGGCCGAGTGAGGAGGACCGCGATCACCATGATGGCCCTGTGCCTCTGCCTGGGCTCCCTTGCCCTCCCCGCGGCGGCGGCCATCGACCTGGGCGTGTCCTTCGTCATCGACACCGAAGAGCCCCTCAAAGGCTCCACCATCACCGCGAGCTCCACTGTGGAGGACGTGGGAGGACTGGGACCTGCTGAGATGGCCAACGGCACCATCGAGTTCTACGTGGACGATGTCTGGGTCTCTGCCGAGAACCTCACCTTCGACAACACCACGGGCCTCATGACCTTCG
>JABAHP010001129.1_pt3 | contig 18727 bp, 21 predicted proteins | sample 7062081 | NCBI WGS metagenome assembly JABAHP01 (sample SAMN14534357, study PRJNA622989) | marine sediment metagenome | biome: marine biome [ENVO:00000428]; feature: marine pelagic biome [ENVO:01000023]; material: deep marine sediment [ENVO:00002113] | place: India: Gulf of Kutch | collected...
CTGGAATTCAAGACCGAAGACGGCACAAACAGCGGCGTGATAGTCTACTGTACCAATATGGAGAACTGGATTCCAAATTCCGTAGAGATACAGATAGCCGATGATTTTTCAGAAAAATGGGCCAAGAGTCCCAAGACCTGGCAGTGCGGCGCGATTTTCGGTCACCTTCCAGCCTCGAAAAGCATGGTCAGGAAGCCGGGCGAATGGAACCGCTTTACCATAACCTGCAAGGATAAGATGATATACGTCATGCTCAACGGCGTGATGGTAACCGAAATGAATATGGACCTCTGGACGAGTGCCACAAAAAATCCTGATGGAACCGATATTCCCTCGTGGTTGAGCACCCCTTTTGCCGAGCTTCCAACTCATGGCAATATCGGCCTGCAGGGCAAGCACGCCGGGGCGCCGATATTCTTTAGAAATATGAAAATCAAGGAGTTAGACTGACTCCAAACAGGTAGATTATAAACAAGAAAGGTAATTTTATATAATTATCCCTTCTCATCTTTGTCGGATCGTTTCTCGTCGGAACGTGTGTTCTTTCTCTTTGGCTCCGGCCGGAAAAGCTCTCGCTGGACGAAGATAGCAATATAATGATACGTTCCCGTAATCAACTCGTAACGGACAGGAATCCACCCGGCTTCATCCGCCTGCTGCATTAGCAGGCCCGGTGGACAAGTATGTTCCCTACCTCGCCCCGAACCAAGTGAAGGGTGTTTCTCAATTATGCAAAGGCGTCCGGCAGGCTTAATAACCTTTCGCAGGTGAAGCAGATAATCAATTTGTTCACTCAAGTGGTGATAGGTCTTTGAGAGAAAGGCCAGATCACAAGAGTTTTCTTTGAGAGCCGTACTGTCAGTTGGACATAAGTACGGCTTGATCTGCGGCACATCCGTGAACTTCTCTTTCATCTTGTCCACTTGTCCCTGTTTAATCTCCGATGCGTGGATAACACCTTCGGGGCCAACATACTTTGCCATCTTTTCTGCCCACCAGCCATCCCCGGCACCGATATCTACCACGACATCGCCCTTCTTGATATCTAATTCCTTCAGCACATACTCAGCCTTCTTACGATATGGATATCCGCCACCGCCAGTACAGGCATGTTGGTTGGGATCAATAACTCGCGTACTCTGAGCTGACTCGGAATAAGCTACTGTCGATGCAGAGAAAAGGATAAGCACTGCCAAGAAACGAATGAGATTGTACATCATAAGACTCCTTATTGGGACCTGTTAGAAACAAACCCTCGATCCTGTAATTGCAGATGCTCAGTAACACTACTAAGCATCATTTCTAAAAAGATATAATATCGATTTATCCTTTGAAATTCAATCCTTTATTTCCTATTCCGACAAAGCTGCAAACAAGGCTGCTCGACTTCCACCAACACGTGGTTCAGAGATTTTCTTCAGTCCTGCTCTTTCAACATCATCACAAATAGCTTTATATAATTCCTTTCTTACGTGGAAGTTCGGTTCCGCCAGAAGAAATTTTCCATCCGGCTTCAGAATGTCGCATATCTGTCTGAAGAACCGGTCTCGATCCGGCACTTCATGGGCAACCCACATGGACAAGGCGAAATCAACGTGGTTCGAAACAACAAGGTCATCCTGTGTACATTGTATTATCTCAACACGTTCAGAAACTGCCGCTTTCCTTACTTTCTTTTCGGTGAAGCCGAGCATCTCAGGCTGGAAATCAATTGCAATTACCCGCCCTTTTTCTCCAACCATCTGAGCCATTTCTCTTGTATAAAATCCCAATCCGCATCCGATGTCGACCACTGTCATAGCCGGCTTTACAAGTTCGGCAAGAAACTTCCCGGGCCTCTGATGCAGACGCCGGAACCAGTCCGGATAGATTAGGAGATGATACCATTTGGCAACAAAAACCTCTTTCATATATATCCTTCATTCAAACCATCAACCTGGATTTCTTCCTAAACAACTTCATGACATCAACTCAATTATATTATACTACTTCAGAATCGTCTTATCTGGAACACCACCATCTTCAAAATGCTTGTCCAACCAGCCGGAAACCACATTCTCCCGTATATCAAAGTATTTTATATAAGGTTTTATGTCCAGTATCGGCGTCCCATCCAGAACATCGACCTCCATAAAATGCAACTTATTGCCCTCAACTTCACAGATTTTCACTATAGACAATCCGATATGATTAGGCCGATGAGGACTCCTTATAGCAAATATGCCATGTCTATTGTTTTCAAGAAAAGGACTGCCTTGAATTTGTTCCTTAGTTGTTTTATGAAAGTAGTAAAGAAGAATAGCATGGCTGAATCCTTCCAAATCCTTTAAGCCATCACTATATTCATCATAAAGTTCAATCCAGGCTCTAACATCCGGCTTGAATATCCCCTGTATGGGCATGTCCTCTGCCTTCTTATATGGAGAGTGTATCACACCAATAGGATTCATTATGATTTGCATCTTTTGGGCCTCTCAATATTTCTTTGCCAATGTCAATGGCATCTGTGACTTCGACATGCATTTTCAGGATCAATCTCTTCGAGTTTACTTTCAGAGAAATTCTCAATGATATCATTAACCGTTGACTGATTAGTCCTGAAAACTTTCATTCCACTGTCATTCAGTCTCTGTAAAGCCCTTCTTCCAAGCCCTTTGCAAACGATACAATCAATACCTGTGTCTTTCAAATTGCTCATCGGATGGCATGTCCCATGTTCATGATCATGATCCGAGTTGTTTACAATTTCGTATGTATCAGCCTCAAAATCATAAATCGTAAAATAGGGTGCACTGCCAAAGTGATCACACACTTCCGCGAATTGCCTTTCTGCATTTATAGTTGGTATACATATTTTCATAATTATATCCTCCCACATCTTCTTCTTCGGCCAAAACCTCTGGCTCGTGCAAATCCTCTTTCTTCTTCTGCCCTATGAATGTTATTGCTCTGACACTTGGGACACTGCCCGGGCCTGCCTGAACCAAATGCAATCTCCCAAATATGGCTACATTCATAACATTTAAATTTCCTCATTCCTGCCATGTCATATACACCTCCTTTTATCTTGATGGCTTTACCGTTAATTAATGCTTCCGCTATTTTCCTATGAGCGGACTTGACAATATTTCCAAAAGTCTGCCTGGAAACATCCATTTCTTTTGCAGCTTCTTCCTGATACATCCCTTCAATATCCGCCAGACGAATCGACTCGAACTCATCTACAGTCAAAACCACTTCATCCAAATCGGTCAAAGGTATACCTCTCGGTTTGAAATATGAAACCTCGGGCTCGCAATTTACTCTTCTGCATTTGAATGGTCTTGGCATAATTCACCTTATCATTATTGGCATATGCTAATAATATATCATAACTAATTACACCCATCAAGAGGTTTTTGTCAAAAAAATGAAAAAATCAGTAAAAGGGCGAAAATTCTTTTGTTTTTGTCAAAATATCTCCACCTTCACACGAAAAAACTCTTCTAAAACATGCCGAATCTTCTTATGGAAACACATCTAAAAATTCTGCTATTTGAAAATAAAGCAGAGATTTTCAAACCCCCTGCCGTCTATTCCTCTCGCTCCAGTGAGAAAAGAGTGGTAAGATATATCAGATTCAATGAAGATAGAAATACGCGCTTTGAGTAACAATGTATAAAAAGTATTTACAGGAGGATTCAATCATGGCTCGAAGACTCGGACGACGAAGATTTCTCAGCACCGCTATGGGCGCTACCCTACTCGGCTCTGCTTCCACAGCAAAAGAAACATCTAAACCGGATTCAACCGAAAAACGCGAGGTACGGCTTGAGTTTCTCCGTCCCAAAGAAATCAAAGAGGCACAGGCCGCCTGCCCAACATTATTCCAGCCTCTTGGAACCATTGAATGGCATGGCGTACATAATGTTGTGGGTGTCGATGCCGTCAAGGCCCACGCTCTTTGCATTCGAGCGGCACAGAGAGCAGGAGGCGTTGTTTCTCCACTCCTCTATGGCGGAGTCGGCGGCCTGGATGAGCCGCACACGTTTATTATGGAACCGGAAAACAGCGTTTTCTCGAACCTCCTTCGTCCCTGGCTTGAGCAGTTATGCAGGGAAATGGTTCGCGATGGCTTCCGCGCCATTATTATCCTCACAGGCCACTATGGCGCCGCACAACAGATTGTAGTCCGCGAAACGGCCGTCCGCATGAGTCGTGCTCTGGGTATCCCTGTTCTCGGTACACCTGAATACATGCTTGCCATCGATGTCAACTATACAGGTGACCACGCAGCATGGGGCGAGACTTCACTGATGATGCATCTTTATCCCGATACTGTTGACCTCTCCCGTCTCGGTAAACCTCCACACCAAGGTGTTGGGGGACGTGATCCAAGACAATCCTCAGCCAAGGACGGAAAGCTTATCACCGAAACGATTGTTTCGCGACTTGCAACGCTGGCACGTAAAATGCCTGAATGGGACAACAAGAAACTCGACCGCTTTGTTGATGCAGAGGCAATCCTTGTGGCTAAACAGTTATCGGCACCAAGAGGCAAGAGAAACATCTGGACGGCATGGCGAAATATAGGCACCGCGATGCGTGAGTACGGTAAGAATCTCGCAGAAGAAAAATTCGAAGAAAATAAGGCCGCAGTCGCGAAACTGTAGTGATTATGTAGAAGAATTTGCCTATCCAGGGTAATTCACATAACCGGGAAATATCTTTTTATTGCGAAGAGAGGTGCCAGATGAAATATAAATCCACGATACTTATTTTGTTTGTGTTATTGGGGTGGAGATTACCACTTATCGCCCATGAAGGCAAAATCGAACCCGCGCATAAGCAGACGGACCTGCTGCGGCAGTGGCAGGAATTAAAATTCGGCATGTTCATCCACTACGGCCTGAGCACCTTTACCGGTGACTGGCGAACTAATAAAAATGCTTCTCCAGCCACTTATGCTCCGACTAACCTGGATATCGGTCAATGGATTCGCACTGCCCGAAAGACCGGTATGAAATACGCCGTGCTCACGGCAAAGCATACCCTTGGCCATTGCCTCTGGGATAGTAACGATTACACCTATGATGTGGCCTCCAGCACCGAAAAAACCGATGTGATTGAAGCCTTTATCCGTGCATGTCGGGCCGAAGGGATAAAACACGGCCTGTACTATTGCGTTCTCGATATTTACAACGAGGGCGGTTCCACACTGAAATGGAAGGCAGCGGTCGAGCCGAAATATTTCAACCAGATAAAGAAACATCTTACCGAACTCCATACAAAATATTCGGATATTTTTGAACAGTGGATCGACATCCCCCATAAGCTTTCTCCCGACCAGCGCTGGGAACTCTATCGTCATGTAAAGAAAATGAATCCCGACTGTCTGGTTATCATGAACGCAGGCTTCAGGGATGGCGTCAAGATTTTCGAGGGCGCCTGGCCCTCTGATTTGGCCAATGGCGAGGTCACCCTGCCGCCGCAATCCGGTCACCAGCCGGTCAAAGTCATTGAGGGCAGGAAATACTACATCCCTATGGAAGTATGCGATACAGTCACCGGCTTTTGGTTCTGGCACCCGGAAGACAGGGCCCGCTCCCCAAGGCACTTATATTATATCTATTCCGAGAGCATTCGGCGTGGCGCCAACCTTCTTTTAAACGTCTCTCCCGACAGGACCGGCCGTATCCCCGAAGACCAGGTCAAGGCCCTCAAGGAATTGAAAAAATTAATCGATAGCCCGGAACACCATCGCCCTTCTGTAATCAAAGGGGCAAAGACCAAGGCATCAAACGTTTTTCAAAATGATTTGCAATACTCGGCTAAAATGGCGCTGGATGGTCAATGGAATACTCGATGGGCCACCGATTCCGGACTCACCCATGCATGGCTTGAAGTGATTTTGCCTAAGCCCAAAACATTCAACACTCTGTTCCTCAGTGAAGGCTGGGACCGCATAAGGAAATTCCAGTTGCAGTACAAACGAGAAGCACAGTGGCACACAATATTTGAAGGTTCTCGAGTTGGCAGCAATTACTCGAAACAGTTTGATCCCATAACCACCGATCATGTGCGATTGAACATCATAGAGGCAACCAACGGTCCGACAATTTGGGAGTTCCAGCTCTTTGATTAGAGGTGGAAATTTCGGTTAATAAAAATAAACGACTTTGATACCGGATAAGATTTTCTATCGGTCATAATGTACAAACACATCTCAAACTTCTTTAAGCCAGGATTACGCAGGATTTTTGATATTCCTGAAAATTTGTTTGAACCTGACAGTCCCTCTGTGCAACTATTATATTAGAACCGAACTGGAGAGCACACGTGTGACGGAAAAACAGGAAGTTTACTATGAATTGTTGGTTCTGCGATGTCAGCAAGGCCGGAAAGACGCCCTGGAAGAACTGATTAAAACCTGGGAAAAACGGTTGTACTATTTTATACGCAGACTGCTAAACAATGAGCAGGAAGCCTGGCAAGTTCTCCAGGAAACATGGATTAGCGTCCTAAAGGGCATACCCAGACTCCGTGAGCCGCGTAAATTACCGGTCTGGCTGTATAGTACTGCCAGGAAAACAGCCCTGTACCACATAAGGACCAAATATACCGAGAAGTCATTAATTAAAGAGGTTGAGAATTCCATAACGGTTGAGGAATGGGAGCAAAATTCAGTTTTTGAAGATGCAGAGCAAGTTCATTACGGCCTGGACAAGATTTCCTTGCAGCACCGCGAGGTCTTGACGTTGTTTTTCCTGAGAGAGTTATCGATATATGACATTAGTGAGGTTTTAAATGTTCCCATTGGGACCGTTAAATCAAGGCTTTTCTATGCCAAACAAGCCTTAAGAAACGCCTTAGTTGATGAGGAAAAATGAAGACGAAAATGCACAATAACTCATTTACCGAAAGGCTTCTGGCCATGGAAAAAACAAGCCCGATTTACAAAGAGAAATATGAAAGGAAGGTAAAAGCTATGTTAGAAAAAAAACTAAGTAAAATTCAGAGATTTGGATTTGCACTATTGGCCGTTATTGGTATTTGCGCTACAATTTGGTTTTGTAATATGGTACAAAAGAAACAAGAAGATATATGGCGATTATTCACAGTACCTCCTCTTGTTTTGGCGTTCATCTGGACCCTACTGACCGGCTGGATCACTGTAACGGGCAAACTAAAGCTTCGGTCCCAACGTCTGGGAATTATTATCATCGCATTGGCTCTGTGCTTTTTCACAGTCGTCGCGTTTATGCTAATCTGGATCATACCGTTAAGTCGCAGAGATATTTCTGATTTGCCCATTCTGGGCACACAACTGACCCTGGTTGGATTCTTCCTGGTCAATACAATAGGGCTCTGCGTGGTCCTGGCGGGATTAAATCGTTTGGACTTCCGGAGCAGGGAGAAACTGCTGGAGATTGAGTGTCGATTGATCGATCTGACTGAAAAAATTAATAATACCTCCAAGAAACAATAAGCCGACACTCCCCCGACATACCTGTACGGCATCTACGTATTGATGTTCTGCGGGATGTCAGTGAAAAAACCCAACTCCTTTGAAGCAGATAGAATATTTTTCCACCATCGCTACCTTTCCACTTGCTCCAGTGAAAAATTTTGGTATTCTTTCCAGCGATGAAAAAGATGCCGCGTTGAAGATACATGGATTGGAATTTCGTTCAATAAGGAGATTTCGATGAGTGCATGGAAAAGAAGAATTTTTGCTCTTATAGCAGCATCTGTTCTGGCCGTTGTATGTTTGCCGGGGTGTAAATCGGAGACTGCTTACAAAACAAAGGAGGCATATATGTATGAGCCGGTTGCAGTTTGGGACGCGGAGAGCACGGGGATGGAACTGGATAAAATACTGGGTATCGGGATCGACAGCAACGGCAGGGTGTATGCGACGGCAGGTAAGGGAGATAAGGGCGTGCTGGTTTTTGATGCGCATGGCAAGGTTGTCGATTCGTGGGGCCAGGGATTTATCAGTAAGCATGGGCTTAGAGTGATTGATGATAAAGTCTGGGTTACGGACAGGGAACGGCACATTGTTATGCAGTTCACACTGGATGGAAAGCTCTTGATGACGCTGGGAACCGAAAGCATGAGCGGGCTGGGGCATAACGAATTCAACATGCCGTCGGATATCGCTATCGGGCCTGATGGCGATATTTATGTTTCGGACGGATATACCAACAGCAGAGTTATGCGGTTTAGCGCAGAAGGCAAGTTTAAGCATAGCTGGGGTACCAAGGGAGACGGTCCGGGCCAGTTCAACCTTGTGCATAATATTGCAATCGACAAAAAGGGCAGGGTCTATATTGCCGACCGCGAAAATGAACGGGTGCAGATTTTTGACGCCGATGGCAACTTCCTTGACCAGTGGAATCATGTGGGCAAAGCTTTCGGACTTTACATCGATGATCAGATGAGAGTGTATATTACCGATGGTCAGTCGAATAATGTTTACATTACCGATGACAAGGGCAAGGTGCTTTCGATATTCGGCAAGACCGGCGACGGTGCCGGAGAGTTTAAGATGGCACATTCGATAACCGTTGACAAGAAGGGTGATATCTATGTTGCTGAAGGTGACGGGATGCGGATACAGGTATTTTCGCGGAAGAAATAAGATCTTTATATTTCGGTCTTTCCTCGTTTTTCTGTCAAGTCTATTTGTAATTTCAGGTCAAGCATGCGCGGCAAATATGTGTATTTTACCTCTCGCAAAGGTCCGGACTAAAAGTGAAGTAAACATAGTCATATTCAGACAGCATCCTTTAACCACTTTCGGAAATGAACAATACGTTGCTTATGCTATGAACACGGAACATCTCGTCATTTCATAAAACTTCAAAAATGATGTTATCTTTCAGCCTGTAACGTGCCTTATCTAAGTGGAAGGCAACAAAAAGCCGAAGTTGCCGGGCATGTATAGCTTTGCCAAATATAAACGTAATTACAAAGTGAATATTGAATTAAAAGGAAAATAATTGTTTAGGACACAACCAATCAAGGAAAGGGAAATACAATGTTTAGCAAGAAAATTATTCCGATAAGTATAGTTGGAATCGTCCTGTTGGCGTGCATGGGTCAGGCTTCAGGTGGAACATTTGTCCTTCGGTCATCCACCAGCATCGGACATTGTATTGGCCGGCCTGTTACGCCGGTAGTCTATCATCGTCCGTTTTACAAAAAACACGTATTCCATCACATCCATTATCGTACTTTTTTGAAGAGACGGCCACGCCACCATCATGTTGTTGTAAGACGGCCCTACACAAGGCAAATTGCAATAAATCTGGTACCGAAAGTAACGGTTACCAGGCCTGAAATTGTAGTCGAGCCAACAACGGTTACAGTCTGGATTACCAACTCCAACGGCTCCCAGACGTCTGTAAACCTTCGCAGAAGCGGCCCCGGATTTTTAGGCCCAAGAAACGAATGGTATCCAAGCATGCCTACAAATGAGCAGCTAAGAATCGTTTACGGTTTTTGAGCAGGAAATAATCAAGGCCGCTTATTCAAAAAAAGGCGATTTTGAGAAGGTGTAGTAATAAACCCAAAAAAATCTGAAAAATTTTTTCAAAATTTTGTAACTAAAACGCTGTTTCTAACGTCTATATATATGAAAGAAATAATTGTACATAATGATTATCATGAATAGAAAGAGGTCCAAAGCCATGGATTCACAGGATGTAACAAAGATAAGCCACGAGGCCAAACGTGAAACTGAGGCTTTTATAAATAACCATATCAACGACCAGGCTAAAGGATGGCCGGTCATTCATGGCGGCTCAGTTGAAACTGGTTATCGTCAAAAGAAAAATGTCAGAAAATCCGATATGTTACAAAAAAGATAAGTCGGAATCTACTGCATAGTGTTGATCTCCCTATGCTTTCACAATTGTTCTTTTCTCTCTCCCTAACACCTTTGCAAAATCTCTGCGCGGAACTCGTGCCGGATTGCATCCCTATTTGTCTTGCTCCCATTAGGGATTGGCTGTATCCTACAATCGTGATAGGCAGAGAAAACCTGCTCGATTTGTCTATCCTCTACCGTTACAGAAGAATCGAAACAAGGTAATTAAGCCAAGAATTAAAGATGAAAGCCAAAGAGCTATACGAAAAATTAGACAGGGATTTCGAAATTGAAAAATACACGGATGAATGGGGCTTTGTCGAATTCAACGAATTCATCAATCCGGGTTTTAAGGAACGATATATTGGAGTGATGCTTGATAATTCTGACAATATAGAAAAAGTCTATACTTCCACCATCCCGGATACGATTGTGCTCGACAAAATCCTTGCTCGCAACGAAACAGACATTTTACTTTTCTCACATCATGCAATGGGTTACGACCCCACCCTGGATGACTTCCTTTTTACAATATCCCGGTCGATTATTTAAAGCAGTTAAAAGAAAAATATATATCTTTTTATGTCATGCATATTCCGCTCGACAAGAACGGCCCTTATTCCACGTCTGTGAATCTGGCAAAAGCACTGCAACTGCAAATTTGCGGCGAGTTCTGTGAATACCTCGGAACTAAAGTAGGCGTAATATGTAAATCGGATTTTACCAAGCTGGCGGATTTCGCCATACACGTCAGGAACATCATTGACCACGATATAAAGGTAAAAAAATACGGCGACGAGATGATTAAAAACAATAAAATCGCCGTTGCCGGCGGCGGGGGCTGCATCGATTTTGTGGCACGCGAGATTTCTGCATTAGGCATTAATACTTATTTGACCGGACTCACAAAGCCGATGCCCTCCTTTGAACCGGGTATGGAATTTCATCGAATCGCAAAGGAAAATAAAATTAACGTGGTGGGAGCAACACATTATTCAACTGAGAAATTTGCCTGCATAGCAATGGTGGACTACTTTACAGGACTCGGAATACAAGCCGAGTATATTGAAGGCACTCCCTGCATGGAAGATTTATAAAACAAGACAAAAATACCTAATTTCTGTGCTGAGGCAATGCCCGACTTTACTCAATACTAACGCCTGCTATCTACAATGCATCTTTTGCCTTTTCCTGTTCGAAGTACCGTAGAAGTTGCTTTTTCTTATCGGGCATCTTGCCGGCAAGATCATTTTCTTCGTTGGGATCTTCCTTAAGGTTATAGAGTTCCCAATCGCTTTTTCGGTCGTCTCGCAGAATCTTCCACCGGCCAAGACGCAGGGCCACCCGGTTTCGCTTAGCACCCCACACCCAATACAACTGCCGCTCCAATTCCTGCTTTCCCCGCTCGGTAATAAAGGGCCAAATATTTTGTCCATCCCACTTGTGATTCGTATTTGTTGAAAATCCGAGTAGTGCTGCCAGCGTGGGCATCCAGTCTACTGCATGCATAGGTTGAGTGACCTTGTGTGGTTTGACTTTTCCCGGCCAGTTCACAAAAGCAGGCACACGCATACCCCCTTCGTACACGTGGGTCTTGCCGCTCCTTAACGGCTTATTCAGGCTAAAGCCCTCCGTCAGGGCCGGATCGGGCGGCGGGTAATTACCTCCCCCGTACTTTCCGTGAATACCGCCATTATCCGAAAAGAAAATAATGAGAGTGTTCTCTCGTTGTTTAGTTTTATCGAGGGCTTCAATGATTTTTCCAATGCAATTATCAAGGTGTGTAATAGTAGCAGCCATCAGGCGCCTGTCGGGATTCTTGATATGGTCGTACAGGCTGATTAACCTGTGGTCGGCAACCAAAGGCGTGTGGACACTATGATACGGTACATAAAGGAAAAATGGTTTTTTACGCTTCTTTCTGATCAAGCTAACGGCCTCCTTTGTCACCAAATCGGTTGCATGTCCAACCTCGTCTACAAAGTCATGATTGCGGTGCCACGTCTGCCGGTAAGGGCTGTTGAGACGATATCGGTGGTCGTACATGCCGACAGCACCGGCCAATGAACCGTAACTGTGGTCGAATCCATAATGATTGGGACCCCACTCCGGCCTGGAACCCATGTGCCATTTTCCGCTCATGGCTGTTTCATAGCCGAGAGACTTCAGCATCGAAGCCATAGTCAATGTACCTATCGGATAGGACTGGCTGTTGGACGCCTGGGTACAATGATTACCAAAACGGCTGGGGTAACGGCCGGTCATCAGGGCGACTCGTGTGGGTGTACACTGGGGCTGCACGTAATGACAGTCCAGTTCGACTCCTGTTCGGACCAGACTGTCAATTACAGGAGTTCGAAGATTCGGGTTATGGTACCCGACATCACTCCAGCCCATATCATCTGCAACAATAAGAACGACATTCGGCTTTTTAGGATTGTACACACGAGATGATTGTGCGAGCAATCGCGGTGTAAAGAAAAATAATGAACTGTATTTACCAACCGAAAACAGAAAGTTTCGTCTCGTAATTTGATTCATATTTACACTCTCCTGATCATTATTAGAAGTTCGAATTATGCAGGTACTTTCAAACAACCCATAGAATACCACGAATACAGGAAATAGTCGAGCAGAATAACAAAGTCTGCCCCCTCCCCAGTTACACCTTAAACACGACGGTGCTGAGGTTGTGCTGATTCTGCGCTCTACAATAATCCACTCCATAGGCAAAAATCCCCAAAATAGCCGGCTCACAACTTATGTGTATGTTCGCGGATTGAGTGTCGGAGTAAGGACTCGGATATATTCCGAGTAAAAATAGGGTAAAAATGTTCAATAGAGCAGCCTTGATTTTTTGGGAAGGCGGAGGTATGTTATAAAGGCTTTTAAAACGATGGGAAAGAGCATAAAACCCGTCGTGATTTGAACAATTGTGAGAACAGGGGCAATGAAAGTTTAAGTAGTTAAGGAGGTCACTATGTATCAACAACGAATTCTTCTTCTAATATCCAGCATTGTATTTTCTGCCGTTACGGCCACGAGGGCTGGAGCCGGCAGCGATCCAGTTGAAAGTGATCTGGCAAATCACTTAATCAACAAAGCCGGTACATCGCGCGGGCTCTGTTCGCTGCTGGGATGCCGGGACGGAAAGCTGGTGCTCGAACTTGTTCGAGGAAGCAAGTTTTTTGTTTATGTACAGGACCCGCGGGAAGCTACGGTTGCCGCTGCGCAAAAAACGCTTGACGTCGACGGACTCTATGGCAGGCGGGTTCTCGTGGAGCGAAAGAATCTTGATTCCCTGCCCTTTGCGGACAATACCGTAGATGTAGTGCTTGCCCCACTTGGTACGAAAGCTGGGGCAGGTGGAGACAGCGTGTCACACAAATTGAAAGACTTGTCAATAAAACAAATCATGCGCGTCCTTCGTCCCGGCGGCAGAGCCATTATCGGCAGTGTCCGAGACGCAGAAAAGCAATTGACCAGGAAACAATTATCGCGCTGGATGGTTAAAGGGAGCATTGAGAAGAGCAGTTTCAAGCTTGTAAAAGATAGCTCCGGGACGTGGGTGGAAGTAACAAAGCCGAAGCCAAAGGGAATGGACTCGTGGAGTCATTGGGAACATGGGCCGGATAACAATCCGGTATCGACCGATACCGTTATAAAGGCACCGTATAGAACGCAGTGGCTAACCGGGCCCCTGTATTCTGCGATGCCGGCCATCACTACGGCAGCCGGCGGACGTATTTTTACAGCTTTGGGGCACATAGCACACCACAGACGCGAGGAACCGTGGCTTAATACACTGTTGGTCAGAAACGGTTACAACGGCAGCCTTCTTTGGTCACGCAAGCTTCCGGATGGTTACCTGGTGCACCGGTCCGCATTTATCGCTACCGAAGATTGCTTCTATATGATAGAAAACGATGTGTGCCTGATGCTGGATCCTGAAAGCGGAAGGGAGATAGGTAGAATTAGTATCCCCGAAGTCGAAGGCGAATGGAAATACATCGCTTTACAGGATGGCGTTCTTTATGTTCTTGCCGGCACTGTTAAGGACTCCTCGGAGACGACCGTAGTACGGAGCAAGCACAGCCACTGGAGCTGGGGTGAGCTGAGTCCCGGTTATTATAAGTCGAAAGTGCCATGGGGATTCGGGAAGACGCTTGCCGCCTATGACATAAAGCAGAATAAGATACTCTGGAAGCATTCGGAAGAGAAGGAAATTGATTCCAGGGCCCTGGTGATAGGCGGGGGTAAGATATTCTTCTACTGTCCGAAAGAGCATACCGGCTGTATCGATGCCTCGACCGGGAAAGTCAAGTGGCGAAATAACGATTCCAAAGTTATTCGCCTGATTGAAGAGCCGGGAAAGGGCCTGAAATCAACACCGGGATTCCGCACAACATGTTATTGCCTGTATACCCCCGATGCGATTTACTTTCAGGCCCAAACTCGAATGAATGTTGTTGCCATCTCATCCAAGGACGGAAATTTTCTATGGAGTCGAAAGAAAACGACGAACAATCCCAATATGCTCTATACTGATGACAAACTCTTCGTCGGTATAGGACCTGGCGGCAGCACGCTTATGCTCGAACCTTTAACAGGCAAGACCATCCAGGACCTCGGTTTTGCAAAACGCTCCTGTGCACGCCTGACCGCAACCCCTGATTCCCTTTTCTGCCGGGGTATGCCCGAAGGGCTGACGCGTTACGACAGGAACATAAACAAGATATTATTTAACGGAGCGATGCGGCCGGCCTGCAACGATGGTGTCATCGCGGCAAACGGATTGCTCTATATCGGGCCGTGGCTTTGCGACTGTAACCTCTCGCTGATGGGGACCACCGGTCTCTGCTCGGCAGGTGATTTAAGGATAGAAAAACAAGACCCGGTATCGCAACAGCTGCAGGTATGTGAAGGAAACAAGAAAATAGCAGAATTTCCTGATATTATCGATGAAGACTGGCCGACATACCGAGGAAACAACAACCGAAGTGCCTGTTCGGCTGCGAGTATCCCGGCTGACCCGAAATCGCTGTGGAGATATCGTGCACCGCCATCTTACAATCCGAGTGCACCTTCTTCTGCAGGAGAATTGGTTTTCCTTTGCGGCGACGATGGAAAGGTTCGCGCTATTGATGGCAAGACGGGTAGTCTGAAATGGTCTTATGCTACGGCCGGTTCGGTCAAACAGCCGCCGACCGTGTGGAACGGACGGGCCTATGTGGGATCAGGCGATGGCGCGGTGTACTGTCTTGAGGCGGCCACGGGGCAGTTGCTCTGGCGTTTCAGATTAGCACCGGTTGAAAGAAGGATAATGCTTTATGACAGACTATCCTCATCCTGGCCTGTTAACAGTGGAGTACTGGTTCAGGAAGGCATTGCATATGCAGCGGCGGGTATCATCGATTATGATGGTACTTACGTATATGCGCTGGACGCCGAAACCGGAGCACCGAAATGGAGGAATATGACATCGGGGCATATCGACAAGGAGCTTAGAAAGGGAGTTTCGGCGCAGGGAATTCTGGCGATTGCCGGTAATCAACTTTGGATGCCGGGCGGAAATGTCATCTCCCCCGCCTGTTACAGCCTGAAGGATGGCGATTGTTTGTCCCGGTCGGTCGGCAATGGTTCACCACGCACGAATCGCGGCGAGGAGATAGGAGTGCTTGGCCAGGATTACTTAATCTTTGGCGGACGTCTCCAGTATTCCGGGATTCGTAACTACGTCAATCCCGGGGCGTTTACTATTGCAAAGGCCGGCAATGGCCGAATCGGCAAGGCTATACATATAGGATTCGGTAAAATTCCATCGGCATGGTCAGACGATAAATTTGTCATGGCCAACGGTCCTCTTAGTATGCCGGCCTGCGTCGACAGCAAAGCACTGATTGAGCATCTGGAGAACGCCAGCCAAATGAACCTGCGTCAACAGTACAGATATGCAAACACGCTAAAGAAAAACTGGACCGCACAGGAATTGAATAACAGTGACACGGTTGCGTTTGTAATCGCGAAGAACGCTATTATCACAGCGATTCAGGAACAGCGGCCCCGGTCACTATCTTCAAACTGGATACTGGCCGGACTCAATCCCCAGACAGGTAAGGTCATGTGGAGGAAACGGCTGGCTTCGGCGGTACTTCCCGGAGGCCTTCTTGTTGACCGCCATGGAAGGATAATAGTTGTGCACGAGGATGGCAGTGTTAGCTGCTTCGGATAATTCTGTCTTTATTTGTCTAAATAGGCTTAAGGACAATCACAGCCTCCTTTGGAACTTATAGATTAATTATGCGTATTCACCGGGAAATACACATCCCTAAAATGTGTGAAATGTAAATTGTTATTATCCTAAGCTTCAAATTATCTGGAAAGGTTATGTAATGTTCAAGCCAATCACTTATCTGTTTATATTGCTGAGCAGCGTTATAGTATTGAATGCCTCGAACAAACATCCGGCCAAACCCCCACCGAAGCAATGGGAGAAAACTATTCAAAGTTTCGAAGAATGGGACTGCAAGAACTCATTTCCTTCCAACGCCGTATTATTCGTTGGCAGTTCAAGCATCCGTTTATGGCATACAAGCAAATGCTTTCCAGAAATTAAGGTGATTAACCGAGGATTTGGTGGCTCTCAAATCTCTGATGTCAATTACTTCGCAAACCGAATAGTCTTACCTTACAAACCAAAAGTGATTGTGTTATACGCTGGGGACAATGATATCGCCGCCGGCAAAAGTCCCCAACGCGTCTTTGAAGACTTCCGGGCGTTTGCCGGGCTTGTACACAAATCCCGGCCCAAAACACACATAATCTTCATAAGCATAAAACCAAGCCGAAGTCGCTGGGCCTTTTGGCCGCGAACGAAAGAAGCCAACCTGAAGGTGAAGGAATTTTCTGAAAAAGATATACGACTGACGTTTGTTGATATTTCAACGGTACTGCTTGGCCATGACGGTAAACCAGACACACGGTTGTATCTTAAAGACAACTTACACTTAAACAGTAAAGGATACCAGGCATGGACCAAACTGCTCAAACCCATCATTGAAAAAGTACTGAAGTCAAATTAAGAAGTTACTCCCCCCTCCACCAATTTCCGGCATATGCCTTCATAGAAATGAAATAATTGACTGTACTGATTTTAGATTGACAGCCGAAATCACATACAGTATAAAGCGAATGAACAAATAACTACCTTATTGGAGGAACACATTATGAAGAAACACAAATTTTTCAGGGCGGTGCTGTGCTGTGCACTTTTGGTTATGATCATTGCATCGGCACAGGTCCTCGGTGGGTCATCCCGGCCTCGTAGAGGCGGACTCTACGGTGACTGGCTCGTCAAAATGACTGTCGGTGAGCGACAGTGGGAGTCCATTCTGTCCTTTTCCAGGGACAGGGAAGGCAACAGAACAGGCAAGTGGATCAGCTTATGGGGTATGAACGATCTGAAAGATGTAAAGTTTGAGGAAAACAAACTCAGTTTCACTCAGGTCTTCCGGTTCGGCGAAAATGAATCCACTTCAACCTTTAAGGGAACAATTGAGGAGGGAAAGCTGTCCGGCACTATAACCAGCGATAGAGGCGAGACTAAACTCGAGGGCAAACGTATGCCCCGCACGCCAAGGGCCGTAGGCTCCTGGGAAATGAAGTATAAGGTTGGTGAGCGCGAAATTACAGGAACCCTCGTTATCAAGGCTGACAAGGAACGCAACCTCACTGCCCAATGGAAAAGCCAAAGGGGCGAGCATGAAATCTCGGACCTCAAGTACGAACGGGGCAAACTCAACTTCAAGAGAGTAAGCAAATTTGGGGACCGCCAGTGGGAATCCACCTTTGAAGGAAACATCCGAGGAGACACCCTCACAGGCACCTTCAAGTCTGAACGAGGCGAGATTAAGGCAGAGGGAAAACTGATAGGCGCCCCACTTATCGGTAACTGGAACCTTGATATCGAATCCGAACGCGGCCCTCGTAAACAGAGACTGACCGTCAACTCGGACATGAGCGGTTTGTATGGCTCATACCCCATCAAGAAGGTCAACCTTGAAGATGGTAAGGTTAACTTTAAAATCGTTCTGGAATTCGGTGAGCGTAAATTCGAAATTAGCTTTGAAGGAAAGATAGCCGACTCGAAGCTTACCGGAGAGCTAACAACTACCAGAGGCACAAGGAAAGTCAAAGGTACGAAAGTCATCCGTAGATTCAGCAGAAGACGCCCAAGGCAATAGGATGTTTTATCGAGCCTGCCGGACCAATTTTCGGCAGGCTCTTTTTTTACCCCAATCATGTCCTGAACTTACGACGGACTATGTCCCCAAATCTTCTTGCTATTGTCAGCAAATTATGGTATATTTTTCGGATACGCTTTCAGGACAGTAGTTAACTTTGAATATATGGAGGAGTGCCTTACCGCTTCTCTGCTCACAGAATTAGATATGGCGGTCTATAGATGAGGTTTAAATTACTTAGGAGATTTCCCATGAAAACCACCCGGCAGACACTGATGCTCATATTGCTCACCCTTGCTCTCTCTTTCGCTGCACATGCAAAGAAAATACCCGTCACATCTCCTGAAGATGTCGGGATGTCCACGGAAAAACTTGCTAAGATTAAACCGGCAGTACAGGCTTTTGTAGACAAGGAAAAAATAGCAGGAGCAAGTGTCATCGTGGCCAGAAAGGGGAAAATCGCTATGTTCGAAACATTTGGCATGATGGATATGGAAGCGAAAAAACCTGTGAAACAGAACACGATCTTCCGTTTTTACTCCATGACCAAACCCGTTACCAGCGTAGCCGTCATGATGCTCTATGAGGAGGGTAAGTTGAAATTAGATGACCCGGTATCAAAATATATTCC
>JABAHP010007060.1_pt2 | contig 18691 bp, 19 predicted proteins | sample 7062081 | NCBI WGS metagenome assembly JABAHP01 (sample SAMN14534357, study PRJNA622989) | marine sediment metagenome | biome: marine biome [ENVO:00000428]; feature: marine pelagic biome [ENVO:01000023]; material: deep marine sediment [ENVO:00002113] | place: India: Gulf of Kutch | collected...
GCATACTTGACAACAGTTGATGAGAAAGGATTCCCTCAGACAAGGGCGATGTTCAATCTCCAGAATAAGGAGAGGTTTCCAAAACTGATTCGCCTTTTTGAAAAGCATCGTGAAAATTACACAATTATCTTCTCGACAAACACATCCTCTACTAAGATTGATGAGATCAAATCCAGACCAGCGGTCTCTGTCTACTTCTGTAAACCAGAAGTCTGGCAAGGTGTTATGTTTGGAGGAGAGCTAGAGATTGTAGAAGATTCGGAACTAAAGAAGGAGATGTGGCATGACGGCTGGGAGAGATACTATCCGCAGGGGTACGATGATCCTGACCACACTGTTCTCAGACTGGTTCCGACAATCGCCAAAGGTTGGACAGGCAGCAGCACCTTCAGATTAGAGTTGGGTGATTCAAAATGATGTCACAAAGACAAGGGGGGTTTTTAGTTACCCAGATTCATCATCTTGGAAGAAGAGTCTTCTCAGAGCTTCTGAAGGAGCGCGGTCTCGACATAGGTCCCGGACAGGGCAGGATTCTCTTTGCGCTCTGGCAGGAAGATGGCGTTCCGATAAACAAACTGATCAAAAAGACTCTCCTTCGAAAATCCACCCTGAGTGAGCTTATAGACAGTCTCGAGAGCGCAGGTCATGTGAAACGTGTTCAGTCTGAAGAGGACAAACGTAAGGTTCTGGTCAAGTTGACTGAGAAGACTCGACAGATGTTGAACGTCTATATCGAGGTGTCTGTCGAGATGACAAAGATATTCTACAAGGACTTCCAGCCAGAGGAGATAGATGAGTTTGAGTCGTTCCTGGAGAGAGTATTAGACAATTTGGTCAAGCAAGAGGAACGATAATCAAATGTGAACGATTATTGGAGGTCATGTGTTTGGAGAGCAAGGTCATCCTCTTGGGCACTGGAACTCCAAACCCTGATATTGATAGATTAGGACCTTCAGTTGCGATAACAGTTGGTGAGGATGTATACATCATTGACTTTGGCACTGGTGTGGTGAGAAGGGCTGTTGAAGCATGCATCAAAGTAACTAAACTAACTCGAGCATTTCTCACACATCTGCACTCAGATCACACCATTGGATATCCAGACCTCATCTTTACTCCAGGGGTTGCTGGAAGAAGGGAACCATTGGAGGTGTATGGACCAAAGGGTCTCACTGAAATGACAAGACACATCATGGCCGCTTACGAGGTAGATGTCAATGAACGAGTTCTTGGACTAGAACCTGCTGAGAGGTCTTCATACATCGTGAATACGCATGAGATAACGGTGGGGCGGGTCTACCAAGACAGCTTCGTTGAAATTGAAGCTTTTCAGGTAGATCACGGCTCCTTGGAGGCTTATGGATACAAGTTTGTAGCCTCCAATAGAACGATTGTGATTTCGGGTGATACGCGTCCCTCACAGAATCTTGTCGAAGCAGCAAAGGGTTGTGATATTCTGATACACGAGGTATATTCGGCTGTTGGACTTCAAAATCGACCTAAAGACTGGCAGCACTACCATTCAACAGTTCATACATCATCACATGAATTAGCCGAGATAGCCAGCAAAGTAAAGCCAGGTCTCCTAGTGATGTACCATCAACTTCTTTGGGGACGAACAGATGAAGAGCTGATTTCAGAAGTTTCAGAACGATATAGTGGAGAGATTGTATCAGGTCAGGATTTGGATATCTTCTGAGCAGAAATCCATTAAAGCTTCAATGTCCTTTGCAGCTTCAGGTGGCGTATCGCTGAGGTGAGAGGATGCACTTCGACGATGATGATCTTTGGGAAGAAGAAGACTGGGATGATGATGAGTGGGATGATGACGACGATTGGTAGCTTTAGTCCAAGAATCTGTCATCCCCACGATAGTCATGGTCCTCAGCATGTAGAGACTCAGCAAGCCAACCAGAGGTGGCATCAACTCGATTGTCAAACTCAGGAACAAAGGGTTTGATGTCGATGAGGGGGGTATCGTTCAACATGTCTGCCCCCTTGAACCTTAGAATATTCCCTTTGACTTGAACTACCCTCACAATAGAGAGTCCGATGGGATTGGGTCGTGAAGGTGCTCGTGTAGAGAAGAGACCTCGTTCTTTTGTGTCTAGAAACGGTATGACCTTAAGTTTGGTAGATTTAGCTCTATGAAACCAGTACAGTAGGATAGCGTGAGAGAACTCATCCAATGAATCAAGCCCTTCAGAGTATTCCGGTAATATCTCAACCTCAGCAATTATGTCCGACTTGCTTGATTGGATTGGAATTTCATCACTAGATTTGAAGGGTGTTCTGATTACACCAATTGGACTAATCTCCAGTTTCATGGTTCACACCTGCATTCGCTATTTGGATAACCATTGATAAAAGGAGAGGGGTCGTATGTTGACATATGGTCACACAAATCCAAACACTCTCAGACGACATACTTGATGATGTGCTCAGTATTCTTGCAGAAGATTCTTTGTCTAATATCACTTTGATTGCTGATTGCACTCAGCTTAGAGAATGGTGCGATATACGGGTACTGACGAACGATAATCGAATCGATGCTGTCTTTTCACTCTATAGTGATCTTGATTTCCTGGCAACCGCATTTTGGTGTAGGGATGTAGATTCACTACGAAAAGTAATGGAAGATTATTCAGAAAGATTAGTGGACAAAGAATTCGTTGCGATATGTACGAGAGAACAACTTGATCAATTTGGGGAAGCCTGTGTGATTTTAAAACCGATCGAGGAAAGACAGATGGTTGCAGATAGGAGCATGCAGCTACAATGTGAGTGTAAGGCTGAGCCAGTCAGACTGTCAATTGAAGATGCAAAGCAGCTTAAAGAGCTGTATCGACTTAGTGGTACACCCGCTTGGACTCCAAATGCGATGAATCTAGGACCATTTTATGGCATTGTAGAGGACAATGGAGCAGTAACTGCCGTTGCTGGAGTCCATTATGTCACTCCTTATGGAGCTGAGATAGGAAATATCGCTACGCATCCTGAGCACCGAAGAAAGGGGTATGCTGCTGCATGCTTGAAGGCCGTAGTTGATGAAGTTCTAGAGATTTCAGAGTTAGTAATTCTACACTTCTTTGCAGAGAATGCACCAGCTCAGCATCTCTACGAGAGAATGGGATTTCGATACTCCAAATCAGATCCTGTGTACTTTGTAAAAGCAACATGCACAGAAGATTAAGGTTCAAAGACTTCAAAGGATGGGTGAGGAAGTATATCCTCAATCTTAGCTTGCCTTCTGTATCGCTTTTCATCACGTGACTCTAGCTTATTGAGAAGATGTTGAAATTCAAATCGAAGAAGTTCATTAGATATCCTGATTTTCGGAACATCCTCAATGATTTCAATCTTTGAGAGTAGAAAACTATAGTTTCTTTCTTGGCTTTCCAAATAAACATAATACAAGTACATACCAATTGATGCAACTGGATTGTCTGTGTTCTTGAACCTGTCGAGTTGAGGATGATACCTGTAGCCCTTGGTCTTTCCCTGAAGGACCTTCTGTGCGAGGAGAGATTCTCTCCACAAAGCCACTAGACCCTTTGTATCAAGGTACTTCGGATGGATGCTCCATAGTCTCATTGTGCTAAACTCAAATATAGGAGAGGGGCTTATAGGAGTATAGACTGTTCAACTTGTGAGAGAGAACCCGCCGGTGAGGAGAATACATAGTGAAGGTTGAGAAAAGAGACAAGAGAATAGTAGAGTTTGACGATTCCAAGATTGAGGCTGCAATTACAAAAGCCTTCGAATCAATCAATGCCGGTACAGGACCTGTGCGAGGTCTGACAAAGGAAGTCGTTCAGATTATTCAGGAACAAGAACGCGATGTCATCCACATTGAAGAGATCCAAGATATCGTCGAAGACACTCTCATGCTCCGTGGTTTCACAGAGATTGCCAGGCGATACATGAAGTATCGTGAGAAACATCATGAAGCACGCAAGATACTCCAGATGATGGGTGTTGTTGATGACCTCAAGTTTGGACCCAATGCAGCCACTGTTCTCTCCAGATATCTCCTGAAGGATGAAGAAGGCAATCCGACAGAAACTCCATCACAGCTGTTTCGAAGAGTATCTGGAGCTGTTGCAAGTATTGAGAAGATATACGATAAAGACGTGGATGTGGAGGAGTATGATGATCTCTTCTATTATATGATGGCGAACCTTGAGTTTCTTCCTAACAGTCCAACTCTGTTCAATGCAGGCACTGAGATTGGTCAGTGTAGTGCATGTTTCGTTCTTCCAATTGAGGACAATATGACTTCAATATTCACATCACTCCAAAATATGGCGATAGTTCAGAAATCAGGAGGAGGAACGGGTTTCTCCTTTTCTAGATTGAGACCAGTAGGATCTACAGTAGGGACCACAGGTGGAGTAGCTAGTGGACCGCTATCGTTCATGAAGGTCTATGATACTGCGACAGAGATCATCAAACAAGGTGGGCGCAGAAGAGGAGCAAATATGGCTATTCTTCGTTGTGACCATCCTGACATCATGGAGTTCATTGCCTGCAAGTCTGACAAACAATCCTTCAGGAATTTCAACATCTCAGTTTCCCTGACGAAACCGTTTCTTGAAGCTCTCAAGAGCGATGGAGAGATCGACCTAGTTGCCCCTCATTCTAAGGAAGTAACACAAAGTATCAGTGCCAGAGTAATGTTTGATGCAATTGTACATAATGCATGGAGTACTGGAGACCCTGGTCTCATATTCATAGACCGAATCAATGATGAACATCCATTGAAAGGAGAGCTTGTCGAATCAACAAATCCGTGCGGTGAACAACCCCTATTGCCTTACGAGTCATGCGTCTTAGGGAGCATCAATCTCTCAAGAATGGTTGGGGATGGTGAGATAAACTGGACAAGACTTGAGGAGGTAGTAAGACTCGCGGTTCGTTTTCTGGACAACATCATTGACCTGAATGTTTACCCAGTGAAAGAAATTGAGAAAGTCACCAAGGCAAATAGGAAAATCGGACTAGGGATAATGGGCTTCGCTGAACTGCTGATCAAACTGGGAATTCCATACGATTCCATAAAGGGTCTCGAGAGAGCGGAAGAGGTCATGTCCTTCATTCGTCAAAAGGCTGAGCGAGCATCAGCTGAGCTAGCCAAGATTAGAGGTAACTTCGAGAACTTTGCGCTCTTGAAAAAACGCAACAAGTGGAAAAGGAATGCAAGCCTCATTACTGTCGCACCCACTGGAAGTATCAGCCTAATTGCACAGACTAGTAGTGGAATTGAGCCACTCTTTGCCATAGCTCATAGCCGAATGTTGGCAGAGGGAATCCATCTGAGTGAGGTCAGTCCACTCTTTGAGAAGGTAGCAGTGGATAGAGGATTCTGGAGTGACGAGATTGAACATGAAGTAGCAAAAACGGGTTCTGTACAGAATATAGATGCAGTCCCATATGATGTGAAACAGGTCTTCAAGGCTGCACAAGAGATTGATCCCGAGTGGCATGTTCGAATGCAGGGTGCCTTTCAAAAACACACTGATAATGCTGTGAGTAAGACAGTCAATCTTCCGAACAGTGCCACGACTGAAGATGTTGAGCGAATTTTCATGTTGGCTGATCAGCTTGGACTTAAGGGAACAACTGTATTTCGAGACGGATGTCTTGGTGGAGTCCAAGTTCTGTATGCTGGCTGTGTGGATTGTGATGGATGAAGTTATTTTGCACGTCTAATCTCTTCTACAGCCTCAGGATTGACTAGTGAGGCCGTATCGCCTGGATCTTCACCAAGATAAGCCGCACGAATCATCCTTCGCATCACCTTGGCATTTCGTGTCTTTGGTAAATCGGAAACGAATAGAACATCTTTGGGTGTGAGGGGTTTGCCCATTGCTATTGCTACTGATTGTTTCAGCTCTTCTCGTAAGTCCTCAGATGGCTCTGTCCCAGGAGTAAGAACGCAGAACACCACAAGTTCGTTGAGTTTGATTTTATGGGGAACACCAATTGTTGCAGCTTCAACTACAGCAGGATGACTCACTAAAACAGACTCGGCCTCGGCGGGTCCGAACCGCTTCCCTGCAACCTTAATGATGTCATCAGACCTACCTAGAATGTACCAGAGTCCGTCTGAGTCAATTGCTGCGAAATCACCATGTACCCATGTATTTTCCCATCGAGACCAGTACGTGTCCTCGTATCGTTCTGGGTTCTTCCAGAATCCGCGGGTCATCCCAATCCAAGGAGATTTGATGACAAGCTCACCAACCTTATCGCGAACTGGTTTCCCATCATCATCAAACACATCTGCTGCAATGCCTGGGCATGGTCCAGAGAATGCACACGCCTTGAGTGGTAGTAGTGGATTGCCCATCACTATACCACCTGAAATCTCTGTTCCGCCAGAGTAGTTCATTATTGGTATCTTCTTTTTACCAACCTTCTCAAAGAGCCACATCCATGGATCAGGATTCCAAGGTTCACCAGTAGATGCGAAATAACGTAGTGAAGACAGGTCATGTGGTTCAACAGGGTCTTCACCATGGGTCATCAGCAGACGAATCAGCGTTGGAGAAACCCCAAGAATTGAGATTTTGTGTTTCTCAACTATCTCCCAGAGGCGTCCTGGACCGGGGTAGTCTGGTGCTCCGTCGTAGAGGAAGAAGGTCCCACCCAGAATCAATGCCCCAAACACCAACCAGGGACCCATCATCCAGCCCATGTCAGTCATCCAGTAGATAATTTCACCGGCATGCAGGTCTGTACCAAAAGCCATGTCTTGAGCAGACTTGATTGGAAAACCACAATGGGTATGAACCGCACCTTTTGCGAGACCAGTGGTACCAGATGTGTAGATTATCATCATGGGAGTTTCTGCGTCTGTAATCTCAGTTTTAGCAGAATCGGCCTGATGAGTGATGAGTTCATTCCACCAGTGGTCACGACCTTCTTTCATATCTACAGGCGTTCCTGTTAGTTTCAGGACAACCATATGTGAAAGAGAAGGAATCCGCTCAGCTACCTTATCAGCAACTGATTTCATTGGCACAGTCTTCCGTCTACGGACTTGTGCATCGACCGTGAATATGGCCTTGGCATCAGCATCACCCAAGCGATCAACAATCGCATTCACACCAAAGCCTGAGAACAACGGTAGGATTATCCCGCCAATCTTGGCAATTGCTAACAGTGCGACAGCTATCTCCGGAATCATTGGCATGAAGATTCCAATCGGGTCACCAAGACCCAAACCAAGTTCACGGAGAGCATTTGCAGCCTTATTGACCTCTTGAAACAACTCGCCATAGGTCATTGAACGAGTCGCACCTTCCTCTCCTTCCCAGACTAATGCAGATTGATTCTCTGTAGGCGTGCCCATGTATTTGTCCAGACAGTTATGGACTATGTTCATCTTCCCGTTGACACACCATTGTGGCCAAGCAATTCCCTTTGAGAGGTCAACAACCTGATCATACGGTTTGTAGAACTCAATATTCAGGAATTTCAGAAGAGCATCTGTGAACCATGCCACATCTTCTGTGGATCTTTGCATGAAGTCATCAAAGGACTCGATACTGTGCATCTTCATGAATCTCGTGAGGTTGGCCTGCTCCACATGTTCTGGTGTCGGTCGCCAGACAATGTCACCTCCGAACTCAAAGGTTTCTTTCAAAGGACACGCTCCTGTCAGTCTAGAATCTTCAGCTGAAACTATCCCGGTATTTACATTCACCTATTTCATGGTAGTGATTGACCATGGGTGACATATCGATGAGTTTATATGAATCCTGATTCATAATACATAATGAATATAGATTCAATTTAGAGTGATGGTTATGACGAAAATCTGTGTTACTTCATCAGGACCGACATTGGATTCAATGGTCGATCCTCGATTTGGTAGGTGTGCGTACTTCATTATTGTAGACCCTGAAACATTCGACTTTGAGACGGTGTCAAATGAGGCTGCAATGGCCTCAGGAGGAGCTGGAATCAGAGCATCTCAGACTGTGGCGTCCAAGGATGTTGAGGCGGTCCTCACAGGAAGTGTAGGTCCTAATGCGTTTCCAGCATTGCAGAATGCAGGAATCAAAATCCTATCTGGCGTTTCCGGGACTGTCAAGTCAGCGATTGAGAACTATAAAACAGGCTCATTCCAAGAACTAACGACCCCTGGCCCTTCAAATGTTGGTAGGGGGCAGGGTGGTCCTGGTCGGGGACTAGGAATGGGACAAGGCTATGGAATGGGAATGGGTCGTGGTATGGGCCGTGGAGGTGGGGGAAGAGGTCGTCGTAGAGGAGGTCGATATAGGTGACAACGAGAATACTCATTCCAACGCATGATATGGACGGCACTGAGGTTGCAGACCATTTCGGGAGGGCGCCCTATTTTGCAGTAATTGAATTAGATGCTAATGGAACGATGATTGAGAGGAATGTACACCCGAATGCAGGTNNATGCTCACAACAACGTTTTGAAATATCAACCCCGCGCAGTAATCGTGCAAGGAATGGGTCCACGAGGGATTACGAGTTTTCAGGCTCAGAATATCGCAGTTCTTAGAGCAAACAGTAGATCCGTCGAAGAGATTGTGCAGGCGTATCATCGAAACGAGTTAGATGAATTAACTGAAGGCTGTGCTGATGCCCATCATAAGTGAAGTTGGGCGATAGAATCATGGTTGTGGTCTATTGATTATTACAGTTGCATCTGGGAAAGGTGGTACAGGGAAGACTACCGTTGCTGTGAATCTGGCACTGTCTATTGGATCTACGAATCTGTTAGACTGTGATGTAGAAGAACCGAATGTACATACTCTTCTTCATCCCACTAAACTGCAAACATCCTCTGTTACCGTTCCGACCCCGTTAGTAGATCAAGACAAATGTACCTTCTGTGGAAAATGTGCTGAATTCTGCCAATTCAATGCGATATTTGTGGGCAAGACAAAGACGATGATTTACGAAGAAATGTGTCACTCTTGNNCAGAAGAAGGTGCAATCACCGAGGTGGAGCGGCCAATTGGAAAAATCCATCAGTCTACCATTCGTGAAACTCATTTAGTATACGGAGAGCTTTCTATAGGAGAACCTATTGCGACAACTCTAATACAGGCAGTAAAGGAACATGTCAAAACTGATGGGGTTAACATCCTTGATGCTCCTCCTGGAACAGCATGTCCTGTTATAGAAACAATGAGAGAGAGCGACTTTCTTGTACTTGTGACAGAACCAACTCCCTTTGGTCTCCATGATCTATCCATGGCTGTTGATGTAGTCAAGGAGTTAGGAATTCCATTTGGTGTGATAATCAACAGAGCTGGTATTGGTGATGAAGGAGTTACAAAGTTCTGTAGAGAAAACAAAATTCCAATCCTCATGGAAATCCCCTTCAATCGTCAGATTGCAGAGCTCTATTCTCGTGGAATCCCATTTGTAGAAGGGATGCCTGAATGGCGTCAGCAATTCAAGGATTTGTACAATCATATAGTGGAGTTGATAGAAAATGGCGAATGAGATTGCTGTCATCAGTGGGAAAGGCGGTACTGGAAAGACCACAGTATGTGCAGCCTTAGGTGTGATTGCTGAGGATGTAGTCATGGCAGATTGTGATGTCGATGCTCCTGATCTTCATATCCTCTTGAATCCTTCAATCAAGACAGCAACTGAATTTGTTGCATCAAAAGTCGCAGTGATTGATGAGAATCTTTGTACAGAGTGTGGATTATGTGAAGAAGAATGCAGATTCGGCGCGATTTCTGGTTCGAGAGTGGATCCTATCTCGTGCGAAGGTTGCGGTGTCTGTGAATATGTATGTTCTGAGAATGCCATTCAAATGGTAGACCGTCAGTCTGGCAATCTGTATGATTCTGACACCAGAATCGGTCGAATGGCTCATGCGAAACTACTTCCGGGTGAAGGAAATTCCGGAAGACTAGTCACCGAGGTTCGAAAACTGGGTTCAAAGATTGCAAATGAAAACGGAATTTCAACGGTTCTCATCGATGGCTCTCCAGGAATTGGATGTCCCGTGATTGCCACCGTTACTGGAATAAAACTGGGTATTATAGTGACAGAACCCACGATGTCAGGAATTCACGATATGCAGCGGGTCTTGGAGCTGCTCAAACGATTCCGAGTAACCGCCACTGTGATTATCAACAAGTTCGACCTGAACTTAGAAAACACAGAGGCCATAGAGAGATTCTGCGCTAAAAATGATGTAGAGGTTCTTGGAAAAATCAAGTTTGACCCGATCATGACAAAATCAATGGTGGCAGCCCAGACACTCCCCGAGTTTGCTCCAGACCATGAGATATCTCAACTATTACAAAAAGTATGGGACCGGGTTATCGAGAAACTATCTAGTTAGTATGCTTTCTACATACTATGGTAAGTCCCATCTCTGCCATCGGAGTTTAGACGACCCGCACTTTGGGCAAGCATTACGAGGATCCTTGTCCATATCTAGTCGATAGTCGCAATCAAGGCACTGGAGGCCTCCAGAACCATCCCCTAAAACGTAGCGACCTCCTTCAATCCTCAGGACCTGACCCTCTACTAACCCTTGGGCAATCTTGTTGCGGGCTGAAGCAAGGATTCTATTGAATGTTGGTTGGCTAATTTTCATGATTGTGCTTGCTTCTCTCTGATTCATTCCTTCATAATCAGCAAGACGAACTGCTTCGAACTCATCAACTGTGAGAAGAATCTCTTCTAGTTCCTTGGCAGGGATACCAGCAGGCTTGTAAACTGAAACAGTTGGTTCCTTATGCACAAACCGATGTCGTTTCCGTCGAGGCATAGAAAAGGTATCGAATCGGGATTCAAAAAGGGTTCCGGTGCATTGAAGATCCATACCGCTGTACTATAGCCTTGTCAGGAATTCATAAATCGTCGATATTTGATAAGCGAGTTGTGGGGTAATCATGTCAACTGAAACATATCCAGATTGCATTAAGAAACTACCAAAGGCAAAGGTCCCATTCCAAGGAGTTCAAGTGTATATTGCTCAAGGTGCTCAATTTCAGATTGGTTTCTTTGAGATTGAACCCATTGGAGTAGTATCACCGCATAGTCATGGAGCACAATATGGGTTTGTCATTGAGGGGGAACTGTTACTGACAATCGGTGATGAAACTAAGCTCTACAAGAAAGGGGATTCATACTACATACCCGAAGGAGTTGTTCACTCAGCAGAGGTCAAGACATTCTGTCGGGTAATGGATTTCTTTGATGAGTCTGATAGGTATGAAACTGAGTAGGACTCAAACTCGTCACAGGTCAGCTACTGGCTATATTGCCATACCTCCATCCACTGACAGACAAGTACCTGTACAGAACTCCGCAGTAGCTAAATACAAGATGCCTTCTGCAATCTCCTCTGGTCTACCAAAACGCCTGAGGGGCTGACGTTCGACGAATTGCTTTCTGGCCTCTTCTGGATCAGGGAACTTAGAGAGACGGTCTTTGAGAGACGGGGTATCAGTAGTGCCTGGGCAGATACAATTGACTCGGATTTTGTCCTCCATGTAGTCGACAGCCATGGCACGGGTGAGGGCTACTAATGCACCCTTCGATGCAGTATAGGCAGCTCGATCTTTTGCACCCATCAACGCTACCGCAGACGCTACATGAACAATGACCCCTTCTGTTTTTCTGAGGTGAGGAATTGCGAAACGGGATACGAGATATGATCCTCGCAGGTTTACTTCCATAGTACGATCCCAGTCCTTGGAACTGGTGTTGTCTACTCTTCCTGGAATGACAATTCCAGCATTATTCACGAGAATGTCTAGGTGGTTGTAACTCTCTAGAGTGTCTGCAATTAATTTCTGAGCAAATCCCTCATCAGAGATATCGCCTTGGACAAATATCCCCTCTTTTCCAACGGATTTGAGATCATTGATAACTCTCACTCCAGATTCAGATATGTCGTTACACACGACATTGACCCCTTGATTTGCAAAAAGCTTCGCAGTGGCCTCTCCAATTCCTGCACCAGCACCTGTGACAATGGCTGTTTTTCCTTCAAGATTCATATCGGTCAATCCTTCCCCGTTCCAATACCACTGCATGAATCTTCTTGATTCTTCCTGAAAGCGGTGATTCTATACAAGGTCCGCTAGAAGTGATTCAACGGACTCAATCCTTATGCTCGATTTGATGCTTTCAGCCCCATCGCGCAGATTTCTGAGACAAAAGGGGCATGCTGTGAGAAGAATAGATGCTCCAGTGTTCTCTGCCTCTCGAACTCGGTTCGCTGCAACTGCTACTGCTTCTTCGCTTTTACCCGAACGGAATCCACCTCCCGCTCCACAGCACTTGGCAAACTTCCGATTCCATTCCATTTCAACAAGTGTGATTCCAGGTATTGAGGAGAGGATTTGTCGAGGTGGCTCATAGATCTCTGAATGTCTACTGAGATGACATGGATCATGGTATGTTATTACGGCATCAAAGTGCTTTATTTTGAGTTTATCACCTAGGATAAGCTCCTGTAGAAACTCCATTGTATGGATAAACTTGAAATCTGAGTCATCATTCAACAATGTTCCATAATCATGAGCGAGCATTCTATAACAGCCAGCGCATGACACCAAGATTTCTTCCGAGCCCATTTTCTTGAAGAGATTGACTATTTTCTCTGCTTGGTCACGAGCCTGAACCTCATCACCTACGCGATATGCGGGAGAGCCGCAACAAATCTGTTCAGTTGGTGTTCTGAAGCTAACACCAGCAGCTCTTAGAACCTTAAGTAGGGAGTCGATTTCATCGCCCTCCCTGTAGATTTGTGTACATCCTAGGAACAGAGTATAATCAGCAGAACTCGAAGCAGATTCTGGTATAGATTGCAAAAACATTGAACCTTCACGCGTATCAGCAGAATATGGATTGCCACTCTCTCGGGTCTTCGTGCTAATCTTCATGTAACCTTCGGGAAGTGCAACGTCTTGATCATAAAGGACTGTTTTCAGCTCTTGGATTGCTTCACTTTGATTATATCCACAGGCGACGTCGCAAAGACCACAGCTTGTGCAAGCAAACACTCGTTCAGCCACTGTTTCATCTAGGTCGAGATTACCTTTCAACAGGTGGTAGAGAATGGTCATCTTACCTTTTGCTGCGTAACTATCTAGTTGCAGCTGACTATAAGCTGGACAATTTTCGCGACAAAACCCACAACGGACATGCATACAAGCACGAGCCCAGTCCTCATATTTCTCAAGTCGGTCCATTATGAACTAAACCCCCTGTTTCCTCGATTTAGGATGTTCTTTGGATCCAACATTGATTTCAAGTCGGTGAGAAGATTCCAAGCTGAGCCCAGCTGGTCTTGCACCCAAGGGGATGAGCGTAAGCCGAGACCGTTTGCATTTGAAAGACTGCCACCCATCTCAAGCGCTCGTTGGTACATGCGCTCCTTGAATTGAAACCACTTGTCTACCTCTGTCTTGATTCGAGTGTCAATTGGCACGCTGAAATAGATACAGAATGGGATTGGTCCTCTAGGACCCCCTACAATGAAGGCTCCAAAATCAATGTCCACCCATCCAAATTCCCTCTTTAGTTCATCACAAAAATCACTGTATTCTTGGAACCTGCTCAGAGGAACACAAGCGTCAACGAGATCGGGCTCATATTCCGTATGTGAGAGTGCAAAGTTACTCTGGTCAAAAGTGTCCCTTCCAATATTGATGGAATTCCACCAAGACAAAGTAAGATCCGATGGCAATCTATGTCCACCCTGCTCTTCAGAGCACTTTGAGAGCACATCTAATGTNNATGTTGTTTTCACCATCTCAGAGTTACCTGAAGCTCCGAAAAGCACTGCCATAGACACTTCATCAGGTATTGGAGTCTTTGCACGTTCCATGTACTGAACAAGAGACCTTCTATCAAACAAGAAGACAGTTTCAGGCCAACATCCAGCTGCGTGAGCATTCTTGCAGGCTTCAATGGCTGATGTGATGTCAGAAAATCCATAGCTTATCCTATCGCGTGTTGGAGGTTGGGGATATACCTTGAGTGTTGCTTCGGTGATGATCCCTAATGTCCCCTCAGCACCAAGAAAGAGGTTCAGGAGATTGTGTGTGGGTAATGAGAGATAGCTCTTACCTCCAATTCGGATTTTCTGACCACTACTCAAAATAACCTCCAATGCAAGAACTTGGTCGTAGACATAACCATACTTAGCACCATAGATACTGATGCCCATGCAGCTCAGTGCACCTCCTATTGTTGATGAGAGGCTACTCTCAGGATGATGTGCGAAGAAAACACCATTGTCGAGAGCTGCGGTGAATATTGTATCAATAGTTGTACCTGCTTGAGCTGTGATGGTTAAATTATCTGAATCAACTTCAAGAACCTGATTCAATCGCTTCATGTCAAGAACGATTCCACGTTCCACAGCCAGAGGATTGCCTGACATACTTGTCCCAGCACCCCAAGTATAGATTGGCACGTTCATCTCATTGGCTATCTTGACAACCTCGACGACCTCATCTGTAGTACCGGGTTTTGTAATGATATCGGGTGTGTAGTCGTCAGCTATCCCTTCAATTGAGTAGTCTTTTGAGTAAACTAATCTATCACACAACTCACTGCTGACGAATTTTTCACCAACTACTTTTCGGAGCTTCTTCTCAACCTTTGACAAGTCTGGCATCAATATCAATTCCATGAGTGTATGCCAATAATGTAGGAGATGGGAGATAATATCTCTACTGTAGATACTCATGCTCAACAATCACTAATACTACAATTCAGCATTGTGAAATTAGGTTAGACAAGTGTGTGACATAACCGAAATATCACTATAAGTACCAAAAATGTAGGATTATAATGACACCACCTCAGGATTGGAGAGGATAATGTCTGGATCTCGTCGTTGGCAATTCAAAATCTGTCTAATCGGGGACGGTTATGTTGGAAAAACCAGCATACGCCGAAAATACCTTGGACAGGGATTCAGGTCAAATTATATCCCATCACTCGGTGTTGATTTTGCGCAAAAGACTGTCATGTACGACGACGATGAGTCAGTTCGTCTGGTCATCTGGGACATAGCGGGACAACCCCAATTCCAAAGCCTTCGCAGACGCTATTACGAAGGGTGTAGTGGTCTGATTCTGGCGTATTCAGTGGTGGACAGGGAATCTTTCGATAACGCCTCGAAGTGGCTTGTCGAGGCAAAGGGGTTCATGGACAAGTTTCCAGCTTTGACAATTGTTGGAAACAAAATCGATCTTCGGTCATACCATCCAAAAGAAGACATAGTTTCGTACGAAGAAGGCCTTGAATTCACCAAAAAGTTCAGTGAAACACTGGAAACTCCAGCTATCTTTATCGAAACCTCAGCTCTGACAGGAGAAAATATTGACAGAGCGTTTGAGAAACTGACCAGGATGATGATAAATCCAGAAGAGCGACAAACCGTTACAACAATGCATGAAGTGCCTGTAGGAACCGAAGTCCAAGCTCCATCTGCTGAATCCAGTCCTTTTGCACCTACTACTTCAGATGTAGAACCTGTCACAGAAGCATTCGCTGTTGAAGAGCCAGTACTAGCCAAGGATGATGAGGTGGCTCTCATAATGACGGAGCTCATAGAACTGCGTGCCAGATTAAAGAAAGCAGAAGAGGAGTTCCGTGACTACTCCTTAGAGGTCGAGTCTAAGCTTCTCACTCTTAGAAACACCGTTCATGTCAAGAAAATAATGTATGAACATCTACGACAACAGCTCACTCAGACCAGACAGGAATGGGCTGATGCTTATGATGAACACACAGAACTAGACAAACAGAAGAAACTGGAAGTAGACAACAGGTTAGATCATATTGAAACCATCCGAAAGAAGATTGATGAGATTGAAGCATCTGTAAGAAAGAAAGTACGCGACCTAGAACTGGAAAAAAGAGCAGATTGAATGTATTGAGTTTTTGACTGATTGACTGCATAGTTCAATCTGAAAGTACTTTAACCAGATAACATCGGTCCATGCTCTAAGGACTGTCACCAATCTTGTCAGAAGAGCATCAAAAACTAGACGAGAAGATTACACCAAATTCACAGTATGAGGGCAGTGTGATAGCTGTACTCAACCTATCTTTGGTGACATTCTTAATCCTTCTTGGTCTCAGCATGGTCGCACCAATTCTTCCTACCTATGCAGAGAGCTTTCAAGTGTCGTATACCCTTGTAGGCTTTGTCGTTTCCTCATTTGCCGTGACCCGAATGTTCCTTGATTTGCCGGCGGGTCTTCTTTCAAGGAGGTTCGACAAGAAACGGATCATGGTTTTTGGCCTTGTTCTTCTCTCGACATCATCCGTACTAGCAGGTCTAGCTCCGAATTATATCATACTAGTAATTGCGAGAATGATAGAAGGAGCAGGCTCAGCTCTGTATGTCACTACAGCCACAGTGTTTCTTGCACAAATATCCGGAGAAGAAAAGAGAGGACAATGGATGAGTTTGTATTTGGGAATGCTACTTCTCGGAGCAATCTTTGGACCGACTTTTGGAGGTATTCTGGCAGATACCTATGATATACGTACCCCCTTTTTCGCCTATGCAATAATCACAGGGCTGGCTATATTCCCAACCTTGACTCTGCCTAAATTAGTGAGTTCAGGAAATGGGTTGTCGCCTTTGGGTTTGAGGGACATCGTAAGAGACATGCGAGAAGTTCTATCGAATCCATCCTTCCTTATGGTTACGTTTGCAATTTTCACAATGTTCTTTCTACGAACTGGTGTGCGGAGTACACTAGTCCCTCTGTTTGCCGCTAACAATCTAGGATTGGATTCAGGCGCTATTGGTCTAGTTCTCACGATAGGCGGATTAACAACTGCACTTACAATCACACCCATTGGTAGCATTTCAGATAGGATTGGAAGGAAGATTCCTCTTACACTATGTCTTGTGTTGACTGCGGGTATAACATTAGCAATTCCCTTCTCCACAGATTTACTGACTCTCTCTGTAGCCCTAGCGATTTATGGAGCAGTCATTGGTCTACAGGGGCCAAGTGCTGCGTATGCAACAGATGTATCCCCTCAAGATAAGCTTGAGATTTCGATGGGACTATATCGAATGATCAGCGACTTTGGTTTTGTTATGGGACCTCTTTTACTTGGCTTCTTAGCAGACATCACAGCTACTCCAGTGCCTGGAGAATCTCATTCAGGACTAATTGGGACATTCCCCTTTGTGGTGGCTTCGATCATTCTCATGATGGCATTCTTGGTGCTATTGAGAGCTGATGATCCAGTAAGAGAAAGAAAACAGAATAATCGTCAATTCTCCGAAGCAATTACATAACCTAAAATCAGCTAAATAACACGTGTGCGGAGTCCATAATCCCTCAGCTAAAAGGGATACTACTTAGAACCAGATTCTTTTATGCTGTCCAAACTAGAATTGGTTCATGAAGGACTTCGACGATGCACGTGATGAGGAACTCAGAGAACTAGTCACAGAGATCAGAGCAGCTCGTTCGGAACCAAAAAAACTCAAAGCTCTACTTGAGAAGTATGAACGCGAATTTGGGCCAGAGGCGGAGAAACGAGTTCTGGAGATCATCGCTGAAAACACAGAGAAGCTATGGGCTGAGATTGCTGAGCGACATGGAAACAATGACATCCAAGGCATCCTAGATACACTATGGAAGTCCTTTGGAGAGGTAGGGGGAGAGTTCACAGTAGAGAGAACTGATGACTCAGCTCAGATTCACTGCACAAAATGTCCAATGGTAGACACATACCACGAGATTGGAAAACAAGAGTATGGGTTGATATTTCACTGTAGTACAGACCCACACATTGTGGCAGGATTTAATCCAGAAATGGAGTTCAAGATTACCAAGAAACTCATGAGTGGCGATGAGTGCTGCAATCACTATTATCGTCTGAAGTGATGAATTCGAAATTATCTTCTCAATTAATCGGGTTTGACTACATGAAGCACGCCATTCTGATTGATTGGCCTAGCTTGATTCCTGCGTTCTTCATGAGCTATAAGACCAATTGAGGTGTTCGCTTTATTGGCAATATAAAGTAGGTTGTTCAAGTTATTCAATCAATCAAACGAAAGTACAAGCCAGAACTCTTGGGAAATCATCTAAGTAAGAAGAGTTTCTTCATTCTGAAAGCTTGTTTTGGATATAGTCAGGGTCAACACCGGAGAGGACGGATAAAATCAATCTTGTCAATGGCTTTGCCAGTATTAGGAGTAGTCTATCCAACTCCTCCTCCGTTTGGTCGTTCTTATTCACTTTCCATCGACTCCAGTTCCTCTACTTTCTTGATGGCTGTATCTGCAAGAATAAGAGTACAGGGAACAATGAATATCGTGATCATGATTACTGCGACTCCGGGCGCAGATAGCCATGGTATCACTCCTATACCCGCTAACAACAGATAGATCATTGGAAAGATAACGGAGATAACAGCAAAACCTCCAAGAGCTAGGAAATTCCCTCTATTAGGGGAACGTAAGAGAAACCAGCTCTCAGAGATGAAAAGAAGAACAGAAAGCCCGAGGTCATATTTCCTTGCGATTTGTATCAGCTTGTTGATTGAAGTTGCAGTTAGACCGAAACTGAGTACAAATGAAACAAACGCTACAACAAAACCTAGCGGATTAAAGAAATATGTGAACCACATCGCGATGCTACTGAAAGCTGTGATAGTGAAGCCAAGGCCAGAC
>JABAHP010001609.1_pt2 | contig 18656 bp, 9 predicted proteins | sample 7062081 | NCBI WGS metagenome assembly JABAHP01 (sample SAMN14534357, study PRJNA622989) | marine sediment metagenome | biome: marine biome [ENVO:00000428]; feature: marine pelagic biome [ENVO:01000023]; material: deep marine sediment [ENVO:00002113] | place: India: Gulf of Kutch | collected...
ACACCTGTCCCCTGTAGGTGGATGGCTTGTTCCAGGTCTGATGCATGAATGTCGGGGTCGGCTCGACGAGCAGGAACGGCGCGATGCTGTCCTTCATCACCGTCACCGTGGTCACGACGGAGTTGCCCACGTCGTCGGTGGCGCGGATGAACAGCGGGTTCGTCCCCTCGACCAGGTCGTACTGGATGCGGAACTCGCCGTCGGCGGCGAAGGGTGCGAAGTCGCCGTTGATGGTGAGGGTGATGTCGCGGAAGCTCTCCCTCTCCTCGTTCCAGCGCAGCATGCCCGTTACCTCAACCGTCTCATCGGACGTGACGAAACCGTCCTCGGGCGTCCACAGCTCGATCTCCGGCGGGGTGGTGTCGAACCACACCTGCACGTTATGGCTGTACTCGTTGCCCGCCTGGTCTATCACGGTGACCACTATGATGTTGAGCCCCTCGGAGCCCATGATGGTGGTGGTGAAGTGGGCGTTCGCCACAGGTACCTCCTGGTCGTTGACGGTCACGATGGAGCCGGCCTCGATCCAACCGGAAACAACGATACCGTCGACGCCGAACACGTCACCGTCCATTGGGCTCGCTAGCTGCAGCCAGGGTACCGTGGTGTCCACCAGGACGTTAACGATCGCGCTGGCCATGTTGCCAGCCGCGTCCTCGGAGGTGACGATTATGGCGTTCGGCCCCTCGTTGAGGATGACGGAGTGGCTGAAGATGCCCAGCTGGTTTGCCGCCATCATCCCGTTCACGTAGACCATGGCCCCGGACTCGGTCTGTCCGTGGACCTGGACGGTCTTCTTGCCCAGGACGGCTCCCGCTTCGGGGGACAGCACCAGCAGTGGCGGCGCTATGGTGTCCAGCTCGGCCTTGATCACGTGCACGGCCGAGTTGCCCAGTCGGTCCAGGGCCTCGATGCGGATCTCGTTCATGCCCTCGTTGAGCTGAACGACGGTGCTGAACAGGGTGAGGTCGAGGGACACCTGCTCGTTGTTGACTAGCACGGTGGCGCCCAGCTCGGTCACGCCTATGATGCTCAGGACGGGGTCCTGGGTCAGTATCACGTCGTTGGTGGGCTCGATGATGATGATCGGGGGCGGGGTCGCGTCCACGAGCACGGAGATCATCTCCATCCTCTCGTTGCCCGCGAAGTCCACCGCCTTGACCATGAGCATCAGGTTGCCCTCGGGGACCGAGTTGAACGTGTACTCGAAATCAGGCTCGCCAACGGCCTCGAACCAGGTGAAGCCATCGTCGATGGACACTAGCACCTTGTCCAGACCGGCGTGCTGGTCCCAGGCATGGCCCTTGACCATCAGCATGGTCTCCCTCTGCTTGCTGCCGTCCATTGGCATGTTGACGGTCAGTCTGGGGAGGACATCGTCGATCAGTATCAGGTCGACGACCACGTTGGACTTGACGTCCACCATCTTCTCCGTCGACAGGCCCAGGTAGGTGCCGGTAAGTAGGAACGGGCTCTTGGAGTAGACGGTGTCAGGCAGGACGGTGTACGAGTTCACATAGCCTATGGGCAGGACCTCGTCGGCATCCACCGTGTCCACCGCGATGGTGGACCAGGTGTTGTCCTGGACCGACACGACGGCACCCAGGACACGGGTGCCACCGGCCCACTTCACGTCCACGCCCAGGTCATACCACAACCTCGCCGCACCCTTGGTGCGGACGATGATGTTGCTGATGTCCACGGGGCCCACGTCGCAGCTGTAGAAGTCGAAGGTGCTGTAGAGCAGGTTGACGCTCGGGCTCCTGGGCTCGATAATCTGGGTGTTGTACACCGCACCGCGAAGGTCGTTGGCGACTATGCCGTATTCCACGTTGTCCATCACCATGTCGTGCACCTCGAGGACGGCGAGGCTCTTGGCCCCGATCATCTCGCGGTGCTCAATGGAGAAGTTGATGCCATTGGAACCGGCGTCCATCACGGTCACGTTGTCCACCATGACATCGCCGGCGACGGTGTGGGGTTCGGTCGACGGGACCAGAGTACCGGCCACGAAGTGGAGGCCGGAGCCCATGGGCTCGTCGATCATCAGGTCGTAGACCGTCACGTCCATGTCGAGGCTCCAACCGCCGAACATCTCCAGGTGGAGACCGTTCTCGATGAATCCTCGGTAGAACTTGTTGTTGCCGATCTCAGCCCAGGCGGTGAAGTCCTCGCAGTACGGGTACGCTCCCAGGAAGAACTGGGTGAGCTCCTCGTCGACGTCCACGATGTTGTTGATGAACTGGAGGCCCATGATTGAGTCCCAGTCCTCGCGACCGCTGTCGTCGGCTCCCATGAGCTCGAAGTGCATGGGCGAGTTGATGCTGCAGTCGTCCACGAAGTACATGATGCCGAGCACCCTGGAGAGACCCCACCTTTGGATACCGTCGCTGGACCACGGGCCGTAGACGGCGATGGCATCACCGTCGTTGTCCCAGACCCTCACGTTGGTGAGGTGGACCTCGGAGTAGTAGCCGTAGTTGTTGGAGCCCAGGTAGTTCACGAGCCCGAGGGAGTTGTCTATGATGCGGCAGTCGGTGAACATGTACACGTCGTACACGCTCCCGCCGCCGCGCATGTCGTGCTCGGGCTCTATGTACATAGCCGGTCCCCTGTTGTCGGTGAACAGGGTGTCGGACACGTCACGGCTGGTCTCCTGGTCCGCGTCCATCCATCCCCCGCTGGGATTGACCAGCCATCCGCCGGCCTGGTTCTCCAGGATCTCCGAGTAGGTCATGGTCAGGTTGTACCAGAGGGTGGTCCTCGTCGGACCGTTCCAGGTCCACGGGGGCGCCACGCCTCCCTCGGGGTTGTCCCAGCCGTTCAGGTCCTCGACGATGCCCCAGCCGCTGTTCGCCTGGAAGCTGCTCGCGTTGACGGTGATCTCCACGGCGCTAACGGGGCTTATCACGTTGCCCATTCCATCGTCGTAGGGGCCCATATCGGTGTTGATTACCAGTCCGGAGTCGGAGTTGTCACGGAAGGACGTGTTCTCTATGTCGATGTTGCATTCCCCGAAGAAGCTGGTGAACATGAAGCCCGCGCCAGCACCAGAGTTCCTCTCGAAGGTGCTGTTGATGATGGTCGCGTCCAAGTTGACGCCGCCCATGTCGAGCCACACGCCCAGACCGGCCTCGCCGGACTTGCGTACTGTCACGTTCTCTATCCACAGGGTGCCCCAGATGTTCGGGTCGTAGGTCCCGCCGCCCGCGTAGTACGCGATGCCGTAAAGGCCGGAGTCCTCGATGAGCTGGTCCTTCACGATCAGGTCCAGGTCGTTGGAGGTCGTGGAGGCCATGGGGCTNNCACCATAGTTCGACACGACGATGCCCGCGTAGGCATTGTTGTCCAGCTCGTTGTCGTGGACTATGACGTCAACGGAGGCGTCCGTTGACTCGATGGAGACCAGGATCCCTGTGCCGGCGGGACTGTCCTCGCAGACCCATCCTGTGACGTCTATGACCACGTTGCCTGTGCTCATCTCAGAGACGCCCAGGATGACCATGGGGGATCCCTTCACCTTCATCGATGTCCCGTGCAGGTCGACCGTGTTATGGTCCACGGTCCAGTCGCCGTCGTAGAGGGCGAGTCCGGGGCCCATGCAGTTGGTGAAGGTCACGTTGTCGATGACGGCGTCACCGTACACCTCGACGCCGCCGTAGGTCTTAAGACCGTTCTTCAGGGCAAGGGTCTCGGTGTGCCAGATGTTGTCGAAGGTGGATTGCTGGATTCGGGTGTTGCCGCCCTTCGAGAAGATGCGGGCACCCACCTTGCCTGTGCCCTGGATGTGGGAGTTGTCCTCGATTGTCAGGTCGCCGTTGTTGACGTAGATAGTGTAGGGGATCGTGTCTGTCTTCTCCCCAGCTGCGCCGGGACCGTAGAACTCCAGGCCGTCTATGTGATACCCACCGGAGTAGGGGTAGTACTGGTAGTGCTCGGAGATGATGATCCTGGTGATCCTCGTCCAGTCCACCCCGTTGTCGTAATAGGCTGTGCCCGGGCCGAAGCCGTAGTTGAGCATGAACCACCGGCCGTACCCGTAGTAGAAGTACTGACCGCTCCATCCCATCCAGTATGCGTGCCTTCCGTCCTCGTCGTAGACGTGGAGCTTGGTGCCGCGCTGGTACCGGGCGTAGCTCCCTCCGGAGTGGTAGTTGAAGAAGCGCATGCCACGGGCGGTGGAGAGGTCCGTGGGGCTGTTGAAGTCGTAGTAGAAGTCGATGTAGCGGTACCTTGTCATCGGGAAGTATATCGAGTAGTCCCCGACGTAGGACCGAGAGCTGATGGACGGGCTGCTGTAGCTGCTCGACCACCGCCCGGCGTAATCGCCTGAGGGGCTGGTCGACTCGGTCATGCTGTCTGCCCACTCGACGTTGGAGAAGCCCACGTTGTCGAACCAGAAGTCGAAGCCGCGGTACTTGCCGTTGTAGATCCAGTAGTACGACTGCAGCCTGATCATCTTGACGCTGGAAAGGTCGTACATGCCGCTCATGTAGTTCCTGCCAGTGTTGGAAAGGTCCAGGGGCACGGTGTAGCCGTACCAGTCCCTGTACGCGGCGTAGCCGCCCTGGTGCCGCATACCTGCCTGCTGGTAGATGTACGGGTAGGTGCTGGTGGAGCTGTAGAAGTACATGTTGTCGAAGAACAGGTCCGACCAGTAGTAGCAGTCCGAGTGCCACCAGAAGGTGAACGCGTTGTACTGGGTCAGGTCGACGGGCGAGTTGAACACGTACTCGATCCCGGCCCAGTAGTACATGTTGGAGACGCGGACTGAGGCCTCACCGTACATCTTCGTGTTGGTGTCCAGGTACAGGTCCCCGTAGTACCACGAGTCCCCGTACATCGGGCGCCAGTAGCCGGCGAAATCGCCGTCGGGTGTCAGCGATTCACCCATATGCTCTGGTGCGCCGGCACCTCCCGCGTGCGGGCCTGGTCCTGCGCCATCGTCCATGTACAGCGTGGAGTTTGTGATGGTCAGGTCCGAGCCGTCCAAGTAGAGGCTGTGAGGCAGTACGCCCACCTGGTCTTGTATGACCGTGTCGGTGGTGAGCTTCTCCACCACGTCGATGGCGAAGTAGCCTAGCCCCTCGTTGCCGGCCGCGTCCCACGCGTGCACGATGACCCAGGTCTGACCGTAGTTGGAGAAGGTGTAGGTAACCTTCCCCGAGGTGTCAGACAGGACCACCGGCGTGGCTCCATCGTTGAACTCCCACATGTAGTCCACGATGCCGGTATCGTCGATCGAATTACTGGCGTCAAAAGCATACGCGTCACCGTAGAACACGATGACGTCCGCCCCTGGTATGTCCTCTGGGACGTCCACGACGGGGGCCATCTCGTCGGCCGCCGCGGCGGAGCCCGCGAGGAGCAGGAGCAGAACGCTCGAAAGCACTAGCACTATTGCTACTAACCAATAACGTTGGCTCGTAGGGATCCCTCCGGTGCACCACAGAATTCCTTATGCATACATAAAGATATCGTTGGCCACCCTAGCTTGCCAGATTCGCAAACGGTTGCCTTGGGGTCCGCTATCTTGTTAAGCCCGTCCCATGTGTCCCCTCGCGCATTGTTAAAATGACGGGCCAGGTCTCCCTCCTTGACGCTATGAAACTGGTTTTGACCGTCCAGATCACCTGGACCGAGGAAGGGCCCTTCCCATCCCCGAGCACGGCGGGGAAAGTTTGAAAAGGGACCCCTCCGTTAAGGTGCCACTCCCAGCGACCAAGGCCCCTCCCGGAAGAGGGGGGCCGCGCAGGAGGCAGATACTATGCGCGAAGAGGTCGAGATGGTCCTGAACACCCGTATCAGGCCCGCACTCCAGATGGACGGCGGCGACGTGGAGCTCCTCGAAGTCGACGAGGAGAACGGCGTGGTCAAGGTTGCCCTCCGGGGCGCCTGCGCCCACTGCCCCTACTCCACCATGACGTCCCTCAACGTGGTCGAGAGAACCCTAAAGGAGTCGGTGCCCGGGGTGAAGAAGGTAGAGACCGTAGCCTGAGGGGCCGGCTGACACCGGCACCACCGGCCCCACGAAGGGGAACCAACAGCCCCCGTGCTGATTGCCAAGATGACACGGAACCGACGTAGCCGAGGCTAGGTCTCATGATAGATGGGTACATCCTCGTCCTCACATGTCGGCGCCGATGACCTTCGTCACCTCGAAGGTGCCGTCGTGGAACAGCAGCGTGAAGAAGTTCGGGCTGTGGTTCGCGCTGCGCATCTTGACGCAGCGGATGCGACGTTGGATGTTGATGTCGTCCACCTTCTCCATCTTCACGTGGAAGATGCCGTCGGCCAGGAAGTCCTCGTCGTACTTGGCGTACGCGGGGCTGTCCTGGCTCATCTCGGAGATGAGGATGGTGGTGATCTCCTGGTCGCGGAGCCACTCGAAGAAGTGGAACAGGTCCGCCCTGGGCGACTTGAACTCGGCTAGGAGCTCGAGGACGGGCAGCGAGTCGAGGACCAGGAGCCTGAAGTCGTGACTGTTCTGCAGGTTCTCCACGTACATCTTGAACACGTGCATCCAGGACTGGTCGGCCAGCATGGTGAGGTTCTTCCTGATGAGGCCCAGGTCGAGGATGTTGACCTTGTCCTCGGAGACCGAGAGGTCCATGTTCATGCCCGACATGTGGTCCATCAGGCTCTCGCGGGACTGCTCCAGCGAGATGTAGAGGCCCGGAACATCGTCATTAATGGCGTTGTAGTATAGTACATTGAAGGCGACCGAGGACTTCATAGTCCCTGGTTCACCCACGACGAGCACCACCGAACCCTCGGGGATGCCGCCACCAAGCTTCTCGTCGAACCCCTTGATATGAGTCTTGATGAGCGGTCTGACCATGCAACCGTCCTCCCTTGCGACGTGGTAATTCCAGTTCGCCGTATTTAACTGTTTTCAGAAGGCCACCGACACCTCCTCACCCGCGAGTTATTGGTACAGATCGTGCCGGAAGGGCGGCGGGATAACCTTTATATCCAGCAGTCCCCCTCACCCGGCCCGTGACTCTGCTGGACGATGCCAGGAGGGGCCGTGTCCCCGAGATAGAGACCGTCGCCCGGGAGGAGGGCGTGGACCCCGAGGCGCTCCGCCGGTCGGTCGCCGAGGGGCGCGTCGTCATCCCGAGGAACGTGGCGGGACGCGCTCGTCCCTTGGGGATCGGCAAGGGTCTCCGGGTCAAGGTCAACGCAAACGTGGGCTCTTCCAAGGACAGGGCCGACCTCGATACCGAGGTCCGTAAGGCCCGGGTCGCCGTGGGCGCCGGCGCCCACACCGTCATGGACCTGTCGACCGGCGGGGACATCGACGCCATCCGCCGCGCCATCATCGAGGCGGTGGACGTGCCCGTTGGCACGGTTCCCATCTACCAGGCCGGCGTGAGGGCCGCCAGGGAGTCATCTATCGTGGAGATGACCGCCGACGACATGCTGGGCGGCATCGAGGCCCACGCCAGGGACGGGGTGGACTTCGTGACAGTGCACTGCGGCATCACCATGACCAGCGTGGAGCGGCTCCAGAGGCAGGGCCGCATCACCGGCGTGGTCAGCAGGGGCGGCAGCTTCTTGGTGGCATGGATACTCCACAACGAGGAGGAGAACCCCCTCTACTCCCGCTTCGACCAGCTCCTGGACATAGCCCACGAGCACGACCTGACGCTGAGCCTGGGGGACGGTCTCCGGCCGGGCAGCCTGGCGGACTCCACCGACAGGGCCCAGGTGCAGGAGACCTTGATCCTGGGCGAGCTGGTGGAGAGGTCCCGCGTCGCGGGGGTGCAGGTAATGGTGGAGGGACCAGGCCACATTCCGATCCACGAGATAGAGGCGAACGTGAGGCTGCAGAAGGCTGCCTGCCGGGGCGCTCCCTTCTACGTCCTGGGACCCATCGTCACCGACCTCGCCCCCGGCTACGACCACATCACCGGTGCCATCGGCGGGACCCTCGCCGCGTGGGCCGGGGCGGACTACCTGTGCTACGTGACCCCCACAGAGCACCTGGGCCTCCCGGAGGAGGAGGACGTGAAGGAGGGGGTGGTCGCCAGCCTCATCGCGGCCCACGCCGCCGACATCGCCAGGGGCATCGACCTGGACAGGGACCTGGCCATGGCGGAGGCGAGGAAGGCCCTTGACTGGGACAGGATGTTCCATCTGGCCCTCGACCCGGACAAGGCCCGTGAGATGAGGGAGAGGTGCAACCCCGAGGACGAGGACGCGTGCTCCATGTGCGGGGATCTCTGCGCCCTGCGGATGGTCGAAAGGGCCCTCGAGAAGCGGTCGGAGTAGTCCGACCACCGTCCCATGACAGGTGCCGACGCGACAGGCTTATTATCGCCCTCCACGTTACGGACCCCGAAGGAGCCTATGGCCCATCCAGTGGAGTGATTCCGTGGTCGAAGCAGAGGTAAGGGTAGAGCTCAAGAAGGGAGTCGCGGACCCAGAGGGGAAGAACGTCGAGAAGACGCTCAACCTGCTGGGATTCGAGGGCATCGGTTCGGTCAGTACGGTGAAGGTCTACCACATCTCGCTGGCGGAGACGAACGAGCAGCGGGCGAGGGAGACCCTCGAGTCCATGTGCGAGCGACTGCTGGCCAACCCGGTCATCCACAACTACTCCGTCAGGATCCTGTGAAGCGGGGTCGGTGGAAGATGTACTTCAACGAGCGCCGGTGTGACTTTCCCCTCCTGGACATCAACATCCGGGAGGCGAACCCCCACGACCTAGAGGTGATGAGCAAGGAGCTGGCCCTGGGCCTCTCCGTGGAGGAGATGGAGCGCATCAGGCACCACTTCCTCCAGGAGGGGCGCAACCCCACCGACGTGGAGATGCAGGCCCTGGGGCAGGCTTGGTCCGAGCACTGCTGCTACAAGAGCTCCCTCCACTACCTGAAGGAGCACATCCTGATGGTGGACAACGAGGACGTCATCGCCCGGGACGACGCGGGGGTGATGGCCATCGACGACGAGTGGGCCTACGCCCTTCGCATCGAGAGCCACAACCATCCCAGCGCCATCGAGCCCTACGGTGGCGCCGCCACGGGCATCGGCGGCATCATCAGGGACGTGCTCTGCATGGGCGCCCAGCCCGTGGCGCTGGTCGACCCCCTCTACTTCGGCCCCCTGGACATGAGGCACAGGGACCTTCCCGTGGGTGTCAAGCATCCGAAGTACCTGATGTCGGGCGTGGTAGCGGGTATCAGGGACTACGGCAACCGCATCGGCATCCCCACTGTGTCGGGCGGTCTGTACTTCGACCAGGGCTACGTGGGCAACTGCATCGTGAACGTCGGATGCCTGGGTGTGGTGCGCCGGGACAAGGTGACCCTCAGCGCCGTCGGCGGTGCCGGTGACGTGCTCGTCCTGGTCGGCGGCCGGACCGGTCGCGACGGCATCCACGGCGTCACCTTCGCCTCCACCGTGCTCACCGAGAAGTCCGAGGAGGAGGACCGGGGCGCCGTGCAGCTGGGCGACCCCATCACGAAGGAGCCCCTGATCCACGCGTGCCTGGAGGTGAACGAGCGGGGCCTGCTCCGCGGCATGAAGGACCTGGGCGGGGGAGGGCTCTCGTGCGTCTGCGGCGAGATCGCCCACGCCGCCGGCTACGGTGTCCAGGTGGACATAGGCAGGGTCCCCACCAAGGAGGAGGGACTGGAGCCTTGGGAGATCTGGATTAGCGAGTCCCAGGAGAGGATGATGCTCGCCGTAGCCCCCGACGACGTGGAGGAGGTCCTTTCTGTGTTCGACCTATGGGACGTGGAGGCCACGGTGCTGGGCCACACCATAAGGGAGCAACGCGCCAGGATATTCTACCACGGCATCCTGGTGGTGGACATGGACCTGAACTTCTACACCAAGGGTCCCGAGTACTGCCGCCCGTACAAGGTCGAGGGAGTGGAGAGGCGCACGCCCCAGGGCAAGCTGCCATCCGACATGGACCACGGCGAGGAGCTGATGGGGCTCCTGGGCGACGTGAACCTCTGCTGCAGGGAGTACGTGGTGCGCCAGTACGACCACCAGGTCCGGGGTGCCACGGTGGTGACCCCACTGGCCGGGAGGGTAGGCCACGCGGGTCCCCAGGACGCATGTGTGCTCAGCCCCATCGAGGGCTCTGTGAGGGGCATCGCCATCAGCACCGCGTTCAACCCCCGCCTCACCTCCATCGATGCCTACCGGGGAGGTCTGTCCATCGTGGACGAGATGTGCAGGAACCTGGTGGCCGTGGGCGCTCGCCCCCACTCGATGACCAACTGCCTCAACTTCGGCAACCCCGAGGTGAGGGAGCGTCTGGGCGAGTTCGTCGAGACCCTGCGGGGCATGGGCGAGGCGCTCCGCCACCTGAACCTGCCCGCACCGTCGGGCAACGTGAGCTTCTACAACGAGACCGCCGACAGCTACGTCCCCCCCACCGCTTCGATGATGGGTGCGGGGCTCATGGACGATGCCTCCAAGGCGGTGACCTCGGACCTGAAGAGGTCAGGCAACCGCCTGTACCTGGTCGGGCGAACCCGGGACCAGATGGCGGGCTCCGCCCTCTACGCCCGCCACGACGCGCCCCACAGGACCGCCCCCGGTGTGGTCCTGAACGAGCTGTCGTCCTCCATTGACGCGTTGCTCGAGGCCGTCGACAAGGGATGGCTTGAGTCCTGTCACGACGTGTCGGACGGTGGCCTGGCCGTCGCCCTGGCGGAGATGTGCATCGGAGGCCAGTTGGGTGCCGAGGTTGACCTGACGGGCACGGGCAAGCTCCGGCCAGTGGCCAAGCTGTTCTCCGAGTCGAACACCCGCTGGGTGGTGGAGGTGACGGGCACCAGGGCCCGACACGTCGAGAGGCTCTTCAAGCGTCACGGGGTCGACCTGACCTACCTGGGCAAGGTGGCCGCCAAGCCCTCGAAGGGGAAGGACAGGAAGGACCCGGTCCTGAGGGTCACCTCGGGAAGGAAGGTTTTGATCGACGTGCCCGTGGCCGACCTGGAGGCGGCCTGGACGGGGACGTTCTGGGAGCTGATGGGGTGATGACCTGGCCGACCTGCTAGACCCGAACTTCTGGATCGCCGTCGCCATCGTGGCCATCGCTGTCGCAGGCATCTCGGTGGTCGCCTGGGCGTTGGTGAAGGGTCAACGCGAGAAGAAGCGGGCAATGGAGCTGGAGGAGGAGCTGGAGGACATCCTGACCCGGGAGGAGGTACAGCTCCTCCGGCATCGCGACCTGGACGCCTTCGCGGCGAAGGTCAACGAGATCCGGGCGGCGAAGGGACAGGAGCCAGTCCCGAAGGAGTTCCTAGAGAAGATCAGGTACAACCTGATGTACGCCCTCGACGAGTCGGACTTCTGACGGGAGAAGCGCGTCCGCTCGCTCATCGAGCCTAATGAAAGATGAAAGGTCCCATCCTCAACGGATGTGGGACAGGGTGAACGACCCGATGTTCAGGCCCTTCTTGGTGTACTGGTACTGGATCCAGTCCCTGCTCTGGGTGTCGCACACGCCCTGGATGGCTATGTAGGTCTTCAGGTTCTCCGCCTTGAACTGGAAGCTGCCGTCCATCACGTGGCCCAGCATCTGGATGTCGGTGTGGGCGTGCATGCCCTCGTCGATGGGGAACAGGGACACGGCGTGGGTGCGCTTAAGGCGGCCCGTGAGCTTCTGAAGGAAGCCGTAGGTGGCCTTCACGTCAGAGTAGGTGATGAAGGTGGAGATCGAGGCGCAGACCACCCGGAAGTACTGGTGCTGTTTCTTTAGGGCCTTGATGAACTTGTCCATGGCTGAGATGATGGCCTGGTAGTCGGTGGGCTCGGAGATGTAGACCACGTTCTCGTTGTCCTCCTCCTGCTCCACCCCCATGGGCATGCTGTACGCGTCGATGTACTTGATCATGCCCAGCCGCTCGTACTCCTCCACCGAGGGAACGTGGGTGGCCAGCGCCTCCCGCATCTCCGCGGGTGAGACGTCCGAGAGGATGAGCACGGCCGGGACCCCCTTGGTGATGCCCTCCACGATGAAGGTCTCAGTCAGCACCTCCTTGCCGATGAACGGGGGACCGGTGAGGAGCACGTTCCCTCCCAGGGGGATGCCGCCGAACAGCAGGTCGTCCAGGCGGGTCGAGCCCGTCTTGGCCTTCTCAGCCTGCATCTCCGCCTCCCGCTCCTTCGCGGAGGTCTCCAGGTTGTCGGCGATGACCGCCTGCTCCTTTATCTGTAGCTCCCGCTCCTTGGTCGCCAGGAAGGCCTCCTTGGTCTTGAGCTCGTTCTCCTTCTCGGCGATGACCTTCTCGAGGCGCTCCACCTCCTTCCTGGCGGCGAGGACCTCGGTGGAGCCGCCGGCCTGGAGCTTGGCCTCCTTGAGGGCCGCTGCCTCCTTCTCCAGCAGCTTCTCCTTGTACTCCAGCTCCTGCTTGCGACGGTCGAACTCGTCGTCCTTGTAGTCGACGGCCTTCTTCACCTTGGACAGCTCCTCGGTGGCGGCGTCCACCTGGAACTTCAGGTCGCGGATGAGCTCGTTCTTCTCCATGATCTGCTGCTGGAGGTCCGGCAGGGCGGACATGCGCTCGTCCAGGGCCTCGCGCTCCGCCGAAGCAGCCTTCTCCTTCTCCTCCTTGAACTTCTTGATCTGGCTGAGGATCTTCCTCCTCTTGAGCTCCAGGTCCTTCTCCTTGGCCTCTATGACGGTGGCCCGCTTGCGAAGCTGGGCGTTGAGCTGGGCTATGCTCTCCAGGTCCTGGCCCGAGCCGCCCGCGGAGACCGCGTCGGCGATGGCCTTGTCCACGTCCATGTCGCTGGCCCGGAGGGCCTCCTCCTTGGTGGCCAGCTCCTGCTCCAGCTCCTCGCGCCTGCGCTTCTCATCGTCCAAGGCCTGCTGGAGCTCGGTCACGTCCTCCTCGGCCTTCTTGCGCTGCATCGAGGTGACGTACTTCATCATGGCGATGGAGCCCTTCTTCAGGTTGTCCAGCTCGTCCTCCAGCTCGGACCTGCGACGCTTCTCCTTCTCCGACTCGGCCTTGGCGTCCTCGGAATCGGCCCTCGCCCTGTTCAGCTTGGTCTCCAGCTGGGAGACCTCCAGGGCCTGTTCCTCGATGATCTCCCGAAGCTCGGCCATGTCCTTGGTGTCGGCGCCCGCGAGAGCGGCACCTCCGGCCGATCCAGCACCGATGCCAGCAGCCCCCTCGCCGCCCAGGGCCTCGACCTCCTCCTCGCGCTGATGCAGGGCCTCCTCCTTGCGCCGCAGCTCCTCCTCGGCCTTCTTCAGGTAGGAGTCGGCGTCGGTGAACTCGGAGTACTCCTCCATCCGCTTCTTCATGTCGTTGAGCTCTTTCTCGAACTTGATGCGCTGGAGGGCAAGGGTGTTGCGCATCTTGATGGAGAAGTCTGACTTTATCCTTACCAGCTCCTCCTCCTTGAACTTGAGGGTCTCCAGTATCTCCTCGATGGAGTGGACGTTGAAGGTCTCCTGGATCTCCCTTAGCTCCTCGGGCTCGATGGCGAGCCGGTCGATCTCCTGGGACCTCTGGAGGGTCCCCTCCTCGTCGTACTCCGAGGCCCCCTCCACGTCCTCCTCGCCGTAGACATCCCTATCGGGAGGCATGCGCTGGAGCGCTATCATGTACCGGAGCATCGGGTCGGGGACGTCCAGCTCTAGAACGGCGGTCCCGCCGTTCGCCATCACGGGCTCCTCTTCCTCCCCATCGTCCTCCTCGTCCTCAGACGGGGCCGCCTCTTCGACGGCGTCCTCGGTGGAGGTGGCCTCCTCGACCTCCTCTTCGACGATGGCCTCCTCCTCGAGGTCCATCCCTTCGGGATCCCCTTCCTCTTCTGACAACGGATTTGCACCTCTGGGGTCCATGGACGGACGGCGCCAGGACTGGTACCGTGTCCTTACTCCGCTCCTGTCTATTTTAACTTTGCTCCATCAGTCGCGTCCAGTAGAAAATGGTCGCCTAGAAGGATCTGACGCCCTTCATGAAGCTGAACCTGCCAGCCCGGAGCTTGTAGAAGTACCTGGGCTCGTTCACCTCCATGTCCAGGAGCTTGGAGATCTCCATCTGGCCGGTGAACTCCTGCTCGTCCTCCGAGAACGTCTTCAGGATGAGACACCCGTCGACCCGGGCGTCCAGGCCCCGGAGGCGGGGCTGGTCCTGGATGAATATCAGCTGGGCCTTCGCCCGGTTGGCCAGGTCCCTGTGAAGGACCTCCACCAGGTCGCCCACATCGACCCTGTGGCGCTCGGCCAGCTTGTCGATGCGGTCGAAGACGATGATGATCGGCAGGGGGCTCCTCTGCTCGACCCTGGCGTAGATGTTGAGTATCTCCTGGGGCGCCGGGGACCTCCTAAGGAGCTGGCGGATGTCCTTGATGTCGAACTTGTCCTCATCCACGGTCTTTACGAAGTTGTCCATCTTGCCCTTGTCGCCCAGGTACTTCCTGTCCTCGTCCTCCTTATCCAGTAGCCACGGGAACTGGATGAACCGCTTCCGCTCCGACGTCTTGGACGGGACGTACATAAGCTCCTCCAGCTCAGCGATCTCCTCGACGATCTGGAGGGACAGCGTCGTCTTGCCGGTCCTGGTCTGGCCCCGGACCAGCATGGAGTGGCCGCCGGGACTGGTGAAGAACGTGAATATGTCCTGCGGTATGAGTATCTCTTCGGGGTTGAGGAGAGCCAGCTCCTCCTGGATGCGCTCCAGCGCCTCCGCGTCGTCGTCGGGAAGCTCCTCCAGGTCCCGCCGCCTGCGGTGATAGGCCATGTACTTGAGGGTCTTCTTCTTCATCTCTGGCTTGACGTCCAGTCCCTCCTCCTCAAGGCGCTCGCCCACCTTCTTGGCCTTCTTCTTCTTTTTCTTCTTCTTCTTCTTATCCTCGACCTCGGGCTCTGGTTCAGGCTCCTCCTCCTGTTGGGCCTCCTCCAGCTCCCGGCGCTTGCTCTCCAGGTCCCCGATGGTGACCTCCATCTCCGCCTTGGTTCGGGCCAGCTCCTCGGTCACCTTGGTCAGGTTCTCCATCCTCACTCGAAGATCGTCCTGGAGCTCGTCCACCTCCTCGGCGGTCGCGAGCTTGGAGACCTCCTCCTCGATGCCATCGGTCCTGTCCTTCAGCTGGCCTATGATGTCGCTGAGCACCGCGGCACCCCCAGCGATCGCATCGGACGAGGCGAGGGCCATCTCGGGCTCGGTCTGGGCCTCCTCGTCGAGCCTCTCCATCCTGAGCCGATGCTTCTCGGCCAGAAGCTCCTCCAGCTCCTTGTCCTTCTTCCGGAGCTCCTCGACCTCCTTCTTGGAACCCTTGGCGGACAGGGTGGAGCTGCCCTCCGCCCCGGTGGCCATGCTGACGGTGATGAGCTCCTGCTCCAGCTCCTGCCGGCGTTTCATCTCCCTGTCCAGCTGCTGGCGGATGTCCGCGATCATCCGTTCCCGCTTGGTGATCTCGTCCTGGACGGAACCGCCATCCTTCCCGGCCTTCTCCAGGTCCGACTTGAGCCGGACGATGTCCTCGTTCCGCTCCTTGATGATATCCTCGACGGACTTGTTGCGGCTAATGTGCTCCTCTACCTCGGCCCTGAGCTGGACCAGCTGGTCGTCCCGCTCCCTGAGGATCTCCTCCTGGGCCTTGCGCTTCCGGGCCTCCTCCTCCACCTGCTGCTGGAGGGCGGCCAGCTCGGTGGCCTTGGCCTCGTCCATCTCGGATATCGACCTCTGGAGCTCCTCCTTGGCCCTGGCGTCCTCCTCCACCCGTGCCCTGAGCTCCTCCAGCTCCTGCTCGGTCCGGGAGATCTCCGTCTCCCGATCACCGGTCAGGCGCTGCTCCTCCTCTATCTTAGCCCTCAGCTGCTCTATCTGGTCGTCACGCTCGGAGATGAGGGTCTGGGCCTTCTTGTCCTTCTGGACCAGGTCCTCAAGGGCCTGTGACCTTCTCTCGATCTCCTGCTGGCGCTTCTCCAGGAGCTCCTCCTGCTCGTAGCGGAGCTGCTCCTCCTTCTCCAGGGCCGCCTTGAGGCGGTCCAGCTCCTGCTGCTGCTCCTTGCCTCCCACCGACGCGGCCAAGGTGGCCTCCTCCACCCGGGACTGCATCTGCTTGATCGTGATGTCCTTCTCGTCGAGGAGCGTCTCCCTCTCCTGCCGAAGGCGCTGCTCCTCCTCGAGCCGCGACTCGAGGGCCATCAGCTCCTCGTCCTTCTCATCGACCAGGCCCTCTGCCTGGGACGCCCGTTGCGTCTGCTCGTCCAGGGAGGTCTGGAGCGCGGTCATCTCCTCGTCCCTCTTGGCTATGAGCTTCTGCTGCTCCAGCCGGACCTGCTCCTCCTCCTCCAGGGCCTGCCTGATCCGCTCCAGCTCGGCCTTCCTCGCCTCGTGGGCCTCGCTGTCCTGGGCTCTGAGGAGCTTCTCGGCCTCGACCTCCTCCTTGAGCCTCTGCACGTCCTGCTCCTTCTGAGCCAGGACCTCCTCCCGTGCCTTACGGTCGGCCTCCTCCTTCTCCAGGGATTCTCGGAGGAACTGCAGCTGCTCGCCAGCCTCGTCCAGCTCGGTGCTCTGCTGGCGGATGGTCTCCAGCTCGGCCTCCAGCCTGACCTGGGTCTCGTTCAGCTCGGTCTCGACAAGGGTGAGTCTCTCCATGGACTCCTCCTTGCTCTTCCGCTCCTGCTCGAGCAGGCGCCGGAAGTCGGAGAGCTCCTCCTCCTTCTTGGAGAGCCCCTCCTCCAGGGTGATCCTGAGCCTCTCCCGCTCCTCCAGCTCCGTCTGTAGCTTCGCCAGCTCCTTCTCGGCCTCGATGAGCCTTCGCTCCTCGTTCTGGCGGAGCTCCGTCTCCTCGGAGAGCTTGTCCAGGACCAAATCAAGCTCCTCCTCTACCTCGTGGAGCCGGGCCTCCTGGGCCATCCTGGTCTCGCTCTCGGTGGCCAGCTCCTCGGTGAGCTGGGCGATCCTCTCCTGATGCTCGCGGACCTTGGTCTCCTCGTCCGCCCGGCGGACCTGCTCCTCCTCCAGACGACCGCGGATGTCCTGGATGTCCCGCTCCTTCTCCATCACCCGCTGCTCTTCCTGCTGCCGGAGGTACTCCTCCTTCTTCAGGTCCTCCTGCGCCTTGACCAGCTCGGCCTCGGTGGCCGCGATGATGGCGGCACCGGCACGGACCCGGTCCCGCTCCTCCTCCAGCTCGACCTCCTTCTTGACGAGGTCGGCCTCCTTCTGCTCCAGGTCGGCCTCCAGCTCCTCACCCTTGGAGATGCTCTCGTCCAGCTCCTCCTTGAGCTTGGAGGCCAGCTCCTTGAGCTTGGCCTCCTTCTCGCGGAGCTCCTCCGCCTCCTCGGCGGACTGGGCCAGCTTGACCTCTATCTCCTCCTTGACCTGGGTGAACTCCGCCTCCTTGCGTCGCAGGTCCTCCTGCTCCGACCTGGTGCGGTCGATCTCCTCCTCCAGGTTGGTCTTGAGGGTGGTGAGCTCGCCCCGCTCGGTCTCCAGCTCGTCCCACTCCTGGAGGACGACCTGCTTCTTGTTTAGGGTGGCGTTAAGCTCATCCGAGAGCTGCGCCTGGAGCGATTCCAGCTCATTCTCCCGGCCCGATAGTTCGGACTCCTTGCCGTCCAGGTGGGTCTCCCTCTCGGTGACCGCCTCGATGCGGTTCTTCAGCTGTTCCCGTTGCTCGCGGATCTGGGCCCGCTCCTCGGCGATGCGGGTCATGTCCGCCTCTATCTCATTGATACGGACGCCCAGCTTCTCCTCACGGTGCTTCAGCTCGGATTCCCTCTGGTTGAGACGGGACTCCCACTCCTCCAGGTCGACGACCTTGGACTGGAGCTCCGCGTAGCCCTCGTCCCTGGACCCTATGCCGTTCCTGAACTCGTCCAGGCGCTGCTTCAGGTCGGCGTCCTTCTCCTTGAGCAGCTTCTCGGTGCGCTCCAGCTCCTTCAACTGCTCCTTGAGCTGCTCCTCCCTCCGGCGTACCTCTTCCTCACGCTGTCTGAGGAGCTTCTCCTTCTCCTGGATCGTGGCGACGTCGGCCCCATCCCCCGCCTCGTTTATGGACTGGAGGAACTTGTCGAACTCGTCATCGTCATCATCGGGGAACTCACCGCGGGCGAACTTCTCCAGGATGTCGATGCTGGTGACGTCGCTGGACCCACCTTCGACAGCGGCCAAGGTCTCGTCCGGTGCATCGTCGGTCTTGACCTTCTTGACCTTTCGCTTGACCTTCTTAACCAAGCGGGCACCTCTTCAGCAACGGGTTTTCCCACGGCCAACCTTAAATGTGGGCCGGGATATGATTGGAGAGGTGCGAGTATATATATAACGTGGGGTTCCGATTATCAGCTAAGATATTCGAAACGCGTGCGTGTACGAAGAGCTCTGGTACAAGGGCGGGACGGGCCTTTTCGAAACTCAAATCAGGACTTCATTATCGCAACGAGGAACACACCGATGGCGATGGCGGCGCCCACCAGGGCGGAGCCGATGTACACCAGCGCCTCCTTGATGACGGTCCAGAACTCCAGCTCGATCGGTACGATGTCGAACTGGTACATCATGACGACCACCAGCCCGATGATGATGCCGAATACCAGGAGGCCGACCCCAATAGCCCTGCTCTTGCCGCTTCCGAAGTATGCGGTGAACGCTCCGGCCAGTATCAGGAAGAGGCCGAAGGTGAGCAAGAGTACGGATATGAATACCCACATGGTGTGTTCC
>JABAHP010000715.1_pt5 | contig 18650 bp, 21 predicted proteins | sample 7062081 | NCBI WGS metagenome assembly JABAHP01 (sample SAMN14534357, study PRJNA622989) | marine sediment metagenome | biome: marine biome [ENVO:00000428]; feature: marine pelagic biome [ENVO:01000023]; material: deep marine sediment [ENVO:00002113] | place: India: Gulf of Kutch | collected...
GGACCAGCCAAAGAGGAGTTCCTGGGATGGTGTAAGTTGTGAGGCTCCTGCTCGTCGTACTGGCAGTAACGTCCTGGTACCGGGTGACGGACTTTGGCGGTCCTGAAGCCCGGTACTGCGGACACACTCCACCGGAAGGACCGTTAGTGGCGGTCGACGCACGGTGGATGTATGAAGGGGTAGTAGAGTGTGGCACGGTCCTCACCCTCTACTACCCCGACCACCCAGAGGTAGACGTCCAGCACGTCACGGTCTGGGACATTGGGCCCTTGGATTCGGGTGGACACTATATAGAGGACTTTGCAGGTCTGCCGCTCATGCTCGACTTGGACTATGAGAGTGGAGCATGGCCGGTAGCTCTGGAAGGGCTACGATCCGCAAGGGTCTGGATATTCGCGCATTGGGTTATGCCCCACCCTCAAGAGGGCAGAAGAGGAGTATACTAATGAGTGAACCATTAGACGTCCGCAACCCCGGGTTCGACGCGCCATTCGATGAGCAGGACGGGATCTCCCAGCTCAAGGTGGCGGCGGGATGGATGGTCCGCTGGATAGAGGGCGACGACGCTAGGCGTGGGTACCTGGTAAGGCCAGAGTGCTACCCCAAGGTACTGACCAACAACGACCTCTGCCAGGGCATCCAAACCACCAACGCTACCCACCAGGCGGCCTTCGTTCAGACGATCATCTTGCCCCAAGGAGCCCGAAACATTGTCCTGGAGGCCAGGGCCGCCTACCATGCTCCAGACGGGGGTATGGCAGTCAGAGTCGGCATCGACGGTACAGGCCAGAACAACGACATGTACGCGGGTACCATCAACTGGGGACGATGGCTGAACCAGGAAGGAGATCCGCCCTGGGAAGCGGGCAAGTTCGCCTCTGCCAAGGCGTTCCTGCCCGACCCCACGTCTGGGTACGCCAGCCTTTGGCTTTGGTCCCAGAATAAGTGGCGTGGCAAGAACAACCATGTCTTCTGGCGGGACGTCAGCGTGTACCTCAAGGACGGGCCGCCCGACCCCGACCCGGCCACTGCGGCTGGATTGATCATGAAGGCTGTCGACAATCTGATGGATGCCATGGCCTTGTTGTAGCTTGTAGCTTGTAAATAGGCAGGAAGGAGATATACTATGCCTAAACTGTTCACTATTGCGGAAAAGGTGCTGGCAAGGTTGTTGGAGGACTGGTATGAAGCCCAGCACCAGTTCACGGAAAGGGCCGACGGCGTCTTCAGTGAGAAGGGGCGGCAGTACGACCGCGAGTCCCCTGTCTGGGATCGCATACGGTTCCCTTACGGGTTCATCCAGGAGATCGTCAAGAAGGCCGACAGGCTCAAGCAGCTGCTGGCCGACTACGACCCCAACCAGCCTTGGCCTTGTGGGGTCAACTGGGGGTTTGATGGTGGCGTGCTGGAGGAGTTGGTAGACATCTTCAACTACTCTCGTATGATGGGCGGCATCATCATGATGAAGATTCTAGAGGCCAAGACTGGCCGTACAGGGCAAGGAGGCAATGATGGCTGAGTTCTGCCCCGTACTTCCTGCTGGTCTCTACAAAAGGTTGGACGTCTCGTACCCAGGGGCCTGGCACTTTGTGCACGCTCCCCAGGTGGTGGGGTGCTCGCAATCGTGCGCTGAGGTAGTCGAGACACTGAAACGCCACAAGGGCACCACGATCATGGACTGCTATGCCTTTGAGCTCGATGGCACCTTGCCTTGTATCCAGGACGTCTATGAAGCAGCCACGATCCTCCGAGACGACAACCTGATCATCGTCTGCCCGGACATCTTGAAGAATGGCAAGGAGTCCTTCGACCTGGTTCGGAAGCATGCTCCTGCATTGAGTGGGTACGGCCGGATTATGGTCGTCCCCCACGGCCGGATCATGACCGAGTGGATGGGCTGGGCGGAGGACTGCATCGAATTCTGCCGGAACATGGGTATGGCCATGCCCTACATCGGACTCCCGCGTTATATGGGTGAGTGGGGTCTGGACACGCGGTACAAGGCAGCAACCTGGCTCTACCACTACTACCACGCCTACGTCCACCTGCTCGGGGCTGGGAGGGGGCTGAATGAAGTCATGCTCGCTGCCAGAGCGCCCAGCGTCATGTCTTGCGATAGTACCGCCCCGTTCGCCTACGCCATGGAATATGGAGTGTATAGGGAGATGAAGCACTCCGAGACCAAGGTGGAGATGAATTCCGACTGGTGGAACTTGACCCTTTCGGATGTGGACTATGGAGTCCTTCGAGTAGCCCAGCAAAACATCGCCCTATGGAAGGAGGCTTTGAAGCGTGACATCTACCCCGAGCCATACCTTTGTCAGTAAAGAGCAGGCCATGGCTGCAGGGTGCGACTGCGAGAACTGCCCCCTGTATACTAGGCCGTTCGTCTCTGGGTATGGACCGCCGCCCGAGCATTGCAAGGGCATCATCATTGGAGAGGCTCCAGGGGCCACCGAAGTCACTGAGGGCAGGCCCTTTGTGGGGGACTCTGGACGCCTACTCCGTGGTATGTTCCAGTTCTACGGAGCCGATGCCGACGACTACTACATCACGAACGTGGCATTGTGCAATCCTCCAGGGAACAAGATACCTGCGGTAGCCGGTAAACGCTGCCGTGGCAGATTGAAGGGTGAGCTTGCCCCGTACTGGGGTGAGGGTCTGCCTATCTTGTCCCTGGGGGCCGTAGCGGCTCAAGTCCTTATCCCAGGGCTGAAGGGCTCTGCTCGTGGCCGATGGTGGAGGAAGGGTAGGATGGTGGCTACATGGCACCCTGCCTACGTCCTCCGCATGAGTACCCAGATGGGGCGCTTCCGGGAGTTCGAACTGGACATCCAGAAGTACCTCAGGGGTAAGCCCCAGCAGTGGCCCGAGCCCAGATACGACATTGCCGAGTCGGCGGCCCACTTTGCGGACTTCATCGACATGCTCATAGATAAGTACGCACATCGAGTGGTTTGCTTGGACTTGGAGACGGACCAGATGAAGTGGTGGGTCCACCAGATCCTCTGCTTCGCCATAGCCTATGAAGAGGATGCCGCCTTCGTGGTGCCCTCTGAATTGGTCTACCATCCTCTCGTGAGGGAGGCCCTGATCAGACTGTTCGACTCTGACGTCCAGGTCATGGGCCATAATATCAAATTCGACCTACGGTTCTTGTACCATCAGCTGGGAGTCTGGAATGTCCATGCGGCACACGATTCCCTTATCGCTCACTATACTCTGGACGAGAATATGATGCACGGCCTCAAGCCGCTGCTATCTGACTATCTCGACATCCAGGACTATGAGGGCGAGCTAGTGCAACGGTACCTGAAGAGCCGCAACGACTTTTATGGCAAGGTGCCGCGTCCTCAGCTATACAAGTACAACGTGTACGACGTGTGCTACAACCTGACCCTCTGGAATCGTGTGCTGGAGCCTGGACTCCGAGAAGAGGGACTCTTTGACGAGCCTTACCTGTATCCAATGATGGAAGCGCACCAGATGCTCCTAGAGATAGAGGCTATGGGGATACCGATGGACATCAATGCCCTCAGTGCCTTGCAAGGAGAGCTAGGCGAGGCCATCGCGCAGCTACAAGGCGAATTGGAGCAGATGTGTGGTAGGGAGTTCAATGCCAATAGCTGGAAGCAGGTCGGCGATATCATGTACAACCACTATGGTATGCCCAAGGTACGCGGCCGCGGCTTCAAACCAGGGTCCACCTGCTTTGCAGCCAGGCTACTGATCTTGGAGCAACTGCCTCCTGGAGAGGCCAGGGACTGGCTGGAGAAGTTTGGGCAGCTCAAGAGTGTCATCAAGCTGCTAAGCTCCTATGTGGAGAATGTATGGGAGCATATCTCTCCGGTCTGCAATGCTAGCGTCCACCCTGACGGTCTGATCTATGGTACCGTTACTGGACGCTTGAGCTTCCGGGACCCAGCCATCCAGACCATCCCCCGCACGGGGACTGGCTCCGCTCTAGGAGAGGTTTGGGGTAAACGCATCAAGCAGTGCTATGCGGCTGCTCCCCAGGCGGGGAGACTATACCAACAGGTATGGACCAACGACTTTGGGCAGCCCTTGATGTATGTACACCGAGTTGATGACGCCACTGGGGAGCTAGCACAATACCACTATGTACACGATCCCACAACTACGGTCAAGGGATACGAGGAATGGCCAGAGATGGTCCTGATCAATATCGACTATTCTCAAGTGGAGATGGTCGTAGCCACGGCTATGTCCAAGGACCCTTGGCTCTCGCAGGTGTACACTGAAGAGCGCGACCTCCACGGAGAGGTAGCCACGGCTATGTTCGGTGAGGGATGGGACAAGGAGCAGCGGAACGTCTGCAAGAAGTTCAACTATGCGTTCCTGTACGGAGGCACTGCCAACTCCTTTGCCGTAGACACAGGGCTGGATATGAACTTCTGCCGGGAGTACGTGCGTAGGTACCAAGAGCTGGTTGGTGGCTTGACCCAGTGGAGGGTAGAGAGTTTGGACCTACTCAAGAGGCAGCGGTATATCGAAACACTGACTGGGAGGCGTCGACGGTTCCCCCTTCTTACCAGGGACAACCTGGAGGATGCTCGCAAGGCGGCTATCAACCATCCAGTACAAGGTACAGCGTCGGACATCACCCTGATCGCCGCTATGAGAACCCATCAATGGATCAAGGACTCTGGACTGCCGTATACCTTCCTCAGTATCCTAGTCCACGACTCCCTGGTACTGCGGTGTCCAAAGGAGCATGCTCCAAAGATCGTACAGGTAGTTGCGGACATCATGAGGGCTACGGCGCAGGAGTTCTTTCCAGACGTACCACGCAACTGGTGGAGGGTAGACGCAGACGTAGGGCCCAACTGGGGTGAATTGGAGGCATACCATGGTTAACCAAGTAGCTACCGTCATACTCAAAGAGGACGCAGAGAAGGGCCTGACGGGGTGCCAAGTATGCTCTAGGCAACTGACCGAGGAGCATGGAGGGGAGGTCAACCTTAGATTTGGGCTGTGCCTGGAGCACTTGACCAAGGTACTAGGGGATGGCACTCGACAGGAGGCTCTGGCCTTGTTCCTGGCTCGGGGAGTTATCATGGTCTGCTACTACTCGGACAACAAAGCGTTCAAGGTACGGGTAGAGGTCCGATCCTCCAGGCGCCGTGAGTTGACCCTGCTACAAGAGCAGTTTGATGTAGGGAGGATATATCGACACCAAGGCAATATGAAACGGTGGAGTTGTGCGTCGATGGCCGACATCCACAAGATAGGTGGCATCCTCATGCCCATCATCCCCGAGTTCGGTATCTTCTTGCAGTCCTACGTAGTGCAACCTGACAAGAAGACCCGATCGGCGTATGCAGAGGCATTCATGCGAAAGATGGGTGCTCGTACAACCCACATACTCTCATATTTGTAGGTTAGATTACAGCGGTAGACTTGGCGCTTTTCGCGCTAGAAAGGAGAGAACAGTATGCCACCAGGTACTTGGCCACCAGAAGCGCAAGCGGAGTTTATACGGTGCAATGGGACCGACGGGGATGGGAGCCGCTGCGACCAGTCTTGTACTACGCGGAATACGACTACTCCTGTGGTCACCAATAACGACGAGTCGCCTCCAATCGAGGTCTTGATATCTACCCGACTACCAGCTGGGTGGGCGGTTACCCGGGACATAGTCGAGGACCCTTACACTGCTGCCCACCTCGCAGTATCGGAATACTGGTGTCCGGAGCATGCACCATGAAGCAGATTACTTGCAGCGTTTGTGGGTCTGCGTCCTGCTCCTTGGTGTACGTAGTAGGGTTTGGTAACTCCCTGCCGCCAGGGTGGGGACTGCTGCGGAGGGGGCTATTCGCTTATGTCGCATGCCCCAGCTGCTACCGTACCTATGGTAGTCTACGAGACGGACCACCCGCAAAGGGGCGGGGGCGGAGGCGCCGTCGTCGCTAGCTCCCCAGGGCGCACGGGAAAAGCCCCTCGCCATTGGCTACGGCCTTTGACGGGGGGCTTTTCTGTTGGGCCAACGCCTATGCGTCTTTGGCGCGGCACTGGTTGGCCGCGAAGGTCTCAGTGACCTCTCGTAGAGCCTGCAGGGTAGCACGGTTCGTCTTGACAGCCTGAAAGCTGCCCTTGGCGCCGAACCAGTAGCCGACCACCAAGGTGGTGAGCTGCATCCAGAAGTCTGGGACTCCTTCAAGGCTGCCAGTTACGGCAATGCGATAGGCCAGCACTCCGATGACTACCAAGGTGATCAGGCTCTGTACGATGACGCTCTCCTTGAACAGGTCCAGTAGTACCTGCCCAACACTAGGATTCTCTTGATTGCTCATGATAAGCTCCTCTCATCACTTGCTCGTCTCCTGCCGACTCCCAGGGGTATCCTTTTGGAAATGGCAGTCGGTGAAGATAAGATATACTTCACTGCCGTACTCGTTAGAACTGGCAGCTATCCGCTCTAGTCTGCACTTATAGACAGTGCTGATGGTGTCGTTGCTGGCGTCTATGTCGGCGATTCCTAGCACCCGGTGGTAGGTATCGTCATTGGCCACTATCGTGTGCTCGCTGGTAAATGGGGAGCTAGCAGGGACCGCCCATTGTGTATTGATGCCTGCAGCGATCACGTCCAGTTGGAACTGGAATTTGTCTCCGATATTGGTCGTGTTGGGGAGCGTAAAGTGGATGTGGTGGTCCAGTATCGTGTTCAGCTTCGTTGAGTGCTGCGTCTGGACATCGAACCAGATATAGTCCCCCACCGCAAAGCCCAGCACCGGATAAGCTATCCCCCCGCCTATACCAAAGGCATAGGTTCGATCAGTAGGAGCCGTGCCACCCTTTTTGATATTGTAGAGGCTACCTTGTAGGTCGTCGTAGACAGGTTCTACATACCTCACACACTTGTTAGTACCACAGTCGATGTCCAGATCACTGGCGGCTACTAGGTCCGTGATGATCCTCCCAACAGAACCGTCGTAGTCGATGCTCATGTCCGATGCAGCACCGAACAGTATAGCGAGACTGTCCGCCAGCAACCTGATCCCCCCAGTTGTCCATGTGTGCTGCCCCTTCCAAGTAGGGGCTAGTGTAGAGCCTGGGTCTGTACCGTCACCTACTATAGCGGCACCGTCAGTACCTGCCGCATGCGCTTCCCAGGCGGAGGCGCCTCTCCTCAAGATGTCCCCACGGCTGCCGGCCGGTAGAGATGGGGATACTCCGGACGCTCCTCCAGCCCCAATGATCTCGTAGAGGTCGCCCTGGCGAAAGTGTGCGACCGTCACCAAGTCTCCCACATTAATCTCAGGGCTTCCTCTGTACAAGACGTTCTGGTGGTAGCGATTGACCGTAACCGTTACGTACCTAGGTAGTGTGCCTGCCCCAACACCCTCAGGGTCTGTATTGATGACCTCACACGAGTTCAGGAGTTCGTCGATACCCAACAGGTACGGCAGCCTCCACAGTAGTGTAGTGAGGAAGTCGTCCACTTGGGCCAGTGTCTGCTCGTTAGGTGACCATCCAACGCTCATGGTGATATCTCGTTATCTGATTCTAGTGTCAACACAGAGACCGCAGTCGTATTGTGCCCTCTTGGGTAGACCATGATATTAGAGATCCAGAACTTCTCGTTGTACCATTCTACATGGACCCCGTTCTGGCTGGTGCCGGAGTAGGTAATGGCCACGGGATCATTGATCTCGAACAAGAGGCCAGCATAGCCAGGCAAGGACCATTGAACAGTGTACGGCCGGTTCTTGTACTGGTACAAGCAGTTAGCCCAGTGGTCGAGAGCGTCTTGACTATTGCATCGGATATATGTCTGCTCGTGAACGTTTCCATAGGTATGGGTAGCGCTGGCGGGATACTCGCTATGAAGGGTCGTCCCGTCATCTTGCACCGCATGCAGTATCACCTGCTTTATCTGGTCTGTACGCCTGAGCGTGATTACAGGCTTGCCGACCACCAACCGCTGCGTAAACACACAGACTGCCCCTGGGGGGCTAGCAGCAAACATCGGATGCCGCTCGTAGTGGAAGCGGTCCCACTTGTCGAAGTATGCTACAAAGAACTCATTGGTGGCTATCTGCCTTATAGTCTGCCACAGGTTCTTGCTCTCCCTGACGATATACCTCTCTACTGTCATAGAGCCGTCTGGAGTACCAGGCCAGGCGAAGGGGGTAGTAGTTACATAGTCCAGGCTGATCCACCCATGGGGGTTCTGCGTGGCGTGGTACACGAAGTTCGTGTGCGCTACCCAGTCGGGATTGGTAGCCGGAGGCGCCCCCAGGTTGTCGTAGTATCCCAGTATGTGCTGGACGATACGACCCATGGTCATGTTGTGGGAGGCGTTACTGAACTGGTGGTAATGAGTCCTAGGCGATGCCAGCAGGTCTTGGAACCCAATCCCTTGGCACCAGGATCTCCTCAAGTAGCCGTCCGTAGTTTGGGCGATGGCGATGCATTGACTGCCGGCAGCGTCAAAGGATATACGGAAGGGCATGACGTAACCGTCAAAGCCTAGCCACCATCGGCCATCCCAGCCGTACAGGTAGTCGTATCCCATCAATGGAGTCCAACGCAGTACGATCCTCTGGTTGATGTCTACAGCGTCTGTATCTCCAAGCACACGAAGTCGCAGCTCCCAACCACCCCGAGCGTCGTCTGCTCCGATGCTTATGACATTGCTTATCGAGCTGAGATCACCTACAATCATTGCTATGTCTCCACCCAGGTGAGGTCGAACGCGTCATCGCCAGGGTACTGGCAGTCGTAGTCTCCGGTGGAAGTGCATCGCCACGGGTCCGCAGCGGTCACCCCCACCATGAGGGCATAGCCGTTCTGGCGCATCACTAGTATATCGTCGCAGTCTTGAACGGTTGCGGCGACGTCTTGAAATAGGGTCCATCCATAGGCGGGCCCATCTCCACGGAAGGTCCATACCTCCCCTAGGTGCCCGTCTGCTGTGTCTTCGAATACAAGTGCTCCATATACCCTATGGATAGAGTTCCAAGGCCCATGCAGTATATTGAGAGCGCAGCCAGGACTACCACTGACATCACTTATCTCGGTCCTGGAAAGTCCGAAGTTGTGGGTGTAGTAGATTAGTGGTACGGTGATGTAGTCCCAAGCCAGATTCGTCTCTTGCAGCATGGTAACCGACCAGTAGACGGTCCCACCGTTGTAGGTATTACTCCTGTAGGGTATCCACAAGGAGCAGTGTATATCGGACAGGTCTATGCTGTAGTAAGGAGCAGCCCACGTGTAGTTGGGAGACTGCTGGGCCAGCATCCAAGTATAGGCATAGTCCTGACTTCGATAGAGCCTCCACCACCCATCAAAGGTCGCTACTGCAGGTATCCCCCAATCATTCTCTGGAGCCTTACAAATAAGTACGTATAGGTAGTCGGCGTGCTCATCGTAGGCAATATCTGGCTGCTCGACTGGACCCAGGGTGTCTTCGAAGTCGACGCCCTCCTCCAAGTCTACGATGATGCGGGCATACTGATGAGCGGACCAGTAGTTCGTAGTGTAGATGACTCCATAGGCTACATGGTCGTCTCCAGCACCATCCGACCAGTAGATATAGCATACTGCCCAGGCCCACCCTTCGTGGCTAGGGTTAACGGTAACGCACATCTTGCCGATATGGACCCAGTTATAGTCTGCCCCGTGCCCAAAGGCAGTGGCCAACTGTGCTTCAGTATACTTTTGGACCCAGGCACCGCTCCCCAGGGGCAAAGGCGTATACTCCCAGATACCGTCGCCGTATCCGAAGAGCCTTGGACTGGCGGTATTATTGGACATCATGATGGTCCTCTCCAGGTCCAGACCATGATTGTCTTGTGTCCAGGTTGGGGGGTTCGCCGTGATATCGCTGGTGTAGTACCCTTCGCCGCCCCACCGCTCCGCAGCGTACACGTCGGTGGTGCCTATATCAGCTAGGTCGGGTGGTCTACCCACCGGCCAGCCCATAGGCTCCCAGCAGTCGGCTACGTAGACGTCCGCAGCGGTCGCGCCAGTGGCGCCTAGCAGGTCGGTTATGGTCAGGATAATGACGTAGTTGCCCGGGAGGATATAGCCTCCAGCAGGATGGCATACGGAGGCGGCGGGGGGCCATGCGCCGTTGGAGGTATAGCCGTCACCCCAGTCTACGGACCAAAGCTGGAGTGTAGAGGATGCCGAGAAGGAGTTGCTGAAGGATACGCACACGCTTTCGTAAGTGCAGACGTCCTGGTCGTCTACCTCCAGGATAGGGACAGGGTCTTTATATACCCCGACCGTGTTGCCGCTAATGCAGCAGTTACTCGACGGGTAGACTCGGTGTCCACCAGTCAGTTCAAGTAGTCCTCCCTGCCTAGACTGTAGCAGGGCATTGTACAGTACAGGATCTACGTATGGCATGGTTCAGTCTCACCTCGTGTCCACTAGAAAAGTAGCCACCACTTCCCTGGCTACTCCCCTACTATGCCTCATAACTACGGATATCAGCTTTTGGGATCGTGTGAACACTCTATATACGCCTACGTTGTCTGGAGGAGTGCAGGTTAGGCTTGTTAGGTCTGCACCTTCGTAGTCCCACCAGTCAAGGTCACACCGCTCTGCGACGGACTTTCGCCACTGCAGCATTTGGTACGGACTCCTGGTCTCGTGTGCTGTCAGGTTCTCTCCCAGTACGATATTGGACCAGTTCTCTTCGTCCGGCGCGGTTACCTGGACACCGTCTATTGCGTAGTTAGAGCCAAGAATATCAGGCATAGGTAGCTCCCATCCTCACTACTGCCTTCTCCAAGGCACCTACTAGCCCTTGGGCGATGGCGTCTCCCAGCCCAGTGGTGTCAGCTCCCTCTAGCCCGGTACCAGACACTGGGATAGGTCCACCACCCCAGGAGAGCTTCACGGTGGTGAGGGAGCTCATGGGTCGCACACTTACCATCTCTGGCATATGTCCTTCTCCCACCATTAGCCTGGTAGGACGGCTAGCTATCATACTACCGCCATACTGGTAGGGACGGTTATCGTAGTTAGGCGGCGCCGACGGAGGTAGCCCTACACCTGGTAGTGGAGCGGCAGCGCCTCTGCGTAGGTTGCCGATCAGTTGGGTTAGCTGGTTGAGGTAGCTCATGTAGCGCTCCCACTTACCCAGGAAGTCGTCCATGATGCTGTCGAACTCGCTGCCAGCGCCAAAGAAGTGTGCCAGTATTTGGTTGATGTCGGACAGCCCCAACTCGAATCGCTTGGCCAGCTTGACCCAGTACTGGTTCCACTGCTCTAGTGAGCGGTCATGTTGACGCTGCTCCTCTTCTAGTTGCTGGTCCCTGGCCTTGGCAGCGGCGTCGTACGACTCCCTGCGGCGCTCCTCTGCCTCTGCCATGCGTTCTTCTTCTTGGAGGCGAATCTCCTCCAGCTGGTCCTGCAGGGCCTGGCGCAGTGCCTCCAACTGAGCCGCCATCTCCTCTTCCATAAACCTGCGGCGCAGCTCGTAGTTCTCACGCTCCTGGCGCTGCTGCTCCTTGAAGTTCTGCTCACGGGCCTTCTTCTCCAGGTTGTACCTGGCATCGAGGTCCTCAATCCCTAGTACGTCGCCGTAGGCCACCAGGAGCCCACGCTCGTATTGGTACAGGGCCTCGTTCTGGAGGCTCCTTAGCTGGTACTGGCGCTCGTTTTGCTCAAGTCTCAGCTGGTGTTCTTCGTACAGCTTGCGTAGACGGCGGTTGTTGTCCTCAACCTGACGCCGGCGGCGACGGTCATACCGCCTCTGGGCCTTTAGCCGTGCACGATCTGCCATACGCGACGCACGGGCAATAGCCTGGTTGTACCGCAGGTCCGCCTGCTCCAGTCTATCGTAGTACCTATCCCAAATCTTGCCTACACGATGGGTATGATCCTCTATCAGCTTCTCCCGCTTCAGCAGGTGGTCCACGATAGGAGAGTAGTCGATATCCCTGGCGGCCTCGCCCTCCTCAGGTCTTAGAGCACCATAGTCCATGCCCCGCTTGTCCACCTCATCCCTGAAAGCTCCCAGGGCGTCAGCGTATCGCTGCATGTTACGAGCAAAGGCTTCAGAGGGGTCACCACGCATGGCTCCTAGCAGTTCCCCCCAGAAGGTGGTGCCCCCCGCGAACTCAGTTCCACCTTCTCGTATAGACTCCCTAACCGTGGCTATCGTTGCGCCCATGATGGCCAGGGACTGCGTGGTCGCTGTGGTCAGCCGGTCTATAGTCTGCAGGATGCCAGAGTCTGAGACGAAGATACCAAACACTTCCCTCAGTTCGGACAATCGTCCCTGCACACGATTCCAGGCTTCAGCATAGTCTAAGGCAGCGCCGGCTCCCTCAGAGATCAAATACTCAGTCTCCCTGTAGATCTGCTGCAGGACGATGTGCGCTGCTTCTACCTGGTCTAGCGTCTCTACTGTCCTGCCGTTGGCAGCTGCATAGGCTTCCAGTGCTGCTTGGACTCCGTAGATACCGGAGATGGAGTCAGTGGCCTCCCCTGTACCCTCGACCAGGTCAGTGATGAATGCCTCGAAGGCTTCGTCTGCCTCGGCCATACCCGTGACGGCCGCGACTCGAGCAGCCTCCCACAACTTGGCGTACTCGTCACTGAACTGGCCTTGGTCGACAAGCATGCCCCGCAGTACGACCTGCAAGGAGTCTTGAGTCGACATGGCGTCGTTGGCCAAGGACTTGATGGCTGCGGCAGTTCCACCTAGATCAGTCTCCAGTCGTCGAGCCAGAGCACGAATGCCCATACGCTCGGAGCCTTGGACTGCAGCATTTTCTATGGCTCCCCACGCCGCCACCCACCCACGCTCTAGGAGGCGAACAAAGAACAGCACAGTCATCAGCTCACGACGGGTCTTCAGCAAGGCCCTAGAGATAGTCTCCTCTGCCTTGTCAGCGGCGTCGGCCCGCTTCTTGTCGGCCCTTGCAGCCTTATCGGCCAGGTTATCCGTGGCCTGCTCGGCTGCTCGTAGACTGCGCAGATACTTCTTGAACCCCTCGTCAAAGCCTCGGGAGTCCCATACGGCTTCTACGCCAAGTTGTGGGTTATCTGGCATCTCACTTACCTTCGTTCGCCGCTCGCATTATCGTGGCGTCAATAAGGTTGCGGGCTACAACAGTGGCTACCATAACCGACCTTTGGTCGTGTGGCAGCTTAAACCACTCAGCGACAGGTATCTTCCAGTCGTATGCCGTAAACATCTCCTCAGCATACGGAGAGTAGACTATTCCTGTTCCTTCTCCCGGCTCGGAGGGTTGTCCATACTCGATGGGCTTTCCCCCATGCTGGAGGCGAAAGGGGCTATGGCAGCGGCCACATCCTCCTGGGTCACAGGTGCGCTAGGAATCGTGGCCATCTCAACCTTGACCAGGTCCTTGTCGGTCAAGATAAGCTCGTACAGGATGTACTGGGCCCTATAGTCTGGACCCGTCAACTGCTTGACCCCGTAGTCCCTCAAGGTATCAGGAATCTCCCATCCATCAGGAGGGTCTACTTGCGCCGGCTCCCCAGGGGCGAAGCGCCACGCGACCACGCCGTAGGTGATAGTGAATCGCTGCAAGGCGAGTCCGAACTCTCGTCTGTGCGCTTCCTTGGCCTGCATATAGGCATCGTGCTCCGGGGTACCGGGCAAGGCTATATGTGTCTCCTTGCTATCCCCAGACGCCGATGTCACCTCGACCCTGGGGAGCGGGGGGTCGGGCATGCGCCTATGTACGGCGGTTTGAGCGAATGGAGGGACGACACGGCAGTACAATGTCGTCCCCGCATCCGTCACTACTTCAGTATACTTGGACAGGTCAAATTCGTTGGGCATCTCACCCTCGCTTTCGCGCTGCCTTTAGGTGGCGGTTGCCTTGGCGATGAAGGTGGTACCGCCTTGCACGTCTCCCACGACGACAATCGTATTGGGATCGCACATAAATCCACCATTCAATCCTGCGTTTGTCGGCATTCCACTGACGGGCCACCAGGAAGCACCTCCATCGTCCGAGCGGTAGAGCGAACCCACGGGTGTAGCGTTGTTATAGATATAGGCCATGACGTACCCATCGGTCAGGGCGTCATCTCGGCCAATCCAGTCAATGCTTCCACCGCCGTGGTTCACCCACTCCTCCCAGGTGTCCCCGTTGTCGTCTGACCGGAAGAGCCGTCCATCATTGGTACCGATGAAGAGGTGACCCAGGTCGCTGACGTTGAGGGCCAGATAGTTCGTGCCTGCCCCAGGAGCGCCAGTCGGAGTCACAGTGTTCCAGGTCACACCGCCGTCCAGAGAGCGCAGGAACACGCCGTTCTGGCCGACGCAGTAGCCGTAGTCCTCATAGAAGGCGATGTCATTCAGGTTCTCTGTGGTCTCGACGGCATTCTCGACGTTCTCCCAGCTTACTGCCTGGTTCGCGGAGCGCCAGATGTAGCCTCCGTCCATACACACAAAGATATACGCGCCATTCACCTTGGCTGCGTTGATTCCGATATTGACGGCGGTGCCGATGGTGACGTTAGTCCAGCTGGCCCCAGAGTCGTCTGAGTAGGCGGCTTCGGGCGGCGCCGCAGCCACAGCCTCGCCCCGGAAGACGATGTGGCGGATGCCGTTGACCGTCTCCATCATCAATCCGGTTTCAATGTTACCTCCCCAGGTGAAGGGGTCAACAGCGGTAGCGGTCCAAGTATCGCCGTCGGTGGTAACCTTGACTTCGCTGTCGTAGAGGTACCCAGCGGACCGGTCGAGTCCCATCATACCGTTCTCGCAGAGTCCCCGGGCAGCAGAGCAACGGTCCTCACACAGCTCTGGCAAGAAGAACACGAAGTTGCCGTTTGCCGTGTTGGAGACGCTCATACGCTCCAGGACCAGCGGGTAAATCAGCGCCCAGTGGTAGAAGTTCAGGTCCGCGTTGGTATTGACCCGAGCCTCCGCGTCCTCTGCCCCACGTACAGGATTCAGGATACCACGGCGATTCGGGCGCGAGCCGATCATGATGCAGGCAAGCTCGAAGTTGCGGGGGTCAGCACGGGTACCGCGGCACACCCAGTTGATCCGACCTGTCCACTCACACTTCTGCTGGAGCAGGCCATTGTAGACCTTGGCCAGCGGCTTGGTGAGGGTATAGGTCCCGGCGCCTGCGTCACCAACAATGAACCCTTCGATCACGAACTTACCAGATGACGATGGGTCGGGGCAGTATTGGGGTGTCAGTTCCCCCTCGGGGAATTCGATGTCCCCTACCCCTGTACATGTCAGCCAGTCGAAGACGGTATCACGAGTGCGTTGCCAGAAGTAGTTGCCTTCGGCATTGGTGATAAAGGTGGCCATACTATCCTCCTTGGCCTAGCGGCGGGATAGTCTTGCATACTGACATTGCGTATACTGCTCCCGCCATAGTCGTACCAAAGGCAGCTTGGGTCTGCGCGATATCGTAGGACTCGATCTGACGCGTGTCGCGGTCCTCCACCCACCTCTGGTCTGTGTAGTTACAGCCGCAAGGAGCCTGCGGCAGGTAACAGTTTGCGAGTCTGACGATGGCCGTCTTGAGAGCCTCACCCATCCACTCGTTAGGCTGGGCTTGTGGGTCGCGGAGTCCTGAATAATACCAGACTCGGATATTATTCGGCTGCCCCGGACTCACCCATTGTGCGTTATTCCATGCACCTCCAGACCAAGTTGCGGGTCTAGCGTAGAAGATGCCCGGACGCTCATGAGCCACTACAACGCAGGCACTCTGGCATACGGGGGTGCAAGTCTGGTTCGCCGTACTGGAACAGGACTCACCACTTGGCAACCACTCGTATTCACTTTGAGTTGGGTATGTCTTGTTGTAGTGCCGGTACACGTCTACAGTAGCAAGCTGGTTGGCAACTGCGCCTAGAGTGCCTGCGTCCACTGTAAGGAACAAGTCGGGATCAGCAAAGAGCCAGGACCATCCCTGCATAGTAGCCGTCCCCCCCGAGANNAGTAGCCGTCCCCCCTGAGATTTCAGCCTGTAGCGGCCGAATCCGCCATTCCCTGGTGGTGGGAACTCTTCCAGGGGGGACGACGGCCAATTCCATGACATCTGTGACGGTGGTCGCGAACGTGAGGGTCGCCCACTCATCCACCCCATCACCGTCCGGGTCGGAGTACGTAACAGTGACTCCCGAACTGATCGACTCCCACGCCTCCGTCCCGGCGGCAATGAGGTACCCCCTCCTGGTATGCATTTGGGCTAGTTGATAAGCGGTCTGGACGTTAGGTACCTGGTGCTGCTCGCGGGCTGTCCAGTCTGGGGCTGGAAAGAACCCCAGGTAGTTGGTGATGCGGTTCTCTGCCGTGTTAATGGCCATCGCGACCTCGTCCCTCCCGACGATGTCGTTAGGGTCGCCCATGTAGCCACTTTGAAGCAGTACACTATCGCACCCACGCTTGAGCCGCACAGGATGCTCCATCTGGCAGAATATCCAGCCCGGAATGGCCATGATCCTGCAGTACTCTGCTAGAGGAAGCAGCGTCTTGACGTATGTAAGTGACATCAGTCTCGCCTTACCTCACCCTAGTGCTCTGGGTCCACGTAACGATGGAGCCTTGACCAGTGCTGAAGAATGATACTGCCTCCACTGGCCGCGAGTACGATCAGTAGCCATCGCATATTGAAGATCATAGTCACTACGACGAGTGGAGCTACATACAAGGAGCAGCACCAAAAGCAGGACAGGATACGACCCATCCTAGTGATAGGTATCCCAGTCTCTGGGTCGACAAAGTCCACCTTGGCCTTCTGCCTTAGCCACTCGAACATCTCTTCGTAGCATAGCAAGGCAGCAAGGCGCCAGGTAGCTAGTACCGCGATTAGTACATCTGCTCCTGTAGGCGTGTAGGTCAACGGGTTCATGGCTAGACTGCCTCCACGACGAAGGTGCCACCACCATCGTACCCGCGGAAGAACTGGACATCATTGGGGTGGACCCCAACCTTGCCTGTCTGCTGGTTCTCCACCAGGCATCCCCTACCTCCCGGCACGACATACTTTATTCCTGTAGCCTTGCCGGTGATACCGAACCCAGCCGCCCGCTTACCCATGTACTTGACCAGCACCATATTGGATGCGGCCTGGGCAGCGAACAATGCCGGGGTTGGAGGTCTTACTGCTCCTGCCACGTTGCCCCTTGGGGCTACCGTACGGGCTTTACCACAACCTCTACACATCTTCGGTTCCTTCCCATTGTAGTACTCTTCGAAGTACTCACGAATAAGTGCTTGCTGTACAGGGAACTTGTCCTGGGTCCGTAGGGCAGCCAACCGGCCGTGAGGATGCCTGCGGTAGCGGTAGACTACTTGAGGCACATGGTAGCCCCAATAGCCGTTAACGGCCATCTCGATCCAGTAGGCCCAGTCCTCCAGTCCTCCCTGGAACTCGTCCTTCCACCCACCGATCTCCAGGCTGGATGCCTTGGAATGGAGACTGCCGATGGGCATGATCAGCGTCTTGAGGAGTGTTTGGAATAGAAAGTTCGGCATCTGCATGTGCCGCTCAAAGTCCGGCCCAAAGGAGATGATGTCTCCATAGACCACTCCAAACTCCTTGCCCTCCTCGTCCCAGGCACCGACCAGGACCTCCATGGACTCCTCGGGGAGGATGTCGTCATGATCCATAGGGAGCAGCAGCATGCCGTTACACGCCTCCACTCCTGTATTTCTGGCTGCAGCGACCCCAACACCCTTGGCCTTCATCGCGTGTATCCGGTTGTCTTCCTTGATCACCGGCTTGAGTGGCAGCAGAGACACAGTCGAGCGGTCACTGACGAGGAATAGTTCCCAGTCCGGATACGTCTGAGCCTTCAGACTGGCAATGGCCTCCTGCGCCCAGACGACATTCTCATCGCGGGTCGCCCTAATGGGCATAATTACGGAAACTCTTGGATTGCTCATCTCACCACCTCACCCTCATCTGTTGGGACACATTCTGTGCTCCAGCGATTTCCGCAGCCAGTCTTCTGGGTAGTCATTGGCCAGGGCGCGGAGAACTGGCCCAAGCCACAGCGCATCGCCATACTTGAGCTGACGGTTGATCCAGCTACGCTGTAGCCCATAGATATCGAACAGTGACATATCGTACTTGTCCAGCTGCCTGCATAGTTCCCAGAACAGGGAGGCACCCTTGTACAAGGTCACAAACAGTACCTCGCTATAGACCGCCCAGAGCCTATCGTCCTTGAAGGCATTGTTGGCCCCACGAAAGACGAACTTCTCTCCACCTTGCACGTCCACCTTCACGAGATGCACGGTCTCGATCTCGTGCTCCTTCATGAAGGCGTCGATAGTGGTGACAGGTACATAAATATGCTCGCGTACCTCATGACGGTAGTACCTACGGCCTAGATAGTCGTCCCTGGGGAGGATGCTGGACATCTCCGTATTCTGGCCGCACAGGTGGAACTTGGTACTTCCTTGGCGGCTCCCCAGGGCGGAAGGGACAATCACTACCCGATCGTCGTCGTCAAACCGCGCATGCAGCCTTTCCAGGCCCAGAGGCTCTGGCTCAAAGCAGTACACTGTAGCAAGGGGCCACATCTTGAGTAAGTAGCTGGCGACGTTACCGAAGTGGGCGCCCACGTCAAAGATGACCGGCTTTCGAACATCGGCCTTGCCCAGTAGCTCCCTTATGGCCGCCCATGGCCCGATGGGCCTGGGCACCTTGGTA
>JABAHP010005014.1_pt6 | contig 18648 bp, 28 predicted proteins | sample 7062081 | NCBI WGS metagenome assembly JABAHP01 (sample SAMN14534357, study PRJNA622989) | marine sediment metagenome | biome: marine biome [ENVO:00000428]; feature: marine pelagic biome [ENVO:01000023]; material: deep marine sediment [ENVO:00002113] | place: India: Gulf of Kutch | collected...
CGCTTCACCGAGGGTGAGACTCTCATCGCCTCATAACCTCCTTGCTCCATCGTAACTCACGCCCATTCTCACCTACAGTCGCGACAGGATCAGTGCATCGCCATCAGTGATGGAAATCGTATGCTCAAAATGGGCCGTCAGTTTCCCGTCGCACGAAACCACGGTCCAATGATCGTCCAGCACCCGCACACAGCTATCCCCAGCCAACACCATCGGTTCCAGCGCCACAGTCATCCCCTCGCGCAGTCGTACACCCTGTCCCGGTGAGCCGTAGTTGGGCACCTGTGGATCCTCGTGCATCTGACGCCCAATGCCGTGGCCGGTGTACTCGCGCACGACGTTGTAGCCACCACCCTCCACGTGGGACTGGACGGCAGCGGAGATATCACCCGAACGGTTGCCCACCCTGGCAGCGGCAATCCCTGCATAGAGTGCGCCCTCGGTCACCTCCAACAGTCTCTGCGCCTCCGGGCTGATCTGCCCCACCGGCAGCGTGATCGCCGCATCGCCGTGATAGCCGTCCAGGATAACCCCGACGTCTATGCTGATAATGTCCCCTTCCTGTAGCACGCGCGGTCCGGGAATTCCATGCACCAGTTCCGCGTTTATCGACGCACAGACGTTGGCAGGAAAAGGGCGAGCGCTGCCAGGTGGATACCCCTTGAATGATGGGATGGCATTGCGCTTGCGGATCACCGCCTCTGCCAACCCATCCAGCTCGGCAGTCGTCACACCCGGCGCGACCCATTCCCGCATCCCTTCCAGCACCTCGGCCACGATCCGGGCAGCGCGGCGCATTTTGTTAATTTCCTCTGCTGACTTCAGAGTGATCAACTGAGCAGTGGTTCTCCCGATGGTTGTCCGCGCCCACCCCTACTTGATAAACCCTTCGTAGTGACGCATCAGGAGTTGGGCCTCCAATTGACGCATCGTATCCAGCACCACACCGACCACGATCAGCAGGCCAGAGGCCGTGATGAGCAGCACCCTTGTCTGCAAGAACAGATCTACGACGAAGGGCAGCACCGCCACAAAACCCAGGAAGAGCGCCCCCACCAACGTGATACGTCGGTACACAGAGTTGATATACTCGGCCGTCTTCCGACCAGGTCGGATTCCTGGAATGAAACCACCCTGCCGCTGCAATGCCCCTGGCAGATCTTGCTGCTGAACCATTACATCCGTATAGAAATAAGTGAACCCCACAACTGTCACGAAGTAAAGCAGACCATACCATGGGCTCTGCCCGCTGAAGAAATTCATCAGCCCCTGCGCAAACTGGGACACCCTAGCACTCTCACTGCCGACAAAGAACTGCGCGATCACCGCTGGGAAGGTAAGAAAGGACTGCGCAAAGATCAGGGGGATCATTCCCGCTGTATTGACCCGCAACGGGATGTAGGTGCTTCCCCCCGCGTACATCTTCATACCCCGCACACGCTTACCATATTGGACAGGAACCCGTCGCTCACCTTCCTGTATCACTACGATCACAAACATCGTGATGGCAGTGATCGCCAGGAAGATGCCCTCCATCAACACACCCATCCCCACGCCACCGCCTTCCCTCGCCTGGGCCTGGGTCCAGATGCGCACCATGTTCTGCGGCATGCGGGCTACGATACCGCTGAAGATGATCATCGACAGCCCATTGCCGATCCCCTGCTCGGTGATCAACTCTCCCAACCAGATGGCGAACATCGTGCCGGCCGTCATCGCCACCAGCACCGAAACGGTGGGCAGGATATTCTCCGGTGGGCTGAAACCGAAACTGGGCAAAATAGGTGCACCGCCAGTCCCTGCGCTGAAGACGCGCGCCTGACCGTAAGCTTGCAGCAATCCCAACGGAATAGCTACGTAGTACGTCCACTGATTGATCTTGCGCCGACCCGCTTCCCCTTCCTCAGCCAGTCGTTCTAACCCGGGGATGATCGGCTGCAGCAACTGAAAGATGATCGTAGCGGTGATGTACGGATACACACCGTTCGCCATGACCGAGAAATTCGACACCGCTCCGCCGGACAGGAGATCCAACAGACTGAACAACTGACTGGCACCGCCAGTGCCCCCCAGCAGTTGCTGCAACGCCTCCTGGTCCACTCCCGGCACCGGCACGTGCGATGCTAGACGATAGACAATGAGGATCAACAGCGTATACAACAACTTGCGCCGCAGATCGGGCAAGGTCATTGCATTTCGCAGAGCCTGAATCATCGCTTCATTCCCCTATCCACATACCCGCCGACATCCATCCACAACATTACCGGGTTCGATAGCCACCCCGCTGCCAAGGCAACTCCTCCACCACGCCCCCAGCCGCCTCGATCTTGGCTTTTGCACTGGCAGAGAACCGATGCGCCTTCACGGTGAGCGGGTGTTCCAGCTCCCCACGCCCCAGAATCACCACCAACTCATCGGCACGCTTGATGATATTCGTCTCGACCAGCATCTCCGGCGTAACCACGGCCCCCTTCTCGAATGCCTCAAGCCGCTCCAGGTTGACCGGCGTGAACCGGACACGCCATGGATCGCGGAAGTACACACCCCGTGCAAAGGGGAGCTTCCGCACCAGCGGCAGCTGACCGCCCTCGAAGTACGGCCGCACACCACCGCCACTGCGGGCATTCTGGCCTTTCGTACCGCGTCCGGCCGTCTTGCCCTGCCCGGCAGCGATGCCCCGCCCCACGCGCTTTCGCTTCTTTCGGGCCCCTTCTGCGGGCCTCAACTCATGTAGCTTCACCCTGCACCCCCACCAAGCCCCACTAACCCACTTCATCCACTGTCACCAGGTGCTCCACCTTGGCAACCATCCCTCGGATTGCTGCTGTGTCGCGTTGCTCCACTGTCTGGTGCATCCGCCGCAGGCCCAACGCCCGCACCGTCCGCTTCTGCCGCTCGGAATACCCAATTGGGCTCTTCGTCAGCGTGATGCGCAACATAGCCTCTTTCTTCTTCTTCGCCGCGCTCATCGCCCTCGTCTCCAGAACGGCATCACCTTCACCTCAGGCACACCGCGCTCACGGGCCACGTCCTCTACACGCCGCAGCTGCATCAAGCCATCCATTGTCGCCCGCACCACGCCGAGGACGTTAGAACTGCCCTGGGATTTGGTCAACACATCGTGCACGCCGACAGCCTCCAGCACGGCGCGTACACCACCGCCCGCGATCATGCCCGTCCCTGGCGCAGCAGGCTTGAGGAGCACCTTGGCACCGCCACATCGCCCGACCACTTCGTGCGGAATCGTGGTCTGCACCAATGCCACAGGGTGCATATCACGCCGTGCTCGTTCCGTTGCCTTGCGAATCGCATCGGGCACGCCGCGCGCTTTGCCGACTCCTACGCCGACCTGACCCCGGTTGTCGCCCACGACCGCCACCACGCGGAAGTTAAAACGACGCCCACCTTTAACAACGTTTGCGACTCGCGTGATGTCTACGACGCGCTCATCCAGTTCCTCTCGCTCTCGAAAGACCTCGCGATTTCGTAAGCCCCCTCTGGCCATTGTGCCTCCGTTGCGCCCTAAAACTCCAGTCCACCCTCACGAGCTGCGTCCGCCAGCGCCCTCACCCGGCCATGATACGCATATCCTCCACGGTCGAAGACGACGCTGCTGATACCCTGATTCAACGCACGCTCCGCCAAAACCTTGCCCACCACGCTTGCCTGCTCAGTCTTCGTCAACCCCGGAAGCTGCGCCTCTACCTCTGGGTCAATGGTCGAAGCGGAGACCAGCGTATGTCCCCGGCTATCATCAATCACTTGAGCATAGATGTGACTCAGGCTGCGAAAGACGTTCAACCGCGGTCGCTCCGACGTCCCAACCACGCGCCTTCGCACACGCCTATGCCGCCGCAAACGGGCCACTCGACGATCAATCTCTGGCATATCTCAACCTCAATCCACCGATCAGGTCCATCTTCAGTCAATCTTGCCGGCCTTACCGGCCTTACGGCGAACGTACTCGCCAACGTACCGGATACCCTTGCCCTTATAGGGCTCTGGCGGTCGCCAAGCACGGATCTCCGCCGCCACGCGCCCCACCAACTCTTTGTCAAATCCACTTACCGTGATCGTCTTTGAACGAGCTTCAACTTCAAACTCAATCCCCTCGGGCGGGGTGATGCGCACCGGATGGGAAAAGCCCAGCTGTAGCAACAGCCCCCCATCCCCCTGCAACTCTACCCGATATCCAACGCCGCGGATCTCCAACTGCTTCTGAAAACCCTGCGTCACACCGATCACCATGTTGTTCAGCAACGCCCGCGTCAGACCATGCAGCGCTCTATGGTGCCGCTGGTCCGTCGGCCGGTGTACACGCAACTGGCCATCTTCCAGCACGATCTCCATGTCCGGGTGGAAGTCGCGGGAAAACTTACCCTTCGGTCCCGTCACCGTCACCTGGCTGGCTTGAATATCAACCCCCACTCCTTCGGGCAGTGGGATAGGCATACGACCAATCCGTGACACTACCGGCCTCCCTCAACACCTACCACACGTAACACAGCACCTCACCCCCCACACCCAGGCGTCGGGCCTGCTGCCCCGTCAATACACCCTTGGGTGTCGAGAGAACGGCAACACCCATACCACTTCGCACCCAAGGTATCTCAGATGCACGCGTGTAGACGCGGCGCCCCGGCTTGCTCACGCGCTGCAATCCCGTGATTACCGGATGGCGCTCCCTCCTCTCGCCCACGTACTTGAGCTTCATCACCAATTGTGGCTGCGGGTGCTCTTGCGTGACGTAATAGTCCCGAATGAACCCCTCGTCCTTCAAGATCTTGGCAATCGCCACTTTGATCTTGGAAGTGGGTACGCGTACCGACGAATGCCCAACCATCAGGGCATTGCGCACGCGAGCCAACATATCAGCTATCGGATCAGACATCGTCATCGGATAAGACCTCTCGCTCTCGTTTGCTCACCAACTCGACTTCACCACACCGGGGAGCTCTCCCCTCAAAGCCAACTCTCGGAAGCAGATGCGGCACAGTTGGAAGCGCCGCATATACCCCCGCGGCCGACCGCATATCCTACAACGATTCCGTATCTGTGTCTTGTGCTTGCGCCGCGTCTCTCGAATCGGCAGACACTTTCTTGTCATATTCGCTTCTCCAATCCGGGTTACCAGCCCCGACGGCGGAACGGCATTCCCAAGGACTCCAGCAAGCGCCGTCCCTCCTCGTCCGTACGGGCCGTGGTAACGAAAGTGATCTCCATGCCACGTATCTTGTCGATCGAATCGTAGTCTACCTCGGTGAACATCAGTTGTTCCCGCAACCCCAGCGTGAAGTTTCCATGTCCATCCAAAGTGTCGGGGACACCACGGAAGTCACGCTGGCGCGGCAACGCCACGTTGCACAGCCGATCCAGAAACGCCCACATCCGTTCCCCCCGCAACGTCACCTTGACGCCGACAGCACGGCCCTCCCGCAGCTTGAAACTCGCGATAGATTTGCGCGCCCGAGTGACCACGGGCTGCTGCCCGGTGATCGTCGCGACGTCTTGCACCGCGTGATCCAGTGCCTTCGCGTTGTCCAATGCCTCGCCCATACCCACGTTGACCACGATCTTCTGCAGGCGCGGCACCTCCATAATATTCCGGTATCCGAACTCCTCCACCAGCGCGGGCCGGATCTCTTCACGATAACGCTTCTGCAAACGCTGCATCAGTCTACCTTCCCATCCCCAGATTACTGATCAACGACCTCGTCGCACTGCTTGCACACGCGCACTTTGCGCCCATCATCCTGCCGGACAAACCCCACGCGCGTACGCTCATCGCACCGGGGGCACACCAGCATAACGTTGGAGATATGGATCGGCGCCTCAAATTCGATGATGCCCGGCTGAACCTGGCCACGCCCAGCCCGTATGGGACGCTGGTGTTTCTTGACAGTGTTCACGCCCGAGACAACGACTCGATTCTCCTTCGGCAACACCCACTGCACCGCCCCGCGCAGGCCTCGATCATTGCCGGAAATTACCTCTATCGTATCACCCTTCTTGATTCGTCCGCTCACCTTACACACTCCTTGAATCGCACCGTCCCTAGAGCACCTCAGGAGCCAGTGAGACGATCTTCACGAAGCCCTTTTCCCGCAACTCGCGGGCCACCGGCCCGAAGATGCGCGTTCCTTTCGGGTTCCGGCTTTCCCCATCCAGAATCACCGCCGCGTTATCGTCGAAGCGAATGCTAGAGCCGTCAGGACGGCGGTACTCCTTCGCCGTGCGCACAACCACCGCCCGCACGATCTCCCCCTTCTTCGCCTGCGCCCTCGGGGTGGATTGCTTCACAGTGGCCACGACGATGTCACCCACTCCCCCATACCGTCGCCTGGAACCACCGAGCACCCGGATGACGAGCATTTCCCGGGCGCCGGTGTTGTCGGCTACCCGCAGACGGCTCTCCTGTTGAATCATCGCCCAGCCTCCACAGCCGTTCCAGTCGCCACCTGCCTCAATATCTCCTCGACAGCCCAGCGCTTCTCACGACTCAGTGGGCGGGATTCGACGATACGCACTACGTCGCCAACACGACAGACGTTGCCCTCATCGTGGGCCTTGTACTTCTTCACCTGGCGCAACACCTTGCCGTATCGCGGATGGCGCACCAGACGCTCGACAAGCACTACCACGGTCTTGTCCATCTTATCGCTCACCACGCTGCCCACCAACTGCTTCTTCCTAGAAATATGCCGTTCCGTCACTGTGCTGCCTCCTCGACCAACTCCGCAACCAACTCGCGTTCGCGAAGGATCGTCTTCATCCGGGCGATGTCACGCTTCACAGCCTGTATCCGGTTGTGGTCTCCCAGACGCCCCATGGCTAGTTCGCGCCGCAGAGCGAAAAGCTCCCGGTAGGCCTCCTCCAGCCGACTTTGCGCCTCTTCCGTAGTCCAGGTTCGAATCTCCCGTGCCTGCATACTTCTCCTATTCCCCAGCAGAGAGTCCTTCACGTGTCACGAACTGACACTTGATAGGTAACTTGTGGGACGCCAAACGCATCGCCTCGCGTGCCATCTCCTCAGTCACACCGCCCAGTTCAAACATTATGCGTCCCGGCTTGACAACAGCCACCCAGTGATCCACGGCTCCTTTGCCTTTGCCCATCCGCGTCTCGGCCGGCTTGGCCGTAACTGGCTTATCGGGGAAGATACGAATCCAATACTTCCCACGCCGGCGCACGTGGCGCACAATGGCTCGCCTGGCTGCCTCGATTTGCCGAGCCGTAACCCACGCTGGCTCCAGAGCCTGCAACCCGAACTCCCCAAAAGCGACCTGAGTCCCGCGCGTAGCCTTGCCCTTCATCCGACCGCGCATCTGTTTACGATACTTTGCCCGCTTTGGCTGCAACATCGCCCTAACTCCCTCTCCCAAACGTCCAGGTGCACAGACACCTATACGACGAAGGGTTCCTCCTGTGCTTTCGCCTCAGGCAACACCTCGCCCTTGTAGACCCACACCTTCACCCCAATGCGGCCATAGTTGGTGTGCGCCTCTTCCTGTGCGTAATCAATATCGGCCCGCAGGGTCTGCAACGGCACGCGTCCCTCGCGCTGCCATGCCTGGCGCGCCATTTCGGCCCCATACAGACGCCCCTTGCACATTACCTTAACTCCCTGCGCACCGGCGCGCATCGCCGCCTGCACCACCCGCTTCATCGCCCGGTTGTGGGAAATGCGTCGCTCCAACTGGGAGACGATATTCTCCGCCACCAGCTTGGCGTCCAGTTCAGGCCGACTCACCTCCTGCACATCCACGGAGACACGCTTGCCAGTCATCTGCTCCAATTCCTTGCGCAGCGCCTTGACCGCAGCTCCCTTGCGCCCGATGACAATACCAGGTCTCGCTGTCCAGATCGTCACCAAGACCTGATTCGGAAAACGCTCGATCTCGACACGGGAAATGCCCGCCCGCCCTGCGACATCACCGACGAACTGGCGAATCTTCAAGTCTTCGTGCAATAAGCTAGCGTAATCATCGCCCTCCGCGTACCAGCGTGCCTTCCAGTCTCGGATCACTCCAAGTCTGAAGCCATAGGGGTGCACCTTGCGTCCCAAATCACTCCTCCTCTAGGATAGACAGACGAACTGTTCCTACCCGTAATCCTCTATTCTCTCTTCCAGCACCACCGTAATGTGTGCAGAACGCTTACGGATTGGCCGCCAGCGGCCCCGTCCACCGAAACGTCGTCGCCAGCCCTTGCCAGGCATCACGCCCGGGCCCTCGTCGGCCACGATGTGCGCCACGTACAGATCGTCACGCGATATTCCGAATCCATTCTCCGCGTTCGCGAGGGCGGAGTGGATCAACTTTGCCACTGGACGCGCCGCTGCGTGGGGCATGAAGTGCAACAACGTGAGTGCCTCGTCGACGCCCAACCCACGCACCTGGTCAATCACGCGCCGGACCTTGCGCGCCGTGATCGGCACGTGCTTGGCTCTGGCTACCACCTCTGTGCCCATACCTTACCGCGCCTCCTCGCCACGTACCCGGCCCTTCCTCTCCCTAACGATATGACCGCGGAAGGTACGGGTGGGAGCAAACTCGCCCAACTTATGCCCCACCATATCCTCCGTGATATATATCGGCACGTGCCGTCGGCCATCATGGACAGCGATGGTGTGCCCGATCATATGCGGGAAGATCGTGGAAGATCGGGACCAGGTACGGATCAGACGCTTCTCTCCCTGCTGATTCAGTCGCTCGATCTTCCGCAACAGCTTCGGATCTACATACGGTATAGGTCGCTTCAACGGCGATCTTGACATTGCCTACCCCCTTACCCCCAGGAACACTCTACCGTCGCCGCTTGCCACGCCGGCGCACAATGTACTTATCGGTGGCCTTGTTGCGTCGCGTCTTCTTACCCAGCGTTTTCTTCCCCCAAGGCGACTTAGGGCTCGGCATACCGATCGGCGCCCGCCCCTCTCCGCCCCCGTGCGGGTGGTCACGCGGCGACATAGCCGAACCGCGCACCGCCGGGCGCCATCCCAGCCAGCGCTTCCGGCCAGCCTTGCCAAGCTTAATGTTGCCATGATCCACGTTGCCCACCTGACCGATGGTAGCCATGCACTCTTTGCGCACCAACCGCATCTCACCGCTAGGGAGACGCAACGTCACGTAGTCCCCCTCCTTGGCCAGCACCTGCGCCGACGTACCCGCCGATCGCACCATCTGACCCCCTCGCCCTGGATGCAACTCAATGTTGTGCACCAGTGTGCCCAGAGGGATACCCTCCAGTGGCAGTGCATTCCCCACACGGACCTCGGCAACCTCCCCGCTCATCACGGCGTCACCTACCTGCAAACCCAGCGGTGCGATAATATACCGTTTCTCGCCATCGCCATAGACAAGCAAAGCGATACGAGCCGAGCGATTGGGATCGTACTCGATGCTCCTCACCCGTGCAGGAATGCCCACCTTGTCGCGCTTGAAATCGATCAACCGATACAGCCGTTTGTGCCCACCACCTCGATGCCGCACCGTAATACGCCCGTGCACGTTACGACCAGATCGCTTGCGCAATGGGCGCAGCAAGCTGCGCTCCGGCTCTGAGTGCGTAATCTCCTCAAAAGCGGACCCCGTCATCCCCCGCCGGCCGGGTGATGTTGGCTTATACGTCTTTATCGCCATACTACACCCCTTCGAAAACGTCCAGCCGCTGGCCCTCCGCCAGAGTGACCACAGCCTTCTTCCACGATGAACGACGCACCACCCCACGGCGTCCGCGCCGCCTGCTAACCTTGGCTGGCATGTTCATCACATTGACTGATACAACATCTACCTCAAAGATCGCCTCAATTGCCCGCCTGACCTCGATCTTATTCGCACGCCAGTCCACCTCGAATACATACTGCCCTAACTCCGAGGCCTGGTAGCGCGTCTTCTCTGTATCTACTGAACGGATGATGACCTTATACGGATTCATCGCCCACCTATCCCACTATGCTCTCGATCACCTGCAGTGCCCCCAGTGGCACCACCAACTGATCGTACCCCAACAAATCACGGACATTGAGGTAACTCGCTCGCAACGTCTTGACCTGCGGCAGGTTGCGCGCCGACTTCTCAACCGGTTCATTCTGCTCCGGCAGCAAGATCAGCACCCGCTGATCCAGGCCAAGGTTCCCCAGAACCGCTGCCATCTCCTTGGTCTTGGGCGCCTCCATCTCCAGCACATCCAGCACCACGATTTGCCCCTCTATCGCCTTGACCGAGAGCGCCGAGCGCAGTGCTGCACGACGCATCTTGCGCGGCATCTTCTTGGTGTACCTGCGTGGGTTCGGTCCGTGAGCCACGCCACCGCCGACAAACAAGTTTGCATTACGGCTGCCATGGCGTGCCCGCCCAGTGCCCTTCTGCCGATACCACTTGGCCTTGGTGCGATTCACCTCACCGCGCGACTTCGCCTTGTGCGTCCCCTGGCGAGCATTCGCCAGTTGACGTACCAAGGCCTGATGCATCAGCGGCACGTTGATGGAAACCTCAAAGATGTCGGAACGCAGTTCAACCTCGCCGACCGTTTCCCCTCTGGTGTTGTACAAAGGAACAACCATTGCTCTCCCTACTCACCCCGTCGCCTGGCAAGCTCTCTCGACTTGCGGGCCTGCGTGACCATCAGCAGTCCCCCTCTGGCGCCTGGCACACCGCCACGCACCGCCAGCAGATTCCGCTCCGGGTCCACCAATTCCACGCGCAGATTCTGGGCTGTCACCCGGGCACCACCCATACGACCGGGCATCCGCTTTCCCTTCCACACCCGGCCCGGGGTAGTGGTGGAACCAATGGAACCTGGTGCTCGCTGTCGATCCGATTGGCCGTGCGTCTTGGGGCCACCCCCGAAGCCATATCGCTTGACCACACCGGCGAACCCGCGCCCCTTCGAGATGCCGACCACGTCCACCCGGTCACCTGCCTCGAAGACATCCACCAGGATGCGCTGCCCCTCCTCGATCTCCTCATCCGTTCGCAGAGCGAACTCACGCAGATGGCGCAACACAGGCAGCTTGTTGCGCGCCAGGTGTCCCTTCTCCCCGCCGCTCAACCGCTGCGGTTTCACTTCCTCGAAGCCCAGTTGCACGGCGTCATACCCATCCCGCTCAAGTTTCTTCACCTGAGTCACGTAACACGGCCCCGCCTGGATCACGGTCACAGGGACAGCCTCGCCGCGTTCGTCGAATATTTGTGTCATCCCAACTTTTCTGCCCAAGATGGCCTTCACACTAATACCTCCCTAGGGGACTGCCAGCTTCGGGCAGTAGCCGCACCATCCCCACGGCCGAGACCACTCAGAGGAAATCGCGGATCTCGCTCCTTCCTCCTCCATCCGCTCCCGCGCCGCCCGCCTATAACTTGATCTCGATATCTACACCGGCTGGCAGATTCAGCCGCATCAGGGAATCGATGGTCTTGTTGTCCGGCTCGATGACGTCAATGAGCCGTTTGTGAGTGCGGACCTCAAAGTGCTCGTGCGAGTCCTTGTCAATGAATGTCGACCGACGGACGGTAAAACGCTCAAGCTTGGTCGGCAGAGGCACAGGGCCCACTACCGTAGCACCTGTGCGCTCCGCCGTCTCCACAATGCGCTTAGCTGACTCATCAAGCACGCGATGATCGTAGGCCTTCAACCGGATGCGGATCCTCTGCTTGGCCATACCCTGTCACCTAGTCCAGGACCTTGGTGATAACACCCGCCCCGACGGTAAGGCCGCCCTCGCGAATGGCAAACCGAAAGCCCTGCTCGACAGCGACCGGCTCAATCAACTCCACCTTCAGGTTGACGGAATCACCGGGCATCACCATCTCGACGCCTTCCGGCAAGTGGATCGTTCCTGTCACATCCAGCGTGCGGATGTAGAACTGGGGACGATACCCATCGAAGAAGGCCTTATGACGCCCTCCCTCTTCCTTCTGCAGTACATACACCTCGCTCATGAACTCCCGGTGAGGTTGGATGCTGCCTGGAATCGCAACAACCTGACCGCGCTGCACCTCATCCCGATTCACGCCCCGAAGCAACAACCCGGCATTGTCACCTGCCACCACACTGTCCAGCTTCTTGCGGAACATCTCCATGTCGGTGACGACGGTTTTGGTGGGCTGGTCCTGCAGGCCCACAATCTCCACCGGGGTCATCGGGACCATCGAACCCCGCTCGACGCGACCAGTAACCACTGTGCCCCGACCCTTGATCGAGAAAACATCCTCGACAGGCATCAAGAACGGCCTCTCCTCATCCCGCTCCGGCATGGGGACATAGTCATCGATCACGCGCATCAGCTCCCAGATGCTCTCATACTCAGGCGCGTCCGGGTCCGTGCTGTCGCTCTGCAGTGCCTGGAGGGCGCTTCCGCGCACGATCGGGGTCTCGTCGCCAGGGAACTCGTATCCGTCGAGCAATTCCCGCAACTCCAACTCGACCAGTTCCAGCAACTCGGGATCGTCCATCAAGTCCACCTTGTTCAGGTAGACCACGATGGCCGGCACGTTCACCTGCCTGGCCAGGAGTATGTGCTCCCGCGTCTGGGGCATCGGCCCATCCGCCGCCGACACCACCAAGATCGCGCCATCCATCTGCGCCGCCCCGGTGATCATGTTCTTGATGTAGTCCGCGTGACCCGGGCAGTCGACGTGCGCGTAGTGCCGATTCTCCGTCTCGTACTCGACGTGTGCGATCGCCACGGTCAGAATCTTCGTCGCGTCACGGCGGAACATCTTCACATCCGCCTTCGCCACTTCGTCATACGCCTGGAAATCAGCCAAGTCCTTCAAGGCAAGCACCTTCGTGATAGCCGCAGTAAGAGTCGTCTTCCCGTGGTCAATGTGCCCGATAGTGCCCACATTGAGGTGCGGCTTTGTGCGCTCGAATTTTTCCTTCGCCATTTTCTCTCACTCCTTTCGGATGATATGAACCTGCTGTAGCTCTACCAGCCTCCACCATACACGATGGCGTCCACCCGCTGCTGGTCTACTTCCGCATAATGATGAAATTCCATCGTAAACGTGCCCCGGCCCTGCGTCAGACTGCGCAGGTCGGTTGCATATCCGAACATCTTCGCCAGGGGGACAAACGCGCGTATCCTCTGCCCCTCCCCCGCTCGAGACGTTACCTCTCTGATCTCGGCGCCTCGAGCGTTCAAATCTCCCATGACCTCGCCCGTATAGAGCTCCGGCACGACGGTCTCCAAGTCCATCACCGGCTCCAACAAGACTGGACTGGCCTCCTCTACCGCCTGACCGAAAGCCAACGTGCCAGCCACCTTGAAGGCCAACTCCGAGGAGGCGTCCTCATCCCACTCCACGTCCAGCAACCGGGCTTTCACGTCCACAAGTCGGTAGCCAGCCAATACGCCACTCTCCATCGCCTCGCGACAGCCTCGTTCAACCGCCTCGACGAAATCTGGTGACAAGGCCCCGCTCGGCACAGCGTTCTCAAAGAGGAACCCTCCCCCAGTAGGTAAAGGCCCTACCTCCAGCCACACATGGCCGAAGTGCATCCGCCCCCCCGTCTGCCGCTCGAACAATCCCTCGCCTTCAGCCCTTTTGGTAACTGTCTCGCGATAACTGACCCGCGGCCGGCTCACCCGCCCACTGACACCGAACTCCCGCATCAGCCGGTCAGTCAGGATTTCCAGGTGCAACTCCCCCATCCCGGAGATAAGCGTCTGCCCAGTATTCTCGTCCAAACGCACGACAAAGGTGGGATCTTCCTCGGCCAGTCTTCGCAATCCATCGGCCAACCGATCCTGATCGGCCGCCGTCCTCGGTTCGATCGCAACCGAGATAACCGGCTCCGGGAAAGAAATCGCCTCCAAGATAATTGGCCCATCGGGCGCACACAACGTCTCGCCGGTGAAGGTGTCTTTCAGTCCCAACGTTGCACCAATGTCCCCCGCAGTCAGCTCCTGGATCTCCTCCCGGTGGTCAGCAAACATGCGCAACAACTTGCCAATGCGTTCTCTCCGGCGTTTGGTGGCGTTCACCACTCGCGAACCCACCTTGACCTTGCCAGAATAGACCCGGAAATAGGCGAGCCGGCCCACATAAGGATCACTAGCGATTTTAAAGACCAATGCAGCCAATGGCACACCGACGTCCGCAGGGCGCGCCTCCACCTTTTGGGTATAGGGATTGACCCCCTCAATCGGCGGAATGTCCAGCGGCGACGGCAGATAGTCTACCACCGCGTCAAGCAGAGGCTGCACTCCTTTCTTGCGCAACGCCGAGCCACACAAGACTGGGTTCAGCTGCCCGGACAAAGTAGCCCGGCGCAGTGCCTGCCGCAATCGGACGGCCGGAATCTCCCGCCCCTCCAAATAGAGTGTGACNNTCCAAATAGAGTGTAACCAGATCATCGTCGGTCTCGACGATCTGCTCCAAAGCCCGCTCTCGCGCCGCAAGCACCGCCTCCTCCAGCTCGGGCGGAATCTCCACCACTTCAGGCGAGGCCCCCATCTCGTCTGTCCAAACAATGGCCTGCATCTCCAGCAGGTCCACCAACCCTCGGAACCCGGACTCACTACCAATGGGCCATTGAACGGCAACCGGATTGGCAGACAATCGCTCGCGTATCGTTTCGACCGCGTGAGCAAAGTCGGCGCCCAGCTTGTCCATCTTGTTAATAAAGGCGATCAACGGCACGCCGAACCCCTGTGCCTGCCGCCACACCGTCTCCGATTGCGGCTCCACCCCAGCCACCGCATCGAATACGACCACACCTCCGTCGAGGACACGAAGACTTCGCTGTACCTCTGCAGTGAAGTCAATGTGCCCAGGCGTATCCACGATGTTAATCTGAAAGTCCCGCCAGAAGCACGTCACCGCTGCAGCAGTGATCGTAATGCCTCGCTCCCGCTCCTGCGCCATCCAGTCCGTGACTGTCGTCCCATCGTCCACACTACCCATACGGTGGGTACTACCGGTGTAGAACAGAATGCGCTCTGTCGTCGTCGTCTTGCCCGCATCAATATGCGCGATAATGCCAATGTTCCGAATGCGGTCCAACGATTCTTGTGTGACCATCGCTTGCCCGTCTCAAGCATCCCCGCTCGCCCACTCACCCGCCAGTATACCCTTCTGCTGAGGGCAGCGGGAACATCCGGCTAAACGAGCAGCCTGCGATGGACCTACCACCGGTAGTGGGCAAAGGCGCGGTTGGCCTCAGCCATCCTATGTGTATCTTCCCTCTTCTTAACCGCTGCCCCAGTCTCGCGTGCCGCGTCCATCAACTCCCCAGCCAGTTTTTCAGCCATGGACTTGCCCGGGCGGTTGTGCGCAGCGGCCAAGAGCCAACGAATCGCCAGACTGAGCCGACGGTCTGGCGCTACCTCCACTGGGATCTGGTACGTGGAGCCTCCCACACGGCGCGGTTTGACCTCCAGCACCGGGGAGACATTCCTCATCGCATCTTCCATCACTTCCAGTGGCGGGCGCTTCATGCGAGCCTCTACAACGTCCAGCGCGTCGTACACAATGCGCGCTGCTATGCTCTTCTTTCCGTCCTTCATGATCTTGTTGATGAATCGAGCCACCATCACACTGTCATACCGGACATCAGGCTCAACTTCTCGCTTTGGCGGACGATACCGTCGGGGCATAATAGTTCACCTGCCTTATAATCTACCGCTTCGGACGCTTGCTGCCATACTTGGACCGTCGCTGCTCACGACCGTCAACACCGGTTGTATCCAGAGCACCACGAACCACATGGTAACGCACACCGGGCAGATCCTTGACGCGCCCTCCCCGCACCAACACAACCGAGTGTTCCTGCAACATATGCCCCTCGCCCGGTATGTAGGCAGTCACCTCGATACCATTGGTCAGTCGCACGCGAGCGATTTTCCGCAGCGCGGAGTTGGGTTTCTTAGGCGTCATCGTGCGCACATTCGTGCATACACCGCGCATCTGCGGTGCCCCTTTGGAACGGTAGGCACGTCGCTGCTTGAGCGAATTAAATGTATACTGCAACGCCGGCGCCTTGGACTTACTCGGCTTGGGTTTTCTTCCCTTACGAACCAGCTGATTGATGGTGGGCACGTCTACCTCCCCCAGAGACTCAGTGAAGAAGGCCATCCACCCGTACCGATGGCCTTCAGCTACAACACACAACACGTCTTATTTTCTTGTCAACCAGGCAGCAGGGTCTCTGGCTGCTGCCCGTCCTAACGAGCCCATATTGTACCACGAAACTACTAGAAGTCAAACAAGCGTTTCCGTTGCACTGCTGGACAAAACCTGGGCACAGAGCCGCCCCTCGACCAACTACTGTCGGGGGCGAAACGCGGTCGACTAACGCCTCCGCCCTCGCAGGCTCAAGAGTCCCGTATGCAACGTAGGAACCCTGGTCTTGTCCTCACCCTTTCCAAAGCTCAACACTTCACCCTCCTGAGTGATCGCCTCGACCGCCAGCCCCAGGCTTTGCAGCTCCTTCACCAACACTTTGAACGAGGCCGGGACACCCGGTTCCGGGACAGACTCCCCTTTCACGATGGCCTCGTAGACCTTGACACGACCCTGCACATCGTCCGACTTGACAGTGAGCATCTCTTGAAGCGCATGAGCGGCACCATAGGCTTCGAGTGCCCACACCTCCATCTCGCCGAAACGCTGACCGCCGAACTGGGCCTTGCCACCCAGCGGCTGTTGTGTGACCAAGCTATAAGGCCCTGTAGAGCGCGCATGCACCTTGTCCTCAACCAGATGGGCGAGCTTCATCATATAGATTATGCCCACCGTCACCGGTCGGTCGAAAGGCTCGCCCGTCTTGCCGTCATAGAGTATCATCTTGCCCAGAATCGGCAAGGGGTCGGAGGTCTCCATACTCACGCGAGTGGCCAACGTCTCTACAGCTTCATCATCCAGGCCGGCTACCTCCCGACCGCGATCCTCCAACCAGATGCGAAGACAGGCCATTCTCGCCCACTGATCGGCCACGGCCCTCTCTGCCAACACACGCTCGTCATCTTCAAAAGAGAGCAGGTCGTCCGGCTCGTAGCCTCTCTCCCGCAGCCATTCGCGCAGCACCGCCCGCCGAGCATAGACGCGCTCCGTAATCAACCGATCTACATCATAATCACGCTCGGCCAACCAAGCCACGATATACAGCCGGCGCGCCTCCTCGCCATCCCTCAGCGTCTCCAAGGGATAGTCCTGCCCCTTCAGCCAGGCCCATGCGCGCTCGCCAATCTCATCCCAAGCACGATCAATGAGCCAGGCTCGCGCTAACTCTGCCTCGACCTGAGATTCATCCGCGCCATCAAAAACTGGCGAAATGGCCCGGAACCCAAGGCGATGGGCAGCCCACCCGAGGTGAGTCTCGAGGACCTGACCAATGTTCATTCGCCCTGGCACACCCAACGGGTTCAGTATCAACCCAATCGGGGTGCCATCGGCGAGGAAAGGCATGTCCTCGACGGGCAAGACCTTGGAAATAACCCCCTTGTTGCCGTGCCGGCCCGCCATCTTGTCACCCTCGGTGATCTTTCGTAGCTGAGCCACTCCGACGCGCACCATCGTTTCAACTCCAACCTTGAGGTCCCGATGCTCCTCACGGTCAAAGACCTTGACGTCAACGACCTTGCCACGCTCCCCGTGGGGCAGACGCAGGCTGGAATCTCTCACCTCGCGGGCTTTCTCCCCGAAGATGGCGCGCAGCAGTTTCTCCTCAGGACTGAGTTCCTTCTCACCTTTGGGTGTGATCTTGCCGACCAGAACGTCCAGAGGCCCCACCTCCGCCCCAACGCGGATGATGCCACCCTCATCAAGATCCTTCAATGCCTCGTCGCCTACGTTGGGGATATCCCGCGTGATCTCCTCCGGGCCAAGTTTGGTGTCACGCGCCTCCACTTCGTGTTTCTCGATATGGACAGAGGTGAACCTATCCTCGCGGACGAGACGTTCACTGATGAGAATAGCATCCTCGAAGTTTCCACCTTCCCAAGAGAGGAAGGCACACAGCACGTTCTGTCCCAAGGCCAGTTCCCCACCCTCGGTCGAGGAACTGTCGGCAAGCACCTGGTCCTTGCGCACTCGCTGTCCCTTACGGACAACAGGTCGTTGATCAATAGAGGTGCTCTGGTTTGACCGCTTGTACTTGTGAAGATGGTAGGTGTGTAACCCGCTATCGTGACGCACCACAGCCTTGTCACCTGTGACGCTGACGACCTCTCCATCATCTTTCGCCAGTACAACCTGCCCAGAATCAAGCGCAGCCCGCCACTCCATACCGGTTCCTACAACCGGCGCTTGGGGCTGAATGAGCGGCACCGCCTGGCGCTGCATGTTGGAGCCCATCAGCGCGCGGTTGGCGTCGTCGTGCTCGAGGAACGGAATGAGCGATGCCGAAATGCCCACAATCTGACAGGGCGCAACATCCACGTAGTCAACCCTCTCTGGCGCAACCATCGGGAACTTGTCCGCATGACGGGCTGAGATGCGTGACCGTACGAAATGCCCCTTCTCATCCAATTCAGTATTAGCCTGTGCGACGGTATAGCGGTCCTCCTTATCGGCTGAGAGATACACAAGTTCACCACTCACTACTGGCACGACAGCAACTTCCTCTGTCAGGCCCAGAGCAGCAACCTGGGCAGCCAGTTCGGGCGTCACCTCGGTCCCCGCTTCAACCACCACTTCGCCG